>Ga0306920_100000901_pt1 | contig 36148 bp, 37 predicted proteins | sample flu12Cox44000170_FD_204666 | JGI IMG/M metagenome (GOLD analysis project Ga0306920, IMG submission 204666) | Lab enrichment of tropical soil microbial communities from Luquillo Experimental Forest, Puerto Rico - flux4day.12C.oxic.44.000.170 (v2)... | ecosystem: Environmental > Terrestrial >...
TTGCCGGAATCTACCCATCGGTTGGACCCATTGTCCGGCCGCTGTTGTGCGAACGCCGCGCAGAGCTTCGTCAATACCTTCGTGCCCTCGGTCAAGCGTGGCGCGAAGATGCCACCAATTTGGACCAGCGAAGGCTTCGCGCACGTATTCGCGGACGGCTCGTGCCGCTGATCGAACGCGAGTTCTCCCCTCACATCACGAAGCACTTGGCGCGGCTAGCCGATCTCGCGCGTGAAGAGGAAGCTTTTTGGAAAGCGCTGGTTGAAGACCGCTTTCAAACGCTGGTGCGGAAAGGCGAAGGGAAACTGCTCATCGCAATCCACGATTTGCTGTTTCCAATGAACCCTGCGACTGCACGAATGGGCCAGACCGATCACGCCTCTTGTCCTACCGAGCGGACAGTGGCGTTGACCGAACGCCTCATCCGCCGTCTATATCAAGAGGTGCAAGGAAGTCGGCAAGGGCTGACCGCAGCTCATGTGAAGCAGGTGCTTCATCTTATGTCGCAATCTTCAAGCGGCCATCGCGTGGAGTTGCCCCGAGGCGTTGTGGCGGAGCGGGTTTTCGGAGAGCTGGAGTTCTCGCGAGGCATTCGCACCAAACTCATGCCCTATTCCTGCGAATCTGGAACCGAACAACCTGCAGCCACATATCAACATGTGATCAGCCTGCCCCAGCGTGGCGAAACTCATGTTTCCGTCCCAGAACTGAAACGCCGCTTCTGCCTGAAAGTGATTGACTGGCCTTTGCAGGAGCGCGACACTACACGAGGAAGCTCGGCTCTTGATGCTGAGCGGCTTTGCGCGCCTCTCATGCTGCGCAATTGGCGCCGGGGAGACGCCTACCGCGCTCAAGGGCACAGGCAAGTCCAGAAACTCAAAGAAATGTTTGTTGACCGGCACGTTCCGAGGAGCGCTCGGGCCAGTTGGCCCGTGCTGGAGAGTGCCGGCCGGGTGGCGTGGGTATTGGGGATGCCGCCCGCCGATGAGTTTTGCGCTCGGGAAGGCACTCGCAGCGGGGTAGTTATCGAGGAAGAGCGCATTTGAGTGCACTTCGCGTGGCATTCGCTCGAAAGCGACTTCGGCTGGAACAGAGCGGCGGGCGCATTTCCCGGGATTACCTAGGTGGGACGACTAACCTAATCGTCTTGCTCGAGAGCGCTTTTCCCTTCGCCGACGGACCTGATTCGCGAATCTCGAGCCTGCTTGCTTGTTGGGGAGGTTCGGCAGGGCGGCTTGCGGCGCCTCGACACTTTGGTCGCAAAGTGCCGAGTGATACAGGATTTCCCATCAAGCGGCTTGAAGAGGGTCGACTGCATCGCTAGGTTAGAGCGCGCCAGATCGATCTTAGCGCTGAATATAGAGGGTTCGATGCTGCATCTAAATAGATGGGTAGGATTCGGCTTGGGTCGCTTGCGGGACCTTGCGAGCGCAGGTGCTCGAGTAGGTCGAAACAGGCCGTACGAGCGAATGCTCGTAAGAGGGTTGTGAGGCAAACAGTGAATTCCACAGTACGCACTATTTTATTTTGGGTAATGATGATCGCGTTGGCGGCCGTGCTATGGCAGATGGCCTCGAAGGGGGGGCCCGCACCGCGCGAAGAAGAGACGAATTATTCCAGCTTCCTCGACAAGGTAAACGCAGGCAGCGTCAAAGACGTAACGATCATGCTCTCGCCGAACAGCGCCGAGCTACAAGGCGATTTCAAGGATGGTACCAAGTTCCGCGGAGTGACCGTTGCCAACGCGGCGATCACCGATGTTACCAAAGCCCTGCAAGAGCAAAAGGTCCCCTACAACTACAAGGAAGTGAAGGAGGCGAATTGGCTGAGCCTGGTGATGACGCTCGCGCCCATCCTCCTGATCCTCGGTTTCTGGATCTTCATGATGCGTCAAATGCAGGCCGGGGGAAACAAAGCATTGAGTTTTGGTAAATCGCGGGCCCGCTTGCTGACCGCGCAGCAGAAGAAAGCTACCTTCAAGGATGTAGCCGGAATCGATGAAGCCAAGGAAGAGCTATACGAGATCATCGATTTCCTGAAGGACCCCCAAAAATTCCAAAAGCTCGGTGGACGCATTCCTAAGGGGGTGCTGCTGGTCGGCCCGCCGGGAACTGGCAAGACTCTGCTTGCGCGTGCCATTGCTGGCGAGGCGAACGTTCCCTTCTTCTCCATCTCTGGCTCGGACTTCGTGGAGATGTTTGTCGGGGTGGGGGCGAGCCGCGTTCGCGACCTGTTTGAACAGGGCAAAAAGAACGCTCCTTGCATCATCTTCATCGACGAAATCGACGCGGTCGGCCGTCATCGTGGAGCTGGCCTCGGTGGCGGTCACGATGAACGCGAGCAGACCTTGAACGCGTTGCTGGTCGAAATGGATGGTTTCGAGTCCAATGAAGGGGTGATTCTAATCGCAGCTACCAACAGGCCTGATGTTCTTGATCCGGCGTTGCTGCGGCCCGGGCGATTTGACCGCCGTGTCGTCGTGCCGCGGCCGGATGTCCGCGGCCGCGAGGAAATCCTGCGTGTGCACACCCGCAAGGTGCCCTTAGCGGAAGACGTGGATTTGTCGGTCATCGCGCGCGGTACGCCTGGATTTTCCGGTGCCGATATGGCCAACCTGGTAAACGAGGCGGCTCTGTGGGCCGCACGTCAGAACCGCAAGGTCGTTACTATGGCGGACTTTGAGATGTCCAAGGACAAGGTGCTCATGGGTGCCGAGCGCAAGTCCATGATCTTGTCCGACGAGGAAAAAAAGAACACGGCCTATCACGAAGCCGGCCACGCACTGGTTGCGGCGATGACCCCAGGCGCTGACCCGTTGCACAAAGTGACGATCATTCCGCGCGGCATGGCGCTGGGCGTCACAATGCAGCTGCCCATCGATGACAAGCACACCTACACAAAGCAGTTCCTTGAAGCCCAACTGGCGGTTCTTATGGGTGGAAGGGCAGCGGAGGAAATCTTTCTCCATCACATCACGACTGGCGCGGGAAACGATATCGAGCGCGCCACAGAAATTGCGCGCCAGATGGTTTGCGAATGGGGTATGAGCCCTCTCGGCCCACTCACTTTCGGAAAGAAAGAAGAGCAGATCTTCCTCGGCCGCGAAATCGCTCAGCACCGGGACTACTCGGAGGACACGGCCATCAAGATTGACGGCGAGGTGCGCACCATAGTCAACGGCGGCTATTCCAAGGCCCGCAACATCCTCGAAACCCATCGCGATGTTCTCGAACGCATTGCGCAAGCGCTGCTCGAACGCGAAGTGCTCGATGCCGCCGAGCTCAAGCTCCTGATGGAAGGCAAACCGCTGCCGGTTAAGATACCGCCTCCGCCTCCGGCAGCGCCGCCCGTTCCAGCAAAGGAGCCGCAGCTCACATTGCGCCCCGATCCGCGGCCGATTCCTGGCATGGCCAAAGGCGAAAAACCGGCTCCCGCATAAGTTCACCCAGAACGCAACCCTCAATCCTAGGGGCTCGTCCGGCGACGTGAGTGCGGACGAGCCCTCCGCTTTGACGGGCTGACTTTCCTCCCACTGTACTGCGGAGCGCAGCCGCCGCCCGTCTACTTACTTGGCGAGTGCGGCTTCGACCTCGAAGCTCTTCTCTCCCTGCTTGGGCCACAATTTGTTAGGCATTGTCGCGGCCATGCGCTTGACATGCCCTAAAAGGCGTAAAATGTGGCCATGGCAGACCAGGCTCATAAAACGCTCGAAATCGAGTGCCCCTGCTGTGGCGCAAAGCTGACCATCGATCGGGCGCTCGGCGTCGTTCTCTCGCACACTGTGCCCGTTCGCCCACCCTCCATCGATTTGGATGATACGGCGGGTCTCTTGCGGGCACAGGAAGACGCCGTCGAAGCGAAATTCCGCGCATCGGTGCACGCCGAAAAAATCAAAGAAGACGTGCTCGCGCGTAAATTCGCGGAAGGGCTGAAAAAAGCGAAAGACGGCCCGATCGAAAAGCCAATGCGCGATTTCGATCTCGATTAGCGTCGAAACGGTCAGGGCTGCTCTGCTTCGCAGCTTGCGGCTCTTTCCGGTTTCTTGCGCTGAGCATTGGCGCAGCTGCGGAACCAGCAACGCGGAGTAGAATGTTGTCCGCTGTGCTTTTGCGCATCTCTGTCCTCGCTTGTTGCCTACTTATCGGGGTGGCTCCTTTTCGCGCGCAGCCTCAACAGCATGCCACGCGTCCGCTTCAGCTTGATCACGGCGTTCAATGGAGCCGCGACCCGGCAACCGGCGAGCTTCGCCTTATAACCCCAGGCCAAGCGGCCGCCAGCCAGCCGGGCGACGCAGGCAGGGAAGCTCACCCACTTCGAGTGCTTACCCAGATGGTCGCCGTCACTTGCACTGTCTCAACCCCGGACGGCGTAGCAGTTCCCAGCCTGCGCCGCGAGGACTTTCGCATCCTCGATGACGACGCCGAGCGGCGCATTTCCTATTTCGATGCTTCGACGGAACCGGCCAGCGTTGCCCTGGTGATCGACGCCAGTCCCAGCGTTTTGCGCGATTCCGAAGAGATGAAGCAGGCCGCCGATGCGCTGATTGGCGCTCTCGCGCCCCTCGATGAAGCCGCTGTGGTCGATTTTTCCGCGCACACCTATCTGCAGCTCGGCTTTTCGGACGTACGCGAGCAGATTCGCCGCGCCGTCGCGCGCGTGAACGTGAAGGATTTGCTCGGCGACACCGGCGGCTCGAATATCTACCAAGCCGTGTACCTCGCGGCCCGCGAGCTTTTCCCCGGCCGTAGCGGCCGCAAAGCGATTCTGCTTCTCACCGACGGACAGGATAGCGGCCTCGGCCTCAGCCTCGATCCAGCGAGCGAAACAGCCGCTCCTGGTCGCCCTGCCGACCACCTCACCTTCGAAGACGTTGCGCGCTTTCTCGCCGACGAGGATATTCAGGTTTTCGCCGTTTCGACCGAAAACCGCCCTAAGATCATGACGCCCGAATGGCTCGCCGCGCACCAAAACGCCACGCTCGTCGATAGGTCCGCACGTACTGCTGGCATTGCTCCGTACACCCTATATTTAGCTGAACTCGTTCGTCGGGCCGGCGGTCAGCTCTATTTTTTGCGGGAAACGGAAACGATGGCGAACACGTTTCGCCAGGTCGCCGAAAAAATCCGGGCTGAGTACACCCTCGGCTTCTATCCGGGAGCTAACCCTCCTAGCGACCCCGCCCCGGCGCGTCCAGTCGATCCCGGACAGGCAGACACCCTGAGGACCGAAGCCTTGGCGAGGGCGGGCTGGCACTCCCTGCGTGTCGAAGTGGTAGGACAATCAGACATTCGCATTTCCCACCGCGCCGCGTATTACGTTCCGGCCATTCCCCACTAGGGCAGGCGCACCCAGCGACTCCCTGGATGGGCGTGACTCGCGGAAAACTGTTGTAAGCTTCCCGACGGGGGCGCCTGGCGAAAGCAAAATAAAGCCTGGTACGCTTTTCGAGTTTCGGCATGACGCCGTGCACGAGGCGATGCTCGCCGGAACCCAACGAGGAGCAGAGAGGGCCTGATCAGCGGTGCGCTGGGCCGCCCATTTTCAACAGCAGGGCGAACCGAATGAAAAGACCGAGTCAAGCACGTGAAACTTCAATGTCACCGTCGCTAGGAAGCCCGACGCTTGGCAGCTGCGCGAGTTCTTCTTCTGATCGCTTCACTGTAAACCGTGATTCAATGGGCGCTCGTGTTTAAGCGCAATAGATTCAAGCTGCGCTGGCCCTTGCCTAAGCGACAAACCGCCGCCTTGGTTGGGCCAGGGTCACGCACGCTCGTGCTCGGGGAGCGCACACTCGTAATGGGCGTGCTAAACGTGACACCGGACAGCTTCTCCGATGGCGGCGAATACCTCGATTGCGCACAAGCCGTGGCACGGGCGTTTGAAATTGAACGCGCCGGCGCGGACATTCTCGATATCGGGGGCCAATCGACGCGCCCAGGCTCTGTGGGCATTTCCGCGCAAGAAGAAATCGGCCGCCTCATTCCGGTGCTCGAAAAGCTGCGGGGCCGACTTGGGATTCCTGTCTCGATTGATACCAGCAAGGCAGAAGTCGCCGAAGCCGCGATCCTAGAGGGCGCGGAAATGATCAACGACGTGACCGGCTTGCGCGCTGATCGGGGTCTCGCCGCAGTTGCCGCCAAGGGCAAGCTGCCGCTCATTCTGATGCACATGCGCGGCGAACCCTCTACGATGCAGACCAAGCCCTTCGCGCGCGACGTAATGCGTGACGTGACAACCGGCTTGCGCGAATCAGTTGCCGCCGCTCGGCAGGCGGGCGTAGCGCCATCGCAAATCATTCTCGATCCCGGAATCGGCTTCGGCAAAAGCACACGGCAGAATTTCGAGCTGCTCTCGCGCCTGCCCGAACTCGCGCGCCTCGGGTTCCCTCTGCTCGTGGGTACGTCACGAAAAGGATTTATTGGCCAAGCGCTCGGCGGTGCAGCTAAGCAAGAACGCGCATGGGGCACCGCTGCGACGATTACGGCGAGCATTCTCGGTGGCGCACACATCGTTCGGCTGCATGACGTCGCCGAAATGGTCCAGGTCGCCCGCGTGGCCGACGCCATCGCGAATCCGGCTTCGATCGCGCCGCGAAAATGAAATGACGACCACGGCCACATCTCCCACTCTTTCCCGCGAGCAACGAGCCGACTCGCGCAATGCACTCATTGCCAGCTTTCTGGGTTGGACGCTGGACTCCTTCGATTACTTCGTCCTTGCCTTCGTTCTTGCGCAGATCGGCGCGGAGTTTCAGCGCTCGATTGTGGAGATGTCGTGGGCCATCACTGGCGGACTGCTGGCGCGACCCGTCGGTGCATTGATCTTTGGCCTGATGGCGGATCGCTATGGCCGGCGTTTGCCGTTGATGATCGATGTCCTCTTCTTTTCGGTTTTCGAGGTTCTTTGCGGGCTCGCGCCCGGTTACCGCAGTTTTCTTATTTTGCGCTTGCTGTTTGGGGTCGGCATGGGAGGCGAATGGGGAGTCGGCGCGTCTTTGGCGATGGAGTCGGTTCCGGTGAAATGGCGCGGAATGCTTTCCGGTCTGTTGCAGGAAGGCTATGCACTGGGCTATTTGCTCGCCGCCATTGCGTTCTGGACGGTCTTCCCGCGCTGGGGCTGGCGCCCGATGTTCTTCCTCGGGGCCCTGCCCGCGCTGCTCGTGCTTTTTATCCGCGCCAAAGTAAAAGAGAGCGAGGCTTGGAAAGCGGAAGCTGCCGCGAAATTGAGCTGGCGGAAGTATTGGCGCGCCGTCGGCGCCAACTGGAAGCGTTTCACTTATCTCACGCTGCTGATCGCCGTACTGGCTTGCATGTCACACGGCACGCAGGACTTCTATCCGACATTCCTTCAACTTCAGCATCACTTCAGCCCGCAAGCAACCGCGTTGGTCACTGCGATCTCTATGCTGGGCGCAATCATTGGCGGGATTGTGATCGGACTCTATTCCGATCACTACGGTCGTCGGAGGGCGATGATTACCTGCACGCTTCTCGGAATTCTGGTGATCCCCCTTTGGATGTACGGTTCTCCCACGGTTGCTCTGGCCGCACTCGGTGCGTTTGTGATGCAGTTCACGGTGCAAGGTGCCTGGGCTGTGGTTCCCGCCCACATCAACGAACTTTCTCCCGGTCCGCTGCGCGGATTTTTCCCTGGGCTGGCCTATCAGCTCGGCGTTGTGATCGCTGCAGGCTCGGCGACCATCGAAGCAGCGTTTGGCCGCCATTTCAGCTACGCGCAGGCCATGGGTGGTTTTGCCGCCATGGCCTTTGTCCTCGCTGCTATCGTGATTGCCGCTGGCCCGGAAGCCCACCGCATCCATTTTGGCGGCGGGGCTGCCTGAGCTCGTCATCCCGCACATGCTAAAATAGGGTTCGCTCCGGAATTTCAATCAATCGCGGGCCGCACGATTTTCTGGGCAGCCCTTTTGCTTTAGCCGCAAGTCATATTCGCTAGAAAATGACGACGCCGATTCGCAATATTGCCATCATCGCCCATGTCGACCATGGGAAGACGACACTGGTCGACGCGATGCTACGCCAGAGCGGTATCTTCCGCGAGAATCAGGAAGTGGTGAAGCGCGTGATGGACTCCAATGAGCTCGAGCGCGAGCGGGGCATCACGATTCTCGCGAAAAACACGGCCATCACCTATCGCGGCACGAAAATCAACATCGTCGACACGCCGGGCCACAGCGACTTTGGCGGCGAAGTCGAGCGCGCGCTGCGCATGGTCGATGGCGTTCTCGTGCTGGTCGACGCGAGCGAAGGCCCCTTGCCGCAGACGCGCTACGTTTTGCAAAAAGCTCTGGCCGCGAAGCTACCTCCCATCATGGTCCTCAACAAAATCGATCGTCTGGATGCACGACCCGCTGCCGTCCTCGATGAAATCTATGATTTGCTGATCGATCTGGATGCCACCGAAGACCAGCTCGATTTTCCGGTGCTGTACACCAACGCGAAAACTGGCGTCGCACATCGAACCATGGGCGATAGTTCGGCTACGCTTCAGCCGCTTTTTGAGCAAATCGTGGCCTCCATTCCGCCGCCGTCGGGCAACGGCTTGGCGGCGCTCCAGATCCAGGTGACCAATCTCGACTACAGCGATTTTCTGGGCCGAATGGCCATCGCTCGGGTCTTTCAGGGCACGCTCAAACGCGGATCGGAGGTGGGAATTGCAAAACTGAACGGCTCGCTTCAGCCTGCCAGAATCACGAAGCTTTTTACCTTTCGCGGGCTGGAACGCGATGAAGCGGAGCAGGTTTCTGCGGGCGACATCGTGGCCATCGCCGGCGTCGAAGGCATTCAAATCGGCGAGAGCATTACCGATCTCGACCGTCCCGCTCCGCTGGAGCCGCTGGTCATTGATGAGCCGACCCTCGCGATGGTGTTCACCATCAACACCTCGCCGTTTGCCGGGCGCGACGGCCAGTTCGTCACTTCGCGCGACTTGCGCGCGCGACTCGAAAAGGAACTACTGACCAATGTCTCCCTTCGTGTGGAAGAGACCGGTTCGACCGATGCATTTCGCGTTCTTGGGCGCGGCGAATTGCAGCTGGCCATCCTCATCGAAACCATGCGCCGCGAAGGCTACGAGCTGATGGTCGGTAAACCGGAGATAGTCGTGCGCAACCAAGACGGGCGTCGCCTGGAACCCCTCGAATCTCTGGTCATCGACTGTCCGGAGAATTTCATCGGCATTGTGATGGAGTCGCTCGGCAGCCGCCGCGGCGAAATGAAGAAGATGGTCAATCATCATTCCGGCCGCGTTCGCATGGAGTTCAGCATTCCCTCCCGCGGACTGATTGGCCTGCGCGGGCAGTTGCTTACCGACACGCGCGGCACGGCGCTGATCCACTCGATCCTCGAAGGTTGGACCGACTATGCCGGCGACATGGCCATGCGTCCGACCGGCGCACTGGTCGCTGATCGCGCCGGCGTGTCAACCGCCTACGCCATCTGGGGTATTCAGGAACGCGGCGAGATGGTGATCGGACCCGGCGCCGATGTCTACGAGGGCATGATCGTCGGCGAAAATTCGCGCGAAGAAGACATGAACGTCAACATCACCAAGGAAAAAAAGCTCACCAACATGCGTGCATCGACGGCAGACGAAGCCATTCGCCTAGTTCCACCGCGGGAAATGACGCTCGAAAAGGCGATCGAGTTCATTGCCGACGATGAGTACGTAGAAGTCACCCCCCAATCCATTCGCCTGCGCAAGAAAGTTCTCGATTCGAAGAAGCGCCCGAAGCGGTGGCAAGAAATCCGCGCCAGCGCCGAAGCCTCGTCTTAATCGCTGTTTCATGCAAGCCGCGGTGTCGCTCTCGCCCAGGGCCAGCGCACCGACAAGGAGGGCGTGCGAGGCCTCAGGACCAGCCGAGGTAAAAGAGGGCCTCGCACTCTGGATGTATGAAGTGGTTCTCGGTTGGCCAAATTTCGCCGCGGCGATGCGCCATTGATGGCAGAACAGTTAGCCAAAAGGCCTGAGTCCTTCACCTGAGTAAAACTTGCAAAGGCCCTCCCAAATTGCGCGGAGTACCAAAAAAGCAGGACTATCGAGCGCTGCCTTCAAGCCTCAACTCGTACCGGTTTCCGCGACGACGGCGTCCGCCTCGATTTCCACAAGCATCTCGGGGTCGATCAGCCGGCTGACTTCGATCATCGCCGTTGCAGGACGGATTTCGCCAAAAAATTCCCCGTGCGCACGCCCGATTTTTTCCCAATCGGCGATACGCGTGACGTACATGCGCGTTCGCACGACGTCCGACAGGCGCGCACCAACCTTGGCCAAGGCAGAATCGATATTGCGCAGGACCTGAATGGTCTGCGCGTACGGATCGCCCTGGCCCACGACCTTACCCTGCGCGTCCGTCGCAGTCGTTCCGGCGACGTACACGTTGGCCCCCATGCGGACGGCTCGCGAATAGCCGACGATCGGCTCCCAGGGTGTGCCTGTTGAGATGTTCTTACGTTCCATTTTTCCTCCCATACTCGAAGCGGTTGAAGTTCACATCACGGATCGAAGCGCGCGCGCCATTCGGGGGGCAAAACCGGGCACAGATCCTCGCGCATACCAAAGAGACGATAGCGGATTCGCGCGATGAAATCGTAGACCCAATCCCGCAGCCCGCGCGGAATCAGGGCCAGCAGCCTGGCCCAAAATCCCCAGCCGCCACCCAGTCGCCGGAGAATGTGAATGAACGCATCGGAGCGCACCAACAGCTCGCCCTCCACAGTGAGCACCAGGATGCTGTCCGGCAGGCTGGCCCGTCGTTCGGGACTAATGCGCGATTCAAGCGTCGAACCCTGAAGCGGCGCGAACCGGAATGCTTTGCCCGATCGGTCGTGCTTCAGCACGAATTTTACGGCTCGGTGGCAGAGGGCGCAGTGCCCGTCGTAGAAAAGCAGTTCACAATCCGCCGAGGCGAACACGTCCGCGCAAGCATAGCATGCTCCGCGACGGCGGTCGGAAACGGCCAAAGTGCCCCTGGACAGCGGGTGGTGAACTCTCTAATCTACGTGCACGATTTGGAGACGCGCGCCCCATGAAGTGCAATAGCATCCTCGACGCGATTGGCAACACGCCGCTCATCCGTCTAAATCGCGTGGCGAAAGATCTTCCCGCCGAGGTGTACGTAAAGGCGGAATATCTCAATCCTGGCGGCTCAATGAAGGACCGCATCGCCGTCGCGATGATCAATGAAGCTGAACGCAAGGGCTTGCTGAGGCCTGGCGGGACCATTGTCGAGGCCACCTCCGGCAACACCGGAACGTCGCTCGCGATTCTTGCGGCGGTGCGCGGCTACAAAATGGTCTTCACAATCAATGACAAGCAGTCCCGCGAAAAAATTGATCAGCTCAAGGCTTTTGGGGCAGAAGTGATCGTATGTCCGACCGCTGTCGAGCCGGAAGATTCGCGCAGCTACTACTCGGTCGCAAAAAAGCTTGCGCGCGAAATTGCCAATTCCTATTTCGCGAATCAGTATGACAATCCCGCGAACGCCGAAGCCCACTACCGAACAACGGGCCCGGAAATCTGGAGAGACAGCGAAGGCCAAATCACTCATTTCGTCTGCGGCCTGGGCACGGGGGGTACGGCAAGCGGCGCGGGACGCTACTTGAAGGAACAGAAGCCGGACCTGAAGGTGATCGGCGTCGATCCCTACGGTTCTCTTTTTTACGAGTATTGGAAAACCGGTAACATCGGCAAGGCGCGGACCTATGTCGTCGAGGGAATCGGCGAAGACATCTTGCCGGGTGCAATGGATTTCTCCGTGCTCGACGATATCGTGCAGGTGAATGACGAAGAATGTTTTCTATGGGCGCGTCGCCTAGCGAAGCGCGAAGGAATTTTTGCCGGCGGCTCTGCGGGCGGTTGCGTTTCAGCTGCGTTGCGCGTTGCCAAAAGTTGCCAGAAGGGCGATTGTGTGGTCGGCTTGTTGCCGGATGCGGGCGCGCGTTACCTGAGCAAGATTTACAACGATAGCTGGATGCGCGAACTTGGCTATACCGATGCGGAAGTCACTCTCACCGCAGCGGATGTGGTTCGGGTCAAGCGTCAGAACGGCAAGCAACGCGAACTCGTCAAAATCGGCCCGAATCGAACCGTTTTTCAAGCGCTGCAAACGATGCAGCAGCAGGACATTTCGCAGCTTCCCATTTTCGAAGATGAGCGATCGGTCGGCTCGATCTTTGAAGATCGCATCTTGAACCTAGCGCTTCAGGGGAAAGACCTGCGCAAGCTCATTGTCCGCGAAGTCATGGGCCCGCCACTGCCGCAAGTTCCATCCAACGCGCCCCTCGAGCGTGTCACACACCTGCTGAGCCATGAAAGTCCCGCCGTGTTTGTAGAAATGGAATCGGGTGAACTCGAAGTGCTCACGAAATTCGATCTAATGGATACCATAGCCGGCCTGGTCACCGTGAAGCGCTGAGGCGATCACTGACAGTGCCGCAGGCACGATTTACTGGGGTGTAGGACGCACGACCTTTTGCACGAGCTGCAGTATCCGAGCGGAACTGGCGCCCGCTAACACCACCGGACGCCGAGCGGACGGAGTTTGCAGCGGCAGCGGGGCTGCGACCGCGGGCAGCAACTATGCTCGCGTTGTGAGCGGTCCTACGGGAGGCAATGGCTGGATCAATCACGCTGCCTTTGTACCTGCGCCTTCCATCGGAGGCACGGTTGCGGGCAACTGCATTGGGTCAGGCGGTGATTTAACAATTTTGGTGCCAGCAGCACGTTTGGAAGTGATTGGCAGTAGCTCTGTTCCTCCGCGTGTTATTCAATTTGCCCTGAAGTTGCCGTCTATCCAGAGCAATTGAGCGCCCCATTCTTGCCCGCTGACAGGAGTGGGGCTTTTTTTTGTGCCAACCGGCCATTTCGAGACCGTGGAGGATCACTCAGGGTAAATACGCGTCGAAATTGCCACCACCGCAGAGCGAAATTTTGATACGATTAGAAGCCCGTAATTTCCTTCGCATTGATGCGAAATTTTATCGCTTGGGAGTCAACGCAAATGGCATTGGCATGTGACATCTGTGGTAAGAAGCCGCACTACGGCAACACGATTAGCCATGCGCACAACGTCACCCGGCGTCGCTGGAATCCCAATTTGCGCCGCGTACGCGCGGTCATCGGCGGCGTGCGCAAGCAAGTGCGCGTCTGCACTGCATGCATTCGAGCCGGTCGCGTAAAGAAAGCCGCCTGAGCCTTTGCTCGGCGGCAGGCCGGCAGGCTCCTTTCGGAAGGAGTTCCCCTTGAGACGCAAACGGCTTGTTATCGCGGCACTTGGGGTGTGCGCATTGACCGCTTGCAGACAGCAGATCGCGCCTGGGCCGGACGTCTGGGCCATCGTGGATGGCAAGCAAGTCATGCGGCAAGATGTCGAGAAGGTTTTCCGCTCACGGGTGAATGCGGAGGCGCCCGCGCCTTCTCAAGAAGAAGCGCTTTCTCTCAAGCTTGGCATTCTCGACCAACTGATCGATAGCGAAATCCTGCTCGAGCGCGCCGACAAGATGAACCTCGTGGCCAGTGATGCCGAGGTCGATCAGAAATTCACGGAGTCGAAAAGTCCCTACACCGAAGAGGAATTTCAAAAGAAGCTCGAGGAAACGGGCCTCACCGTGGATGACTTGCGCAACGACATCCGCCGCCAGCTCTCCATCCAGAAACTGTTGAATCGAGAAGTGGTATCGAAAATCTCGATTAGCGAGCAGGACGTGACGGATTTCTATGATAGCAATCGCGCTCAATTCAACGTCGTCGAGCCGCGTTATCACATTGCCGAGATTGTGATTACCTCGCATCCTGATCCCACCGTTTACAACCGCAAAAACGACAAAGCGACGAATGAGGCCGAAGCGGGCCGCAAGGCGGCCATGCTGGCACAGAAACTCGACGCTGGAGCGGACTTCGCGCAAACGGCCATGGACTATTCGGAAGATCCTAGCGCCTCGACCGGAGGCGATCTGGGATTCGAGCCTGAGTCCGCGTTCAATAAATCCGATCCGGTGCTCAAGAGAGCAGTCCTGTCGCTCAAAGCCGGACAGGAGACTCAGCCCATTCACACCAAAGACGGCGGCTACGTGATTCTAAAGCTGATCGCCAAGGAATCGGCCGGGCAGCGCCAACTGGCCGACGCGCAGGTGCAGCAAGCCATCCGCGACGGGCTGCGCACGCGCAAAGAGCAGCTGCTGCGTTCGGCGTATCTGATCGAAGCCCGCGACGAGGCGCACGTCACCAATTATCTGGCGAGGCAGATCCTCGAATCCTCAGGCAAGCTCCCCGAGAAGAAATAGCGGCTAAGTGCCTTGGCAACGGACCGGCGACTGGCTATCATGGCCGCGCACCCTGATATCGAAAGCCGACAGGCTAATGGATCAGTCTGAACAGAATGAATACAAAAGGGCGGCGGCGGAAGCCGCTGCGAATCTCGTGGCAGACGGCATGGCCGTTGGCCTAGGAACGGGATCGACGGCTGCCTATTTCATCAGCGCGCTCGGGCGCAAGGTCGCCGCTGATGGCTTGCGCATCACCGGCATTCCAACGTCCGAGCAAACGGCCACGCACGCGCGGAACTTGCGCATTCCTTTGACGAGCTTTGCCGAGTGCACGCAGTTGGACCTCACCGTAGATGGGGCCGATGAGGTCGAACTCGGGACGCTTTCGCTGATTAAGGGTCACGGGGGCGCGCTGCTGCGGGAGAAGATCGTCGCGGCGGCATCCCAGCGCCTGGTGATCATCGCGGACGAAACCAAGCTGGTTGAACGGCTTGGCTCTCTCGTCGCAGTACCCGTTGAAATTGTGCGTTTTGGCTGGCAGGCGACCAGCCTTCATCTGGCGAAGATCGGCGGCAATCCCTCGTTGAGGTTGGGCGTTGATAAAAAGCCCTTCATCACCGATGGCGGCAATTACATCATGGATTGTGCTTTTGGGCCGATCGCGAATCCTAAGGAAGTCGCGCATCATCTCGATCACGTCATCGGCGCGATCGAACACGGTCTTTTTCTCGGCCTGGCGAAAGAGGTAATCGTCGGCGGCCGCGATGGCGTGCGGATCCTCAGACCAGAGACCTAACCGTTGCATCCGATTCCCGATTAAAATTCTGCCCAGTCACTTCCGGGAGTGGGTATGAAAAAAGCATTTGGAGTACTTGCGTGCGTGGCAGTGCTGCTTCTCTGTGAAGTCGCCTTTCGCCTCGGCGGGACGGCCGCCCTAGGAAGAGATTCACGTGTGGCCTCGGAAACCTCCTGCGACTACAGCTGCCTGATGGGCGTCATGGAGCAATACCTGAAGGCCCTGGCCTCGCACGATCCCAGCCAAATCGTCGTGGCCGATCAGGTGAAATTCACCGAGAACACAATCCCGCTCAGACTCGGGTCTGCCCTCTGGGGTACGATGAGCGGACTGGGAACCTATAGCCTCCACTTCGCAGATCCGCAGGCGGGACAGATCGGATTCGAAGGAACGATACGAGAGAACGGCACTCCGGCGATCCTTTTGGTTCGGCTGCGAGTGGCGAATCACAAGATCAGTGAGATCGAAACGCTGGTGCATCGAAACGCGCAGGATGCAGAAGCTTTGGAAAAGTTCGGTCACCCCAATGAGGTTTGGCTGCAACCAGTGCCCGCTTCTGAGCGAACTTCCCGTGAGGAGCTGCTGAAGGACGCGAAATTGTACTTTCAGGGCATTCTACACTCTTCCGGCGACATGGTGCCGTTTGATCCGCGCTGCAACCGCATCCTCGATGGGTACCAGGACACAAATAATGCCGCGGCGAAGGGCTGGTTCGACAAAGATTCCTTCAAACCGGATGCGATGGGAATCCGAGAAAACATGAACACCGGTGTTTGGACATACATTAAATCCATCGAGCCTCAGCGCTATCTGGTGATGGACGAAAAGATGGGCATCGTCTTCGGAGTGTTCATGTTCAATCATCCTGGAAACGTGAAATGGGCGGACGTGAAGGGCGTTGGGAGAGTGCCGATGCCGCCGGTCACGCAACGACCCTCAAGCGTCGAAATGGGCGAGTTCTTCAAAATCGAAGGTGGGAAGATTCGCCAGATTGAAGGAATTTCCGTGGCGCTTCCCTACGGCGCGAGCACCGGCTGGGACGGGCAAGAACAGTAGCATTCGTTCGGCACCAGCCTCCGATTGGATCTAGTCCTCAGACAGAATGGGCCGCTGCATTTCAAATAAGGGTCGCTTGAAATCGACTTGATGTGCGGAACTGTGGGCGCCGCCGGGCGTCTTCGCTGACTATTCGGTCCGCTCAAGTGCGCTTAGAAAGCTCAGCCAGCAAGGTCAGTTCCAGATACAATCGCCGCGGTTGGACGTGAGGTGCAGCGTGAATAAATCAGATCTCGCCACAAACGGCCATACGTGGAAATGGCGGCACGAGCGCGCGTCAGGAAATCGACGCCAAATGTTGAAATGGGCGGTGCTTTCCGGGGGAGCGGCGCTCGCGCAGCTGTTCCATAGCTCATATGCGGAAGGCGGCGAAAATCGGGAGCAGCAGACACAGGGCGCGATCGAGAACGCGACACGCGGCATGCCGGCTCCCCGCATCAAGGACGTTACCGTGATCGAGGTGGGAGGCGGCGGCACGAACAATTCAATGGTGGTCAAAATCACCACCGATCAAGGCGGCCTTTACGGCTACGGATGCGCGACGAATTCTTTCCCCGGCGGGCGCTCGAAACTTGTTCGCGCCGCGGTGGAAAGCTATCTCAAGCCGCTGGTGCTGGGCAGAACCACCGATCGCATCGAGCAGATCTGGCAAATCTGCTATATGAGCTCCTATTACAAAAACGACGCGGTGTTGAATTGCGCGATCGGCGGCGTCTGCGATGCCCTCTGGGACATCAAGGGCCGCCAAGCAGGCATGCCCGTCTACCAGCTCGTTGGTGGCAAAGTGCGCGAAGCCGCGGACATCTATTTGCATGTTGGACTTGGCCAGCCGGATCAGGATCCGGGCAAGCAGCTTGTCGACAATTCGATGAAACTGGTGGAAAAGGGGTGCCGCTATCTGCTGGTCGCTATGTTTATTCGCGATGGAGCAGTAAACAATCTCTACGGACAGCCGAAATTCGAAGATGGCTCGATCCCATTTGACCGCGATAAGGAGACGCGCAAGGTTCTCTCTGCGTTTGAAGCGTTCCGCAAAGAGATGCCCCCGGAACTCGGCCTTGGCGTCGACGTGCATTCTGCGCTCGATCCCATTCGGGCCACACAGTTTGCTAAGGACGTCGAGAAGTTTCGATTGTTTTACTGCGAGGATTTATTCGCGCCCGAGGAGGCCGGTCACTACCGGATCGTTCGGCAGCAGTGCAGCACTCCGCTTGCGGTCGGTGAACTCTGGAACAATCCGCATGAATGGCAGCCGCTGATCGAGGAGCGCGTGATCGACTACATCCGTCATCACGTTTCGCATGTTGGGGGTTTTACCGCGGCGCGCAGAATTGCTTCGTTCGCCGAAAATTACGAAGTGAAATTCGCTTGGCATGGCAGTCCCAATTCGCCGGTTGGCCACATGACCAATCTGACGCTCGATCTCACCAATCAGAACTTCGGCATTCATGAGCATTTCGATTACCCGCCGCTCGTTCAGGATATTTTTCACGGCTCGGCGGAAATCAAGGGCGGATACGCCTGGATCAGCGAAAAACCCGGGTGGGGAATTGAAGTCGACGAAGCGCTGGCGGCCAAGCATCCCATTACCGACGAACGGCCGAACGAAATGCGCACCCCGGACGGCTCGGTCATCGAAGGCACCGGGTGAATCAGAGCTATGGATCCTGAAGCGGCGCCGCGTAGATTGCCGCGCGCTCTCCAGCCGAACGGTTGGCCCGCTGGGCGACTCTCCTCCCGCTCCGGGGTGGGTTTTCCGGCTCAGCCTATCCCGTGCAACTCTATTTCCTTTAAGCCCTAGTGGAGACCGGACCAGTCGTCGGCAAGAAGGATGGAATTGCTGGGATTGGAGGGGTCGTACTTGACGCTTGCAGTTTGTCCCGAGGCGACGCGACTCAGATGGGCCCGCTCCTCAAGGCCGGTGATGTCTTGCGCGGTTTCATAGCTCACCCCGGAAATTGCGTAGCTGTAGTAGAGCAGTTTGCGCGGGCCGTCGGAGACGAGGGGTGCGCGTTTGAATGCAGCGGCAAGCTTCCCCTCGCCATTCGCGGAAGCTGATAGGCGCGCCTGATCGACAATTTCGACCACGTGACCTTCGACGATTCGGCCGACCCGATTCAGATAGGCGCGACGCGAACGCTCTGTCTCGACAGGATCCTCGGGTTTGCGCCGAAACATGAAGAAAACTCCGACCGCTGCTACGACAGCAATGCCGATCGCAGGAACCAGATTGCGCCAATCGCCGAGAAGCTCTTTCAATGCGCGCCCTTCTTTCGAAATTGTTTCGTCTGTCCGGCGAAAAAAGCAAAGCCAGCCTCGCCGAGCCGGACGTCATAAATTATATGGTAAAAAATCCAGTTGACAGACGAAACGCAGGGGAGTTGCGAGAAAGTTACGTTGCGCGCCAGTCTCGCGGTCCGACGACGGTGTTGCGCAGCATCCCGATATCGCCGACACCAACTTCCACCACATCACCGGCGGTAAGAGGGCCCACGCCCGCGGGGGTGCCCGTGGCAATGACGTCGCCGGGCTCGAGCGTCATGGCTTCGGCGATCCAGCGAAAAATCGCGTCAATGCCAAAGACCATGTCCGAAACATGCGCAGACTGTTTTTTCGCACCATTGACGAACGTCTCGATCTTGGTATCCTCCGAAGGGCGCTCCGTATCGACCATTGGCCCAAAAGGGCAGAACGTATCGAATCCCTTGCCGCGAGTGTATTGCCCATCGAGGCGTTGCAGATCTCGCGCCGTGACGTCATTCAGGCAGGTGTAGCCGAGAATGTAAGGCGCGATATCTTCCGAGGGCTTCGGATGCGAGCAGCGGCGCCCGATGATGAAGGCTAGCTCGCCTTCATAATCGACCCGCTTCGAGATACGCGGCATCACAATTTCTTCGAGCGGCGCAATGATGGCCGACGGCGGCTTAGAGAAAATCACTGGTTGTTGGGGAGCCTCGATGTTCATTTCGGCGGCGTGATCGAGATAGTTGCGCGCCATGCAAATGATTTTTGTCGGCCACGAGGGCGGAAGAAACCGCACCTCGTTGACGCGGAATTCGCGGCCCGTTGGTTTGCGCTCGCCCCACAGCTCGCCCGAAATTTCGCGGATTACACTGTTTTCGACCATCCCGGCGTGAGAACTCGCGTACGTCTCCGCTTGCGTTCGGCCGAAGACCTTGCCGGCAGCCTCCATCGGTTCAAATCGGCAGAGTTTCATCGCGTATGGCGAGCTCCTTCGCTCGCCGCCTTTCGGCTGGGTGCGATCGCATGGCGCCGAGCTTGGACGCACATCCCTGTAACCCAGGATACGACTGCACAGACTCCATATACCACGGCGCCCTCGCACAACGCCACGAGAGGAGTGTGCCGAATCGCATCGAAGAGGTTTTGGAAGATCATTCCCGCAATGTCGTACGCCGCTGCGAAGATCGTCCACCCAATCATCGCCGCACCGAACATCTTGAGGGGGCGGTTCCAGAAGCGCACCACAGGCAGCACCATGAAGAGCATGAATAGGCCGTAGGAAATTGCGTTGCGCTCGAACGCATAGCGCTCAAGCGTAGGGACTCGATTCGCAGCGACGAGCGCTCCCAGCGTTGTGATGACGAGCAGAGCGCCGGTGTACAGTCCGCAGCGAACCGTAGGGTGCGAGCCGGAATCTTCCGCTCGGTGGGGGTCGTTAGTCAGCAGTTCGGTCACGGGTCTATTGGTTTTCTGCCGGCACGCTGCCAGCAACAGCCTCGCTAACGGGGCTCTCGTTCCCGGAGCGGTCCACAGCGGTAACGGTGTAGAAATAGCGGCGGCCCGGTTGAACATTCATATCGCGAAACGCAGGCGTAAGCAACAATTGCGAGTTCAGCCGTTCTCCGGTGCCCCCTGCCTGCTCCGTTCGATAGACGTTGTAGCCGGCCACATCGGTTTCAGGGCTGATGGCCCAAGAGAGTGCGAAATGCGTCGCCGTTTCGGCCTGCTTCGGAACGAGGACCAGCACGAGACCGGTCGGCGCGGCGGGCGGGAACGTGTCGCGCGGGGTGATGGTGACCAGGTTCGAGTCGGAAGATTCGAGTGCCTCGCTTCCGGACCCGGCAATGCTTCGGACCGAATAAACGTAGCTCCTGCCGAATTCGAATTGCGCGTCTGGGAAACCGGGTGATTCAGTTTCGCCGATCCTTGCAAGCGGCGGCTCGGGCGCTTCTGCGTTCCCTGCGGCGGAGGGGGTCAATTCACCCCGATAAATCCGATAGCTGGCGACCGGAGGTGTCGAACCCGTGAGCGTCTTCACCGCGGGAGTCCAGGACAGAAGGATCGCTGATGGGGTCAGCTGCGCCTGCAGATCGGCAATCGGTTGAAAGGCGGGGCGGATTTGGAGGTAGGCGACATTTGATGAGTCGGAGGCCCTCTTGGCGGAAGCACGCGTGCGGATGCAGTAGGATATGCCCGCAATGTCATCGTGTCCTAGGAAGTCCTCGGCGTTCAACGCATCGACGTAGCGAATTTGACCTTGCGAGGCATATTGGTCTAGCTCAGCCGTTGGAATCGTTGCGAGCAGCGCGATGTGCGTCCCTGACTCCGCCCCGGGCGCGCCGATGCCGCGATAAATTTCAATGGAGAGAGGTTGGTCGAGCGGGCGCCGGTCGACAGTTTCGGTGGGAAGGGTGAAATGGAGGACCACATCGTTGCCGGTCTGGACTGCACGCAAATCGCTGATCTTTTGCGCGACAACGGGCTTGCGTTCGAGGGGCTCACTCGGCGAAGCACAGCCGGTCAGGAACGTAGATAGCAAGGACAAAGCCGCTAGCAAGCGGAAAGGGTTCGAAGGGGGATGCACTTTCCCCCCGGGCTGCCATGACAGCGCCCTGATTCCGTTTTCCATTTTCACTTTTGTTACAAAATGTAGCGGCTCAAATCCTGATCTTTTACGATATCGGCAAGCTGCTTCTGAACATAGGAAGCATCGAGCTTGACCGTCTTCTTCTTCATTTCTGGGGCTTCGAAAGAAATATCCTCGAGAACTTTTTCCAGTATTGTATGCAGGCGTCGCGCCCCGATGTTTTCGGTTTGCTCGTTCACCTTCGCTGCGAATCGCGCAACGGCTGCGACCGCATCGTCCCCGAAAGAAAGCTTGAGGCCTTCAGTATCCAGCAGCGCCATGTACTGCTTGATGAGTGCGTTTTTCGGTTCCGTGAGGATGCGGACGAAATCGGCCTCCGTAAGCGAGCTCAGCTCCACGCGAATGGGAAAGCGGCCTTGCAGCTCCGGAATCAGGTCCGATGGCTTCGACGTGTGAAAGGCGCCGGCAGCGATGAACAGAATGTGATCGGTGCGAACCATGCCATAGCGCGTGTTCACCGTGGTTCCTTCCACGATCGGCAGAATGTCGCGCTGCACTCCTTCGCGCGAAACGTCGGGTCCATGTCCCGATTCGCGCCCGGCGATTTTGTCGATTTCGTCGATAAAGAGAATCCCCATTTGTTCGACACGATCAACGGCAATGCGGGTTACCTGGTCCATATCGATAAGGCGGTTTTCTTCTTCCTGGATGAGGTAGTCGAACGCTTCGGAAACGGTCATCTTCCGCTTCTTTTTTTGCTGGCCGAACATGCCGGAAAGCATGTCTTTGACGTTGATGTCCATTTCCTCGACGCCCTGGTTGGTGATGATTTCAAACGAAGGCATGGTGCGCTCGCGGACTTCCACTTCGACAAGACGCTGATCGAGCTTTCCTTCGCGAAGCTGAACGCGAAGTTTGTCGCGCGTGCGCTGCGCTTGTTCTCGACGCTGCGCTTCGCCGCCGTCGGCAGCGTTGGAGACCGGCGTAGAAGGAGGCAAGAGCAGATCGAGCAGACGCTCTTCGGCAGTCTGTTCGGCGCGCTCAGCAACCTCATCAAGCTTTTCTTCGCGGACCATGTCGATCGCTGTTTCCACCAGATCTCGAACCATCGATTCAACATCGCGGCCCACATAGCCGACCTCGGTATACTTCGAGGCCTCGACTTTCACGAATGGACAGCCTGCGAGGCGCGCAAGGCGCCGCGCAATTTCAGTCTTGCCGACTCCCGTGGGGCCGATCATTAGGATATTTTTGGGCAGGATATCCTCGGCCATTTCGGGCTGCAATTTCTGTCGCCGCACACGATTGCGCAGGGCGATGGCCACCGCCTTCTTTGCTGCGTTCTGGCCGACGATGTATTTGTCGAGTTCCGCGACAATCTCGCGAGGCGTCAGTTCGTCGAAGGAAGGGAGGGCCTCAGCTTCTTCCGTTTGTTGGTCACCTGACAAGTAAATCACCATAACTTTCTCCGACCGCCGCCTACAATTCTTCGATGCTGAAATTGGCGTTCGTGAAGATGCAAATTTCACTCGCGATGCGCATCGCTTCCTGGGCGATGTCCTTGGCGTTCATCTTTGTGTGCTTGGCCAGAACACGAGCGGCAGAAAGGGCATAGGGACCGCCCGAGCCGATGGCGCAAATGCCATCGTCGGGCTCAATGACGTCACCGTTCCCTGAGAGCAGAAAGGTTCCCTTCGTGTCGGCCACAATCAGGAGTGCATCCAGATGACGCAGGGAGCGGTCGGTGCGCCACTCTTTTGCAAGTTCCACTGCGCTGCGGGCCAGGTTGCCGTGATATTCCTGCAACTTGTTTTCGAATCGCGCGAACAGCGAAAGCGCATCCGCCGTGCTGCCCGCAAAACCTGCCAAAATCTTGTCATTGAACAAGCGGCGAGTTTTTCTCGCGTTATGCTTAATGACGGTCTCGCCGAGAGTCACCTGCCCATCGGCGGCGAGTACGACCTTACTATCCTTACGCACGCACAGAACTGTTGTGCCGTGCATCGGGGACGATTTTCCGTTTCGCGCCATCCCGCGATTATACCCTGCAGCATGCGGAATTACAGAATCGCCCACTCCCGGGCAACAATCGCTACTGGTCGGAGGAGGAATCTTTGTCTTTCTTTTTAGCCTTTGCCTCCTTTTCTGCTTCTTTCTTACCGGATTGAGCCCAGCGCTCGTCAAGCGAGGCTTTGGTGAACTGGGCATCGGGGGGGTTCGTGTTGTATGCGCATTTTTCGTAGAAAGCCTCGAAGACCTTAAAGCCATTGCGCTCACGCTCGACCTGAAGCGCTGTCTCGATGCCATTGAATGGGTGATAGTTCGATAGGTGTTCGATTTCTTCCGTCTTCAGCTGCGTTTTCAAGTCGCGCATCTCGATGCTCTTTCGAATCGGCAAGTGCGAGACCCGGTCAATCGCAATTCGAACGGTGTGATTGTCGGCATCTGTCAGCTCGACCCAATCCACCTTTTTCCGATCGACAATATCCTCACCGGCATAGCGGAATTCCATGCCCGGCTCCTTAAGGCGGAAACGCAGTATGTTGTCGATGTTTCGCTTCACCTGTTCGTGAAATTCGTTCACCGACGAGGCGGGGAGTTCATTGACCCCGTTACGATCGTAACTCCAGCCGTGATCGCCGTTAAAAACGGTGATGACCATTCCACCATGAGCAAATTCCAGCCCCTCAATGCCTATTACGTATTGAAGAATCGTGTTCCGGCCCTTGCGTAGGTATTCAGTGCGAACTTTACTGGGTAACTCGTGAATGTCGTGGACGGCGACAAAGTCGTTCAGCTGGCCGGAGTGGTCAAAGGTACTGATGTCGCCGTCGCAGGTGGTGTCGCGAAGGTTGAGATAGGCTGAGCCACCCAGCGCGGCGATCGCTTCGTTTAGCACCTGCTTGGCCTTCGCCGCGCTCTGCTCCGGCATCAGGAACTGATCGTCCTGCGCAAGGACAGTGGCCGACACGGCGACAAAGATGGCCGGTAGCACGAATACAGGCAGAAGTTTTCGCCAGGTCATCCGCACAGGAAAGAACCCCCGTTCACATTGATCACTTCACCAGTGATGAAGGTTGCCAGATCGGAAACTGCAAAGAGAATGGGACCAGCCACTTCTTGCGGAGTGGCGATGCGCTTGAGGGGATAAGGGGCCAGCCACTTTTTCAAATGGTTTTTGTCTTTCCACGACCGTTTGAAGATGTCGGTATCAGCGAAGGCGGGAGCAGCGCAGTTGACGAGGATATTGTGACGTGCGAGTTCCGCGGAAAGCGCCTTTGTAAAGCTGATCACCCCGCCTTTGCTAGCGGAGTAGTGCGAATGGAGCGGCGTGCCCCGCTGGCCCGCTACCGAACTTACCGTGACGATTCGGCCGCTACCCTGCGAAATCATGTGAGGTACGGCATGATGAACCACCGCATACACCCCCTTAAGATTTACCCGGATCATCTGCTCCCAGTCGCGCTCAGTGAGATGCTCGATCGAGACGCCGTCGTAATTCCAAATACCGGCATTGGCTATCAGAATGTCGAGTCGGCCGAGACGTTCGATTGCAAATTGAACAAGTCTTTGCGTATCTCGCATCTTGCCCGCGTCGGCTTTGAACGTTTCGATTCGAGTGCCCTGTTTCCGGGCCTCCTCCTCGACTTGAACGGCCGCATGGCGGTTTCGATGATAGCTGAAGACCACGTCGGCGCCGGCTTGGGCGAACAGTTTTACCGTGGCAGCACCGATGCCGCGCGAGCCGCCGGTTACGAGAGCGGCCCGGCCTGCCAATGAAATCATGTGTCCCCCCAAAAGCGGATCGAGGATCAATATCAACTGATCGGCAACCAGACCCGAAGTTCAGGCCGGGAAAAAGGGTCCTGGTCGGGACTTAGGCGCGCGCGGGCGTCTTCCCCAACCGCGCGACAGTCACCAGATCGGTGAACAGCCCCCGCGCAAGCGCATCGCCTTCACACATGCGTTCTGGATGCCACTGCACGCCCAGGATCCAATTGCCACCGCTCGTCCACTCCACGGCCTCAATCACCCCGTCGCTTGCGCGCGAGACCACCTGCAAATTGCGCCCCGGTTCAGCAACCGACTGATGATGGGAGCTGTTCACATGCACTTGATCAGCATGGGCGATCTGGGCCAGGCGCGAGCTGGCTAGGATGTCGATTTCATGCGTTCTGCCGGGAGCGCCAGGAAAGTCATCCCCATCGTGCTCGATACTGCCGTGGACCTCGCTCGCAATATCCTGAATCAACGTGCCGGACAGAAAGACATTAAGACTCTGCAGGCCGTAGCAGACCGCGAGGACGGGCTTTTGTTCGGAGAGACAGTGCTCGAGCAACCCGAAATCGGTTCGCTCGCGGTCCGCGTCGGGGTCGGCGCATTTGACGTGCCTCACGGCTCGGAAATGCGAGGGGTCCACGTCTGCCGGGCTGCCGGTTAGAAGGATCCCGTCCAACGTGCGAGCGATCTTGTCTAGGTGGGGTGAGGAAAGCCCAAGAGAAACGACGACGGCCTCGGCGCCGGCGGCTCGAATCGATTCGATGTATTTTTCGAGTTTGTCGAAATCGCCGCTAAGTTCTTCTTTTCTTGTGCGATAGGGAATCCCTATGCGAGGCTTGTGGTCAGCCGGCGACATCGTCTATTCGCATCCTACCATTGCGGCTATCGTCCGGCAACCGAGCAGCAAACCATGAGTTTGCATGGGGTTAGCAGAAGGTGCGCGATTTAACAAAGTTCTGCAGAAAAGGACATGAGGGCAGAGCGTGAGTGCGGAGAGGAGTCCTCCGGGTGGACTGCGACCTTTCGCGGCGGGTGTGTGGGGAGCCAAATCTGATAGTTCTCCCTGATTTGGTCGATGTGATGAGGAATGTGGCGCTCCTGGCTCTCAATCCATTTTTCGAGGCTGATCTCACCCTCTTTGGGGTCCTGCATAGTGTGCAGCCAGACGGATTCCGGGAGTTTTGCGATCAGAGTGTAGGTCATTCTGCGCAGGCGTCGAATGATTTCGAGCGCTTCGCGGGTGCTTTGGTGGAAGTAGCCAAGCGTACCGGCCCACTTCTCGGGATCGAATTCAGGAAGCGCTATGCCTGGTTCCGCAATCAAATGCCGGCAGCGCACGTAGGAGCTGGCCTCGCTATCAGCCAAGTGAACAATGATCTCGTGAATACTCCAGCGGTTCGCGGAAGGTTTGTAAAGCCACATCTTTTTCGGTAGTTGACGCAAAACGGTGGAGAGCAGCACGGGTGCGCGTCCAAACGATTCAAGGACCTGTCGCCTCTCATCGCGAGTCATCGGTCACCCCGCTGCTCCGGCTGCCAAGTGTTAGACGTGCGAACCGCATTTTCGCTGCCTGCGGGCTACGCCTGCTTAGCGAATTTTTTTGGAGTACTCTATTTCTGAACATTGGGGGCTCTCACAAATAGCCCGGGCACGGTAGGTCGGCTGGGGGCCCAGGGAAACCGCCGAAAGGGCAATGGATTGCCTGCTCGCCACAGCATCCCGCAGTCCGGACGAGCCGCATACGGTATTTGGAAGAACTAGAGTTTTGGGTGCGATTTCCCGGCGGAAATGGGACTGGTGCTCGCCGAGACAGGACGCTTGGACCAATACGAGCCCAAATCGCCAACCAGATACAGCGAGCCTGTGGCGAAGATAGCGTCATCAGAGGAGGCCATCTCGATGGCACGTTCGAGCGCTTCGGCAGGATCGGGAATGACCATGGAGGTTTTCGCCAGATGACTGGTCATTTCGGCGAGAAGCGGAGCCGAAATCGCGCGGGGCTGGAGCGGTTGTGTAAAAATCACGAGATCAGCGGCGGGGAACAGTACTCCGGCAATTTCATCAACAGCTTTATCGCGCATCGCCCCATATACGAGCAAGATACGGCGGCCTGGGAGATTTTCCTTCCAGAAGGCAAGCAGTTCATTGGCACCCGAAGGGTTATGGGTGCCATCAAGATACACGACCGGCTTTTCCTGGAGGCGTTCGAGCCGGCCAGGCCACCGGGCGGTGCGTATGCCCTGCTCAATCACTTCATCCATGACCTGGAATCCGCGCTCCGCTAACAGTCTGGCGGCAGTCGATGCGGCCAGAGCGTTACGTATCTGAAAGCGGCCGGCGAGCGAAGGCTCGAGAGTGAGGCTGCTCTTGGAGACGACCGAATGCGCTACTGCGCGATAGCGGCCGGCTGAAGAACCGAGCATTTCGATGCTCCAGGCATCGTCGACCTCTACAAGCCGCGCGCCCTGGGCCTGGCAACGCCGCGCGATCACTGCGCGAGCTTCTGGCCTTTCGGCCGAACTTGCCACCCAGGCGGCGGGTTTGATAATGCCTGCCTTTTCTGCCGCAATTTCCGCGATGGAATAGCCAAGAAAGCTTTCGTGATCGAAATCAATCGAAGTGATCACCGCAACTTGCGGCTCGACGATATTGGTCGCGTCCAGCCTGCCGCCGAGGCCCACTTCGTAAATTGCGAAATTCACGCCCGCTTCGGCAAATGCCACAAACGCAAGTGCCGTAATGCACTCGAAGTAGGTCGGGTGGGCGGCGAGTGTGCCGTTCGCCAGCAACGACTCGATCGTCGCCTGCACGCGCGTCCATGCCGAGGCGAATTTTTCATCGGAGATATCCGCACCGTCAATCCGGATCCGTTCGTTGATGCGTTGCAAGTGTGGGGACGTATAAAGGCCCACGCGATAACGGGAGCCGCGAAGGATGGACTCGAGCATGGCGGCGGTTGAGCCCTTGCCGTTGGTGCCGGCGATGTGGACGCAGGGGATCGCTCGCTGCGGACCGCCGAGATGCTCTGCGAGCGTCGTAATATTAGCGAGCCCAAATTTCTGGACGCGGGCTTGTTGCGGCGCAGCCAGTTCCCGCCCTAAGGCGAGCAGTCGACGAACCGCCTCTTCGTATCTCATCTCAATCCAGGAAAAAACCAAGAACCTGCGCGATGTAGGGCTTCAAATCCTTGCGGGAAACGATCGCATCCAGAAAACCGTGCTCAAGCAGAAACTCGGCCGTCTGGAAACCTTCGGGAAGTTTCTGACGGATGGTTTGCTCGATGACGCGCGGCCCTGCAAAGCCGATCATTGCGCCCGGCTCAGCGATATTGAGGTCGCCCAGCATGGCGTAGCTCGCGCTGACCCCGCCCGTGGTCGGATCCGTCAGGACGGAGATGAACGGCACGCGCGCGTCATCCAGACGTCCCAACGCGGCGCCAACTTTCGCGAGTTGCATCAAACTCACTGCGCCTTCCATCATTCTCGCGCCTGCCGAGCAGGAGACGATGACCAGGGGAGTCTTTTGTAGCATTGACCGCTCGATGGCGCGCGTCACTTTTTCTCCGACGACCGCGCCCATCGAACCGCCGATAAATCCAAACTCCATAGAGCAGCAAATCACAGGTCTGCCTGAAAGCGTGCCTTCCGCCGTGATGATTGCATCTTTCATACCAAGCTTCTCTTGCGCTTCTTGTAGGCGCTGGGAGTAAGGACGGGTATCCGTGAAGTGCAACGGATCGCTCGAGGCGAGGTCCGCGTCGTACTCCCTCCAATGCCCATCATCCAGTAAGAGCTCAAGCCTGCGTCGCGCGCCCAAGCGGAAATGATGGTCGCACTTAGGGCACACTTCCCAATTCGACTCCAAATCCTTTTTCCAGATGATCGCGCGGCACGCGTTGCACTTCGTCCAGAGGCCCTCCGTGCGGACACGCCGTTCGTCGACGGGGGTCGGATTTTCGATGGCGCTCTTCTCGCGTTTAAACCAGCTCATTCGGAGAACTCAATCATTCATCGATCAAAATTCACAGCTGCGCTCGGTTTCTAATAGTCGATTCCGCGCTCGGCAAGAATGCCCTTTGTATAAGGATGCTTGACTTCTTTCATTTCTGTAACCAGGTCGGCGGCGTCAACGAGCTTCGGGTGCGCATTGCGGCCTGTGCAGATGACGTGCACGCGTTCAGGCCGCCCCACGAGCGATTGAACCACGCCATCCGCATCAAGCATTTTGTAGCTGATCACATAATTGATCTCGTCCAGAATCACCAGGTCGTATTTCCCACTGTAAATTTGAGCGCGGCCGTATTCCCAGGCCTCTTGGCATAGGCGAATATCTTCGGGGTCCGTTTCGGCCCCGCCCGTCTTGACGAATCCACGCCCCATGGGACGAATCTCCAATTTGTCGTCACCGAGCAATTTCGCCGCGTCTAGCTCTCCATAGTGCCACGAGCCCTTGATGAACTGCACCATGAGCACGCGCAGGCCTTGTCCCACGGCACGAAACCCGGTGCCGAGGGCACAGGTCGTCTTGCCCTTGCCCGGCCCTGTATAGACGATAAGCAGCCCTTTGCCTTCCGACATCGCTGAATGTCCGCGGCAAACAGTTCCCCATAGTGGCTAGAGGGCAGCCAAAGGTCAAGTCGAACGCACCTGAGACGCAGGGCACGCCGGGCGGGGCGGTTCGTGGAGGTTCCTACAGCGCTTAGACCCTTCCCCAAGGCGGCATCGGTTTTATTTTGAGTAGGGATGTCCGGCCAGAATTGCCATGGCGCGGTAAATCTGCTCGGCAAGAACAACACGCGCAAGCTCGTGCTGCATGGTCAACGTAGAAAGAGAAATCTTCTGTTTCGCCCACGCGCGGACCTCGTCAGGGAATCCGGCTGCATCGCCGCACAAGAGAACGAGCTCGCGGGTGCCACGGTCGCGAAGATCGCCCAGCCAGCGCGCAAATTGTTGGGAGGTGAACTGCCGGCCGGCAGCGTCCAGAAGCACGATCAGTGAACCGGGCTCGAATTTCAGCTTTCCTAGAGCGGTCCTAGACGCCTCGCGCAGCTCGGTAATTTCAATTTCACTATAGCGTCGTATGCGTTGAACGTATTCGTTTAACAGCGCCCGAATTTCTCCCCGGCGCGTCTTGCTGAACATCACCAAGCGAATCCGCATCGGCTAGATGAGCCCAAATTTTTTGCGTTTGTCGAGCAGTGTCTTACGGCTGATACCGAGAATGGCCGCAGCTTCGCCGATCTTGTAGTGAACTGTCTCGAGCGTGACCTGAATCGTTTCCCGCTCCAGCTCTTCGAGCGACTTCAAAGCGGCCGCTCGAGCGCGCCCGCTGTCCGCCATCCTTGTGACTTGCGGAAAATCTTCGACTTCGAGCAAAGGTTTCTTGCTAAACACCAAGGCGTGTTCGATCGCGTTTTTCAATTCCCGCACGTTTCCCGGCCAAGCGTACGATGCGAGCAGATGCTGCGCTTGCGGGGAAAGAGTCGCCTCCGCATGGCCGTAGACGGGCGCGAGCCGCGCGAGAAAGTGCCGAGCCAGAGGCACAATATCGGTCTTGCGGTCGCGCAGCGGCGGCACCGGAATGGCCAGGACATTAAGACGGAAGAAAAGGTCCTCGCGAAATCTTCCGGCCGCAACCACTTCCTTAAGCTCCGTATTCGTCAGAGCGATGAGCCGTGCCTCGAGGCGAAGGGTCTCGCGGCCACCGAGCCGCTCAAACGTCCGCTCCTCGAGCACGCGCAACAACTTGGCTTGGATCCCCGGCGCAAGCGCGGCAACTTCGTCAAGCACCACCGTGCCATTCTGCGCCAGCTCGAATCGGCCAGGCTTGCGTGCCACCGCCCCCGTGAATGCCCCGCGCTCGTGACCAAAAAGTTCTGATTCAACCAGCTCGCTCGGCAGACTGGCACAATCGATCTTCAAAAGCGGCGCATCGCGGCGGGATCCGTGTTCGTGAATCCAGCGCGCCAGCTGATCTTTTCCCGTTCCGCTCTCACCGGTGATGAGCAGAGTGGTTGCCGTGTCGGTGATTTTCTTCGCAATTTCAAGGACGTCGAGGGAAGCCTGGTCCCGGCCAACCCAAAGCGCGCTCGCATCGCTCATGGACCAATCGTATCGTTTGCGGACTCCGCGTGCGGTCCGCGTGTGGGCCGCTGTGCCGGAAAGTCAACGCGCTGCGCTGTGCGCCACAGCCGCTCCAGGTCGTAGTACTGCCGGGCGCGTTCGCTGAATACGTGCACAACGAAGTCGCCATAGTCCAGCAACAGCCACTCCGCCGCGCCGACCTTACCTTCCCGGTGCATCACGCGCACGCCGTGCTCGTAAAGCCGCCGCTCGATCGCTTCGACGATGGCTTTGATCTGCGGCTGGCTGTGTCCCGAGGCGAGCACAAAATAGTCCGCGAATGCGCCAGAAAGCTTGAGCACCGTGACATCGGCGGCTTGCTTTTCCTGAGCCGCTTCCACGGCCCAGCGGATTTCGGGGCGAAGAATGTCTTGTGTCACCGGTACAGGGCCTGACTCAAAATGTATTCCTCCACGCGGGACGGCACAAGTCCGTGGATCGATTGTTTTCGCTGAACCCGTTCACGTACTTCTGTGGACGACACGTGGCAGGCCACCGTGCTCAATAGGTGCACAGCCGATTTTCGCAGGGTGATCTTATGGGGATCACTCGATGCCGTTCGCCCTAACTTTTCCGGAGGAATCACGAGCCGCAACGCGTCCAAACGAAAGCCGGGACGGCTCGCAATAACGAAATCGCAGGCGTCGAGCAAAGCCTCGTAGTTCTTCCAGGTCGGAAGCTCCAGGAACTGGTCCGCGCCCACGACGAAATAGACACGGTCATCCGCATGCTCGCGATGATAGCGCCGGACTGTGTCAATCGTGTAAAAGATGTGCGGGTGACTTGCCGGCGCTTCTGCCAGGGAGGGTAGAAATCCTGGGTGTTCCGCACAGGCCAGCGCGACCATCGCATATCGGTGGATAAATGGCGTGAGTTCGCGCTGTGATTTGTGCGGCGGGCGTGACGATGGAATGAAGTACACCCTGTCCACATGGAAACGCCGCTCGACCGCTTGGGCCACAGCCAAGTGCCCTGTATGGGGGGGGTCAAAAGTCCCGCCAAAGAGCGCGACCGAGCGGCGGTGGGCAGCGCCGGGAGGCTTATGCGCGCCATGCGATATCAACGACCCTCCCGATGAGGTATCACGGAGTGCTTTTCCGCATACCGGGAATCATGGCCCCCCATCTCGATAGGCGGCTTTTCGTCTCCCTCTTGTGCTTCCGTCCCGGTTGGCGGCTTCGGCAGACGATCGAGCAGGTTGGCCATCGCTCGCACGAACTCCGGGATGCCCCGGCCAGACGCTGATGAAACGGCGTAAAACTCCAGACCGCGCTGGGCTGCAAACGCTCGCAGTCTTTCAAGCCGCTCTCGATTGGTGGTGGCATCGAGCTTGGTGGCCACAACGATTATCGGCTTTTGTGCCAGCGTGGAGCTGAATGCGGAAAGCTCGCGCTCGATGATCTCAAAATCGTGAACTGGATCGCGGCCGTTCGCATCACTGGTGTCAACCAGATGGGCGATCAGCCGCGTTCGTTCCACATGCCTCAGAAATCGAACCCCGAGGCCTACACCTTCATGCGCGCCTTCGATTAGGCCTGGCAGATCGGCTACCACGAACGTTCGGCCGGTGCCTGGCGCAGCGTCGGGATCTGCGTTCACGACTCCGAGATGCGGCTCCAGCGTGGTGAAGGGATAGGGCGCAATCTTCGGCCGTGCGGCGGAAATGCGTGAAATTAGCGTCGATTTCCCGGCATTAGGGAAACCGACCAATCCCACATCCGCAAGTAGCCTCAGTTCGAGACGCAAATGCCGTTCCTCGCCTGGTTCGCCCTCCTCGTGTTCACGGGGTGCTTGATGCCAAGGCTTGCGGAACGCGGGATTACCATTGCCGCGCCCCCCGCGGCCGCCGTGTGCAGCACGAAACCGCTGGCCGGGCTCGGTGAAATCAAACAGCTGCTGCTCCGTATCGGCATCGAAAACGATGGTGCCTACGGGCACCTTCAGAATTGTGTCGCCACCGGAACGACCCTGACAATTCGAACCTTCTCCATGCCGCCCGCGCTCGGCGCGAAATTCCCGGTTGTAGCGATAGCGAAGTAGCGTGTTGTCGTTTGGGTCAGACTCCAGATACACGTCTCCGCCAGGACCGCCATCGCCGCCCGAGGGGCCCCCGCGAGGCACATATTTCTCCCTGCGGAACGCCATGCAGCCGTTGCCCCCATCGCCGCCCCTTATCGAGATTCTTGCCTCATCTACAAACATGAATTTTCACTGAGAAGCGCACCCGGAAAGAATACGATACGACCGGAATTCCTGCCCCGGAAACTTTGTAGGCTGAGCGGTCGCCCAGCCCTTCGCCGGGAGGAGATGGGAGGGAGATCAGTCTGCTGCAGGCGCAGCAGGCTCACTTTTCGCAGCAGATTGAGCTTCCTTGAGCGGAAGTACGCTAATAAAACGGCCCCGCCCGCCCCGATCCTCAAAGCGCACCACGCCATCAGTCAGCGCGAACAGGGAATCGTCCTTCGCACGCCCCACGTTTCGCCCTGCCTTGTAGCGGGTGCCACGCTGGCGAATCAGGATGCTGCCGCCGCTGACCATCTGCCCGCCAAAGCGTTTAACGCCCAGACGCTGTCCTTGCGAATCGCGCCCGTTGGTCGATGAACCGCCGCCCTTCTTGTGTGCCATGAAAAACCTCTAGGAGGATTGCTGACAAGCTCCTCGTCTTTGTCTAATGGCGTCCTGAGGCACGCTGTGCTGCGCCCTGAGCCATTGCCGCCCGGCCGCGGCCGCTATGCCAATTGGATTTCGACTTCGACCTCCGTCAGCTCCTGACGATGGCCGCGCTCGATTTTGTACTGGCCGCAACGCTTGAATTTCAATACCTGCACTTTTGGGCCGCGAACATGCCTCACGATTTTGCCCGTCACTTTTGCTCTGGCCGCGTCGCTGCCGCTCAAAACCTTCTGCTCATCGGTGCGCACTGCAAGGACGTCGTCAAAGGTCACTTTCCCACCGATTTTGCCCTCGAGCCGTTCGATCTCGATCGTCTCTCCGGGTGCGACTCGGTACTGTTTGCCGCCACTACGGATTACCGCGTACATGCTGCCTCCCAGCGCAATGAGAGAAACCTTGATTATACGGGGCGATCACAAGCGAACACAAGGCAGAATCGCAAGGATCTCCCGAGTTGCACGGGGCGAACGCTTTAAAAAAAGCGTGGTAGGCGCGCCGATGGACGGGCCCTATTCGAGCGGAGAACGGAGTCAGGTTCGCTCGCGGTGGCAGTGATGAACCGGTCCATACCGGACAGACGCTAAGCTAAATTCTGCGAACCGACCGTGCTGTCCAATGCCGTGGTCAAATCCGAGTACCGAAAGTTGAAGTTCGCGGCAAGTAATTTCTCTGGCCGGACGCGCTGACTGGAGAGCAACAGTGGCCCGGCCATTTCGCCGATCGCCATGCGAAGGGCGAATGCAGGCACCGGAGCGATCCCGGGCCTGCTGAGCGCTCGCGAAAGTGCACGCGCAAATTCCGCATTGCGGACGGGCTCAGGCGCGACGACGTTCACAGCTCCTGAGACGGCATCGTTTTCAATCGCCCATCGTGTTGCCTTGATCGCATCGTCGAGCGCAATCCAGGACATCCATTGTCGGCCGGTTCCAAAACGGCCGCCCAAGCCCAACTTGAAAGGTACAACCATGCGCGGCAGTGCTCCGCCAGCGCCAGAAAGAACCACGCCGAATCGCAAGCGAACGGTTCGAACTCCGACGTATTCTGCCCGAACAGCCTCGGCTTCCCAATCTCGCGCAAGGAGCGCAAGAAAATCGGTTCCCGGCTCGCTGGCCTCGGTAAGAATTTGGTCTCCCCGATCACCGTAGTAGCCAGTTGCTGAAGCGCAGACGAATGCCTTGGGCTTCTCCGCCAGCCGCGCGACGGCATCCACTAGCAGCCGCGTTGAGCCTAGGCGGCTGCTCCGCAATAGCTCTTTGCGCTCCTTAGTCCAGCGGCCATCGCCGATGCTGGCCCCGCTTAGGTGGACGAACGCTTCGGTGCCCTTCATCGCATCCATGTCGATGGTCGCAGCCATAGGAGCCCAGCAGACGTCGCCGGGCTCAAGACGCCCTCCCGGGCGCACCAGCCGTGCGACGGAATGGCCATGCTCCCGGAGGGCTCCGAGGAGATGTGTTCCAATGAGCCCGGATGCGCCAGAGACGAGAATCTTCATGCCGTTTAGACGATGTTATGTCAATCAACCGATCCTGCCGGTGAATCTACCCTATGTCCCGCGCCCGGTCGCGTCAAGCCATCGGCCCGTTCGAAAAGCTCAACGAGGCTGAACGGTTGGAAGGTCCTCTGGGGTGGAAACAGGGGCTCCCGGCCACCTGCTGAGAAGTGCGCCAGAGCGAATTGGGAGCACCGTGAAATCCTGAGAAAAATGCTTGACACGGGAGGTCGTTCATTGTATTTAACCACTAGGTTAAATAAGATGCACGAGGACCACCTCAGCACCACCTTCGCCGCTCTTGCCGATCCCACGCGACGTGCCATTCTCGCCCGCCTCGCTTCGGGCGAGGCCTCGGTAACTGAGCTTGCAGAGCCTTTCGAGATGAGCCTTCCGGCGATCTCGAAGCACCTGAAAGTGCTTGAACGTGCAGGGCTTATTGCGCGCGGCCGCGAAGCCCAGTGGCGGCCATGCCAGCTCGAAGCGGGTCCACTTAGAGATGCAGCGGAGTGGATTGAGCATTACCGAAGATTTTGGACCGAGAGTTTCGTTCGATTGGATGAATATCTGGACCATCTCAAAGGGAAGGAGAGAGGGAAAAACGATGGTGGCAAGCAACGTGGTAAATCGTAAGGGGCCGCACCTGACCGGGCACGAATCTGTCATCAATCTGTTCCTTCTCAGGCGCAGGTCAGTCGATTCTGCTGTCGAACGCGGCAAGACAGACAAGTACGGCTGGATGAGCGCCTTTGACGAACTTTCAGGCGACCTCGGGGGGCTCCGATGAGCAGCCCTGTCTTCCAACCCAAAGGAGAACTGGTTTTGACGCGCACCTTCGACGCGCCGCGTGAGCTTGTGTTTAATGCTTGGATCGACCCGAAGCAGGTATCAAAGTGGTGGGGACCGCACGGGTTTATCACCCAGATCGACGAAATGGACGTGAGGCCCGGCGGTGCCTGGAAGTATAGGATGCGCGGCCCAGATGGGAACGATTACCCGTTCAATGGCGTATACGTCGAAGTCGTTGCGCCGGAACGTCTGGTGTTTGACGGAACCATCCATGGTTTGCCGGATCAACGTGTGTGGACTGAAGTAAGGTTTTCCGACCGCGGCGGCAAA
>Ga0306920_100000903_pt1 | contig 36136 bp, 27 predicted proteins | sample flu12Cox44000170_FD_204666 | JGI IMG/M metagenome (GOLD analysis project Ga0306920, IMG submission 204666) | Lab enrichment of tropical soil microbial communities from Luquillo Experimental Forest, Puerto Rico - flux4day.12C.oxic.44.000.170 (v2)... | ecosystem: Environmental > Terrestrial >...
AGCGCGTACGCCCGAGGACCGCACCAAAGCACTTCGCTCACTTGCGGGAATCAAGGAAGAACCGAAAAGAAAAGAGGAAAAGAAGAAAGAGAAGCGCAAAGGAAGGGGCACCGCAGGCTCGAAAACGGCGGAAGCGAGGCCGATAGCGGGTGCCACACCAACGAGCGCACCCCCTGCGGCAGAACTGGCTGGAGCCAAACAAGGCGAGAAGAACTCGAAAGCCGCTGCGTCACACGCGGGCCCGCGAAAACACACCGCACCATCGAGGCCGAAGGGGCGCCCAGCAAAGAAGGCCCGGGGGCGATAGCAGATTGAACGTCCGCCTAGCGTAGGGCTGGAAGAATGCTCGCCTGCGTCGGGCGGGCAGACTTCGATTGCGTGGCCGAGCGCACCAAGAGCGGGGAATTTGCGGAAGATGACGCCGCAGTAACATGGGAAGCCGTCTGAGGAGCAATCCTCGCATTGCAGTGATGATTTTGAATCGCCAGTGCCGGACTCGAATTCCAATGGCACGGCTTCGCGAATTCCTGGCCCGCGCCCAAGAGCAGCTACAGTTGTCCGCTCAGTCGCTGACCGTGTGTTTGGTGAGCGATGCCGAAATCGCCCGCTGGAACAGCGGATATCGAAACAAGCACGGGCCTACCGATGTGCTCTCGTTCCCTGCCCGGCTGAGGAGCAAAAGACGAGGATCAAGGACCGACAGAGCACGGGGCAAAACAGGGACAGGCGACCCAGCGGGAGCCGCGGCCGATGCAACCTACCTCGGAGACATCGCGATCGCGCCAGCCGTCGCGCGACGTAACGCGCGCCGCTTTGGCCGCAAATTCGAGGACGAACTTCGCATCCTGATTCTCCATGGCATGTTGCACCTGATGGGCTACGACCACGAAACCGATAGCGGGCAAATGGACCGGCGCGAGCGGAGCCTGCGCCGAAAGCTCGGACTCGCTTGAGTCATGACAATTCTGCTCTACACATTGGGGGTGCTCCTGCTGACCGCGGGACTTGTCGTCGCTTCCTACCTTGATCGCGTCTACCGCGAGTTGGGCCGCGTCTCCACGGGTCGTACGCATGATCATCTGGAAGCGTTTGAATCTCAGATCGAGCCACTGTTTAAACTCGAACGCACCCGGGCGGCGTTGGCCTTTAGCCTGCTCGTACGGCTCTGGCTTGTATTCGTCGCGACGCTGACCGCTCTCGGCGTCCTGTACTTTGTCCCCAGCCGTTGGCAGGCGGCGTTGGAGATTGTCCTCTTACTAGGCGCACAAGTGGTGATCGCGATGCAAATCTTGCCCGTTCTCTTGATTTCCGGAACGGAGGGGGGGTGGATCGCGCCGCTGGTGCCTTTGATCCGTCTGCTGCTCTGGGTTCTGTGGCCCTTTCGCGCACTCACTGAGTTGATCGTTTCCCTCCTGCGGCTTTCAGAAGAGGAGGGGAGCGCACCGGAGACGGAACAACAAGCGATTGAAGCCTTCGTAGATCAAGCTGCCGAGGAAGGCATCATCGAGCAGGAGGATGCCCGGCTGATCGAGCAAGTCGTTGAATTTGGCGATAAGCGTGTTCGTGACGTGATGACGCCTCGTCCAGACATCGTGGCCATTCCGGCTAAGGCCGCGCTCGAAGATTTGCGCAAACGGATGGTAGAGACACGATTCTCGCGCCTGCCTGTTTATGATAAATCTCTTGACGACATCGTCGGCATCGTTGTCGCGCGCGACATGCTGGAAATATCCGATCGCGAGGCGGCGCGACGCACTGCACGCGAACTGGTGCGGCCAGCCCTGTTTGTTCCTGAGACGAAGTTTGGCTCCGAACTGCTCAAGGAAATGCAGCAGAAGAACCAGCAGATGGCTATCGTCATCGACGAATACGGCCTGGTGGCTGGGCTGGTCACGGTCGAGGACCTTGTCGAGGAGATTGTCGGAGAAATCGGCGAGGAGGACCGACGCCCGGCACCCGACGTTGTGCGCGAAGCCAGCGGAGCTATGATCATGCGCGGCAGCGTTCCCGTTGACAAAGTGAGGGAACTTTTTGGGGTGCAGTTTCAAACGGCCGAGGAGCACGCCGAGGCGAGTACCGTTGCCGGGCTGCTCAATGGTGTGGTCGGCCACGTTCCGCGGACAGGAGAAGTCATCGAATTTGACGGGCTGCGATTCGAGGTACTCGAAGCGAACCAACGCAAGGTTCTGCGGGTACGAGCGCGCAGTGTTGCCTCTGGCGCAGCGTCGGCGGCGCGATCAGTCTGACGAGGCCGCCAAGAACACACTTAAGTCACTGACATATCTGGTCGGGAATCTTCAGCTAGTCATTCTCACTCAGCGAAACAATGTGCGCCATGTCTACACAGAAGACTTATCACCCGCCCGGCTGGCACGAAACGCTACCGACTCAAAGCAAGCAGTCGAGGTCAGGAACCGCGGAGGCGGGCAAGCTCGGCGCGCAACTCGCGGACTTCTTTCTGCAGCTCGGGCAAGTGATGGAAGATGGCAACTGATTTGCGCCAGTCGCGATTGTCCATGGCAGGATAGCCGGAGTAAATTGCGCCCGCGGGCACATCGGACGGAACGCCGCTCTGTGACGAAATCGTCGCGCCGTCGCCAATCGTGAGATGACCCGCGGCGCCAACCTGCCCTGCGAGAATGCAGCGGCTGCCGATTGTCGTCGAGCCGGCGAGGCCAACCTGCCCGCAGAGCAGCGTGTCCTCGCCTATTTTGCACGCGTGGCCGACCTGCACGAGATTGTCAACCTTGGTGCCGCGGCCGATGGAGGTCTCACCGATGGTGGCGCGATCGATCGCGCTGTGCGCTTGAATTTCGACGTCATCCCCAACCACCGCGATTCCGGCTTGGCGAATCTTGTACCAGTGACCCTTTGACTCGCGCGCGAAGCCGAAACCGTCGCTGCCAACCACGACTCCGTTCTGCAACAGCACGCGGTTGCCGATGTGACAGTGCTCGCGGACGCAGGCGTGCGAATGCGCGAAGAAATGGTCTCCGATGTGCGCGCCGCGATAGATCGAAACAAAGCTGTGCAGCACGGCGTGATCGCCCATCTTGACGTCATCGGCGATGTAGCAGTACGGCCCGATGTGCGCTCCGACACCGATTTGAGCGGAGGCGGCAATGACTGCCGTGGGATGGACGCTTGGAGCGTAGCGGGGCGGGGGATGGAAGAGTTCGACAGCGCGTGCGAAGTCGAAGTAGGGATTGGCAGAAACGAGCGCGGTGATGCGAGGGGCCTGCGTGCCGGGGCGGGGATCATGGGGGGCGAGCAGGACCGCCGAGGCGCGGGTTGTCTCGAGCGCGCGGACGTATTTGCGATTGGCGAGAAACGTCAGTTCGCCCGGCTGCGCCTGTTCGATGCCGGCCACTCCGCTAATCTCGAGGTTCGCGTCGCCTTCGATGGTACAACCGAGCTTCTGCGCAAGCTCCGTTAATTTCATGTTGATCTCCCGGTGATTCTGCAAGGCAAGTCCGAAAAACTAACAGTTAAGAGCTGAAACTGCAAAGGAAACTCCGGTGACTCGGACCCTGGCTTTTCTCTCTCACGGAGGTTGCAACCTCGAAGTTTGACTTCGAGACAGACCGTACGTTTTGAGGCCGACACACCGAGGCTGGCTCGCTGACGTGCGCATTCGTAAACTCGATGGCACAGAGCGGTGGCCGAAAATTCACCCGGTCAAATAGGCATCCAAAGGTTAGGACCAATCCTTGGGATTCAGTTCAGTGTACTGAGTACGTGTCGAGTTGCGAAAAAGCTGCGTTGTTACAGTGCGCGGCACTATTTGCCGAGGATTTGGCGGGCGATGACGAGGCGCTGAATTTCGCTGGTGCCTTCGCCGATGGTGCACAGCTTAACGTCGCGGTAAAACTTCTCCGCTGGATAATCCTTGATGAATCCGTAACCTCCGAGAATCTGCACGGCTTCGTTAGCCACCTGCACGGCCGCTTCTCCCGCATACAGTTTGGCCATGCTGGATTCGCGCGTGAAGCGCGCCTCGGAATCACCCGACGCGATCGCGCGATCGGCGAGCCATGCAGCGCGATACGTCAACAAGCGAGCGGCGTCCACCTGCATGGTCATGTCGGCCAGCTTGAACTGAATGGCCTGAAATTGTGAGATGGCCTTACCAAATTGTTTTCGCTCCTTCGCGTAACGAAGGGCGCATTCGTAAGCGCCCTGCGCCATGCCGACACCGAGCGCGGCGATCGAGATGCGGCCGCCGTCGAGTACTTGTAAGCTGTTGACGAACCCTTCGCCTTCTTGACCCAGGAGATTTTCCGCCGGCACACGGCAATCGGTGAAAACAACCTCGCTCGTGTCGCTGGCCCGCAGGCCCAGCTTGTTCTCCTTCTTGCCGGGACGAAAACCAGGAGTTCCCTGCTCGATGATGAACGCGGAGATGCCGTGGTGTTTTTGGGACGCATCAGTCACGGCCATGGCCACGCAAATATCGGCGTGATGACCGTTAGTGGTGAACGTTTTCGCCCCATTGAGAAGCCAGCACCCGCCTTGGCATGCGGCCTCGGTGCGCGTGCCTCCCGCATCGGATCCGGCCTCCGGCTCGGTTAGCGACCAGCAGCCGAGTTTTACCCCTTGAGCGAGTGGAACGACATATTTTTGCCTCTGCGCTTCCGTTCCAAATTTGTAGATGTGATTCGTGCAGAGAGAATTGTGGGCGGCGACAACGATCCCTACCGACCCGTCCACCCGCGAAAGCTCTTCGATAATGATCGCGTATTCAAGATAGCCCATTCCCGCACCGCCGTACTTCTCCGGAAAAATAACGCCGAGAAAGCCCATTTCGGCAAGCTTGGGAATGATCTCCGAGGGAAACTGCGAGGCTTCGTCCCACTCCATGACATGCGGCGCGATTTCGCGCTCGGCGAATTCGCGGACTGTGCGGCGCAGCTGCTGCTGTTCGTCGGAGAGGGAAAACTCCATGCACTGTTTATACCACGGGTGCCCCGATCCTGAGGGAAGCGACGCGAAAGAGCAACGCGAGAATACGGTTGAGAACCAGGGCGCAAACAGATCCCCGTTTGCGACAAGTCCGTCAGATGGACGCAAATTCAGCGGGGATCGAGGGCCCTGTCCACCAGCGCGACAGAGCCCAGCCAAAGTGGTGGCGCGTCTAGGCGGAGCAATCCGCTCTTTGTTGAACCGCCTAAAGAAGGAGTGAAGCAAGTCACGCTCTCGGCGCTCCTAGCAACATACCGGCCGACCTCTACGTCGTGAGAGACGCGACACCGGCGCGGCGGCCGACAGCGCGCAGTACAAGGTCCGCCAGGGCGCGGATGAGCAGCGGTGAATCATTGAGCGCGGGCATCATGTAGAAGTCGTGGATGCCCAGCGATCCTGCATGTTCGCGCGCTTCGATATTGATCTCGTGGAGGGTCTCGATGTGCTCGGTAAGAAATGAAATGGGAACGACGAGAATTCGCTTCACGCCGTTTCGCGCGAGATTTTCGAGTGTCGCGATGAGCGACGGCTGCAGCCATTTCTGCGGCCCAACTTTGCTCTGAAAGCATAGCGTGTGCGGATTCAGCCAAGCTCCCATTTCGCAGATTAGCCGCACCGTCGCTTCAATGTGCTGTGGATAGGGATCCCCCTTTTCGACCAGCGTCATCGGCAGCCCGTGTGCGCTGAACACGAGGTGGACTTGCTCGGGCTTGGGGAGCTGGCGCAGAACTCCCTCGATGCGTTCCACGATTCCCGAGATGTAGTCCGGATGATCGAAGAAATGATCGATGAGATGCACTGGACCTTTCGGCTTATGATGACGATTCCATTCCTTTAGGCTGCTGCCCGTAGTCGCAAAAGAGTAATGCGGATAGAGCGGCAGAAGAACCAGCTCGTCATACGGTTCGCCCTCTAGTGCGGCGATTGCTGCCTGGGTATCGGGGTGCCAATAACGCATCGCTACGATCGCCCGCGCCGGAAGATGCCGCTGCAGCGCCAGCTCGAGCGATCTCGCCTGCTGCTCGGTAAGCCGGCGGATCGGCGAACCGCCGCCAATCGCCGCGTAGTCTTGGCGTTTGCGCTTGGAACGCGACAGAGCAATGAGCTTCGCTAACGGCTTCCGGGCGAGAAACGAACCAGGGAAATTGATAATGTCCGGATCGCAGAAAAGATTGTAGAGAAATGGTTCGACGGCAGCGAGGTTGTCCGGGCCACCCAATTGGAAGAGGACCACGGCGATTTTCTTCTTATCGTCGGACATCGGGTGCACCCGCCGGATATTAAGATGCCACAAGAGTTGAAAGCGTGCAAAAAGAGTTCGCAGTGGGCAAATCACCTTGCGAGGCCAGCGGCCTATTCGTGCCAGGAAAAAACTGGCGGCGGTCCTCTGCCGACGGCTTCACACGACCAGTCATGATGCCTGCCGCTTGGTCCAGAATGAAACGGGATGCCGCCGGCCCGGCACTGCGCTGTTCCGTCACGAGTCTGGCCGGCGAGCGTCGCCCATCCCATTAAGGCCAACCGCCGCTGAGAGACTTTGGCAGGACATCTTGCGGGACAATTGGTGTGCGGCAGACGGAGCACTTTGTGCGTCGTGAAGAGACGGGCTGGGAGCTGATGACAGGCCGGTGCCCGAATTGGGCAGCCTCGTTGACATGGACTTCGAGATTAATCCGGCGATAACCTAGCGCAGCTCCGCCGTGTCTTGCCCGCCCCAGCGAGAGAATGGACGTGCCCGTAGCCTGCTTCAGCCTCAACTCTGGAAGATTGAGCGAACTGCGACAGGATACGAGTGGCGGGGTGACCCCTGGTGAAAGTTTTTCCTGAGAATCAAGCGAGGCGACACTTATTGACGCACTTTCTGAATCTGTCTAGAGTCATATCGTGCCTGTAAAGAAGATCCAAGTCGGTCAGGTGTGGAAGAAGGACGATAGCGGCGATACGTTTCTGATCACGAAGATCTATAGCGAAGCGCTCACCACGTTCGCTGTGCTGCGCAAGACCGGCTCGGAGGATCAGCCCCCCATCCGAATCAAAGTCGCCAAATCGGGCGCCACAGTCATCCTGCCCGGCTTTACCTTTACCCAAGAGTCCGACGAATTCTGAGCGGAACGCAGTCTCGGTCTCCAGCGATGGTGCGCCAACGGGAGCGGGATGTCCCGGAGCTTGGCCCTTCTTTTGCTTCCGACGCGTTTGTGGCAGAACCTGCGCACCACGAATGTGCTCGGCACTGCTTCGTCGAAATACGCCGACGAACGCGGCCACCCATGGTCGTGTTCACCAACGTGGAAAGCGTGGATCGGATCATCTATAGGATTTTTGGTCCCTGTAACGAAGACTGGAAAACCCGCACCCTAGAACTATTTATACAAGCAGCTTGACGTCACACGGTCCCGAAGACCAGGTGGCACGCTCTTCGGGCACTTGCTAGAATGTTTCAGGGAATGTAGAGTCTCGCGCATGACGCCACGCACGCTTTATGAAAAAATTTGGGATGAGCACGTTGTCCGCGAAGAGCCTGGGCAGCCTTCGCTGATCTACATTGATCGCCACCTTGTGCATGAGGGCACTTCGCCACAGGCCTTCGCCGGCTTGAAAGCAGCGGGACGCAAAGTCCGCCGGCCCGAACTTACCTTTGCCGTGATGGATCACTCCGTTTCGACCAAGAATCGTCTGCTGCCCGTTGCCGACCCCGATGCCGCCGCACAATTTGACGCGCTCGCTCGCAACTGCCAGGAAGCTCAAATCAATCTCTTCGACATGCACAGCCGCAATCAGGGCATCGTGCACGTCATAGGCCCCGAGCTTGGCATCACGCTTCCCGGCGCGACGATCGTCTGCGGTGATAGCCACACCTCGACGCACGGGGCGCTCGGCGCGCTGGCATTCGGCATCGGCACCAGTGAAGTCGAGCACGTGCTTGCCACGCAGTGCCTGACGCAATTCAAATCGAAGACGCTGCAAATCGACGTGCAGGGCAAGCGCCCGCGCGGAGTCACCGCCAAGGATATGATTCTCGCGATCATCGGAAAAATCGGCATCGGCGGCGGCAACGGACACGTGGCGGAATATACGGGCGAGGCAGTTCGCGGCCTTTCGATGGAAGGTCGCATGACCATGTGCAACATGTCGATCGAAGGGGGCGCGCGCGCAGGAATGGTCTCGCCGGATGACACCACTTTCGCCTACGTGGAAGGCAAGCCATTTGCGCCGCAGGCAAGGGACTTTCAGGAAGCGGTCGAATTCTGGAAGTCGCTCGCGAGTGATCCGGGCGCGAGGTATGATCAGGCCGTCGTGCTGAAGGCAGAAGAGCTTGCGCCGATGGTCACCTGGGGCACGAATCCTGGAATGGTTACGCAGGTCACCGGCCGCGTTCCCCATCCATCCTCGTTTTCCGATCCAGTCGATCGCAAGGCTGCGGAAAACGCGCTTGCCTACATGGCGCTTGCGCCCGGCACGCCAATTGAGGACATTCCGGTTGACCGAGTGTTCATCGGCTCTTGTACGAATTCGCGCATCGAAGATATTCGCGCGGCGGCCAAGATGGTGGCTGGCAGGCACGTGGCGAAATCGCTCAAACAGGCGCTAGTCGTGCCCGGCTCGCGCGCTGTCAAGACGAAGGCTGAAGAGGAAGGGCTCGACAAGATTTTCCGCGATGCCGGTTTCGAGTGGCGGGATGCGGGCTGCAGTATGTGCATCGCCATGAATGATGACGTGTTGCTTCCCAGTGAACGCGCCGCGAGTACCTCGAATCGCAATTTCGAAGGCCGCCAAGGTAAAGGCAGCCGGACCCACCTGGTCAGCCCGATGATGGCCGCGGCAGCCGCAATCGAAGGGCATTTTGTCGATATCCGCAACTGGTCCAGTGTGGACGGAGCCGAATAAAAATGCAGCCATTCACGAGGCACACGGGTCTCGTCGCGCCCATCGACCGCGTGAATGTCGACACGGACCAGATGGTCCCCAAGCAGTTCCTTAAACTGCTTACGCGCGAAGGCTATGGACGAATCCTTTTCTACGACTGGCGCTATTTGCCGGGCGAACAGCCGAATCCTGATTTCGTGCTGAATAAACCGCGTTATAGGGACACAAGTATTTTCGTGGCGCGCGCAAATTTCGGCTGCGGCTCGAGCCGCGAGCACGCTCCGTGGGCCATTCTCGATTTTGGCGTCCGTGCCATTTTGGCGCCCAGCTATGCGGACATTTTCTACAACAATTGTTTCAAGAATGGCATCCTTCCAGTCACACTTCCCGACACCGAGATCGACGAGCTTTTCAAGCGCACGGAAGCGAATGAAGGTTATCGTCTGACCGTCGATTTGGAACAGCAGGTGGTCACGGACGATAGAGGTCTGCGTTATTCCTTTTCGATCAATACCTTCCGGCGCGACTGCCTGCTGAAAGGTCTCGACGATATCGGCCTCTCGCTGGTCCATGAAGCCGAAATCGCAGCCTACGAGAAAAACCACCTTCGCATACCCTCACTGCATGGCACTCTCGATCTGAAGTATCACCGAGAATGAAGCTCGGTTAGCCTTCCGACAAAGCTTGCGCTGCGCTTCTTGGTTCCACGCACTCACTGGTCCGAAGATTGAATCAAGCTTGAATTGGTGTTCGAAGGAGGCCAAGCGACTTGACCTGACCTTCGATTTCGCGCACCGTCCCGCTCTTCGAACGAATGGCACGGGTTGGCCCGGCCATCAAGCGGGATGGTTTCGTCTGAGTGATGGAGAGAAGGCCCCACTGAGCGCAGTCAGGCTGTGTACGTTCCCACGCGCGAGGGATATTCCCTGCTCTCCAGTCTCGCCGAATCGCAGGCCTTCATTGCATCGCTGCAGCGGCTGTGTCCGCAAAAAATAGCCGACGTCGCGCTGCCCGGTTCCAACCGCCAGCTCACTGGGAACGTCCCGGCTGGTGGTTCAAACTCCAAAGATAGGCCGCCGCCGCATTGACCTGTTCCGGTGTAAGCTCCGCTCCGCCCATGGGCGGCATGGGGGCGCGATATAACTTTGGCTGCGGCACACCCTCGGTAATCGTTTTGGCAATTGCCGAATAGCTACCGTCGCTCCACAGCCATTTGCCCGAGGTGAGACTCGGGCCGAGCGAGGTACCGCCGGCGTCCTCACCGTGGCAGCCAGTGCAGGTCGCGCCGCTCACTTGGCCGTGATAAATCTTGTCCCCGAGTGCGACCATTTCACGCGTAGCACCTTGCGGAACTGCGCCGCTGCCAGCTCCTTCACGCGCCGCATCGGGACGAGTGCCTTCCGGTGGATTTGCAATCGCGCCTTCGATTTGCCCGGCCGGAGACGCTGCGCTCGGACACGGCGTAATGCCACCTCCGGCTCCTGCACCCCCGCGATACACAATCCGATAGATTCGCCCAGTTACATCATCAGAGACATAGAGCGCACCATCCGGACCCACGGCCAGTCCGCTCGGACGATGCTCGGCGCCTTGCGGAGATTTCACCTTACCTGCGAATCCGTCGGCAAAAATCTCGCATTGGCCAGCAGCCCGATCTCCGGAGAGCGGTTGAAAAACTACGTTATAGCCGCCCTGGGGATAGGGTGCGCGATCCCAAGAGCCATGGAAGGCGATGAATACTCCGTTGGTGTAGCGCTCCGGAAATTGCTTCTTGTCATAGTGCACCATTCCATTCGGCGCCCAATGAGCGGGAAAGGCGGCTAGCGCGGAAATTTTATTTGCGCACACACCAAGCTTCTCACCGTCGCCGCCATACTCCGGGGCGAGAACCAGCTTTTCAACGAACGGATCGTAATAACATTCCGGCCAGCCATAGTCGCCGTCCTTTTTGAGCAGCAGCAGTTCCTCGGCCGGAAGTGTAGCCTCCTGGTCCGGTTTGTAAATCTTCGGCCAATTCGCGTGTAACTGATCTCGACCATGCTGGGTAACCAGTAGACGACCAGCCCTATCAAAAGCCATTCCTTCCGCATTGCGGATTCCGGTTGCGTAGCGTTCCGCAGGTGAGAATTCTTGATTCGTCTTGTTTGCGTCATAGAGCCAGACGCCGCCGCGCGTCTCCAATTCAGCGCAGGGATTTTTTCCCGGGGAATCGGGAATCCGATTCTTTTCCTGGCAGGCGTTGCTGGGGCTGGCTACATCGACAAACAGAGCGCCCTTGCCATCGATGATAAATGGATGCATCGGATGATCGCCGGTCAAAGGCAGGCCGGAAACGATGTTTGTGTCTGCATCCTTCGACACAATCGAGCCGCCCGGGAGGGAATAGCGGGTGATTCGGTCGTTGATCTCTGCATAGATCGAGCCGTTGTACACCGCTATGCCACTGCCGCCTGCTCCTCCACTCTGAGGCGTCGCGCCAAAGCGCTCGATAAGGTCGGCTTTTCCCGCGCCGCTCTTGTCTTGCAGCGCCACCAGGAATCCATCCGGATGAGGCGGCTTATTGCCGTAATACCTGCCCGACCAAGTATTCACGTAGACCACCCCGTTGGGCGTTACCGCCAGATCACGGGCGTGGCCGATATCATCAGCGAATACGGTCGCACAAAACCCGCTGGGCAACCTCAGGCCCGTATCATCGTTTGGGCAAGCTTGCGCGTCTGCACCTAGGTGGGAATGCAAAAGACGTCCCGCACGCGACGCCGCCCGTTGCGTGCTTGTGAGGAGAAGAAAGACACAAATCGCGCAGAAAATGATGGGAGCTACCCTAAGCAAACGGCTCATTTTTTCCCCCCAATCTCGGACCAGAGATCGATTCTCGAGGGCATCCCTTATTGTATGCGATTTGAGGGTAGCAAGCCTTTACGGGACGTCTTTGCGCCTGTTGCTCCCACTCTGTAACACGTTTGCTTTCTTGTGAGTTCTTTCCTAGCAACCCAGCGGTCATCACAACCGCGATTCGAATTCGCGGCTGAGAGCCCTTGGGGCCTGATTGCACCAGGCTGCCGCCAGGGCCGTCCGCAGGGTCGGTTTCTTGGCGACTTTCAGGCGGACGCTGGTTGCCCCTTTGCGTCCCCAGCCTCCTTTGACCGGCATGAACACCTTGGGCTCGGCACGCACGAACTCCTGTTGCTGTTCGGGATTCAGCTTGACCATGGCCCACGCTGCATCTGGATAGCCCAGGGTGGCGAATATCTTTCCGCGGACGCGAAAATCCGGATGATTCATGTGCAGGCTCTCCGCTGCCTCCGGAAAACTGAGGGCGATCCGGCGAAATTCATTCTGCGTCATGGAAGGTTCTCCTTTGGCCCCTAGATTAGACCGCCAAGTCTTGCTCTCCAACCTTGAATGTCGAGCTGCTGATTCTCTTATCGCGAAACGGAAATCGGCCCGACCGGAATCGAGCGCCGAGTGAGCCCTCGATCCTCTCGGGCACTCTTACTCAAACAACCTCTTGCCTTTCTTGGTCGTTTCGCTTCGGTTCGAACGAACTATTACTCGCCAGCCGCGGACATCACTGCAAGAGATTCGGGCGTGGGTGCAGCGCCTTTGAGTTCTGCGAGAAGTATCCCGGCTAGGATAAGCCCAGCGCCGCCGACCAACCGCCCGCTGAGATGCTCGGCTCCCAGCACAAGCGACGTTAGCGCCGCGAAAACCGGTTCGAGACTTACCAAAATTGCGGCATGCGACGGTGAAGCATATTGCTGTGCCCAAGTCTGCAAAGACATCCCAACAACCGTCGCGCCGACCGCCGTCAGCAAAATCGCGAAAACGAGGTAGCCGGTCCACATGACATGCGGGTGTTCCCAGCCGCGTACCGCGGCGATCGGCACGAGGGCTATCGAGAGCACGGCGGTGGTTGCAACCTGCAGGAAACTCAGCGCGGCGACCGAATACCGTCCGACAAATCGCCCAATGAAAATCATGTGCAGCGCGAACATAATTGCGCAGCCGAAAACGATTGGATCGCCGCGATTCAACGCGCCGAAACCCTCGGGCGGCACAGTCAACAAATACAGACCCGCGAATGCTGCGGCCGCGCCTAGCCAGAGCCACAAGCGAATCCGGCGATGTCCAAAGACGGCAAGAATGATCGGCACGAAAACAACGAACGTGCCGGTGATGAATGCGGCCTTCGAGGGCGTTGTGTACTTTAATCCCGCGATCTGGAAAACATATCCCCCAAACATGAACGCGCCAATCTGCACGCCAGCACCAATCTCGGAAAGCGTGAGACGCCGCACAGTACGCCAATAAATCGCCGCCATGAGGATTGCCGCCAAGCCGAAACGAATGGCGAGGTAGGTGACCACGGAAATATCGGCGAGCGCGTCTTTGATCACAACAAATGTTGTGCCCCAAATGAACGAACAGAAAGCCAACATGAGATCGGCCAACAGGCGTTTGCGGTTCATCAGTCGTCGAGTGTATGCGGAGCAGACAGCGACGACAAGAGACCAAGGGGAAGTACCACTCCGTTTCGGGAAAGAAGACTCACCGCCACCATTGGAACTAATCGGAAAACAGCCGGCCAGATCAGGCCACCAGCACTTCTCGATCGAGCGATGGTGAACGAGGTGCACAAATGAGTCCCTCGGGCGGGTTGAACGACAGATTGGCACCCGGCTCGACCTGCCGACCTCTGATTGCGGAGTCCGTTTTCCGCGCGATGGCAAAACTGCCGTTGGATAAACCCGAGCAGGGGATTCTATACGCGCGACGACACCGCGGGTAGGCGCGGAGCACGTCGCAGCTAAAAGGACGCTGTTGGGTAGAAGCGTCGAAGAAGTAGCTCGATTCCAGGCTAACGCTCAGCGCCGGCAAGCGAAACGACTACGAGCAAAAGGCGCTTGAGGCCCAGCTCGCGACCGCTAGGATCGTACCATTCCTCCGGCGTGTGAGAGCCGCCGCCCCTTCCTCCGCCCCCAATGGCCACTGCGGGAATCCCCAGAGAAAGAGGTAGGTTGGCATCTGTGGAGCTTTTTTCGAGGCGCGAGACGTTGCCCAGATAGCGATCTGCGCTGCGAACCGTGGCGAGAAGCGGCGAGTCATCAGCGAGCTTTCCCGCCGGGCGCGTGCCGAGGGAGCGAAAATTCAAGGGCAGCAAGTCGCGATCAGCGTGGGTTGCAGAGATTTCGTCGTTGATGCCGCCCTGCATGGCCTCGCGCAGAGCAGCTTCCAGGCGCACCAACTCGCGTTCATCCTCCGAGCGCAGATCAACTTTCACAGCGGCGCGCGACGGAATCGAATTGACGGAGGTGCCGCCCTCAATGACCCCGAAATTGTAGGCGCTGCGTGGGTCGGCCGGAACCAAGATGGAAGAAAACCGTACGATGCCTCGCGAAATCGCTGTGATTGGATTCGGCGTGCCGAAATCGGACCAACTGTGACCGCCGGGTCCGACAACGCTCACTTCGATGCGCCGCGACGCAATTCCCTGAGTGGTTATGTGATCGGATGATGGTCCGTCCACAGCGATGACCGCCGCAAGCCGCGAGCCATAGGCATCCACCAGCGCACGAATACCACGAAGATTTCCTTCACCTTCCTCGCCCACATCGCCTGCGAAGATGATGGTCTTGTCCGTGCTCACTTGGGATTCCGCAAGCGCGCGTGCGAGCCCCACCAGCGCACTAAGACCAGCGCCATTGTCGGAAATCCCTGGCGCAAGCAGACGCGGGCCGTCGCGTTTCACGCGAACATCGGCGTCGGCAGGAAAAACAGTATCGAGATGAGCAGCAACCAGAATCACTTTCTTGCCGCTGGCTCCCGCTCTCTCGCCAATCACGTTTCCGGTCTTATCGATGTGAACCTCCAAGCCGCTCGCGGCGAAGAGCTCTTTCAAAGCGGCTCCACGACGAGCTTCGCCGAACTCGGGCGCGGGAATCTCAGTGAGGCGAACTTGCTGATCGGTAACCCAGGAAGAATTCCTGTCAATCCAGGCGAGGCCGCGCAGGCAGCGCGGATCGTCCGCCAGTTTTGCGAACGGTTCTTCGCTGACTCGGGCCGAGAGAGGAGCCATCCAGAGCAAGATACAGCAGATGAGGGCGAGTTTCACGCGATTCCTGGGCGGATTTTACCGCCAGTCGTCGAGGATGTACACGCCCGCACGATAGGCCGAGCCGGGCTGGCCGGGCTCCATCGCCAGGCCCTGCCTGTCCGGGCAGAACCCGCGGTTAAGCATGGCGGTAAAGACTTCCCCGCGGGCCACGTTGACGTGGAGGATGATTTTCGGCTAGCGCCGGAGTGCCGCAAATGCTTCGATGCCGTAAAGCAGCCAGCGCAAGCGCCGGGACGAACAGCGGCACTTCACATACGCCCGGTCCGCCAGCCAGGGCGTCCGCACAACAGCAGAGTGGCCCATGAATGCGGACGGGTCCGGCACACCGAGAAGGACCCAACGCGACGCGAACACCTGGAGCAGATCGCTTTCGAGCAGCGGCCAAACTAGAACCTCGGAATTCGCTTGGGCGTGGTCACCGGAACATTGAGACGCTCGGAAAGGTTGACCAGAGAAACACCAAGCTAGCCTCCTTGCCACCGTCCAAGCGCGGACCGGCTCGGAAGGACAGGGCTTAGCTGCGCAGGGAGGCTGGAATGAACGCGAGAATCTGTTCTTCGGTGAGAATGCTCGCGGACTGCTTCGCCGCCGAGAGAATTCGATCGACCAGGTCCTCAGTGGACGCGAAGCCGTGCTTGTCGAGCCAGTAAACTACATTCGAGCGACCGCTCATCGGCCCGATCTCGATGATCTGCTCGAGTCCAAACAGGTGCGCCGGGACACCGCTATAAATCGCGTCGGCCATCTTCGCATCGTGTTTCTTCTCCGCTTTCGCAATGGCTGAGGCGTGGACGCCGGTTTGAGTGCGAAAGGCGTCGCGGCCGACGACAGGATAGTTCGGCGGAATCACTGTGTTTGTCGTGCGCGCGACAGTCTGCGAATACTCCTTCAGCTTCGAAAGATCGCGATCGATCAGGCCGAGCAGACACAGGTTTGCCAGCATCAATTCCATGGGCGTATTGCCTACCCGCTCGCCCAGAGCCAGAGCGACGGCGTGCACCTGATCTGCACCCGCGGCAATTGCCGCAAGAGAATTCGCGACAGCTAGCCCGCGATCGTTGTGCCCGTGCCAATCAACGCGGATCTTTTCGCCCGAGGGCTTCACAACTTCAGTCATTATGAACTTGACGAGATTGAACGCGCCGCGCGGTGTAGCATGGCCAGCCGTGTCGGCAAGGACGATGGCTCGGGCGCCGGCCCCAATAGCGGTCGAGTAAAGCGCGACGATAGTCGACGGGTCTGTGCGAGTCGTATCTTCGGTCACGTACATTACCGGCAAGCCTGCAGAAACGGCGAATTTCACCGCATCTTCGGTCGTGCGCTCGAGGTGCTCGACACTCCAGTCCTCAACCAGGCGCCGGATTGGGCTTGATCCCAAAAACATGGCAGCTTCCATCGGCTGGCCGACATGTTCGCAAACGTCGATCATTGCCCGGATGTCTTGGCGATGTGTTCGTCCGCCGAGATGCGGACGAATGTTAAGGCGCGAATGAATTACCTCGCGGGCGAGAGCCTCGGTATCGGCAAATGCGCGCGGTCCGGCGGAAGGCAGGCCGATATTCACGCTCTCGATGCCCAGGTCGTCCATGAGGTGCAGAATTCGGATTTTCTCGTCGATCGAGGGATCTCGGACGGAGGGGTTTTGCAGGCCATCGCGCAAGGTCTCATCGAGTAGCGCGACCTTGCGTCCCGGCATGATTTCAGGCAGCGAGTGCGCGTTCCAGTCGTAGATGAGTTCGCTAGTCATGGTAAGCAACAAGCCCTCTCGACATCTTACTCCAGAATCCTCGGCGCGACTCGGGCTGACCGTCTGCGAACGGGACTGCACAAACGCAGACCGAACGCTTTAGTAAAAACTGGGCGCCGAGCTCACAGTTGCGAGATCCAGGGCTACTCGAACGAGTGCCGGCGCTTGCTGCGGACGACGATCATCGGTGAGCGCCTAAAGGACCGATCGAGAGCGTCGCGACACCACGGCGGCGAGCGAGTCGGTAGGATCAGGATAGTCGATGGACACAAGATAAAGACCTTCGGCGGGCACCGTGGGGCCAGAGCGCGAACGGTCACGCAATTCGAATAACTGCAAAACATCTCTCGCCGTGAGTCTTCCCTTCCCTACCTCAATCAGGGTTCCCACGGTTTTGCGGACCATGTATCGCAGGAATGACCGACCGCGCACGACGTAAGCAATTTCTTCCCCGCTCGGTTCTCGCACAAGTTCAGAGGACAAAATCAGGCGCACTGCGCTGCGATCGCGGTCATCGTCCTCTGACCCCGAAGACGCGGCAAACGCAGTGAAATCGTGCTCGCCCTCAAACAGTCGAGCGACCTCCGCCATGCGCTCAACGTCGAGCGGCCAGGGATAATGCAGAGCGCGGCGGTGTTCGAAAGGGGGCAGCACGCGGCCGCGATAGATTCGGTAACGGTAGGTTTTCTGCTGGGCTGACCAGCGGGCATGAAAATCGTGGCCCATCTCTTCGGCGGCGATGATGCGAATGGCGGGAGGCAGCAGCGCGTTCAGACCGCGTTGGAATTCGAGCGGCGAGAGCGCCGATTGCGTCTTGAAGTGCGCCACCTGACCGAGCGCGTGTACGCCGGTATCGGTGCGGCTCGCGCCGTGGACGACGAGTTTTTCTTGCGTAATTTTGCGTGTCGCCTCGTTGATTGCACCCTGGATCGTGGCCAATCCGGGCTGATATTGCCAGCCGTGAAAGTTTGCGCCATCGTAGGCAATTGTGAGTCTGATATTTCGCATGAGACCGAAAGATTATCGCACGCCCGGAAGAAATGCGGCCTAGGCCAAAAGCCAGTCCCGGGCTTCCACAGTCCGGCTTTCCTTTCTCTGGCTGCGGGACATTTCTACCGACCGAGTCGGGCCCCAGCTCAACCCAGCCGAGACCGCGGCGAGCCTCATGGCGGCACTAAGCGCTCTGCGAACTCATCCCCCCGGCATCATCGCGCAGCCCCTCTTATTTCAATGATTTAGCAGAAGGGCCGCCTCTCTGCTGTGACGAAAAACTCGGCAATCTTGTGTCCTATGAGCGTTCAAAGTCAGGTGACTATCACCCGCCAGCGCCGTCTAATGGCTGTATCGCCAAGCCTCGATTGTGCGTCACCTTCCTCTGCCGCATAATGGGAAAGCGTAGACAAATGAGAAAAGTGGCCATCATCGGGTTGGTCAGCGCCGCGGCGCTTTTGTCACTGGCGCTCGCGGTTCGCCCGTCCGGCTCGGCACGACACGTCTCGGCAGCCCCGAAGCAGAGCCTTAGCAATGGCGGAACGCAAATGGTGATCCGTTTCGCGAGCAATCCGCAACCGATTCCACCATTCTTGCTACGTGATCTGGACGGGCAAGTCGTTTCCACAGCGGGCTGGCACGGCAAAGTCGTGCTGCTGAACTTCTGGGCCACCTGGTGTCCGCCATGCCGGGATGAAATCCCGGAAATGATCGAACTGCAAAAGCGCTTCAAGGATAAACTGCAGATCGTCGGCGTATCGATGGACGATTCTCCTCCGGACGAAGTCAGGCAGTTCGCCGAAGAAATGAAAATCGACTATCCCATTGTGATGGGGAGCCGGACGCTTTCCGGCGAGTATGGTGGCGTTCCAGCGCTGCCCACAACCTTTGTTGTGAATACCGACGGTCGTATCGTCCAAAAGCACGAGGGGATCTATCCAATCGATGTATACGACTCGGAAATCCGCTCGTTGCTGGGGATGCCGGTGCAGGCAAGAATCGAAACATTCGAAGATACCGGCCAGATCTTCTTGAAAAACGCAGTTCACGCGAAGGAACTGCCGGGCGTGGACTTCCAAGGGCTGAGCGAGGATCAAAAGCGCGCCGCCCTCAAGCGGCTGAACTCCGAAATGTGCACCTGCGGCTGCAAGCTGACGCTCGCTCAGTGCCGGATCAATGACAGCGATTGCGGTACAAGCAAAGGGCTGGCTGAGAAAATCGTGCAGGAAATTCGGTCAAGCCCGAGCCACGGTGCACCTGTTTCCAGCACAATCCGGCAGTAGAACCGCTCGGTTTTTGGTACTCGGTTGGCCCCGAACGCACGCATGCTGCGCAGCCGGGACCAGGAACCTGCCGGACTCACCCAGCTTGCGACGCCCGCTGCGAGGTACAGGCGCCAAAAACTGGGCCGAGAGCAGAATGATTTCTTGCACGGGAAGTAGAACTCCAGCTGCCGGCTGGAGTCGTCGATCGCGCAAATGGCCTCAGCGCGATGAAGAGCGGGATTTCGCTCACCAGGACGTCGGTTCAGTAGTGCTAGTTAGCGCGATCGGCGGTGCGTGTTTCGCTCGGTCGCAGCCAATAACTGGCGAAAACGGGTATCAGGAAAAGAATCGCGAACGGCGAAGTGACCATTCCGCCGACGACCACGCGCGCGAGCGGTTGCTGGGCTTGCACGCCGATTCCCGTCGAAACGGCAGCGGGCAGCAGTCCCAGTCCCGCTGCGGCACAGGCCATCACAACCGGCCGCATTTCGGCGAGAGCCGCCAGTTCAATCGTTGCGCCGAGCGAGTGCGAGTCGGCCTCTTTGCGGCGAATGCCCGACACAAATACGACGCCGCCTAGCGTACACACTCCTATGGTGGATGCAAATCCCACTGCCGCTGATATGCTGAACGGGGTGTGGGTGATGAGCAGGGACAGCACGCCGCCCAAAAGCCCAAAGGGAAGAATTACCAAGACCAGTAGCGCATGCCGCAGCGAATTGAACGCTGTGAAAAGAAGTCCGAGAATGATCAGCAGTGTAATCGGAACAATTGCAGCAAGCCGGCGTTGTTCCTTCCGGAGGCTATCGTATTCGCCGGCCCATTCGAGGTGGTAGCCCTCGGGCAAACGCACCTGGCGGTCCAAGCGTGCTTGCATGTCTTGAATCGTGCCTGCCAGATCACGCCCGCGAACGCTGAACTTGATGGGAATATAGCGGCGGCCGTTCTCGCGAAAAATCATAAACGCGCCTTGCCGCAGGGAAACATCGGCCACTGTGCCCAGCGGGACGTTGCCACCCGCTGGCGTCGGCAGGAGGATGTTTCCGATCGCTTCTGGCGTGGTGCGAAATTGCGACTGATAGCGGATCACGAGATCGAACCGGCGGTCTCCTTGCAGAATTTGTGTTGCCGCCAAGCCTCCGATGGCCGCCTGCACTGCAGTGTCTACATCTGAGGCCATCAGCCCATAGCGCGCGCTCGCCAGGCGATCAATTGAAACGATCAGCTGCGGCTGTCCCGACTCCTGGAAGACTCCCAGATCGGCGACACCCGGCACCGCGACCATCACATCTCGAATTTCAGCGGCCTTGGAAACAAGGGTGTCGATATCGTCCCCGAAGAGCTTGAGCGAGTTCTCGCCCTTGACGCCGGACATTGCTTCTTCAACGTTGTCCTGAATGTTTTGCGAGAAATTGAAATCGACGCCAGGATATTTTTCGAGCTGCTCGTTCATTTGCCCTACGAGCTCCTCTTTCGTTAGTCCGTGAGGCCATTTATTAGGGCTCTTCAGCGAAACCATGAGTTCGATGTTGTTGAAGGTGGTGACGTCAGTACCGTCGTCTGGGCGACCCATTTGCGACACGACTTGCGTGACAACAGGATAGCTCATCAGAATCTGGCGGATCTCATGAGCCATTCTCGAGCCCGTCTCGTAGGAAGCGTCCTGAGGCAGCGTCGCACGAATCCACAGGTTTCCCTCCTCGAGCTTCGGCATGAATTCGCCGCCGAGGAAGAAATGTGCGGCTACCAGTGTAGCCGCCAAGGCCGTGGCTGTTGTCACCAACATGGTGCTGCGATGCGACAGAGTCCATCGAATGCCTCTGGCGTAGCGCCGGACGAGCCAATTTACGAGATAGGTCCGGTGGCTGCGTATCTTCTCGGGGTTCATCCATGAGGTCAGAACGGGAGCAAAAAAGACGGCAAAAAGAAATGCGCCCGTAAGAGCAAATCCGTACGTCTCCGACATGGGTGCAAATACCTTTCCTGGGACTCCTTGCATCGTGAACAGCGGGACCAACGCGACGATGATGACCAACAGCGAGAAGGCAACGGGCCGGACCGCTTCGGCGGTGGCATCAGCGATCAGTTCGAATTTGCCGGCACGGGAAGTCGCCGCCTGAAACCGGCGAAAGATGTTCTCCAGAACGATTACGGCCGCGTCCACGAGAATCCCGAAATCGATCGCGCCAATCGAAATCAGATTGGCTGACCGGCCAGTAAACACCATCAAGGAGAAGGCAAACAAAAGAGAGCACGGAATTGTCAGTGCGGCGATCAGAGAAATGGGAACATCCCCCAGGAACACAAGCAGCACCAATGTCACTAAAAGTAAGCCAACGACGACGATGTCGCGAACGGTCGACGTGGTGACTCCGATGAGGTCTCGGCGGTCATAGAGGGTGATCAGCTTCATTCCGCGCGGCAGCAGACCACCGTTTAGACCAGTTATCTTCTTGGATAGCTCACGCAGAGCGGGCAGCGATTGCTCGCCGCGCTGCAGGAGCACGATGCCCTCTACGGCATCGTCGTCGCTGTTCACACCGACTTGGCCGAGCCGCGGCTGAAAGCCTTCCCGCACATCTGCGACGTCTTGCAAGTAGACAGGCACGCCGTTGCGCTCGGTGATAAGCACGTTCCGCATATCAGGAATCGTTTGCAACAGTCCGACGCCGCGCACGTTGACGCTCTGGCTGCCCATGGTGAGGTAGTTTCCGCCTGCATTGGCATTGCTCGAGGCGACCGCGGAAACTACTTGCGGAAGTGTGACATTCAATTGCAATAGCTTCTGTGGGTCGACTTCGGCAAGGTATTGGCGCGTGCTGCCGCCAAAGCTCGCGACATCGATGATCCCCGAGACTTCCTTGATTTCGCGAGTGACGAACCAATCCTGCGTCGCCTTCAGTTCATTCAAGCTATAACCGGGGCCATAGAGCCGATAGCGATAAATCTCGCCGATTGGAGACTCCGGCGAAAGCTGCGGACTCAAATTTGACGGCAGCGAGACGAGCTGAAGACGGTTGAGGGCCTCCTGGCGATCCCAGTAGTAGTCGCTACCGTAAGCAAAGTACAGCTTCACATCGCTCAGCCCGAAAATGGCTGTCGAGCGGACATACTCCAAATGAGGAATACCAAAAAGCACGGTCTCAATGGGCACCGTGACCTGTCGCTCGATCTCTTCCGCTGACCAGGAGGGATTCTGCGTGATCACTTCCACCAGCGGGGGCGACGGATCGGGATAGGCCTCGATGTCCAGACGAGAGAACGTGTAAGCGCCGCCGGCGATCCAAGCGGCCAGCGCGACAACGACCAGTGGGCGATAACGGAGTAGCGAGGCAACCAGTCCGCGCATCGTGAAATCAGTTCTGCCCCGCCGAGCGCAGCAAAAGCGCCCCTTCGGTGACGATCACCTCGCCCGCATTGATTCCCGAAACAATTTCTGCCTGCCCGTCCGATGTGCGTCCCGGCGTTACGCTCCGGCGTTCAAAGCCGCCGTTTCCGCTGCCGACGAAAACGTAGGTGTCGTCCCCCGCGCGGATCACCGCGGATGCGGGAACCAAAATTCCCGAAGCCGTCGATCGCAAGATGCGGATTCCGCCAAACATTCCTGGCTTGATCCGGTTTCCCGAGTTCGGCAGTACAACACGCACGCGCAGGGTGCGCGTGCTCGGATCCACCGCATCCGAAACGACGCTTACGCGGCCCGACCAGTGCTCGTGCGGATATGCACTCAGTGTGACCTGGGCTGCTTGGCCGGATTTTGCAGCCCCCAGATCTTTTTCGTAGATATCGCCAACGGCCCAGATTTCAGTGATATCTGCAATCGTGCAAAGCGGCGCGGGTGCCGACAGAGCTTGCGAGAATTCTCCGGGTGAGGCTCCAATATCGAGCACCACTCCGGAACGCGGGGCTTTCACAACCAGCTGGGTCGCGGAGTGGTCGGGATCCATCCCGAACACCCGAACTTGCTCACGCGTCGCTTCCATTTCCGCTCTGGCTTGCTCGGCGTCGGATTGCGCTTGCTGATACTGGCGCTCGGAAATTGCATTGTGCACAAGGAGATCCTGCGAGCGCACAAGCTCCTTCTGCTTGGCTTGATTGTCCGCGAGCGCCTTATGGTAATCCGCAACCGCCCGAGCCAGACCGCTGCTTTCGAGTTGGGCCAGGGCTTGGTCCTTCGTGACGCTATCCCAGGGGCGCACCCTCATGGCCACGATGCGCCCGCCGGCGGGCGCGAACACATGAACGACCCGCGTCGGGTCCGCCTCGATATGCGCAGGCAATTCAAGATAATCGGGGATCGAGCTAACCCGCACTGTTTGCGTCTGGATGCCCTTCGCATCCGGCGCGACGTACTCAGTTTTCTCGGGATCAGACGGCTGCCGAGGCGCGGTCCCGCCATTTTGCGCCGTGCCCGAACGGCATCCGTCGGTAACCGCTAGGAACGTGTCGAGGACAAGGAAAAGGAGCAGAACCCGCATGTCCATCTCCTTTTTTGCGCCATCACGTGAAACCTCCCGTTGCGTGAATCCCCGGGCTCAGGGCGGATTTCCGGAATGAGGTATCGACCTACCACGTCGTTTCGCTCCGTAGGGTCGATGGGAAACAGCGCGGCTTATAGGGAAGAAGTCGGTGGGGCGCGGCCAACAAGTGGTACTTGTCGAAGGGTGGCGGCGACAAACTGGTCGAGGGAACTTGCTGCCCCGGTCAGATGTGGAGCTCTGCCAAGTCGCTGGTTGGCAACGATCGCCAGACCCACTCCGTGCAATGTACTTCCGCAGTGGGTCGCGGGTCGATGCGCATGTAACTCGATGGACGAACCGCGCCGGCTGGCCGAGGAATCATCGAATACGACCAGGTCGGCGTGCAAATCGTCCGTCATCGACACGGCGAAGAACAGCAGGATGAGGGCTACGCCGACCGCAGTCCATTCCTGAAGGGGACGCTCGAGCTTTCGCTTTCGCTGATATACCCAACGCGCGCGCCAGGCCCCGAGCAAACCTGTAGCCATCAGCAGCCAGAGCAAGTTGAGGAATAGCTCCATTCCCAGTGTACCGTCCGAATACAGTATCTTACGATCTGCTTCCTCAGCAATACCTCGGTCGGACCGCTCCCTTTGCCAGCGGGCATTTCCTTTTGCGAGCTACCCTTGGAACGATTCTCAGGGATGCGTCATGTTTTCGGGGCGAACGAGTTGGTCGAACTCTTTTTCCGTGAGGTAGCCGAGTTTCAGAGCTGCTTGACGCAGCGAGAGCTTGTCACGGTGGGCCTTCTTGGCGATCTCGGCGGCTTTGTCATAACCGATTTTCGGCGTTAGCGCGGTGACCAGCATGAGTGAGCTGTCGACGTGGTGCTGGATGCAATCGAGATCGACTTGCATACCTTCGACGCAGTGCTCACGGAATGAGCGGCACGAGTCGGTGAGCAGGCGAACGGAGTGAAGGAAATTGTGAATGATGACGGGCTTGAAAACATTGAGCTGGAAATTACCTTGCGAGCCGGCGAAGCTAACGGTGAGGTCATTACCGAAGACCTGCGCGGCGACCATGGTAACGGCTTCCGACTGTGTGGGATTCACTTTGCCGGGCATGATGGAGGAGCCAGGTTCGTTTTCCGGCAGAATCAACTCGCCGAAACCAGCCCGCGGACCTGAGGCCAGCCAGCGGATATCGTTGGCGATTTTCATGAGCGAGGCCGCCAGGGTCTTGAGTGCGCCGCTGGCGAAGACGAGCTCGTCGTGAGAGGAAAGCGCGGCGAACTTATTGGGATGAGATTTGAAAGGCAGGCCGGTCAATTCACTGATTTTCTTCGCGGCGCGCTCGGCGAATTGCGGATGCGCGTTGAGGCCAGTGCCGACCGCAGTGCCGCCGATCGCGAGGTCGTACAAGCCATGGAGTGACTCGCCGATGCGGGCGATGTCGCGATCGAGCATGCTCACCCAAGCTGAGATTTCCTGTCCAACCGTGAGGGGCGTCGCATCCATCAGATGAGTGCGGCCGATCTTGACGACATTGGCGAACGCGCGCGCTTTGGCGTCGAGCGCGTCGCGAAGCTGCTGCACAGAAGGAATCAAATCCTGGGCGATGCGGGAAGCCGCGGCGATGTGCATTGCCGTTGGAAACGTGTCGTTCGAGGACTGCGACATATTGACGTCGTCATTCGGATGAACCGGTTTCTTGCTGCCCATCACGCCGCCGGAAATTTCGATGGCGCGATTGGAGATGACTTCGTTGGCGTTCATGTTGGTTTGCGTGCCGCTGCCGGTTTGCCAAATGTGCAGGGGGAAATGATCGTTGAGCTTGCCGGAAATGACTTCGTCGGCGGCCTGCACGATGAGCTTGGCTTTCTCGGGCGAGAGCTTGCCGAGATCTTGATTCACCAGTGCCGCCGCTTTCTTCAACAGGCCGAAGGAGCGAATCAGTTCGGGCGGCATGGTGTCTGTGCCAATATTGAAGTGAATCAGCGAGCGGGCGGTTTGAGCCCCATAGTAGCGATCGGAGGGAACCTCGATCTTGCCCATACTGTCCGATTCGATGCGGGCGGAAAATTCAGGCGCTGGCTTGGTATCCACGAATCCTCCGTTTTTCGGCTCAGGTGTAGGACTGCCAACCTTGGAATCCGGGGTCAGATGCCGGCCGGACGAGGCGCACGTCGATGTTCGGCGACGATGATCACACGTACATCTTTGGCCTTGCGGACGACTCGTAGAATCAGGTCTGTACCCATCAAAACCTCCCATGAACGATGCTTGGGCCTGCCAAGCAAAATCTGAGTGATCTGATTGCGGCGCGCAAACTCGACGATCATCTCGGCAGGATCCTCTCCCTGCAAAGTTCTTGTTTCCACGTGGAGGTTGCGGGCAAAGTTCAGATGGGTCTCGACAGCATCGACTCGGTCGACGGCCCCATGGTCGCGTACAGGCGGCACAACGCCAACGGCAAAACATTCCGCGCAGAGATAGTCGGCCATTCTGCGGCCCCGCCGAATGAGCATGGCCGACGATGGATCGGCCGAAACATAAATCAGAATCTTGTCCCGGGTTCCTCGTTCAGGCACCCGCGAGCGAAGAAAAGCGTCGACCGCTTGCTCTGGCGCGTCAACCGCTCCTCTAACGTCCAGCTCATGGGCAGTCTGCCGCAGCGCCAATTCGCGCAGAGCCACGAGAGTGGATTCCTTGAAGAAATTCTCCAGTGCTTGTTGCGCTTTTTCTGGCGCGTAGATAACTCCCCTTTTCAGGCGGTTGAGCAACGCCTCGGTCGTTGCATCGACCATGACGATTTCCGAAGCGCTCTTGATCAGCCAGTCCGGCACGGTTTCTCGTACGCGGATGCCCGTAATATGAAAGACGCGATCGTTGAGACTCTCCAGGTGCTGGATGTTCATAGTGGTCATCACATTGATTCCCGCGTCCAGTAACACTTGAACATCTTCCCAGCGCTTTTGACGGCCCGACCCAGGCACGTTCGTATGTGCCAATTCATCGACCACGCAGATGGCCGGTCGTCTTTCCAGGATGGCGCTGCTATCCATCTCTGGAAGGGCCACGCCGCGATAGTGGATCGTTTCCGTTGGGATCATCTCGAGGCCTACCGTTCTCGCGATGGTGTCTTTTCTTCCGTGCGGCTCAAAGTACCCGACTACAATGTCCTCTCCCTGGCTTTTCAGACGCTGAGCCTCCTCGAGCATTCGGTAGGTCTTTCCCACTCCCGCTGCATAGCCGAGAAATAACTGCAGGCGCCCTAGCGAACCGCGCGAGGCTTCACTACTGAGCGCGGCACTATTGGGGATAGACGACGACATCGATTCCTTCCGCGGCGCGAATGAGTTGGTCCACGAGACTTCCCCAAATTCGCGTGCGCAACCCGTGGCGCGTGCTATGGCCTACGAAGATCTGCGTGATTCCAACGTGTTTGGCAAAATCCAAGATGGCCTCTGTGTTGTCAAATCCGCTGAGTATCTTGATTTGGGCGCCGAGTTCGCCTGCATATTTGAGGTTCTTGTCCAACGTGTCCTGCTCTCGTTTCGAAATGGCGCGCTCCTGAACGTAGACAACGTAGAATTCACCCTGGAAACGATCAGCGTTGCGACGGCCACTTTCTAGCATACGCGTGGCATCCGATCGCGGGCTGACGCAAACCACAATGCGCTCCTGGACGCCCGATGACTGATCGAGCCCATGAGAGCGCAAATAACTCTCAAGCTGGCGGTCGACGACGGAAGCCGCAACCAATAGCGCCAATTCTCGCAGTCGTGAGAGTTTGTGCGCTTCAGCCAGGACGGAGGCGGCGCTGCCGGGTGTCGGCTCGCACCAAAGAGTGTCTCCGGGAGGTGCATCTACAACAACGATCTCATCCGCGGTGTTATCCAAAAATCCGCTTGGAATAGCACAGGAGACGCGTTTTCCGGTGATACGCTCCACTTCTTCTTGGAGCTTCTCAAGGTATTGCAGATTCACCGTTGTCACGACAGAGATGCCCGCATCGAGCAACTGGCCGACGTCTTGCCAGCGCTGAGCGTTCGCAGTTCCGGGTGGGTTTTCGTATGCCAGGCCATCGATCAGCGCAACCTGCGGACACCGATTAACGACCGCATCTACATCGATTGACTCCGATTCGGCGATCCTCAGCATCGGAATAGTCTCCAGATTGGCCAGTATTGCCTCAATTGGCTTGGGGTATTCCGGCTGCAAAGCACACACCACAACATCTTCGCCCCGCTCGTGGCGCCGACGACCTTCATCGAGCATCTGGAAGGACTTGCCCACTCCGGAAGCATAGCCGAGGAAAACTTTCAAGCGACCCCTCCGCGCTCTGCGCTCTTCGAACTCGATTTGAGCAAGCAGCTGTTCTGGCGTAGGTCGCGGGGGCGAGGCCTTGGGTATCGAGGTTTTGGGCATCCAAACACATATTGTATCGAGATCGCGGGCAGGAGAGAACGGCTGCTTTCATGACCGCCAATCTTGATGCCCGACCGTGGCGGCATGGCAGGACCTGGTGAGGTGTTTGGTTGGGAATCGGCGGTTGTGAGGGGCCTCGCTGGGCCGAGCCGAGTGACATCGCGCGGGGCCGGTGGCCGGAGGTGACAGCACTCGAAAGGCCAAGAAAAGCCCGCGATGCAAGCGGGACCTCTACCTCCCATCACCCAACAAGAATCCGTTCGAGGCCTCGCCCAGCAGAACCTCCCCTCGCTCGCTAACAGGAAGGCTGGCTTCGCTCAGTCCTGGGGTGCTACGTCACGCAACTTGATGAGCCACTGCCCACCGACGCGGGCGAGTTCGTCAACTTCGCGCCCGGCGGCAGCGACGCGAACCGGCGTGTTCGAGCCTTGTGAGGCAAATACGGTCATCCAGTAAGCCTCCATGTGCGCGTGGTCCTTATCGGTAAACTCAAGATAGCTATTGGCGATCACGTGGTACATAGGCGGCCTTTTTTCTCCTTTGGCTTCGGCTTCAGCGGCGCGTTGTGAAAAACCGGCCATCATTTTCTTGAGTCCCTCGTGCCCCTTAACGGCGTTTGCGCCACTGCCGAATTGGCCATCCCGCGTATAGGTGGCAGCGTAGGCATCTGCGTTGCCCGTGTCCAGCGCGCGAACGTAGTGCCACATCAGCTTCTCGATCTCCGCACGGTCTTGAGTCTCCCGCTGCGTATCGTTTGCCCCTGCCCCACGGTAGCTCAACAATGCCGCAAACAGGAGCATGACCGCACCAGCAAGCACACCAGAAAGGACTTTCTGCATCACAGCTGCCTCCTTTCGCAAAAGCACACGGTGACGTGTTTTCAAATGACCATGCACAACGTGGCGGCCTAGGTGGCGGACCTACGGCCGGAGACTTGGGTGGCTGGGCCTGTTAAGCCAGCACGCCGTGGCGTGCCGGTTCCCCCTCGATGTCTGAGCAACAGTTGAGATCGGCAGCTGCGGGCCGCCAAGCCCAGATCCAAATGAAACGGCATGTCTCGGCAATCAGGTAGGTGCGCGTGTGGATGTCCTGGCGAACGCCTTCGGCCATCCAGACGCACTAACCCCGCTCATCGAATTCCGGTTCGTGAAGGCGGCAGATGAAGTGATCGCCATGGAGATAACCCATCGAAAGCGGTAGGAGACGGTGAGGCAACAATCTTCGAAGCTGGCGAGCCCTCCGTCCAGAAGTCCCAGCGACGGCGCACTGAAAACTTCGCGTGAACCTGGAGGTCTTCCCATGGCCATGCATTCCCGCCGGGATGATAACGCCAATTTAGTCTCGCAAGTGCTTTTCTTATTCGTCGCATTGTGTATGATCGGCCGCAACCGGAAGGGCCGGGGAAAGGATCTAACCAAGAGAGGTGGAGCCTAAATGCGAAAATCGACAGTCATCTTGGCATGTGCAATCGCGGTGCTGCTGCTAGCGGCGGCTGTCTCGCCGCGCCCTACACAGACGAGCTACGCGGAGGATCGGGCTGAAATTGAGGACTTGCAGGGCCGGTACATGTTCGCGCTGGATTTTCACGATGCTGATGCTTATGCGTCGACTTTCACCGAGGATGGCATGCTTGATTACGGTCCTCAGGTAAAGGGCCGCGAGGCCATCCGTAAGCTGATCGCCGACATGGGAAAGCGCGCCGCGGACGAAGCAGCGAAGGATACTTCAGGGCTGCGCCCTGCCGTAGGGCGGCACAACATCTCCAACATCGTGATCAAAATTGATGGGAACAAGGCCGTGGGGAGGGCTTATTGGTTTCACTATGGGAACAACAATCCGAAACGGACGGCGGCGCTCGATTCGTTCGGCAATTACGAAGATGAAATGGTCAAAGTCGATGGCAAGTGGTACTTCACTAAGCGAAAGATTTACAACGAGCAAGTAGCTGACTGGGCTTACAAGGGAGGAAATCCAGCGTGGTAGTTTGCCCGGGGACGGAAGTTTGATGGTCGCAAGTCGACGAAAAAACGCTCCGCAAATCTAGGCCAAACCGGCTGGCAGAATGTGCATCTCCATAGTGGGCGTCTGGCCAGCATAAAGGGAATCGGCATTGAGCGCTGGCCCTCTATGCCGAGGTCACCCGGCGGGGTTGGCCAAGACCGACCCGATAAGCGAAGGCTTGCGTGATTGCGCAAGCGAGGTTGCACTTCCGACCCGAGTCGAATCATCATGGGGATCGGGATCTGCCCGGCAATCCTTTGCGAGCCAGCCCTGGGAAAACAGCGGGTCTCGCGCACTCGCTCACCTAGCTGTGCGCGTGCGGTCCGCACGATCTGGGAGTCTGACAATGAACCAAACTGGACGGCAATGGGCCGGACAAATCATCGACGGCCGATTCGGGTTGTCTGTGCAGCTCGGGGCGTCCGAGAGCGCGTGCGTCTATGCCACGGAGTATGAAGGCGGGCCTGCTGCGATCAAATTGATCCGGGCCGATCGGGCACAGGCGAAAGAGCATCTTTTGCGTTGGTCGCGAACGATCGGCCTCGCAGATCCGGGCATTGCGCGGCTGTTTGAAACGGGGCGCTGCCAGGTTGGCGGGATGGAGTTCGTTTTTGCTGTCATGGAACGCGCGGAGGAAACGCTGGCCGAAATCCTAGTGCAGCGAGCACTCACTCCCATCGAAGTGCACCACATGCTGCCGTCCATTCTTGGAGCGCTGGCCTACTTGCACGGCAGAGGCTTTGCCCACTCGCGCCTCAAACCGGCGAATATTCTGGCCGTAGGCGATTACGTGAAGATTTCAAGCGATCGCATCTGCGCAATCGGCGCGGGAGAGAATGGTTCGAGCGAGTCCGATGGGCGTGAAGCGGAAACCCGAATGTGCTCAGTGGCAGCAGATGTGTGGTCGGTCGGGTTGCTGATCACGGAAGCGCTTACCCAGCAGGTACCGCAGTGGAGTCCGAGCGAGCCAGACGGGCCGGTTCTACCGCCTCTGTTGCCGCAACCGTTCTTGGATATTGCGCGCGACTGTCTGAGGCGCGATCCACGGCAGCGATCTAGTATCGAGGATATTTCGGCGAGGCTTCAAGCACCTGCGCGTTCGCTAGCCAGGCCAGCGGCTCAGAGGGAGTCGGCGCGGTCGGAAGAAGAAGCGGCACAGCAAACCACGGCGTCGGTTGAACCGAGCTACGAGCGGCTGTCGAGGCCAGTGACCCCTAGGAGGGTTCCGCCAAGCTGGCGGCACTTCGTGCCGGCGGGCGCGCTTGTGGCATTGGCGGTGGCTGTCATTCTGGTTGTGCCCAAGATTTTGGAGCGGCTGCAAAATCGCGAGAGCAGGAGTACCGTGGTCGAGGCCGGACCTTCGTTGGTATCTGCCGAGAAGTCAGAAGCGCCCCCTACATCCAAGGCAAAGCATGCCGACCGCTCCGCGACCGCCGCCCTAGAGCCTACGTCCTCTGACGCGGGCGCTCCGAAACTCTCAGTGTCCGATTCTCAGAGCCAGGTCATCCAGCGGGTGATGCCTCATGTGCCCGAGAACGCGCTACAGACGATCAGCGGAACGGTGCGAGTCGAGATTCGAGTGCAGATTGCGCCGTCTGGCGATGTGAGCATGGCTAGCGTCGAATCGCCGGGACCGAGCAAGTATTTCGCGAATCAAGCCCTGCGTGCGGCGAACGAGTGGAAGTTTGCGCCCGCGGCCACTGGTCAAGGCCCGCGATCGTCGATCTTGCGTTTTGAATTCAGGCAGGATGGGACGAAGGTCACTCCGACCCCTTTGTCCCAGTAGAGGCCCGCTCGGTCTCTGCGTTGATGACGCCCCCGAGGAGAAAAGCGAAGCCGGTGACGTAGAGCCAGAGCAACAAGAGGATCACTGCGCCGAGCGAACCATAGGTCGCGCTGTAGGTATTGAAGAACTGGATGTAAACCCGGAAGCAGAGCGATGCTGCCAACCATAAGAGCACACCAAAGACCGAACCTGGGGTCAGCCAGTGCCAGCGGCGTTCCTTCACGTTGGGACCAAAGTAATCGATCAGCGAAAACGAAATTGCAACGAAGAGAGCCGCGGCCGGCCATTGCAGCCCCTTCCAAAAAGGCCAAAGCACCGAGGTCCACTCGAACCGGCTGCGTAGCCAGTCAAGGAAACGATCTCCGATCACGACGATGAAGAGAGCAGACCAGAGCAAAAGGGACATCGCCATCGTAAGTCCGATACCAAGGGCACGAATTTTCCACCAGGGGCGAGTCTCCCGGACGCGGCTGGCAATGTTGAGCGTGGAAAACAGTGAAGTCATGCCCGAAGAAGCGAACCAGAGCGCCGCGACGATTCCGAGCGTGACCTTGCCACCTCCGCTGTTTTTGGTAAGTTCGTCAGCGATCTGACCAAGCAAACGGTACGCGTCCGGAGGCAAGAGAGCCGCCGTAAAGGAGAACAAACTGTCCTCTAGTTGGCGATATTGCGAAGCAAAGATGCCAAACAAAGCAAACACGAAGATAAGCATCGGAATTAGCGCAAGCAACCAATTGAAAGCGAGGTTCGAGGCAGCGCCAAAGATGTCGTCCTGGCTCAATTCGCGCATAATTGCTTTGCCTAACTGCCGAGGAGTCAGGCCGACCGGGCGCCAAAGAGACGGTCTGGGACTTGCCGGCGTTGAGGTTGGCATCGAGAAGAAGGTTCTTCGCGCAATTATACCGTGCATCCTCTGAGACCAACACAGACTCCAGACCGCGAGGCCAGCTGAACCGGTATTGCACCTCTGGACAGGGCGTCGCGGACTATTTGCCGCGATATGCTAGTCACGGGGTAAACTGAGTCATCCGAACAGTCCGGCATTTCAGGGGGAAGGCACGCAACGGTGATGTCTCAGTTTGATGGTGTGTCGACGGGGGAGGAAGTGGAGGAGCAATTGGCGCCCACCGAAGGCGCTGAGGCTCAACAGCCCGAACCGGTAGGCGAGTTGATTCACGCCGAGGATTTGCCTCGCGCCGCCGAGGCCCTGGCCGAGCTTTTCCCAGAAGAGGCGCCAGAGGAAAACGCAGGCGGCCAAGAAGTGCCGCACAATCAGCCGACAGTCGAGAACAATGCTCCGCAGGTAGATGAGCAGCAGCCCCAGCCCAAAAAGCACAACATGTTTTCGAGGCTGTTTCACTTCAAACATTCCAAGGACGAACGGACGATCGGGCAAAACCTTGGCCAAGAAAGTACTTCAGGTTCGCTCGACGTTGGCGCTCATCCCCCAACTGAGAACAAGGCTGCCCCGCAAACCGCCGGAGCCGTCACAGCGGTCGGGGAAGAAACAGAAGCGAGAGAAAAATTGCCCGCCGCGACCAGTGCGCCATTGGAACCGTCCCCCGCGAGACAGCGCCTCGTCGAGCCATCCATCGAGAGCCCCTCGGCGCCCGATCACACCAAGCCCCAGCATAGAGAATGGCGAGAGCAAACGCTATGGGAACCCTTGGATGATGCGAATATGGCCCGGCCTTCTCTACCTGACGAACTGTCGCAGGCCCAGGGCTCGATCGAACCTACGCCAATCGCGCCTGAGGATTCTGTGGAGACCGTTGAAACAGCTTCCGGTGAGAAGGAACCGGTGACAGCGGGCGAGATAAGCAGTTTGGGGCCAATGGAAGTGAGCAGCAGCGCTTCGGAGCTTTCCGAACCAGCGCCCACCGCAGCGACCCTGGCCGAACCGCCGCGGCGTGGGCCCTATCGTGATTGGGCGCTCGATGACAAGCTTGCAAGTCATCGCGAATGGGTCGAGTCGCATGGACGTTCGGGCAACAGAGCCGATCTTGCAGAATCCGATCTCGAAACCGCAGATTTGATCAGTGTGAACCTGCGGCTTGCTGATCTCCACGATACGAATCTGCGCGGTGCGGATATGTTGCTGGCCGATTTGCGCGACGCTTGCCTGGTTCGCGCTGACCTCGAGGAATCCTGCCTAGTCGGCGCGAATCTGGAAGGAGCGAACCTGGAGGGCGCCACCCTCGAAACAGCCATGGGGCTTGTGCCGCGCCAGTTCGCCGGAGCGAATCTGCGTGACGCGCTGTTGGCCCCGCAGCTGATGGAGTTTGAGGCAGCCACGAAATTTGCGCGAAACGCCCGGCTAGCCTACCGCTACTTCGTGGCCATGGCGCTAGGCAGCCTGCTTTCCTGGCTGCTCATCGGCAAGACGAGCGATGGCCAACTCGTTAGTGACTCATCGGTACTGCCCTTTCTCCATTCGCATGCCGCTGCATCAGTTTTGCCCATGGCGGAGTCATATCTGATCATTCCGGTCGCGCTGTTCATCTGCTATCTCGTCTTTCATTTCCACCTCCAGCAGGTTTGGGACGCCGTGCAGCAATTGCCCGCAATTTTTCCAGACGGGCATGAGCTGGGAGAGGATCAGCCGAGTGTCATCGTTGGGCTGTTGCGCACACATTTCCGCTGGATGAATCCGGATCCGTCGTCCACCAGGGTCGTCGAGCGGGTGCTCGCGTTATTGCTGGCCTATGGACTGGTTCCCATGACCCTGCTGCTGTTCTGGGCGCGCTTTCTGACGCGACAGGAGATCCATGGCACGCTTCTGCAAGCGGCGCTCGCCGCGGCCGCAGCAGGAATCGCTATCTATGCAAGTACGAAAGTCGGCCGGCCCCAGGAACATTGGGAATTCGAAGGCAAATGGAGCCACCAGATTGTAATGCAGATACGCGCGATCAACCCGGTCAAAGCCGCGGGAATCCTTGGCGGAATCTTGCTATTTCTTTCCGCCGGAACGATTGCCGGCGTGCCGCTCGACCACGCACGGGCGCCGCAATACAGTTGGGTGAGCATTCGGCGATGGGCGCCATCGATCTTCGCGTCGCTCGGCTACGATCCCTACCCCGATCTCACTGAGAAATCGCTATCGGCGCGGCCTCGGTCATGGAATGTGCCGGATGATCAGGTCCAGTCCGTGGAGGGAGCGCGGCTAAATGGCTCCAAGCTGCGGTACGCGCAAGCGTACGGAGTTTTCTTAGCGAATGCGCACCTGCTGAATTCGAACTTACAGGGCGCATTTCTATCGCAGGCCGATTTGCGTGGTGCGGATCTAGGACAGAGTAACCTGCGATTCGCAGTGATGGATCAGGCGCGGATGCGCGGCGTCAATCTTGACCGGTCAAACCTGAGTGGGGCCGATTTGCGGCGTGCTGATTTGCGCGGCGCAAATTTGTCGCACTGCAAGCTGGATGACGCGATCTTGGCGGACGCGCGACTGGAGGGGGCCAGCCTGTATGGATCGCGCCTCAACGACGCTACCCTGAACCGTGCCGATTTGGAAAAGGCCGACATGCGCGAGGCCATGCTTGACCGCGCGCACATGGATCACGCCGATTTGCAAGGTGCGTATTTGTGGTCAGCCGTGTTGACCAGTGCCGATCTGGGCGGAGCGCAGTTCGCCGGCGCAATTCTGATCGACGCGAATCTTCAAGGAGCGAATCTGGGCGGGGCCCAACTCAGTACCGCCGTACTAAACAATACAAATCTCAAGGACACTAGTCTTCAAGGAGCCAACCTGCGCGGCGCGCTGGGATTGACGGCGGCGCAGGTCTGTTCGGCGAAATCGAGGCACGGCGCGATCATGGACGATGCTCTAACAATGCAAGTGCAGGCGCAGTGCGGCCTGCAGTAGCGGATCGGCCGGGACAGATCTAACCGAACCGATTCGCCTTCATTGCGCGGACGCGAAAGATAAAAGGAAAAAAGCGGGCCACTCCGCAGGCCTTTTGACCCCGGTTGCCTTTGCATCAGATCGGACAGCCGCCCCGGCCCCGGTACTTGTGGTTTCGCGCGCAGGTCTTCCCACCGCCCTCTCGGCATCGTTTCGTTCCCTCGTCGACGTCGCTGTCACGCTCACAGGAGTCAGGACAAAGCAGCGGCAGAGGTGGCACCGTAGAATCGATACCAAGGATGCGCGGCCTTGAGGCGGTCGTTCACGTTCTTAATGTTCTTCACCCCCTGATCCGCCAACCAATCTTCCAGGCCTTGTACTCCCTGCTTTGCGTACACCGGAATTCCATCCTTCCAGGTTGCGCGGCCGCAGAGGACACCTGAAAAATTCACGCCCGCTTCCGCAGCAAGCTCAAGTGTCTCATTGAAAACGTCGTTGCTCACACCGGCGGAAAGGTAGATAAATGGCTTTTTCGCGACCGAAGCAGCTCGGCGGAAATGATCCTTAGCCTGATCGCGGGTGTAAGCGGCGTCGCCCTTACACGCCTTGCAACCAGCCACGAAGGCCATGTTCACGGGAACCTCGACCTTCAGCACGTCCACGCCG
>Ga0306920_100000904_pt1 | contig 36135 bp, 30 predicted proteins | sample flu12Cox44000170_FD_204666 | JGI IMG/M metagenome (GOLD analysis project Ga0306920, IMG submission 204666) | Lab enrichment of tropical soil microbial communities from Luquillo Experimental Forest, Puerto Rico - flux4day.12C.oxic.44.000.170 (v2)... | ecosystem: Environmental > Terrestrial >...
TACGATCTGATGCTCTAAAGACGTGCCATGCATCACTTTGCGTATCGCAACGCTGTGCTTCACGCCGAGGCAGTCAATCTCGCCGAGCTGGCGGATGCGGTCGGCACGCCGTTTTATTGCTATTCGAGCGCGACCATCGAGCGCCACTATCGCGTCTTTGCCGGCGCGTTCGCCGATGTCGATGCGCTGGTCTGTTACGCGCTCAAAGCCAATTCCAACCAGGCGGTGGTTGCAACGCTGGCGCGGCTCGGCGCCGGAGCCGATGTCGTCTCCGGCGGCGAATTGTTGCGCGCGCGCGCCGCCGGCGTTCCGCCACAGCGCATCGTGTTCTCAGGAGTCGGCAAGACCGGGGACGAACTGGCACTCGCGGTCGATCACGGCATCCTCTGCATCAACGTCGAATCGGAATCCGAGCTCGATCTTCTTGCTTCCATCGCGGTGGCCAAGGGGCGCCGCGCCAATATTTCCATTCGCGTCAATCCGGACGTCGATCCGAAGACTCATGCGAAGATTGCAACCGGCAAGGCCGAGAACAAATTCGGCATCCCGATCAGCCGTGCGCGCAAGGTCTATGCCACCGCCGCCAAATTCAAAGGCGTGCGCGCGGTCGGCGTCGACATGCATATCGGCAGCCAGATTATCGAGCTGCGACCGTTCCGCGACGCTTTTTCGCTGCTGGCGGAATTTGTCGGCGTGCTGCGGGCCGACGGCCACGCCATCTCACATGTCGATGTCGGCGGCGGGCTCGGCGTTCCCTATCGCGCGGACAATGAGCCGCCGCCCGATCCGAATGCTTATGCCGCGATCGTCAAGGGCGCGACGCAGAATCTCGGTTGCCGAATCATCCTCGAACCGGGCCGGCTGATCGTCGGCAATGCCGGCATCCTGGTGACGCGCGTCCTGCATGTGAAGCACGGCGATGCCAAGAATTTCGTCGTCGTCGACGCGGGCATGAATGATCTCATCCGCCCGACGCTCTACGATGCGCATCACGACATCTGGCCGGTGCGCGAAGCTGCGCCCGGGCAGCGGCGAATCATCGCCGACGTGGTTGGGCCGGTTTGCGAATCGGGCGACTACTTTGCGCTCGATCGCGACCTCGCGGCGCCGCAAGCCGGTGATTATCTCGCCTTGATGACGGCGGGGGCTTATGGCGCGACCCAGTCGGGCACCTATAACAGCCGGCCGCTCGTGCCCGAAGTCCTTGTCCGCAAAGCCGAATGGGCGATGGTGCGGCCCCGGCTCAGCCACGAAGAATTGATCAGGCTGGACCGGCTGCCGCCGTGGCTCTGACCTCGGCTGTGAGTCCGGCTTGAGACTTTCGCTCGAGTTTGGCGCTGATTTCGTCCACCGAGCGTTGTCATTCGCGGGCCAAAAATCGGGCAATGTGCCATCGACCGGCCCTCGTGTTACCCTGTTGTTCCGCAATACTTCGCTGGAGGCTTTGTGACGGAACCGTCTGTGGCGGAAGCTCCTGACCCCAAACCAAGCGAACCGCAGTCGCGGCTTGCCGGCGCGGCGCGGCGCGCTCGCTACGCGATTTTCTGGGAGCGGCTATGGCCGCCGCTTGCGGCACTCGCCACCGCGCTCGGACTTTTCCTCGCTTTGTCGTGGCTGGGCCTTTGGCTATGGCTGCCGCCGCTCGGGCGCGCCGCGGGCCTCGTTCTGTTCGCGGCTTTAGCGCTGTGGGCGGCCTGGCCGTTTTGGATGCTGCGCCTGCCCGGCATTGCCGACGCTTTGGCGCGCCTCGATCGCGTCAGCGGCTTGCAGCACCGGCCCGCCACCGCGATCGCCGACCGGCTCGCGGTGCGCGCGGAAGATCCCTATTCGCTCGCGCTGTGGAATGCCCATGTCGAGCGCTCGCTCAAGAGCGCCGATGCGCTACGCGCCGGCACGCCGGCGCCGCGCGTCGCCAGCCGCGACCCTTATGCGCTGCGCGGGCTCGTGCTGGTCGCTGCGATCGCAAGCTTCATCGCCGCCGGCGGCGAACGCTGGCAGCGTATCGCCGCCGCATTCGATTGGCGCGGCGTGGTCGTGCCGGCGAATTTCCGCGTCGACGCCTGGGTGGCGCCGCCGGCCTATACCGCGAAACCGCCGATCATCCTGCCTGGCATTCATCCGGGCGAGACAGCGGCCGCCATACCGGCCAACGGCCCGTTCAGCGTGCCGGTGAATTCGGTTCTGGTTGTGCGCTCGACCGGCAAGCTCAAATTTGAACTCTCGACCAGCGGCGGCCTTGCAGCGGCGAAGGATGAGGTGCGCCCGCCAGCAGGCAGTGAAGAGCATCGCTTCACGATCGCCGGCACCGGTGCGGTCACGTTGCGCGGCGCGGGCGAGAATCTTGTCTGGCCGTTCAATGCGATTGCCGACAAACCGCCCATTATCGCCCTGAACAAGGATCCGGAGCAGCAAAGCCGCGGTTCGCTGTTGCTGTCATACCGGCTCGAGGACGATTACGGCGTCGCCGAGGCGCAGGCGACCTTTGCCCGCAAGGATGACGCCGATAATGGGCGCGCAACGCATCCGCTGTTTGGCCCGCCGGATTTCGCGCTGGTCTTGCCGCAGGCGCGCACGCGCAACGGCACCGGCCAGACGATCAAGGACCTCACCGATCATCCCTGGGCCGGTGCGGACGTGGTGATGACGCTCATCGCGCGCGACGACGGCGGCAATGAGGGCAAGAGCGAGCCGTTCGCGTTCCGCTTGCCCGAGCGGATTTTCACCAAGCCCCTGGCGCGCGCCTTGATCGAGCAGCGCCGCAATCTCGCGCTCGACGCCGAAGACCGGCTGCGCGTCATCACCGCGCTCGATGCGCTCGCCATGGCGCCGGACCGGTTCACGCCCGAGGCCGGCACCTATCTCGGCTTGCGCTCGATCTATTGGGCGCTCGTTCGCGCCAAAAGCGACGACGACCTGCGCGAGGTCGTCAAGCGGCTGTGGCAGATGGCCGTAGGCATCGAGGACGGCGACGTTTCCAATGCCCAGGAAGCCTTGCGCAACGCCCAAAACGCGTTGCAGCAGGCGCTTGATCGCGGCGCCAGCGATCAGGAGATCAAGGCGCTGATGGATCAGCTGCGCGCGGCGATGGATCGGTTCATGCAGGCGCTGGCGGAGCAGCTGAAAAACAATCGCGAGCTTGCCCGCCCGCTTAGTCCCAATACGCGCGTGTTGTCGTCGCGCGATCTGCAAAACATGCTCGACCGGCTGGAAAATCTCGCGCGCAACGGCGCCAAGGATGCCGCGCGCCAGCTCCTGCAACAGCTCCAGGAGATGATGGAAAATCTCCAGATGGGCATGCCGGACATGAATGACGGCGACGAGGACATGATGTCGGCGCTCGACGAGCTCGGCGACATGATCCGCCAGCAGCAGAATTTGCGCGATCGCACCTTCCAGCAAGGGCAGAGTGAACGCCAGCGCGGCCAGCGCGAGGGCCGGTCGGGCCAGCAGCAACAGCAACCGGACAGCAATAGTTTCGGCGAATTGCGGCAGAACCAGCAGGGACTACGCGACCGGCTGAACAAATTGCTCGACGAGCTGAAGAACCGTGGCTTCGGCCAGAACGATCAGAACCAGCAGGGCCAGCCCGGCCCAGGCCAGGGTCAGGAGCAGCTCGATCAGCTCGGCCGCGCCGGCGAGGCGATGGGCGACGCCGCCGGCAATCTCGGCGAGGGCGATGCCGAGGGCGCGGTCGATTCACAAGGCCGTGCGCTCGACGCGTTGCGCAAGGGCGCGCAAGGCCTGGCGCAATCCATGCAACAGCAGATGGGGCGCGGGCCCGGCCCGGGCCGGCCCGGCCGTTTCGGCCAATCGCGCGCGCAGCAGGAGACCGATCCGCTCGGCCGGCCGCTGCGTGGGCGCGACTACGGCGACGACACCACGGTGAGAGTGCCGGGCGAGATCGACGTGCAACGTGCGCGCCGCATCATCGAGGAGCTGCGCCGGCGTTTCGGCGATTTCGCCCGCCCGCAGGAAGAGCTCGAATACATCGAGCGGCTGTTGAAGAATTATTGAGCCTTCGGTCACCATCCGATGGCTTCGCTCACTTCGGCCCTTGCCGCGTTGACGTCGGCCCAGGCGCGAGGACCGTCCATCAGGACGGACACTTCGGCGGTGCCTGAGAAAATGCCCTCGACGACATGGTAGCCAAGCGAGCGCGCGAGGCCCTCCAGCACGCCCAGCATGCCGCCAAAGTGTCGCACACGCAGTGGGTGTGCGGGCGGAAATTGCAATTGATCCGGGCCGAGCGCGTTGACACCCCGACCCGCGAGCCTAGATTAAGGGTGTTCCGAGGGGAGCTCCGGGAGGAGCTGAGAGACCGCCGATCTCGCTTGCGAGACAACCGCGGTGACCCTTTGAACCTGATCCGGGTCATGCCGGCGAAGGGACGGAAACTCCTGGCAAAAATCCGCCCCAGCCGCATCCCGAGCAAGCCGCGGGAGTGAATGGTGCAGGCGTCGATCTTTCTGGCTCGGCTGTTGGGACCGCTCCTTTTGTTGCCCGGCATTGGCATGCTGGCCAATCCGCGCGTGTTCCGCGCCATGGCGAGCGAAGTCGTCGGCAACGTGACGCTGATTTACCTGTTCGGCCTGATCGATTTCGCCGCCGGGCTGGCGATCGTGCTGACCCACAACGTCTGGGTGCCGAATTGGCGCGTGCTCATCACGTTGCTCGGCTGGCTCATGCTCGTGCGCGGCGCCGCCCGCATCTTGTTCACCGACCGAGTCATGGAATTCGCCAAGACGATCGTGCGCAACAAACGAATCTATCCGATTTCCGGCGCCGTTGTCGGCGTACTCGGCCTCGTGCTCTGTTATTTCGGTTACCTCGCGTGAGCACGATGCACAACAAGATAAGCCTCGCCGCGCAGCGGCGGACGCGGCAGCAAGCTTGAAGGAGCGCATCATGAACAAGCCTTTCTCCGAATCCGATTTCGCCACGCCGAAAGTGACAACCGGCCCGATCGCCGGCTCGCGCAAGGTCTATTCGGTGCCGGCGGCCGCGCCCGATATGCGCGTGCCCTATCGCGAGATCGCGCTTTCGGAAGGCGCCGGCGAGGAGCCGGTGCGGGTCTACGATCCGTCGGGCATCTATACCGACAGCGATGCCGCGATCGACGTCGAGAAGGGATTAATGCGCGCGCGCGTCGAATGGGTGAAGGAGCGCAGCGGCGTCGAGCAATATGAGGGCCGGCCGATCAAGCCCGTGGACAACGGCAATGCCAGCGGCAAGCATCTCGCGCGCAGCTTCCGGAATACACCGAAGCCGCTCCGCTCCTCATCGCCGCGGGACCCGCTCACCCAACTCGAATGGGCGCGCGCCGGTGTCATCACCAAGGAAATGATCTACATCGCCGAGCGCGAAAATCTCGGCCGCAAGAAGATGCTCGATGTCGCGCAAGCCGCGCGCGAGGATGGCGAGAGCTTCGGCGCGTCGGTGCCGCTCTTCGTCAGGCCTGAATTCGTGCGCGACGAAGTTGCGCGCGGCCGCGCCATCATCCCGTCCAACATCAATCACGGCGAACTCGAGCCGATGATCATCGGGCGGAATTTCCTCACCAAGATCAACGCCAATATCGGCAATTCCGCCGTCACCTCTTCGGTCGAAGAGGAAGTGGAGAAGATGGTGTGGGCCATCCGCTGGGGCGCCGACACGGTGATGGACCTCTCCACCGGGCGGAACATCCACAACACGCGCGAATGGATCATCCGCAATGCGCCAGTCCCCATTGGAACTGTGCCAATCTATCAGGCGCTAGAGAAGGTCAATGGCGATCCGGTCAAGCTCGACTGGGGGTGCTACAAGGACACGCTGATTGAGCAGTGCGAGCAGGGCGTCGATTATTTCACCATTCATGCCGGCGTGCGGCTCGGCTACATCCATCTCACCGCCAACCGCGTCACCGGCATCGTCTCGCGCGGCGGCTCGATCATGGCCAAGTGGTGCCTGGCGCACCACAAGGAGAGCTTCCTCTACGAGCGGTTCGACGAGATTTGCGACATCATGCGCAAATACGACGTGTCGTTCTCGCTCGGCGACGGCTTGCGCCCCGGGTCGATCCGCGACGCCAACGATCGCGCGCAGTTTGCGGAGCTCGAAACGCTCGGCGAATTGACCAAGGTCGCCTGGGCCAAGGGCTGTCAGGTGATGATCGAAGGCCCCGGCCACGTTCCGCTGCATAAGATCAAGATCAATGTCGACAAGCAGCTCAAGGAGTGCGGCGAGGCGCCGTTCTATACGCTTGGGCCGCTCGTCACCGACGTGGCGCCGGCCTACGACCACATCACGTCCGCCATCGGCGCGGCGATGATCGGCTGGTTCGGCACCGCCATGCTCTGTTACGTGACGCCGAAGGAGCATCTCGGGCTCCCCAACCGCGACGACGTCAAGGCCGGCGTGATCGCGTATAAGATCGCGGCGCATGCCGCCGATCTCGCCAAGGGCCATCCGGCGGCGCAGTTGCGCGACGATGCGCTCTCCCGCGCGCGCTTCGAATTCCGCTGGGTCGATCAGTTCAACCTGTCGCTCGATCCGGACACCGCGCGCAGCTATCACGACGAGACGCTGCCCAAGGAAGCTCACAAGGTGGCGCATTTCTGCTCGATGTGCGGGCCGAAATTCTGCTCAATGAAGATCACGCAGGACGTGCGCGACTATGCCGCGGCGCTGAACGACAAGGAGCAGGGGATGGCCGCACAAGAGGCGAGGAGCGCCGCAGGTGCGACAGGGACGAAAGAAGAAATCGAGGCCGGAATGGCCTCGATGTCCAAGAAGTTTTTGGACATGGGCGGTCAGGTCTATGTCGACAAGGCGGCGGTCGAGGACAGCAACAAGGCGCTTTAAACGTAGGGTGGGCTAGCCGAAGGCGTAACCCACCATTTCGGGCTGCGGCGGGTTACGCTACGCTAACCCGCCCTACGTTTTGGACTCGCGCGGCGAGGGGACGACACATGACCAACGGCAATTCGCTTTCGCTTCCTGAGATCGAGCGGCGCATGGCCATCGTGCGCGACAATATCCGCCAGCTCATCGAGCAGGCCGCGGCCAATTCCGGCGCTGGCGACGAGAGCCGCAACGCCGACCGCATCGCAGCGCAGCAGGAGGAGCTCGACCGGCTCACGAAGGAGCGGGAGAAGTTGCTAAAGAAGTAGGGAGCCGGGAATGAGCGAACGCGCACTGGCCTTTGTCGAAGAGTGGATATCCGATCACGTCGACGCGCAAGACGCCGGCGGCGACATTGAAGCCCGGGCCAAAACGCTCGCCAGCCAGTGTCTCGCCGATGCGGGCAAGAAAGGCATTCCCCCGTCCGAGATCGGCGAGGCGATCGACGATCTCCCCGAATTCATGATCGGCGCCATCGAGGAGGCCGAGGATCGCGACGAGCACGCCCACCGGGAAGAAAGCGACAAGGAGGCCGCAGAACTCGTCGACCCGCAGGCGATCGAAGACGCCGAGGAAGACGCGCTCGAAGATGAGGACCACGACGAGGAGCAATGACTAGTTTGCCGCATGGATTGCCGGATCGAGTCCGGCAATGACGACCTAAAAATCACTCCTGAAACCCCTCGTGGCTCACAACCCACCTACAACCGTAAATCATCACTCCCGCCACCGCTGCGATCGCCGCGACGAGCAGAAAAAATTCCGGCTTGCCCATGCGGCTCCAGAAACTGCCGATGTAGCCGGCGAGGAAGCCGCCAGTAAAACTTGCCGAGAGCCACACGCCCATCATCAGCGAAATCAAACGCGCCGGCGCGACTTTGGTCACGAAGGATAACCCCACCGGCGACAGATAAAGCTCGCCTAGCGTGATGACGACGAAATAACCGAACAGCCACAGCCAGCTCGCTTTGCCTCCGCCCGCATAAAGCGCGGCTGCGACCATGATCAGGTTCGCCGCGACGACGCCGAAGCAGCCGATCGCCATTTTGGTGATGGTCGCCGGCTCGCTGCCGCGCGCCGCCTGTCGCGCCCACAGCGCGACCACGAACGGCGTGAAGGCGAAGATCATGAACGGATTGACGGCGAGAAACCACGTCGTCGGGATCTGCGCACTCGCGCCGAACAGATGCAGCGCGTCGATGGAGCGGTCGGTATTGGCGTCGGCCCAGAGGATGATGGTGTTGCCGATCTGCTCGTAGGTCGCCCAAAACAGCGTGTTCGGGATCAGCAGCGCCAGCAGCATCCAGATGGCGCGGCGCTTGCTCACATTTAAAACCAAGTGGCTTTTTGTTCGATCGTCATTGCGAGGAGCAAAGCGACGAAGCAATCCAGTTCTCGCTGCCGCGCTTCTGGATTGCTTCGCTTCGCTCGCAATGACGCGATCAGGTCGGCTGTCTGTATCTTCTTCGCGTTGCGTCTTATGCATCTCGTCGGGCGGCAACAGTGGCAGTGCGTACAAATAAATGCACAGCCCGATCACCATGCCGACGCCGGCGGCAGCGTATCCGTAATGCCAGCCGACGCGTTCGCCCAAAGTGCCGCAGACGAGCGGCGCCAGGAACGCGCCGAGATTGATGCCGACATAGAAGATCGAATAGGCGCGGTCGCGGCGCGGATCGCCGGCCGCGTAGAGGCCGCCAACCTGGGTCGAGATGTTCGGCTTGAAGCAGCCGCTGCCGAGAATGAGCGCCAACAGCGCGAACAGAAAAAGCTGCTCGACCGCCATCATGAAATGGCCGAACGCCATCAGCGTCGCGCCGATGATCACTGTGCGGCGCTGGCCGAGCACGCGATCGGCGATAAGCCCGCCGAAGATCGGGGTGAAATAGACGAGCCCGGTATAGAGACCCCAGATCTGCGAAGACAGCGGCTGCACGTCGAGCGGGCCGAAAATCGTTTCCAGCGCGCCCTTGAGCGGGAGAAGGCCGATCACGCTGCCGGAATGGTCCGCAAGCAGCAGATACTTGGTCATGTAGAGCACGAGCAGCGAGCGCATGCCGTAATAGGAAAAGCGCTCCCACATTTCGGTGGTGAACAGGAAGGTCAGCCCCCGCGGATGGCCGAACAGTTCAAAGTGTGCGGAAACTGGTTGCGATGATCGAAGGCTATCGGCCAAGATGGCGGTCCGTTTTGCGCATTAAAATTACCTCTACCCGCGTGCGGGGAGAGGTCGGATTGCGCAGCAATCCGGGTGAGGGAGCATTGCCGCGATTCTGAGCCTAGCCGGATCGCCCCCTCACCCCAACCCTCTCCCCGAAAACCGGGAGAGGGAGCCAAATGGAGTGAGCCCAATGCCCGCCACTTACCCCGAAGAGGCCAAGAACTTCCGCCTGCTCGGTCATGATTCGTCGGCGGCGTGGGGCGGCGGCAGCCTCGTCCAGGTGCACAAGGGCCATGCCTATGTCGGCGCGGTCGGCGGTTCGAGCTATAACGGGCCGGAAGGCTTCACTGTGCACGACGTGCGTGATCCGCGAAAGCCGCACAAGGTCGGCGAATTCCGCGCGCCGCCCGGCGTGCATTGCCATAAGCTTCGCATCGTTGGCGACGATCTCCTCTATGTGAATTCGGAGCGGCTCGCCGGCGACAAGGGCAAGAACGCCCGCGCCGGATTTTTCATTTTCGACGTGTCGAAGCCGGCGGCGCCGAAGGCGGTCGGCTTCTACGACATGCCGGGCTCCGGGCCGCACCGCTTCGGCGTCGATCTTGAACGCGGGCTCGCGTTTTTGCCCAACGACGCGCCGGGCTGGGACCGGCGCGTGATCTGGACGCTGAATATTCGCGATCCGTTGCGCCCGGAAGTCGTGTCGATCTGGGGCCTGCCGTGGATGAAGACGGATTCGAACGAGGTCGGCAACGATCCGCACCCGAATGAGCACGCCACCACGCTGCACGGGCCGCCGATCATCCGCGGCAACCGCATGTATTGCGCCTGGTGGGGTGGCGGCATTTCCATCATCGACTGTACCGATCTCGCCGCAATGAAACTTGTCGGCCACATCAAATGGTCGCCGCCATTTCCCGGTTCGACCCACACCTGCTGGCCGATCGGGGAGCGGCCCTATCTCGTCGTCACCGACGAGGCGCGCGCCAAGGAAAAATACTGGGACGCGCAATTCATGTGGATCATCGACGCGCGCGAAGAGAGCAATCCTCTGCCAGTCGCCACTTTCATGCCGGAGCGCGAGAAATATTTTGGTCGGCCGGGCCGCTTCGGCGCGCACAACATTCTGGAATATCTGCCGGCCGAGGGCGCGTGGAAGGACGTTGTCTTTCTTACTTATTTCAATGCCGGCCTGCGCGCCGTCGATGTGCGCGATCCGCTCAATCCGAAAGAGATCGGCTGCTATGTGCCACAGACGCCGGAGGGCGCGCCCGGCATCCAGTCAAATGACATCGGCAGTGACGAGGACGGCCGGCTCTACCTGATCGACCGCTGGGGGCAGGGCATGCACATCGTGGAATATACGGGGTGAGCTCCCTCTCCCCGCGTGCGGGGAGAGGGTGGGGTGGGGGCCTGCCCGTAAGCTCAGAATTGCGGAAACGCCCCCTCACCCTCGCTCGCTGCGCTCACTCGACCTCTCCCCGCGTGCGGGGAGAGGTGCGCACGCTTTCGCACGCGGAGGCGTGCTAAAATTTACGGGAAATAATTTTCGGACGCGGCACGGCGGGCCGTCCGGCCTCGATGGGCTAACGCGTCAAATCCGCCGGCGGTGAAGTCGGATAATTCCTTTTTACGTATTCCTTCATGTCGACAATCGTGAGCGTCCGCTGAACCAGCGCGTTATCCGCTTTCGCCGAACTCGACAGCGGTTCTGGAAAAGCAGCCAGTACTCGCAGCTGGTGTTCCGGTTGTTCCTGTTTGACGGTGTCCGAATTGAGCGAAGTTGAAAATACGGCAGGTAAAGCCGACGCCTGCGTCGTCAACTGATGTTCCGGGCGATCTCGTTTGGCGACTTCCAGTTTGGCGGGTTTCGTTGGCTTTGCTGTGCTGGCTATGTTCGCTACGTTCGTTGTGCTGGCGGTGCTACGCAATGGCGTTTTCGCTTGCGCCAATTTCGCAGTATCGAGAGCGGCAACCCTCGTCAATTCGTTTCTCACGATGTTGCGAAATTCCGCGTTGAATTGCGCGCCCGGATGCGTGTCGTTATTCACGACATATTCGATATTGGGCGCGTCGAGCTTCTGTGAACCCATGCCGCCGAAGGTCATCCATCGATTCGGATTATAGATTTCGATAATTTTTCCCACCGTGCCGGTGAGAGTGTCCTGCGACGTTAGCATCGAGGGCTGTAGTGCGATGATCTCGTCGACATAGCTGACATTGTTGGCGACCAAAATTGCATTGTTCGCGCCCAAGCTATAGCCGACGATCAGGACTCGCGTACCTTTCGGCTGACGATTGATGTCGTCGACCAACGACCGCCATGACTGATGCAGGTAGGTGGCCACTTCGACATCCGGCATCGCCTTGAGCTCGTTGGCCATGTCGACCAATCCAATCGCCGCCATCGGTCCGAACAACGGATACAACACGCCGACGAATGTCTTCGCCCAAACCGGCGAAGACACCAGCGAACAGCACAAAGCGAGAGCGATTGATCCAGCGATTGATCGCCGTTTCTTCACCTGCTGCATCCCCCAGCGATGGGCAGGAATATAGATGTAATCATAACTCCTTTACCCGCTGGAGGCGAGCATCATCCGGCAAATGTGACGGCTTTGCGGCACATTTACGCGCCCTTTAAGGACCAGGGCTCTGAAAGCCGGCAGGCGGCGGGTAGATTTGTGGAAATCGTGGCAAACTAACTGCGAATTCTATTGGGGCCCCGAAGCCGTCACATTCCGGAACGCGAATGCAGTCTGTTGAGTCCCCAAACGGGGACGATATGGGGGACGCAACCATGAACGTTGCCAGGCCGCTCGGGACCATGGAGATCGAAAAGACGCTGGAAGTCGAGATTGCAGGGAATATCCAGGAATTGGCGCGCGGCAGTAACACGGTGTTTCGCCAGGCCGAGGGCGCCGATGCCGAAATTTCGACCGAGAACCTTGCCGGGCTATTGCGCCGTGTATCGGAGGGATCGACGCGCGAAGTCGATAACCTGATTTCCGACCTCCAGGCGCTGCGGAGAAAACTAAACAGCGACGGCAATCGCATTCAGCGCGAGATTACGGAATATAGCGAGCTCAGCCAGCAGGTGATGCAGCTCACCAACATCATCTCCGAAAGCGTGAAGAAGCTGCCGGCGGCTCGATAAGCGGCCGGGGTGGCGGAGTAAGCTGCCGTTTTTCCGATCATTCCCGCGTAAGCGGGAATTCGGGGACGATTATTGCGCTGGCTCCCCGCTTTCGCGAGGCGAGCGGTTACCTTACGGTGTGGTCACGTGCTTGGCCACATGCTCGACGGCTATGTCGAGCGCGATTTCGAGCGGGCGGCTTGAATGTGTCGTTTTAGCCAGCAGAAGCCCGCCCTCGACCGCAGCGAGAAGAGCGAGAGCCAATTCGTGCGGATCAGCTGAGGCCGCGAGCTCCCCGCGCTCGCGCATCTTCTTAAGTCCTCTTTGGATGCGGTCACGCCAGATTGCGAAACTCGCGGCGAGGCGCTTTCGTGCGTGCTCGGAATCGTTGGCCAATTCGCTGGCCAGCGATCCCAGAGGGCATCCCCTGCAGCCGGCAACTTTATTGAGCCGGACGAAGGCGTCGCGCCACGCCCTGATCGCAGGCAACGAGTCCAGCGCCTCCAGATGGGGCTGCTGGGCATCAAGGACGCGCTCGGCCTGAAGAGCGATCACTGCGAGTACGAGCGCGTCCTTGTCCGCAAAGTAGTGATAGAGCTGCGACTTGCTCACACCGCTTGCGGCCATCACCTCGTCCAGGCTCGTCCGGTCCACGCCGTGTTCGTACATCAAATCGGCCGCCGCTTTCACGATACGTGAGCGCGTAGCCGCGCCGCGCTCGGTCAAAGAACGAGATTTGTATTTCTGGTTTGCCGACATGCAGACACTTTATATGAACTGGACTTGACAGTCCAATTGTATCATGCATTGACTGGACTACGTAGTCCACTTACTGGAGTCCCCATGACGCGCTTACAAAATGGCCAGAGCTTTCCCGCTCTCACAGTTCCCGCTATTGGCGGCGGCACGATCCAAATTCCCGGGACCCTCCGGGGATCATACGGTGTCGTTTTATTCAATCGGGGGGCATGGTGTCCTTACTGTCAGGCTCAGCTCGCGGGCTTTCAGCGTGCGAGCGAAAAGCTCGCCGAAACGGGCATCAAGGTTGTCGCGCTGTCCGTTGACGACGAAGCCACGACGGTCGGCACGATCGAAAAATTCAAGCTGAGTTTTCCGCTCGGCCATAGCGCCGATGCTGACAAGGTAGCGGCCGTCACCGGGGCGTATACCAACGAGACGCCGCGCTACCTTCAGGCGACGGGGTTCCTGCTGGCTCCTGACGGCAAGATCCTGAACGCTGTCTATTCCAGCGGTCCGATTGGCAGACTGGTCGCCGAAGACGTCGTCGGCATGGTCGCCTATCTGAAATCCAAGGCCTAAGGCCCTTCCCGCAGGCATCAAGAACCTGGGAGGGCAAGAAGCGGTTTAAGCCAACCAACGCGGGGGTAGTTATCGTTTGGGCGCAAAACCGAACGCGCGCTCGAAACGCTTGGCGTAATCCGGCCAGACCTGCGGATTGACGATTCGCGTCAGCGGCTTGCCGCCGAGCGCATCGAGCATCTGTTCGGCTGCAATTCGCCCCATATTGGCGCGTGCTTCGCGGGTGACGCCCGCGGTATGGGCGGTGACGATCACATTGTCGAATTTCAGGAGCGGATGTGCCGACGGCGGTGGTTCCTTGCTCCAGACGTCGAGTCCGGCGCCGGCGATTTTCTTCTCGCGCAACGCTGCTTCGAGGGCCGCCTCATCGTGGATCAAGCCGCGCGCAGTAGTGATGAAATAGGCGCCTGGCTTCATCAGCGCATATTGGCGCGCGCCGATCATGCCGCGCGTCTCCTCGGTCAGCGGGCAATTGATCGAGACGAAATCGGCGCTGCGTAAAAGCTCGTCGAGTTCGACTTTGCGCGCGGCGCGCCGCCGCATCTCCTCGGCGTCGACGTAAGGATCGTAGGCGACGACATCCATGCGCAGGAGCCCACCGCAGAGTTCGGCGACGCGCCGCCCGACATTGCCGAGCCCAACTATGCCGATGCATTTGCCGTGCGCCTCGTGGCCGGTGAAATCGCTGCGATCGGTCAAGCTGCCGGCGCGCAGCGCCCGGTCGCATTCGACCACGCGCTTGACGAGCGACAGCAGCATGCCGAGCACGTGTTCGGCGACCGACTCCGCATTGCCGCCGGCCTGATTGACGACAAGGATGCCGCGCTCGCTGCAGGTTTTGACGTCGACGGTGTCGTAGCCGGCGCCGTTGGTGGAGACGATGAGCAGGTTCGGCGTATGCGCCAGAAGCTCGGCGCCGGTATGGTAATGCCGCGCGAGCTCGTCGCGGGTCGAGCCGGTCTGATAGGCATGCGCAGCGACGAGCACGGATTTGGCATGATCGGTCATGCTCCCGTTGTCGAGCATATCGAGGCGCAGGTCGTCGCGCTTGCCGAGCATTTCGAGATAGCCGTTCGGCACGTGCGGCTTAACCAGAAATACGCGCTTGTTGTTGACGACATTATTCATTGCTGGCGCTCGCTCCTTAAGCCTTGCCGGATGTTGCTAGCGCGGCACGGTGAGCGCCGCGAGCCTGGCAATATCGGCGCAGTCGTCGACTGTCCAGATCGCCTTGATCAAAGCATCGATGTCGTTACCAGGAATGGCGTGTGCGGCGGCGTCGCGTAATTTGTCTTCGAGGTCGCTGTCGGTCATCGGATTGTCGTCGCTGCCGCGTGCCGCGCGCTGTGCGCATTTGTGCACTTGCCCGTCGGCGGTCGTGATTTCGACAGCGGCGGCCGTGGTGGCGAAACTCTCGTCGCGACGCACGGATACTTTGCCGCGCAGCGCGACGACGCGCGGATCATTCACGCAAGCCTCGCCGAACTGTTCGACCCCGGCCTTGCCGGTGACGAGCGCCGCCGCGACCGCATGTTGCACGCTGACTTGCGATTGCCCGGATGTCGAAATATTCGGCCGATCGGTGCGCGCGGCAAGGAGCGGATTGCCGATGACCGTCACCTTGTCGACCACCGCATCCGCATGCTGGCGCCGCCAGTCGAGCACGCAATCGAGCACCGGATGCACGACAAAACCGCACGGATAGGGTTTGTAGGCGGTCTTTACGATTTCCCAGTTCGACCCTAATCCATCGGTCAGGAAAGAAAGCTGCGGCGTCTCGTTAAGCGCGTGGAAATAGCCCTGGTCGCCGGCCAGCGGCTCGCGCGGTCCGGCAATCCCCCGCGCCGCAAGCATTGCCGACCACAATCCGTTGCGCGCGGCATTGCCGACATGCACGCTTTTCGCCGGCGTGCCGAGGCATTCGCACAGGCCCGCTGCTTGTGTCGCGGCCATGCCGAGCGCCCAAACCAGTTGCACGGTCGTCAGCGCCAGGAGCTTGCCGCTTGCGGCAGCAGCGCCGAACACGCCGCAGGTCGCGGTGATATGCCAGCCGCGGCGGTAATGGCTCGGCGACATTGCAAGCCCGATCCGGCATTCGATCTCGTTGCCTAGCACCAGCGCAAGAATGAGATCGCGGCCGCGCACGGGCTCGATCTCGCCAAGCGCTAACAAAACAGGGGCCACCGGCACAGTCGGATGAATGACAGTCGGCACGTGGGTGTCGCAGAAGTCGAGCACATTGGCGCTCGCCGCATTGAGGAAGGCGGCGGTCAGCGCATCGCCGCGCTCGCGCCGGCCGATCACGGTAGCTTGGCGTCCCGCGGAAAACGTCGCGAGCGATCGCAGCATGGTTTCGATCGCGGTCTGGTGGCAACCGCTCAACGCGACCGCAAAAAAGTTCATCAACGAGCGCATGGCCGCGTGCACAACAGGCGGCGCCAGTGCATCCCATCGCGTCTCGGCGATAAATTGCGCCAGCCTTTCGGTGACGTCCGAATTTTCCGACATCTCACCCAAGTAACTCACCCAACTTGCAACGGGCGGGAGCATCGACCGGCAAGAGCAAAAGTGCAAGGATGCGAATGGGCAAACGAACAGGCGCTTGGATCGACTGGAGTAAGCGATGCAGAAGGTTGTCTTCACCGGCGCCGCCGGCGATATCGGCACGCGGTTGCGTAAAATCCTGCGCGGCGTCTATCCGCACATTCGGGCGAGCGATATCCGCAAACCCGCCGATCTCGCGGCAGGCGACGATTTCGTCGCCGCCGACCTCGCCGATCTCGCGCAAGTGGAGGAAGCCGTCGCCGGCATGGAGGGCGTCGTGCATCTGGGCGGCCATGCGGTCGAAGGTTCATGGCCGACGATCCTGAACGCCAATATCATCGGCTGCTACAACCTGTTCGAGGCGGCACGCCGCGCCGGCGTCAAGCGCGTGGTCTTCGCCTCGTCGAATCATGCGATCGGGTTCTATCCGCGCAGCCAGCGCATCGGCGTCAATGTCACGGTCCGGCCGGACAGCCGCTACGGGGTGAGCAAGGCCTTCGGCGAAGCGCTCGGGTCGCTCTATGCCGACAAGCACGGCCTCCGCGTGACTTGCCTGCGCATCGGCAATGTCACCGATACGCCGGCTGACGAGCGGCGGCTATCGATCTGGATCAAGCCAGAAGACCTGGCGCAGCTCGTGCGCATCGGGCTCGAACACCCCGATATCCATTTCGTAATTTTCTATGGCGTTTCCGACAATGCCGCGAGCTTCTGGGACAACAGCCGCGCCGCGCATTTCGGCTACCGGCCGCATGGCCGCGCCGAGGATTTTCGCGCGCAGGCGATGGCAGCGCAGGCGAAACTGCCGCCCGACCCGGTAGCGGCACGGTACCAAGGCGGGCCATTTTGCAGCGCCGAGTATGATGCCGATCGCGTGCAGTGATGGTCATTCCGGAAACCGCGAAGCGTCGGTCCCACATGTTGCTCGCCTATCTTGGCTCGCCCATCTTGTCGTCATGTGACATGATGAGGGACATAAGTACTCGCCCGCGCGCGGTAACCCCATACTGCGGCGATCGCCGATGAGGGAGGAGATAAATGCGCCGACGTGATGTTCTTCGCGGCACCGCCGCTTTCGTCAGCGCGTTGGCTGTGGCCGATGGCTCTTCGGTCCCGGCCTCCGCGCAGACGACCACCTTCAAAGTGTCCGATGTGCATCCGCCGGGCTACCCGACCGTCGTTGCCGTGGAAAATCTCGGCAAGAAACTCCAAGCGGCGACCAATGGGCGGCTCGGCGTGCAGACGTTCGCCTCGATGCAGCTCGGCGGCGAGAAGGAAGCCATTGAGCAGGCGCAGGTCGGCGCACTGCAAATGGCGCGGGTGAGCGTCGGCGCAATCGGTCCGGTGATCGACGATCTCAATGTGTTCAATCTGCCGTTCCTGTTCCGCAATACCGCTCATATGCAGAAGGTCATTGACGGCGCGATCGGTACCGAGCTCCTCGACAAGGTCACGGCAAATGACAAGGCCGGATTGGTCGGACTGTGCTGGATGGATGCCGGTGCGCGCAGCTTCTACAACACCAAACATCCGATCAAAAGCATTGCGGACCTCAAGGGCCTGAAAGTCCGCGTCATTGGCAATCCGATGTTCGTCGACATGGCCAATGCGCTCGGCGCCAACGGCGTCGCCATGGGCTACGACCAGGTCTTCAGCGCGCTGCAAACCGGCGTGATCGACGGCGCTGAGAACAATCCGCCGAGCTTCGTCTTCGACAATCATTACCAGGTGGCGAAAAACTACACGCTGACCGAGCACCTGATCGTGCCGGAGGTCCTGGTGTTCTCGAAAAGGACGTGGGACTCGCTGTCCAAGGACGACCAGGCGCTGTTGAAGAAAACTGCCCGCGAGGCGCAGGCCGAGGAGCGCGTGCTGTGGGCCGCGTATGAGAAACAAGCAATGGAGAAAGCGCGAGCGAACGGCGTGCAGGTCGTTGAGACCATCGACAAGCAGCCGTTCCAGGACGCGGTCAAACCGGTCTGGGATAAATACGGGCCGCGCTTCGCCGAATTGATCAAACGCGTTCAAACCGCCGACTGACCGTTTTATCCATGACTTCGCGGTCGTTAGTGCCGGCGCTTCGCAGGCTGATGGACCTGCTCTACGCCATGTGCGTGGTCATTGCCGGCACGGCGCTGGTCCTGATCTCGGCGGTCATTCCGTGGGCGGTCTATACCCGCTATGTGCTCAACCGCGCCGCCTCCTGGCCGGAGCCGATGGCGGTGCTGTTGATGATCGTGCTGACATTTTTCGGCGCGGCTGCCTGCTACCGCGTCGGCCTGCATATGCGGGTCTCGTTCTTCGTCTCGCTCCTACCGGAGCGTTTGCAGCGCGCGGCCGCGCTGCTGGTCGAGCTGCTGATGGGCTTGGTCGCCTTGTTCATGGTCGATTGGGGAATCAAGCTCGTCGCCGCGACTTGGCACAATTCGATCGCCGATTTTCCGGATTTATCGGTCGGGGTCACCTATCTGCCGATACCGCTCGGCGGCGCCGTCTTGTTGCTGTTCATCATCGAGCGGCTCGCCATTGGGCCGCCGTCTACGCCAGCCGTCGAGCCCGAAGCCGCGGCCTTCGAGTAGTGCGGATAGAGCATGATCCCGAAAAGTGGCGGCCGGTTTTCGGAAAAGATCATGCGCAAAAAAGCAGGTTGAGCGCGCGATGGATATTTTCGTCCTCCTCGCAACGATGCTGGCGTGTTTCGTGATCGGCATGCCGATCGCTTATTCGCTTGCCTCGGCGGCGATCGCCGGCGCGTTCTGGATGGGCATTCCACTTGAAGCGGTGATGCTGAAAATCTCCGATGGCGTCAGCAAAGTGGCGATGCTCACCATTCCATTCTTCGTGCTTGCCGGCGCGATCATGGCCGAAGGCGGCATGGCGAAGCGGCTCGTCGCCTTTGCCGACGTGCTGGTCGGCTTCACCCGCGTGCGCGGCGGCCTTTCGGTTGTCAATGTGGTGGCGACAACGTTTCTCAGCGGCATTTCCGGTTCGGCGGTGGCCGACACATCGGCGATCGGCTCGGTGATGATCCCGCAAATGGAGAAGAGCGGCTTTCCCCGCGTCTTTGCCACCAATGTCACGATCTCCGCCTCGGTGCAGGCTTTATTGGTGCCGCCGAGCCACAATGCGGTGATCTATTCGCTGGCGACCGGCGGCACGATCTCGATCATCAGCCTGTTCATGGCCGGAGTGGTGCCGGGCCTGTTGCTTGGCTTCGCGCTTGTCGTGCTTTGCCTCGTTATCGCTTATCGTGACGGCCATCCGCGCGGCGGCGCGGTGCCTCTCCGCGAAGCGGTGCGGATTTCAATTGATGCGCTCTGGGGCTTGATCACGCTGTTGATCATCCTCGGCGGCATTCTCGCCGGCGTTTTCACTGCGATCGAAGCCGGCGCAGTCGCCTGCGTGTGGGCGTTCTTCGTAACCATGTTCATCTACCGAGATTATCGCTGGCGCGACCTGCCGGTTTTGGTGCACCGGACGTTGCGCACGGTGGCGATGGTCTTGACGCTCATTGCCTGCGCCTCGAGCGTCGGCTACATCATGGCGCTCACGCAGATGCCGGCAAAGATCACGGCATTCTTCCTCGCTATTTCCAGCAACAAATACGTCATCCTCATGCTGGTGAACGTATTGTTGCTGCTGCTCGGCACGCTGGTCGACATGGCGCCATCGATTCTGATCTCGACGCCTATATTGCTGCCGGTGATGATCCAGCTCGGCGTCGATCCGGTTCATTTCGGCATGATCATGATGCTCAATCTCGGCATCGGCCTGTGCCATCCGCCGGTCGGCGCGATTCTGTTCGTCGGCTGCGCGGTCGGCGAGGTCACCATTGAACAAGTGCTACGGCGCATCTGGCCGTTTTACGGCGTGATGTTCGCGGTCTTGATGCTCGTGACCTATGTGCCACAGCTCTCGCTGTGGCTGCCGCACCTGCTCGGGTTGTGAGGCGCAGGCACTATTCCGCCGGCGCGCGCGCGGCGGCGTCGGCCTCCATGACCGGACGGGCGAAATACAAAAAAACCAAAAACAGCGCGGCGATGAAGCATGGCACCGCTGCGGCGTAGAAGATGCCGCCGACCTTGTAGCCGAGCCCGACGATCACTCCGGCGAGAATCGGACCGAACACCTGACCGACACGGCCCATGCCCATGGCCCAGCCGATGCCGGTCGAGCGGATCGAAGTCGGATACATGCCGGCCGCGACGGCGATCAGCCCGGTCCCGGTGCCGCCAACGAAAAATCCGGCGAGGAACGACGCAATGCAGAGTAGTGCGATCGACGATGTCGCCTGACCGAACCAGGCGAGGGACAGTCCGCCGAGGATGGCGCAGGGAATGAGGACGCGGAAGACGCCGCCGCGATGCACCGCCCAACCCGACGTGGCGCTGGCGATGACGCTGCCGAGATTGTTGAAGCCGATGATCAGAGCCGCAGCGGACAGCGAAAAACCGACCGAATTGAGCACGGCGGGAGTCCAGAACGTCACGGTGACAAGCACCATGAAGATCGTGAAGAACGGCACCCAGAGGAGGAGCGTTGGAACCGCGCGGCCCTCCATGAACAGATGCTTGACGGGCACGCCTTCGCGCGCCGGATCGGGTGGCGCGACTAGCTCGGCATCGGGCGGCACTTCGCCGGGCATGATGCGCTCCAGTGTGCGCCGCACTTCCTCCTGGCGCATGTTGCGGGCGAGCAGGAACCGGATCGATTCCGGCAGCCAGATCGCCAGCACTACGGCGATAATCAGCGGCGCGACCGCGCCGATATAAAATACCGATTGCCAGCCGAAGGTCGGGATCACCCAGGCGCTGGTGAGCGAGCCGATGAGCCCGCCGCCGGGAAACGATGCAAACAGCACGGTTACGAACACATCGCGCAAGCGCTTGGGCGCAAGCTCGGCGCCCATCGCCAGGAACGCCGGCGTCACGCCGCCAAGCCCGAGACCGCAGCAGAAGCGATAGGCGAGCAATTGGTTCAGCGACGTCGAAGTCGAGGTGAGATAGCTGAACACCGCGAACACCACGACGGCAATGATCATGAACCATTTACGGCCGAAAACGTCGGCGAGCGGTCCGAATGACAACGCGCCCAGCGCGGCGCCAACCAGCCCCGCCGAACCGACCTGGCCGAATTGCGGCATCGGCAGGTGGATAACCGCGGCAATTGCCGGCGCGGTATAGCCGATCGCCTGGGTGTCGAAGCCGTCCAACGCGGCGACGAGCATGCACAAAATCAGAACGCCGATCTGAAACCGCGTGACCGGATGGCGGTCAATTAGTGCGACGGCGTCGACTTTCATGGCCATGGTGCCCCCCTCAGACGATCCCGCGCGGCCGGCGCGCTGCACTACTTTGCGTTTTCGCTTCGATTAAGACGAATGTGCGCCATTTGCGCAAGACAGCGGTCAAGATGCCGAAAATCGAAGCACCTTGCTTGCCAGCGCCGCGCCTTCGACCATGGCGCGCAATTTGGCCCAGGCGATCTGCGGATGCGAGCGGCCGCCGAAGCCACAATCTGCGCCCGCGATCACGTTCTCCCTGCCGACCCGGCGTGCATAGCGTTCCAGCCGCTGCGCGACGAGTTCAGGATGCTCCACCACATCGGTCGAGTGCGTGACCACGCCGGGAATGAGGATTTTGCCATCCGGGAGCTTAACCTTGTCCCAGACCGCAACTTCGTGCTCGTGCCGCGCATTGGCGCCTTCGATCAGAAACGCCTGCGCCTTGACCTTAAGCAAGAGGTCGACGATGTGCTCCAATTCGAGGTCGTAAGCGTGCGGGCCGTGCCAGCTGCCCCAGCACAGGTGATAGCGCACGCGGTCTTCCGGAATATTGCGCAGCGCGTGATTGAGCGCCTCGATGCGCATCGCGCAGCGGGCGCGAAACGCGGCGAGCCCCATGGCGATGCCGATGCGGTCCCATAAAGCCGGCAGCCAGGCGTCATCGATTTGCAGGATGTGTCCCGCGCCGGCGATCGCCTCGTATTCGACCCGCATCGCCTCGGCGAGCGCGAACACATATTCTTCGTCATTCTTGTAGTATCGGTTGCGCCGATAGACTTCGAGGCTGCCCGGCGCCGTCGAGGTCAGAAACACGTTGGCGGTGCCAGCCACGGCGAGCGTCACGTCGATCTCTTTTTTAAGCTCGGCCTGGCCGACATAAGTGACCGGCGCGGTGCAGGCCTGGACCGGGCGCCTCTTGGCGATCTGCGCGCCCGGCGTATAAAACAGCGTGCCGCGCTCGGTCGCATATTTGTAGAACTCGGCGAATTCCTCGCGGTCCTTGCCGCGCTCGATCAGCGGCTTTTCGTCGTCCGGTGCGATGTCCGTGAAGCCGCCGAACCGGTTCTGCATATAGCGCAGCCAGTCGCCGCCTTTGGCATATTCGCCCTCGTTGATGATATCGATGCCGATGTCGCGCTGGCGGGCTACAATCGCCGCTACGTCTTCCTTAAGACGCGTCTGGTCGCCGGCCGCTACGCCGCGGTCAAGCGACAGGAATGGCAGGCTGCCGACGTGGGTCGTCAGGATCCTTGCAACGCTTCGCTGCATTGCGCGCGCGTTTACTCCGCCGCGAGCACCGCACTCTCATGTCCGGCCCGCACCAGCCGGCCCGGCATCGCGCCGGTATGCTCGCCGCGCTCGAAGATCGGCGTGCCGGCGACCAGCGTCGCTTCATAGCCTTCGACATGCTGCACGAAACGGCGGCCGCCGGCCGGCATGTCGTGGACGAGTTCCGGCTTGCGCACTTTGAGACCGTCGAAATCGATCACGTTGATGTCGGCGCGCAGCTCCGGCGCCAACCGGCCGCGGTCGCCAAAGCCGAAGAAATCGGCGGTCTCGCTGGTCTGACGCTTGACTAGTTTTTCGAGCGGTAGCCGCGGGCCACGGCCGCGGTCGCGGCCCCAATGCATCAGCATGAAGGTCGGCACGCCGGCATCGACGATTGAGGTGCAATGCGCGCCACCATCGCTCAAGCCAAGGAGGCAAGCCGGATCGTTGAGCATTTCGAAGATCGGGGCATGATCGCCCGTCACATAATTCACCACCGGGAAATATAAATACTGACCGTCGCCGCCGGCGATGTAGTCGTAGGCGACCTCGTCGGGCGGGCGGCCTTCGCGGGCGGCGATAGCGGCGACGCTTTTCTCCGGCGCCGGCTCGTAATCGGGCGGGTCGCCCATCACATAGAATCGCTCCCACTTGCGCGTCACCGCCTGCCGGAATTGCGCAAGCTTGGCGACATCGGCGTCCGACGGCGCTTCGGCGAGAATTTGTCGCCGCACCTGCGGGTCACGCAGCCGCTGGCGCTGCTCCTCGATCGGCAGGGCTTCGATTTTCTTATAGCTCGGCCGCACCGTGAACGGATTGAGCGCGGTGCCGACCCCCATCATCACGCCGATTGGGCGGCCGGCGATCTGTGCGGTAAACGAGATGCCTTGCGCGCGCGCCGCATGCGTCGCATTGAGGAGGCGGCGCCAGCGCTGCGGGTCCTCGTAGCGGTCGGTGAGCAAAAACCAGACCGGCCGTCCGCTCTGACGCGCCAATCTGGTCATCCAGTTAAGCTCATAGTCTTCATCGTCGAAGTCGCTATTCATGCCGAACGCGCCCATGCCGACGGCGCCGAGCGCCGAACCGATGCCGACGAGCTCGTCGGCGTCGGCGTCGCGCGAGGGCACGAGCTCGCCGTCGGGCGTCTTGTGCGAATCGGTGCGCGAAGTGGTGAAGCCAAAGGCGCCGCATTGCAGCGCTTCGATCGTCAGGCGCCGCATTTCGGCAATGTCGTCCGGCGTCGCCGGTTCGCGCCGCACCGCGCGATCGCCCATGACATAGACGCGCAACGGCAGATGCGCGGCTTGCGCGGCGATATCGATGGCGTGCGGCCGCCGCTCCAGCGCATCCATGAATTGCGGAAAAGTCTCCCAGTCCCAGCTCAGTCCGGCCGCGAGTACCGGGTTCGGAATCTCTTCGACGCCTTCCATCAGATCCATCAGCGCGTCGCGATGATGTTTCTTCACCGGCGCAAAGCCGACCCCGCAATTGCCGAACAGCACGGTGGTTACGCCGTGCCAACACGACGGCGCCAACAGCGGATCCCACATCGCCTGGCCGTCGTAATGGGTATGCGCGTCGACCCAGCCCGGCGTCACAAGAAGCCCGTCGGCATCGATCTCGCGCTTGGCCGGACCTTGCTTGCCGCCGACACCCACAATCCGTCCATTGCTTATGGCGACATCGCCGGTGAATGCGGCCTTGCCGGTGCCGTCGATAATGGTGCCGCCGCGAATGACGATGTCGTGCATGGCCGCCGCTCCTCGGGATTATGAGATTCGCACCATATTTCGCGGCATGATGCACCCGGCCGAAGACCGGCACAACGCGGTTATTGCGCAATGCAGGTCTTTGTGGCGCGATGGACAACACTGCCAAAGAGCCGGCATATAGCGGTGCTTTTGCTTATCTGATCGCGTTGTGGCAGCCCGCGCGTGACAACCTTTCCCGCAATCCGGCTCGGCGTCGATATTGGCGGAACGTTCACCGACGTTGCGCTCGAAGTCGGCGATCGCCGCTACACCGCCAAGGGCCTGACCACCGCGCGTGCCCCGGAAACGGGAGTGCTTGCGATCGTGCGCGCGATCATTGGCGAAGCCGGCGTCAACCCGGGCGACGTGCAATTGATCATCCATGGCACGACGCTGGCCACCAATGCGCTGATCGAACGCAAGGGCGCCAGGACCGCGCTCCTGACCACAGAAGGCTTTCGCGACGTACTCGAAATCCGCCACGAGAACCGGTTCGAGCAGTACGACGTGAATATCGACCTGCCGCCGCCGCTGGTGCCGCGGCGCCTGCGGCTGCCGATCCGCGAGCGCGTCGATGCGCAGGGCAGCGTGCTCGTCCCGCTCGACGAGGCGAGCGTCAACCGCTCCATCCAGGCGCTCAGCGAACAAAAAATCGAGGCCGTCGCTGTCGGGTTTCTCCACAGCTTCACCAATCCGGACCATGAGCGCCGCGTCGGCGAAATGGTCGCGCACCGGCTGCCGAAAGTCGCGGTGAGCCTGTCGTCTGACGTTTCGCCGGAAATGCGCGAATACGAACGGTTCTCGACGGCCTGCGCCAACGCCTATCTCCAACCGCTGATCGGCAGCTATCTTGGCAAGCTCGCGCGCGAGCTTCAGGAGTCCGGCTTTCACTGCCCGCTCTTGTTGATGACCTCCGGCGGCGGCATCACCACGACCGAGACCGCGATCCGTTTTCCGGTGCGGCTCGTCGAATCCGGACCGGCCGGCGGCGCGATCTTTGCCGCCTGCATTGCCCGCCAGCATGGCCTCGATCAGGTCGTGTCGTTCGATATGGGCGGCACGACCGCGAAAATCTGTTTTATCGACCAGGGCCGTCCGCAGACGTCGCGCGCCTTCGAGGTGGCGCGAGTTTATCGTTTCACCAAAGGCAGCGGGTTACCCTTGCGCATCCCGGTTATCGAAATGGTCGAGATCGGGGCTGGCGGCGGTTCAATCGCTGCAATCGACGCGCTCGGGCGCATTAATGTCGGCCCGCAAAGCGCCGGCTCGGAACCGGGGCCGGTCTGCTATAGCCGGGGAGGCAGCGAGCCGACCGTGACCGATGCTGATCTCGTGCTCGGGCGCATCGATCCCGCAAGTTTTTCCGGCGGCGAGATGCGGCTCGATGCCGATGCTGCCGAGCGCGCCATCGCCGAGCGGATCGGAATCAAACTTAGCCTCGCTGCCGAACATGCTGCGTTTGGAGTAAGCGAAATGGTCGACGAGAACATGGCGAATGCGGCGCGCGTGCACGCGATCGAAAGCGGCAAGGATTTGCGGCCGCGCACTTTGATTGCGTTCGGCGGAGCTGCGCCGCTGCATGCCGCGCGCGTCGCCGAGAAGCTTGGTGTCAACCGCGTGCTGGTGCCGGCAAATGCCGGCGTCGGTTCGGCGGTCGGCTTGTTGCGCGCGCCGGTGGCTTACGAGGTCGTGCGCGGCCGATTGCTGCGATTGTCGAGCTTCGACCCGGACATCGCCAATCGGCTGCTCGCCGAGATGCGTGCCGAAGCCGAAGCGATCGTGCGCCGCGGCGCGCCCGGTGCGCCGCTTGCCGAACGCCGCTCGGCTTTCATGCGCTATCGCGGCCAAGGCCATGAGATCAGTGTCGAGCTGCCGGTGCGCGATTTCAGCGCCGCCGACCGATCCTCCATTACTTCATTATTCGAAGAGGCCTATCGGCGGCTCTACAGCCGGCCCATTCCCGGCGTCGAAATCGAAATTCTAAGCTGGGTGGTTGCCGTCAGCGCAGCCGCGCAAGGTGAGCTCGCAAGTGCGGTGCCGTTGCGGCTAAGCGAGCCGAAGCCGCGCGCGCGGCGTCCGGTTTTCGATCCGCAGGCGGGCGCATTTGCCGAAGTGCCGATCTATTGGCGCGCTGATCTTGCGCCCGGCGCAAAAATCGCAGGCCCGGCAGTGATCGCCGAGGACGACACCTCGACCGTCATCAGTCCCTTGTTCGAAGCACAGATCGACAAGTTCGGCTATATTGCGCTTAACCGCCGCGAGACTTGATCCGACGTCTATTTGATGGTTGCGCCCTTGAAGACCGAAGCGTCCGAAGTTGTAAATGTCCTGATCGGAAAAGAAGGCGCAGATCACGTTCGGATCAAGATCGCTCTCCCTCCTGTTGATAGGCACAATGTCGAAGCCCAGGTCTATATAAGAAGCGGTCCTTTTTTGGGCGCGTTTAGATCGTTCTTTGCAATTCAAGAACTTGCAGCACTCGGGAAAGATGTTGAGGTCTTTTCTAAAACGCTTTCCCGTGCGGTGAGTCTTACCCCACTCGAGCACAGCTTAAATTTCAAGATGGAACATAGGAGATTGGGTCATATTCAAGTGCAGGGATATGCCAGGCCTGATCTCGTTCGTAACACTGATCTTTATTTTGATTTTCAAATTGACCAAACATTCCTGCCTAGAATCATCGGCGACCTCGCACCTATATTGGATTTAGCGAGGTCATAATGGTCGCTCGTCCCAACGCCGCGCTCGCGCAGATACATACCCAGATCATGTGGAACCGGCTCATTGCGGTAGTCGAAGAGCAGGCGCAAACCATGCTGCGCACGGCGTTTTCGACGTCCGTGCGCGAGGCCGGCGATCTTTCTGCCGGCGTGTTCGACCGTCACGGCAGGATGTTGGCTCAAGCGGTGACCGGCACGCCAGGCCACGTCAATTCCATGGCCAATGCGGTGCGCCATTTTCTCGATGTCTATCCGCTCGCCACGATGAAGCCGGGCGATCACTACATTACCAACGATCCTTGGCTCACCTCCGGCCATTTGCACGACATCACTGTGGTGACGCCGAGCTTTTATCGCAGCCAAGCGGTCGGATTGTTCGCCAATACCATTCATGTGGTCGATATCGGTGGGCTCGGCATGGGGCCGGACGGCCGCCAAGTCTTCGAGGAGGGTCTGTCGATCCCGATCATGCCGCTCGCCCGCAAAGGTCGCATGAACGAGGATCTGTTGCGGCTCGTTCGGGCCAATGTCCGCGAGCCGTTGCAGGTCGAGGGCGACATCTATGCCTGCGCGGCGTGCAATGACGAAGGTAGCCGGCGGCTGACTGAGATGATGGACGAGTTCGAGATCACCAATCTCGATCGGCTCGGCGACACGATCATCGACGCCTCGCGCGAGGCGACGCTTGAGCGCATCCGCGGCTTACCGAGCGGCACATACCGCAACAGTCTGATCATGGACGGCTATGACAAGCCGCTTACGCTCAATGCCGCATTGACCATTTTCGGTGACGGCATTCACGTCGACTATGCGGGCACATCGGCGGCCTCGGCCTATGGCATCAATGTGGTCTTAAACTATTGCCTCGCTTACACCGCGTTCGGGGTGAAGTGTCTGGTCGCGCCCGACGTGCCGAACAATGCCGGTTCTCTAGAGCCGATTACGGTGAGCGCGCCGGAGGGCTGTGTACTCAATGCCAAGCGACCATGGCCGGTCGCTGCGCGTCATACGGTTGGGCAAATGCTGCCGGACATCGTTGCCGGATGCTTGCAGCAGGCGATCGCCGGCGGCGTGCCGGCGGAAGGGGCCTCGTCATTGTGGAATCCGCAAATCTTCGGCGGCGGTTCGCTGGTCGACGAGGTCGAGGAGACCACCGATGCCAACACGCTGCCGGAATTCTCGACTGTAATTTTTCATTGCGGCGGTGCCGGCGCGCGGCCGCAAAAGGACGGACTGAGCGCTACCGCTTTTCCCTCCGGCGTGCGTACGATTCCGGTGGAAGCCACCGAGAGTGTGGCGCCGGTTGTGTTCTATCGCCGGGAATTCCGCGACGGCTCCGGCGGCCCGGGGCAGTTCCGCGGCGGACTCGGCCAGGTCATCGAGCTCGGCGGCGCCGGAGCCAATCCGCTGGCGCTTCTTTGCAATTTCGAGCGCGTGCGCCATCCGCCACGTGGGCGTAGCGGCGGCGGAGTTGGTGCTGCCGGCGTCGTGACGCTGCGCTCCGGCCGTCCGATCCGGCCCAAGGGACGCCAGACCGTGCCGCCGCGCGACGCCATTTGCCTGCAATTGCCCGGTGGCGGCGGTTTCGGCGATCCGTTGAACCGCGATCCGGCGCGCGTGCGCGACGATGTGCTCGACGGCTTGATCACGGCGGAAGATGCGCGCCGCGATTACGGCGTTGCCATTGACGCTGAGGGTGAAATCGATCTCGCGGAGACGAAACGCCTGCGAGCATCGCGGAAGCCCGCGACAGCATAACGGAGCGCAGCTATGCCCAATAGCCGGAGGCGATAATGCCAATGCGCGTGATCGGCATGATCGGGGTGACGCCGCCGCAGAGTGCGGCGATGCTCCACGTCATCGAGGGCGGGCTGTCGCCGAATTATGTGGCCGAAGCTGCGCGCGCCCACGAAAATTCCGGCTTCGATCTCGTCCTGGTCGGGTATTCCTCGTCGTCCGCCGAAGGTTTTCTGGTGGCGCTGCACGCGGCGGCGCGGACCGAGCGGCTAGGTTATCTGATCGCGCATCGGCCAGGCTTCGTCGCGCCGACGCTAATGGCTCGCAAAATCGCCACCTTCGATCACTTGAGCGGCGGCCGGCTCGCCGTCCATATCATTACTGGTAAGACCGACGACGAGCAGGAAGGCGACGGCGATTTCACGCCGAAGGCCGAACGTTACCGGCGCGCCGCCGAATATCTCGAACTGATGAAATTGACGTGGGTTAACGAGCGGCCGTTCGACTTCGCCGGCCCGTTCTATCGCGTAAAAGGCGCGCATTCCGACGTGCGGCCATTGCAGAAGCCGCATCCGCCATTGTTCTTCGGCGGCGCCTCCGACGGCGCTCTGGAGATGGGCGCACGGCTGTGCGACGTCTATGCGATCTATGCCGAGCCGCTCGCTTCGACGCGCGAGCGCATCAAGCAATTTCGTACCCAGGCGGCGGCGTTCGGGCGCACGCCAGGCTTTAACGTGTCGCTCAGGCCGATCATTGCCGCAAGCGAGGGTGCGGCCTGGGACAAGGCCAACAAAATCCTTGCAGCGATGACCGGCGCGAAGGGCTGGAGTCGTCAGGAAGCGATGTCGGGCCCGGTCGACAATGCCGGCAAACGGCTGATGAGCTTCGCCCTTGAGCGCGACGTGCACGACGAGCGGCTATGGATGCCGATCGCGCGAGCGACCGGCGCGCTCGGCAATACGTCGTGCCTCGTCGGCACGCCGGACCAGGTCGCGCACGCAATCCTCGAATATTACAAACTCGGTATCGGTTCAGTCCTGATCCGCGGCTTCGATCCGTTCAACGATACGGTGGAATTTGGTCGCGAGCTCATTCCGTGCATCAAAGCTGGCGCGGCCGAGATCGATCGGCTCCAGGCGGCGGGTAAATCACGCCGAGATCGCTAGCGGCGGAGCAAGCGCAGCCGCATCCTGCAATACCATGTCGGCGCCTTTTTCGCCGATCATCACCGCCGCCGCGTTGGTATTACCGGACACGACAGTCGGCATGATCGAGGCATCGATCACCCGCAGCCGCTCGAAGCCGCGCACCCGCAGGTGCTCGTCGACGACCGCGGCGGGATCGGAGCCCATGCGGCAGGTCGAGGTTGGATGGTAGACCGTCGTGCCGGTCTCGCGCGCGAAAGCGAGAAGGTCCGCATCGCTGGTGCACTGTTCGCCGGGCGCGCGCTCTTCGGCGATATAGCGGCGCATTGCCGGCTCATCCATGATCCGGCGCAGCGCGTTCATCGCGGCAATGACGGTGTCGCAGTCGCTGCGCGCGGAGAGGTAACGCGGCTGGATCGCCGGCGGCACGTGCGGGTCGTTCGACTTGATGCGGACAAAGCCACGGCTGTCCGGCCGCAATTGGCACACCGAGACCATGAATCCTGGAAAGGCGTGGAGCGCGGCACCCGCGGTGTCGGCGCTGAAAATCAAAAAATGAATTTGCACGTCTGGCGTCGCCAGTTCCGGCCGCGTGCGGAAGAACGCGCCGGCATAGCCCGCTCCGATCGTCAAAAGCCCCTTGCGCGACATTATATAGCGCAAGCCTGCGGCGTAGCGGTGCCGCCAGTGATTGATCACGTCATTCATCGTGATCGGTTCGGTGCAGCGGTATTGCATGCGGATTTGCAGATGATCCTGCAAGTCGGCGCCGACGCCGGGCATGTCCGCGACCACGTCGATTCCGAAGTCGCGCAGGATCTTGGCCGGGCCGAGGCCAGAGAGCTGCAACAATTGCGGCGAATTGAATGCTCCGCCGGAGACGATGACTTCGCCGTCAGCGTAAGCCGTGCGCGCGATCCCGTGCGCAACATATTGCACACCGATAGCGCGGCGGCGCAAAAACAAGATGCGACTTGCCAGTGCGTCCGAGACGATCGTGAGATTGTGCCGCCGCCGCGCCTGGCGCAGATAGCCGACCGCCGTCGACCAGCGTCGGCCGTTCTTCGCTGTCAACTGGAAATAACCGGCGCCTTCCTGCGTTGCGCCGTTGAAATCGTCGTTCCTGGGAATGCCGGCCTGCTGCGCGGCTTCGATGAAGGCTTCGCACAGCGGATGCGGCTCGCATACGTTCGAGACTGCGAGCGGCCCGCCGGTGCCGTGGAATTCGTCGGCACCGCGCTCTTGATCCTCGGCGCGGCGGAAATAGGGGAGCACTTCGGCAAAGCCCCAGCCGGCATTGCCGAGCTGCCGCCAGTGATCGTAGTCGGCATACTGGCCGCGGACATAAAGCAGGCCGTTGATCGAACTCGAGCCGCCGAGCACTTTGCCGCGCGGCTGGATGATCTGCCGATTGTTGAGCTCCGGTTCTGGCTCGGTCTTGTACAGCCAATTGACCTTGGCATTGTCGAACAGCTTGCCATAGCCGAGCGGGATGTGAATCCAGATATGGCGGTCATGGCCGCCGGCTTCGAGCAGCAAGACCCGATGGCGACCGGATTGCGTGAGCCGATTGGCGAGCACGCATCCGGCGGAGCCGGCGCCGATTACGATGTAGTCGAACCGTGCTTGATCCGGAACCGCCGCCATTGCTCGCCTTCCTCCATTCTCACCGCCGGAATTGGTGAGTATAACGCTTCTCCGCCCCCGCGTAGCACAGCGGAGCGGGGGAGGAGTAACTCGTGAAGGAGACACGCGTGAACAAGTTCGGTGTGGGTCAGCCTGTGCCGCGGGTCGAGGACCCGCGCTTCATCACCGGCCGCGGGCGCTTCGTCGACGATTTCGAACTACCGCAGCAGTGCCATGGCGTCGTAGTGATGTCGCCGCACGCGCATGCTCGCATCAAGCGCATGGACACCGCGAAGGCGAAAGCCGCGCCGGGCGTGCTCGCCGTCCTCACCGGTGCCGAGGTCGCCGCCGACAAACTCGGCGCCTTGGCGCCGCCGATGCCCGAAGACATGGGCGGGCCGAAGGGTTTCCGCACGCTGCGCGCCATTCTCGAAGGTAGCAAAGTGCGTGCGGTCGGCGATCGCGTCGCCTTCGTCGTTGCCGAAACGGCCGCGCAGGCCAAGGACGCCGCGGAATTGGTCGAGATCGATTACGAGCCGCTGCCAGCCGTCATCGGCGTCGAGGATGCGGTGAAGCCTGGTGCGGCGGCGGTCTGGGACGAGACGCCGAACAATGTCGCATTCGCTCTGATGATGGGCAACAAGGAAGCGACCGACGCCGCTTTCGCCAGGGCCCGGCATGTGGTTTTGCTCAAGCTCGTCAACAACCGAATCACCGCGAATTCGATCGAGCCGCGCGCCGCGATCGGGCAGTATCACCCGGATAGCGACAGCTACACGCTCTATTCCACGTCGCAAAATCCGCACGGCACGCGCTCGGCGATCGCCGGCCAGGTGCTGAAAGTTCCAGAGACCAAGCTGCGTGTCGTCTCGCCCGATGTCGGCGGCGGCTTCGGCATGAAGTTCGGCGGCTATCCGGAAGACGCGCTGGTGGTGTGGGCGTCGCGCCGCGTCGGCGGCCGTCCGGTGAAATGGGTGTCGACGCGCTCGGAGGCGTTGCTTGGCGATTCGCAAGGCCGCGACCAGGTCGTCACCGGCGAGCTTGCGCTCGACGAGCACGGCAAGATTTTAGGGCTCCGGGTCAGCGCGCTGCACGCCATGGGTTCGCATGTATTCGGCGCGGCGATGGTGGTGCCGCTATACGCGATGCGGCTTTCACCCGGCGTCTATGAAATCTCGGCCGTGCATGCGGTCTGCAAAGCGGTGCTGACGAACACGATTCCGCTTGCGCCTTATCGCGGCGCCGGCCGGCCGGAGGCTACTTTCCTGATCGAAATGCTGCTCGATCGCGCGGCGCGCACCCTTGGCGTCGACGCGGTGGAGATCAGGCGGCGCAATTTCATTCCCGCCGGCGCCATGCCGCACAAGGTGCAGACCGGCATCACCTATGACAGCGGCGATTTCGTGCATGTGATGGACGAATGCCTCGAACTCGCCGACTGGAAAGGCTTCGGCAAACGCGCCAGCGAATCGAAAAAGCAGGGCAGGCTGCGCGGCCGCGGCGTCGGCTATTTCCTCGAAGAAGCCGCCGTATTCAACGACCGCATGGTGCTGCGCTTCGATCCGAGCGGCATGCTCACGATTCTCGCCGGCACGCATTCGCACGGCCAGGGTCATCAGACCGTGTACATGCAGATGGTGAGCGAATGGCTCGGCGTTCCGTTCGATAATATCCGTTTCGTGCAGGGCGATACCGATGCGGTGCCGATCGGCCGCGGCACCTACGGATCGCGCAGCATGCATATTGGCGGCAATGCGCTCAAACGCGCCGCCGACGCAATCGTCGAAAAGGCCAAACCGATGGCCGCGGCCATGCTTGAAGCGGCCACCGGCGATCTCGAATTCAAGGATGGTGCGTTCCGTATCGTTGGCACCGACCGCGCTTTGCCGCTCACCGAGGTCGCCAAGGCGTTCTATCGGCCGGTGATGCTGCCGCCGCAATTCGATGTCGGGCTTGAAGCGTCGGGGACTTTTGCCTCCGAGCCGCCGAATTATCCGAATGGCTGCCACGTCTGCGAGGTGGAGATCGATCCGGATACCGGCGCGGTGACGCTCGACCGCTACGCTGCGGTCGACGACGTCGGCAAGGTTATGAACCGGCTGTTGTGCGAGGGCCAGATTCACGGCGGCGTCGCGCAAGGCGCGGGCCAGGCGCTGATGGAAGCGATCGTCTTCGATTCCGCCGGTCAGCTCGTTACCGGCAGCTTTCAGGACTACGCCATGCCGCGCGCGGTTGATCTGCCCGAGATCATCTCCGAACTGACGGAAGTTCCGGCCAAGACCAATCCGCTCGGCGTCAAAGGCGCGGGCGAGGCGGGCGCCACCGGCGCGCCGCCGGCCATCATGGCCGCCATTCTAGATGCGCTGGCGCCGCTCGGCATCGAGCATATCGATATGCCGGCGACGCCAAGCCGGGTCTGGGCGGCGATCAAAGCGCGCGACAATAAAGCCGCGGCGGAATGATGCCCCGTGAATGAAACATCCAATCTCTTCGCCGATGGCAAAGCCTATGAGCGTCTTATGGGTCGCTGGAGCTGGCTTGCCGGCGAGAAATTTCTCGACTGGCTCAAAGCGCCGAAAAATCTGAAATGGCTCGATGTCGGCTGCGGCAATGGCGCGTTCACGCAATTACTGATCGAGCGCTGCGCGCCCGCTTCGGTCATCGGCATCGATCCATCGCAAGGCCAGATCGACTACGCTCGAACCCGGCCGGGAACAAAGGGCGCAGAATTTCGCGTCGCCGATGCGCAAGCCTTGCCATTACCCGACAACAGTTTCGATGCCGCATCAATGGCGCTGGTTATCGTGTTCGTTCCCGACCCCGCCAAAGCCGCGCGCGAGATGGCGCGCGTGGTAAAGCCGGGAGGCATGGTCGTTACGTACATGTGGGACTTTCCGCACCACACGCCGCTGACGCCCTTGGGCGCGGCGATGAAAGCGCTCGGCTTCGAGCCGCCGGAGCGGCCGAATGTCGAAGCGTCGGCGCGCGACGCCATGCGCGCGATCTGGCAGCAGGCCGGGTTGCGATCGCTCGAAACCGAAGTGATCCGGATTCGCCTCCATTTTTCGAATTTCGACGACTTCTGGCAATCAAACACCGTGTCGGTCGGTCCGTCCGGCAAGGCGCTCGCCGCCCTGACTCAGGCTGCGCGCGAGCAATTGAAAGCGCACCTGCGGCAGCAGCTCCCGACTGCGACGGATGGGAGCATTAGCTATGAGGCCTTCGCCAATGCAGTGAAAGGCATTGCCCCGTGAGCGGGGGCTGGCTCGTCTTATCAAGCTGTAAAACTCAAGCAGCGGCCGCGCGTTAACACTGCCGCCGCTGCCGGATTAGGCTTTGGTTGCGCCCGGCCGCTGCGACCCTTATATTTGATTAGCTTTTCCAGTCATCGTCGATGACGTGAGTGGCTTCGCCAGGTGGGCGGGCGGAGCACAGAGGAGATTTACTTATGGTGACCGCGCCTTTGATGCCGAAAGCAACCGCCGTTTGGCTGGTCGAGAACACGTCGTTGTCGTTCGACCAAATCGCGGAGCTGTGTCATCTGCATCCCCTCGAGGTCAAAGCGATCGCCGACGGCGATGCCGCGCAGGGCATCAAGGGGCTCGATCCGATTCTGACCGGACAATTGACGCGCGAGGAGATCAAGGTCGCCGAGGCCGACCCCAATCATCGGCTGCACATCGCAGACCCGAAGGTCCGCTTGCCGGAGGCCAAGCCGAAGAAAGGTCCGCGCTACACCCCGGTGTCGCGGCGCCAGGACCGGCCGAACGCTATACTCTGGCTGGTGCGCAATCACCCCGAGCTCAAGGACAGTCAGATCATGCGGCTCGTGGGCACCACCAAATCGACCATCCAGGCGATCCGCGAACGCACGCACTGGAATTCGGCGAACCTCACGCCGCTCGATCCGGTGACGCTCGGGCTTTGCTCGCAGATCGATCTCGACCTCGAAGTGCAGAAGGCAGCGAAAGAAAAGCCGGCGCCGGTGCGGGAGCCGGGCGCTACTCTCTTGCCCGCTTCGGTCACCACCGCGCCGAAGGAAGAGCCCGAGCTTGACGAGACCAAGAAGCCCGGCGAGGAACTCAATGTCGAGGCGGTCTTCGCCAAGCTCAAACAGCTCGGCGGTGGTGGCAGCGGCGGTAAGAACGAGTGAACGTCATTCGTGTGCTTGGCCAAGTAGCGAAATCCAAGCTGACAAGAACGAGGCGCCCGCTTCCGCAGGCGCCTCTTTGTACTAATGAACTCACACTTTATATTTTTGCTGACGTCACCGCCTGACATCCACATCGACTCCCGGCCCGTGGATTCCGACTCCCGGCCCATGACGATGACGCCAGTAAGAGTCGTGGCCGCGATCGTGCATGTACAGCCGATCGCCCGATTGGATACAGCGAGTTCGGCAGATACCGTCACTGCAAGTTTTACTGCAAACGCGGTCCGCGCTCGCCGGCGCGGCGAACAAAGTCGCGGCAGTCAAAGCCGCTGCTGCGGTTCCCATGAGCGCAATCATGCGCATGGTGTGACCTCCTCTTTTCTCTTTCGATCGCTGACAATGTTTTG
>Ga0306920_100000905_pt1 | contig 36120 bp, 30 predicted proteins | sample flu12Cox44000170_FD_204666 | JGI IMG/M metagenome (GOLD analysis project Ga0306920, IMG submission 204666) | Lab enrichment of tropical soil microbial communities from Luquillo Experimental Forest, Puerto Rico - flux4day.12C.oxic.44.000.170 (v2)... | ecosystem: Environmental > Terrestrial >...
ATATCCATTCAAGAGACCACGTTTCCTGGCGATGCTGCGAACGAGATACATTCTGCCTGGACACTCCATATCGCCGGTGTATCCGGGAAAACCTGCATGCTGAATTGGCGCGCTCTCCGAAAATGGGACGGGACGCGCGTCGTGTACGAGCATCACTATGACCTCCAGCGAAGTGGCGAGCCGTTGACGTTCGACGACCTGGGTTTCGGCATGATCGGCCCGGTCGCAGGGTTTCAAGGCGGGCGGGGATAGGTGGATCCGTCGCCGTAGCATTTATTGCGACCTGGGACCGGTCGGTCTCATCCAAACGTTGTGCTCGGCGACCATCAATCGGGCGCCAATTCAGTTGCAAGGAACGCGACGTGCGCAAAGGCGAGCAAACCCGGCAGGAAATCATTCGTAAGGCAGCACCGATTTTCAATCAAAAAGGATACGACGGCGCTGCTTTATCCGATTTCATGCGAGCGACCGGGCTGGAGAAAGGCGGGATCTACCGTCACTTTGAGAGCAAACAAGAGCTCGCCAGCGATGCCTTCGACCACGCTTGGAAAATCGCCATGGAGACGCGCTTCCAGGGAACAGAGATTATCCCGAATACCGTGGACCGCTTGAAACAAATCGTGCGGAACTTTCGGGACCGACGCACTGGGCTGGTGCCAGGAGGCTGCCCGCTGCTCAATACCGCCATAGATTCCGATGATGGCAATCCTCAGTTGCGAGCGAAAGCCCGGCAGGCTCTCAGTTCATGGCTTGATCGTCTGCAATTGATTGCGGAGCAGGGGAGACGCCGGGGCGAGGTCAGCTCGGACGTCGATTCCCTGAAATTGGCTACGCTGATTGCCAGTACGCTCGAAGGCAGCTTCATGATGACTCGTCTGCAGCGAAACGAAGCGCCGCTCAATCTCGCCTGCGATCATCTCGAGGAATACCTCGAAACGAAGGTACGTGCGCGAAAATCTAAAAGTGGAGCTCGCAATTCATGAGTGTTCAAGGAATTCCGTTGAAACTCGATTTTAGGGAACGAGCAAGGGTCAACGACGTGCCCGTCGCGCGTCTGATTGGATTTGAAGCAAAGGAGATCGCTGATGGCGGGCCACGGTCATATTGGCAGCTGGACCGCAGCATGCAAATCCCATGGGAACGCTGCACGGCGGAATTCTTTGTGATATTGCCGATGCGGCAATGGGGATGGCGTTTGCAAGCACCCTTGCGCCGGAGGAGTCCTTCACTACCGTCGAACTGAAAATTAATTTCCTTCGCCCGATCTGGCAAGCACAACTCAGAGCGGAAGGAACCGTTGTACAGCGTGGCCGCACCATCGGCTACGTTGAATGCGACGTAACCGACGAGGAAAACCGATTGGTCGCGAAGGCAGCGTCAACTTGTATAGTGCTTCGCGGCGAGAACTCTGCAGGAAGGTAGATCCGGTCGGCGTATTATCTGCGCTTGTTCGTGATCATGTTTCCACTCCCCTCGACTGTTGGCCTGAACGAGGCCGGGACCCTCCTGGTTAGTTCGATCCGAATGATTACGGGGCGGCCCTGGACCATGTCAGGGCCGATCGAGTGACCCGCGAAGCCGAGGCGCGCTCTGCGGGTGTCAACCTACCAATTACGAACTCACCCGCTTACAGCCGCTTGCGGCTATCTGAAGCAGCATTCACGAAAGGTGAAATATGACTCTTGAAACATCGCTCATAGATTCGGCGCTTAGGAATTGGCGGTCAAACGTTGATCGCGCGGGCAAGCTCTTTGGAACTCTGTCCCAAGAGCAGCTGCTGCAGGAAGTTGCTCCTGGAAAAAACCGCTTGATTTACTTGTGGGGTCACCTCACAGCGTTTAATGACGCTCTCATTCCGCTTCTCGGCTTCGGATCCAGGATTCATCCGGAGCTTGACCTAATGTTCGTGTCGAACCCTGATCGGACTGTTCCAACCATATGCTCGGTTGAGGATTTGAAGATCATTTGGCAAGAGACCAGTCAGATTCTTTGGACAGGATTCTCGAAGCTGTCGGTCGCCGACTGGCTGCAGAAGCATGGAGCTGTATCTGAAGAGGATTTCTCGCGAGAGCCGCATCGCAATAGGTTCACCGTTCTACTCGGGAGAACAGCACATATCGCCTATCACTTAGGCCAGGCAATGCTCTGGCAGAGAGTGCAAACGTCGAACATAAATTGAAGGCGGACGTCGCTCTGTGTGACGGCAGTCAACCTTCGAACGCAGTCGCGGAAGCAAGCAACTGGAGTGGACATTATGGCGAAGGTGGTCGAATTCTATCTTCGTGGTGCGGTCCCGAAGAAGGTTAAGCCAGTAGCAATCGAGCAGCGCGGAAAGCTAGTCGAGTTTCCCAAGGAAAAATTCGCCGCGCAGTCAAAAAATGAGGACATTACGGGACGGGGTAAAGTGAGCCCGTCAACTGTCCTTTGTTTTGGATGTTTTTGAGGGCATCAGTGAACGGGGTTATGCAATGGCATCTGCGTCCGGCTCGTTGCGGAATCGGGAGAGAGCCTTTTGCGAGCGCTTGGTCAGTCTCGGCCACGAATCGCTGGACCTGACCCTACATGGCAAGGACGTCGAGTCCGAAGAAGCGCAAGGGCACGCAACCAGCAGCAGCCTGGCGCTATACGGCATAAGCGACCGCTCGAATCAAAGCTCAGCAGGGCGTCGCTGACGAATGCCACCCCGATTCTGCACGGCACCATGCTAAGCATGGTTGCCTGATCGACGGCCTGCTGAAGCTCGTCAGGAAGCAACATCATCCATCTGGCGCTCTCGTACAACAATGTCGATATGATTAACCCAAAAAGCCTCGAATTGATTTTGCACCGACGCCTAGGCGAACATCGGCGCTGGTCACAGAATGGTCACAATAATTTGGCCATTCTAGCGAGTTAAGTTGTTGATTGAAAACGCGGTTAGACGGCAAAGAGCGCACTGAAAAGGCTGGCGTCGGGGTTTCAACTCCCTCCCTGGCCACCACATTCCAAAGGCTTTAGCACACTTCTAGCAAAACTGCTCGGTCCGCACTTAGTCCGCTTTCGGCTGCTTTGTTCCCAAGGATCGCCTCCAGCAGGGCGCCCTGAGCCGTCATCCGATCTTCGCTCACGACCCCGCGGATCTTGAACGATACAGGCTGACGTCGGGCAGCGACCGCAGAGACTCGTCTGCCGCTCGGGAACCACGAAACGATTAGTGATGCTTAAACTCGAGTTTTAAGCGGACGAATCGCAAATCGCGGATTTCGGTCTGTGGGGCATCGAGGGAGGCTTGTCCATTCTGGAGCAAGAGAACACTGCGAAGACTCATCTGGCTCAGATACCGTGCCCGTTGTGATTGTTCACCACAACAGGCACGTATTTATTCGCGCAACGTCTACAGCGGTTGAACGTTCTCGGCTTGCCAGCCCTTGGGTCCCTTCTTCACTTCGAACTGCACAGTCTGGCCTTCCTGTAGGCTCTTGAAGCCTCCCGCCTGAATAGCGGAAAAGTGAACGAATACGTCTTCACCGCTCTGCCGACTGATAAAGCCGAAGCCTTTGGCATCGTTAAACCACTTTACTGTTCCTTGTTCCATTTTTTTATCCTTAATTGTTTTCTTACGCTGGACGGGAGTCGGAGGTACAAAAGGCAGGACTAGCTGGTTTGCAAGGAGCTGCTCTACAACCGAATCAAATCAAACGCCTGTACAGTCTATCATGCCTGTTGGTTTTTTCTCTTGGAGGCTGAGATCGCAGACCATAGCCTATTGCCCGTGAGATAATCAATTGCATGCCCGTCGCCATGGGGGTTTCTTGCGGAAAGTGCGGTAGAGTCTACTTCGTCGCGCATCCAGACAACGCACGCCGAATTCGGTTCGACGACACCGACAAACTACGTCCTTCCTATCAGCTAACCTGCCGTTGTTCGGCGGTGCATTTTTTTGAGAAGCGAGAGATGCTTCCATACTCCGTTTCTGCATACTGCATTCAGCGTGGCTACGCTGAACGGGGTGATCATTTGCAGATTCCACCACTCATTAAACGGAGCAAGACGCGGGCGGCTTAGATTTCTCGTTTCAGGATTTCTTTACCAATGCGTTACCACGTCGACGCCCATCTACCTTGCGGCTAACCATTCAGTAAACACAACCTGCTGCGGGATGCATATTCCCTCCGGTCATGTTCTAACCCCCACAAGTATTTGATGGGGTAGTGGAGGAGCCCGGAAAAATCGGGCCACCCCATAACGTTCAAGTAAATAGTGTTAACTACTCAGCAATCTGCGATCGGCGAGCGACATTCGACGATCGGTCGAGGACTTTGATGCAGTCTCGGCTGCAGGCGACCAGCTGGCTCTTGAATTCCTCAGCAGCCCGAAGTCTCGCGGACGCCCCTTGACCTTTCAGAAATGCAGCACGAGCCCACCCGAAAACGCAAGATTGTGCTGAAACCCTGTACCGGTGCTGACGTTGTAATTCGGCTTTGATGTATAGAAATCCCGTACTTCGGCCCTCAGCCTAATCGGGAACAGGACCTTGATCGGTGTGCGGATATCGACGCCTGCGCCGAACTCTAATGCGCCTCCGCTCGTTCCTCGCGTAGTGTTATGCGTTCCGTCGATGCGGTTCGCACTCTCATCGAAAAGAGCGTAGCCTCCTCCTGCAGAGAACCATGGCGACACACGGGCAGACGGTGTCAACTTTGCGCGTAGAGCCGGTGTTACGAAAAAAGAGTCGTAATTCTTTGGAACCACGCCGTTTGAGGCTGTGATGTCCTGCAGTGGAATCGCAAGCGCAGGCACCTCAAAATACCAGGCCAACGTCCGAGTTCGGGCCAACTGCCTGGCATAGGTCAATTGAAATGTAATGCCTGACCCGATCCCCAGCCTGTTATTGACCGGGCTTGCAACGGCAAGCGCGGGCGTCACAGTAGCACCCAAGAGTAACCCTATTTCGTTCTTCGGGTTCTCCTGCGCGTTCGACGAGGCAAACGCCAATACGACACACGCGATCGTGAGCGTTTTACTGCGCAGCATCAGCCAGTCCTCTTTGACGTTGATCTGATTCGAGGTCGGAGAGAAAGTTACGCGCGGCATCGGCATGATTGCTCTCTCCCGAGACGACAGGCAAGCCCGGAATCGACTCACAGACGAATGCCCGCAATGTTCAACCGAATGCGGTATAGACCGGTCTTCGCGCAGAGATAGAGAGCTCTCCCGTCATCGTCGCCCCAAGCGAAGTTGTGTGGATGCTCCGGCGCGACAATCGTTCCCAGATGTTTGCCCTCCGGCGATTCCGTTACCTGCAAAAAGTGGCACGCGCAAGGAGTCACTACTACTGCCGCGCGAGACTTGTAACTTTGCATGCTGCCAAACGTCTGACGGAAGGAAAATGATTCCCGAGGCTTTCGGGAAAGAAATGGAAATAAACGAATGAACTTCTCACAGATCTCCAGGACCATGCTGCCTGCGCTTGCCCTGCTGTTGGCTACCAGCGCATTCGCAGCGAACAAAGGAAACAAGGGCTCGATCGAACTGATTCAGCCCGCAACCGTCGGTGGACATCAACTGGCCCCAGGACAATACAAACTTACTTGGGACGGAACCGGTCCGAACGTCGACCTGATGATCTTGTCCTACGGAAAACTCGTGGCGACTGTGCCCGCTCACTTGATTGAGCTGAGTCGACCCGAACGAAACAACGGGTACGAAGTGCACACGAACGATGATGGTAGCCAGACACTGACAAGCATCGAATTCGGCGGCAAGAAATACGGGCTCACTTTTGGCGGCGAGGCGACGATGACGGAACCGGAATCGCAGAGCAGCAGCCAGTAAGAACCGTCGAATACTGAACCCTTCTGCAGTTCGACTCTAGCCGGCGCAAACAATGGTATCCGCCCTTGTTTGCGCACCGGCGAACCACGCGAAAGTCTCATGTGAATCTGTACGACGAGGCCGATGCGATCGGCGTTACGAGTAGCGCCACGGCTCGGTTCCGATCCCGTACACAAATTCCTTGTGGGCTGTGACCCAGAACACGCGAAAGATCTGGCTTCGCAAGCGACCCTGTCGCGCTTTGAAAATTAAATTGTGAACCTCTAATGCAGGCTAGACCTCGAAAACTGTAGCTATCCGAGTTAATTCCCGTTAAGCGCCGTCCCGAATCAGTTATGTGCCATTGATGCTGCATTATATTTATTGACATCACTATACGATGTATGACATCATCCTTGGTATGCGCACCACTATTTCCCTGGATGATGACCTCATCCCGCACGTGAAGACATATGCACAAAGCCGCGACATATCAGTTGGGAAGGCCGTGTCCGATTTGGTTCGCCGAGGCCTGCACGCGCCATTGCAGACGCGCGTGGTCAATGGCTTTCACGTCGTCGACTTGCCAGCGGGGTCGCCGCCGGTGACCACCGAGCATGTCCGCAAACTCGAGGAAGAACTCGAATGAGCGCCGATTTCCTGTTGGATGTAAATGTTCTTATCGCGGCTGCATGGCCGACGCATCAAGCTCACGAGAAAGTCCAGCAATGGCTTGCTCGTCATGCTCGAGAGGGATGGGCAACCTGCCCGCTCACTGAAAGCGCGTTTGTCCGTATCATCTCGAACCCCGCCTTCTCCCCGAACGCCCTTACTGTTGCCGATGCGCTCGACTTGCTGCGGGCCAATCTGGGCCATCCGTCGCATCGCTTCTGGGAGAATGACATTCCGTTTCTGCGATCGGTGGATCCGTTCTCCGAGGGGCTCATGGGACATCAACAAGTTTCAGATGCTTATCTTCTGGGACTTGCAATTCACAAAAGAGGAAAACTTGCCACCTTGGACCGTGCGATCTTGTCACTGCTGCCGGAGAAGAACCCAAATCGGGACAGAATAACCGTCATTTGAAAACTCATCCCACCGTAAGTTGTTAATTCGCCCCTCGATCTTTGGGCGGCCCAACCATCTGATGGAATCTGATCGTGACATTTGCCGCCCCAAAGGCGCGAACTAAATCTGCATTTCCAGACCACGTATTCACGGGTTTTCGCCGGTTTGCAATCCCGTTGCGAAGGATGATCAGGGAGCACTAACGGAGACTAGCGAGTTGATCCTTGCTGTTGTTCTTGGCCGTCCTCGGCTTCTCTGGTGTTCTTCAAGAGTTGATAAGCCCGAACCAGATCGCATCTGTCAGGGAGTCGGTCAGCCGAAGACCGGAGGCGACCACCCTAGTCCCGATTGCACCCTCGCACGGTGTGAGTGACCATCCACTCGCATTCCTGAAGTACCTCCAGTTCAAGCTTAAATCCAAAACAACGGAATCAAGCCAAGCGCCGCAAGACCGGCCAAGAGACCGAACGCTTGAATCCCCGTTCCGCCTCCGGCCAGGCTGTATGAATAGATGCCTCTACTAAGGCGAGGGGCGCCGCGTGTAAGGCGAAAAGGGGATTGAGTCTTGCCTTTGATTGCCGGATGACGAACTAGCGTTCCTTGACGACCCAGAAGGAAGGATCCCGACGACTGGTTTGCTGCACACCATGCCGTATCTGTTGGGCAACTGATTCTGCGGTCAGCCGCAGTTTTGACTTTCCGTATGGTCTCCTACGTTCTCGCTACAAGTTCGCGACTGCCCTGCGCTGGGGGTTGCGCAGTCGCTTGAGCAACTTCTTGGTGTCGCAGTCCTTCGATGAAGCTCTTAACCAATTCCTCATCCTTTCTTTTATTGATCAGTATTGACTCACGGGCGAGGGAGACCGCAAGATCTGCGGCAAATGCCTTTAGCTCATGACGGGCGCGCTGCGCCGCCCTGTCGATCTCAGATTGTGAATATTCCGTGATGCGGCGAATATCTTCGGCCGTTCTTTTGCTCAAGAGTTGTTCTTCGTGGTTCATTTCTGCTTCGGCGACCGCGCGTATTGCTGCGATCTCGGAATCGAGTTGAGCCCAACGCTTTTCTACCTCTGCCAGCCTTATCGCGGCTTCCTCAGCGAGTCGCTGTGCCTCTTCTATCGCACGTCGGACCGATTCTGAGCGTGCTTGCAAGGCCTCGGACAGTGGTGGCCCACCCTTCCAGAAAATCAACGCCAGCATCAAGAAGAAATTGAAGTCCCAGCACAAATGGAAGATCGTCTTCGGCGGAAAACCGGCCAAGTGTGCCAATTGACGGACGGAATTCGACAGTCTCAAGTCGGCATACTCGTCTGGCGAAAAATCTCCAGACGAACTTGGCGATATCGTCGCATGTGCAACCACCCGAACTTTAGGATCTCGCGTGTCTACTGTTCTCTGCGCACTCGCTGAAACGGTGATTCCAGTGAACATCACCAGCGTGAGAACTAGCTGGAGTTTGGCCCCAGCGTGAGGAAACGCCAGCGAAATCGACGTCTTACTCTCTCTTACATTTCTTGAAGCTTCCGTCATTGATACTCTTGCGCACGACTAGCCTATTAGGAATAGCAATTACAGGGCCAAAATGGCGTGAAATGTCAGTCTGGTTTTTGTGGGTATCCGCCAACGGGAAATGGCTAACTCGACGTGTAAGGGCAGGACTTTAAAGACAGAGACCGCGGAGTGCGGCAGAAAGTTGGATCAGAACCAGCTGAAATATCGTCTAGTAGCTTCCATCGGTAGCGAGTGCTAGAACGGTAATAGTCAAAAGCGAGAGAGCTTTGCTGACTTTCCTTGCATTCATCCTCCGGGGCGAATTCTTGATGCGCGCCATACGGATTCAAGCTGCCAGTGAACTTTGTCCCACCAAAGTTTTGTATTCAGCCGCTTCAGTCAAGAAGTGCGCCGCGAATGCTGCAGATCCTGTAATTACAGAGAGTTGCAACCGGTGGTACAGGCATACTAGCCCCAGAACGAAAGGGCGTGACGAGAGTCTGGCATATGACAAACCATGGGATGAGCCAAGCCTATTTCGGTCTTCAGGCGAGGTTTGCGATTGGAAAAAGAGCATTCCGACAACCTAAGGTCACCGCGCGTCCGTTTCATAGCCCGACGGTTAACGAGAGAGACGATGGAGTTTGCTCGTCACACCGCTGCTGGGCTCTTCATAGTTAGGTTTGAAACGTCAGCTGAAAAGGGGATCTCTGATTCTAGACTTGCGAGGGCGATTGAACGGAGCCGTGGCTTTCCAGCTCAACTTGGTGAACAGTTACTCCTGCATCGGATCGCTTGGAAGTTTCGGTCAGTTCGTGCAACCAGCCAAACGCCTTGTCGCCCAGCATGCCTTCCTGGCTACGCCAGCGCCAATTTCCGCTGGCGCGACCAGGGACATTCATCCGGCTTTCTGCTCCCAAGTTAAGGAGATCTTGCAATGGGGCAATCGCCAGCGCCGCCATCGACGACCATGCCAGCCTCATCAGTTCCGGAGCGGCTTCGGCTCGCTCTCCGGGCATGCGCTTAAGGTAGCTCCAGAGATTCTGCCGCTGATAATTTGGCAACTCGCCGTACCATTCCCGGGTTGGCGGATTATCATGCGTGCCGGTGTACGCCACCGTATTTGTGACGAAGTTGCGAGGCAGATACGGGTTGTCTGAATGACCGTCAAAAGCAAACTGCAAAACCCGCGTCCCGGGCAGTCGAAATTGGTCGCGCAGCGCCTGTACATCCGGAGTAATAATTCCCAGATCTTCGACGATGAACTGCAGGTGGCCTAGCTCGTTGCGCACGGCTTCAAGAAAATGGGCGCCCGGCCCTGGTACCCATTGTCCTGACTTGGCCGTTGATGCACCTGCTGGAACGTGCCATGCGGCCGCGAACCCGCGGAAGTGATCCAGTCGAATTGCGTCCACATGGGCAAGTAACGCGCGGATTCGATCGATAGCCCATCGGTACCCGGTTGCACGCAGGGCGTCCCAGTTGTAGACGGGATTGCCCCACAACTGTCCCTGCGCGCTGAAATAATCAGGGGGAACACCGGCAACGAATCGTGGCCGGCGATGCTCGTCAAGCAGAAACAACTCGGGATTGGACCAGACATCGCTCGAATCGGGCGAGACAAAGAATGGCAAATCGCCGATTAGTCTCACGCTTTTCGAATGCGCAAAGGCCTTGAGTTGATCACCCTGGCGGAACAGCAGAAATTGCGCAAACCTAACCTGGCCGATTTGATCCGCCAACTCTCGACGCGCACTGGCTAGCGCTCCCGGGCTACGCTGAATAAGGTCTTCTGGCCAATCCAGGTAGTAAGCGCCGTTATACTTGGCTTTCAAAGCCCGAAACAGCGCGTAATCTTCCAGCCAATGTTCCTGCCGCGCGCAGAACTCATCGTATTCCGGCCGCAGGTCTTTGCGTCGCCCGGTTTTGAAATTTTTCCACGTTGTTTCGAGGAGCTGGATTTTGAACGGGACGACGGCATCGTAATCCACTAAATCCGAAGGAAAGTTGGCCTCACAATCTTTCGCCGAGAGCAGCTCGTCTCGGACCAAGTTTTCGGGACTAATCAACATCGCGTTCCCAGCAAACGACGACATCGGTTGATACGGTGAATCTCCGTAGCCGGTGGGACCGAGTGGCAGCGCCTGCCACCATTTCTGCCCAGCTGCGTGGAGCCGGTCCACCCACGATGATGCGGTTGGCCCAAGATCACCGATCCCGTATCGTGATGGAAGAGAGGTAACATGTAGCAACAAACCAGACGCACGGTACTCCGGTGGAAACGGAGGAATGCTCGCGGGCTCTCCGCTACCACTCATTGCCGGACTCCAGAATCTAGTGCATTGTTCACCATCTCCTGAGCCTCGCTCACAATTGCTTGTAGATGCGACTCGCTGGTAAAACTTTCCGCGTAGATTTTGTAGATGTTCTCTGTGCCAGAGGGCCGAGCCGCGAACCAGCCGTTCTTTGCGACAACCTTTAGCCCGCCAATGGGAGCTTCATTCCCCGGTGCTCGCGTCAGTTTTGCAGTGATTGCCTCGCCCGCGAGATCCGATTCCTTGACTGCATCGGGTGAGAGCTTTTGCAATTTTGCTTTTTGTTCGGGTGTGGCCGGGGCATCGATGCGGGTGTAGTGAGGAGTGCCAAACTCCGCCGTCAATTCCTGATAATGCTGCCCTGGATCCTTGCCGGTACGGGCGGTAATTTCTGCCGCCAGCAGATCCATGATCGGGCCGTCCTTGTCAGTCGTCCACACCGTCCCGTCGCAGCGGAGAAAGCTAGCTCCCGCACTCTCCTCGCCGCCAAAGCAGAACGACCCGTCAACCAGTCCAGCGACGAACCATTTGAAACCTACGGGCACCTCAGAGAGCTTGCGGCCGAGCTTTGTAACGACCCGGTCAATCATGCTGCTGCTCACCAAGGTCTTTCCCACCACAACACCCTGGTGCCACTGCGGACGATGCGTCAGGAGATATTGGATCGCAACCGCTAGGTAGTGATTCGGATTCATCAGACCCGCAACGGGCGTCACAATTCCATGGCGGTCCGAGTCGGGATCATTAGCAAAAGCAACTTGATATTGATCTTTCAGCCCAACCAACCTCGCCATTGCATAAGGACTGGAACAATCCATGCGGATCTTGCCGTCGTGGTCCAGCGTCATAAAGGAAAAAGTCGGGTCGATTTTCTCATTGACGATCTCAACTTCCAGTCCGTAAGTCGAGTTGATCGGTTCCCAATACGGGCGCGCAGCTCCGCCCAGTGGATCAACTGCCAGCTTGAGCTTCGCGCCACGAATGACGTCTATATCCACAACATTCTTGAGATCGCGAACGTAGGGGAGACTGAAATCTTCCTGGTGTGTGCTTGTTGCTTTTATGGCTCTGTCGAACGGAACGCGCTTTACATCCTTATTGCCTGCCCGAAGTAAGTCATTCGCGCGATCCTGCACCCAACCGGTGACATCGGTATCAGCCGGGCCGCCATTTGGAGGGTTGTACTTGAAGCCCCCGTCTTCTGGCGGATTGTGGGAGGGGGTGATCACAATACCGTCGGCGAAGTGTTCTTTGCGATTCCGGTTGTACACGAGAATTGCTCTTGAGATGACTGGGGTTGGCGTTACCCCGTCGTTTTCCTGAATGATGGTCTCGACCCCGTTCGCCGCAAGTACTTCGAGAGCAGTCCGCTGTGCCGGTGCAGAAAGGGCATGGGTATCTTTCCCCATATATAAAGGACCATCGATTTCCTGTCCCCGGCGGTAATCGCAGATTGCCTGAGCAATCGCCAGGATGTGCGCTTCATTGAAGGCGCCGTGAAGTGGAGAACCGCGGTGCCCGCTGGTTCCGAAGGCAACCAGTTGGCTGCGGTCGCTCATATCCGGCTTGCGCTCGAGGTACTCCCTCTCCAGGCGAGCTACGTCGATCAGCAATTCTCTCGGTGCAGGTTTGCCGGCCAGCGGCGAGAGTGCCGGTCCTTTTGTCACAGAATGTTTTTCTAAGGTATGGCGCATGGTTCCGCCTTCCAGATCTCGCTTGCGTATTCGTGAATGGTGCGGTCGCTTGAGAACTTTCCTGAACTCGCCACATTCAAAATGGCCTTTCGGGCCCATTCGCTGGGAATTGAGTAAAGGTTGCCCAGCCGGTCCTGAGCTTGGACGTACGACGTGAGGTCCGCCAGGTGCATGAAATGGTCCCCTTGAGTCAGCAACGTATCACGTATCGGATCAAACGCTCCTGGCTCATTGCGGCTGAAGTAGTCGGAAAACATCAAATCCAAAGCCGCCTTCGTTTCCGGTTCGTGCTCGTAGTGCCAATGCGGGTTGTACCAGGCTTGGCTTTCCTGCACCTGCTCAACAGTTAAGCCGAACAGGAAGAGGTTCTCCTTCCCCGCTTCCTCGGCCATCTCAATGGTCGCGCCATCAAGAGTGCCCACCGTCAGCGCTCCATTCATCATGAATTTCATATTGCTGGTTCCGCTGGCCTCGTAACCAGCGGTCGAAATCTGGTTGGAGACGTCGCTCGCGGGGATCAGGCGCTCCGCCAGCGAAACATTGTATTCGGGCAGAAAGACCACTTTCATCCGACCGCGGACAATCGGATCGGCGTCAATCGTGTCTGCCAGATTATTGATGAACTTGATGATGAGTTTCGCCAGCCGATAAGCAGGCGCAGCTTTACCCGCGAAAAGGAAAGTGCGCGGAACCATATCCACGTTCGGCGTTTCTCGAAGCCGGTTGTAACAGACGATGATTCGCAGCGCATTCAGCAGTTGGCGCTTGTACTCGTGGATACGCTTGATCTGGCTGTCGAAGATAGTATCGGGATCCACGACTTGTCCGGTCGTTGCCTTGAGCCAGTTTGCGAACCTTACTTTGGCGGCGCGCTTCCCGGCATGAAAAGTTTCCTGAAGGCCAGCATCACCGGACAGTGCTTTGAGGTGGCTCAGTTGATCCAGATCAGTGATCCAGTTGTCGCCGATGGCATCTGTGATCGCGCGCGATAATTCGGGATTTGCTTCGAGCAGCCATCGCCGTGGAGTGACTCCATTTGTCTTGTTGTTGAAGCGATCGGGAAACATTTCTGCCAGATCCTTCACCGTCGTTGTGCGTAACAATTTTGAATGCACAGCGGCCACACCATTCGTGCTGTGCGAGCCAACTATCGCTAGATTAGCCATGCGGATCTTCCGCGAAGGCGCCTCTTCTACCAGGCTGATGCGTTCGACGCGATCTTCGTCGCCCGGGAATTGGACGCGGACCTGATCGAGAAGCCTGCGATTAACTTCGTAAATGATCTCCAGTTGCCGGGGCAGAAGGACGTTAAACCACGCAACCGGCCACTTCTCGAGCGCTTCAGGGAGAAGAGTGTGGTTGGTGTAGGCCAACGTTTTCCTAGTGAGATCCCAGGCCTGCTCCCATTCGAGATGGGCGTCGTCCAGCAGAATACGCATCAATTCAGCAACTGCCATCGAAGGATGGGTGTCATTGAGCTGAATCGCCGCCTTGCTGGGCAATTGTTCCCAGTCTGAGTTATGCCGCAGGAAGCGCCGAACCAGGTCAGCCAACGAGCAAGCCACCAGAAAATACTCCTGCAGGAAGCGGAGTTCTTGGCCGGCAGTGGTGGAATCGTCAGGATACAACACTCGAGTCAGCGACTCTGCTTCGAGAGTCCCACCCAGCGCGCCTACAAAATCACCAGTGCCAAATTGCTGAAAATCGAAATATTCGGGGGCAGCTGCGGCCCAGAGGCGGAGGGTGTTGATTGTCTTTCCTCTGTAACCCACGACTGGACGATCGAACGGTATTCCGAACAAGACCGACGGACGATTTGGGATCACTTCAAGGCGTCCGTCTCGCACCTTGAAGCTGCAGTTCAGCTTGATTTCCACTTTCTCATGCGCACGAGCGATCTCCCATGGGTCACCCTCGCGCAACCAGTTGTCGGGATGTTCCTGCTGCCAGCCATCCACAAACGACTGTCGAAACATCCCGTATTCGTATCGCAAACCGTAACCGGTTGCAGGAAGTTGCATGGTGGCCATCGAGTCGAGGAAGCAGGCAGCGAGTCGGCCTAGACCTCCGTTACCCAGACCCGCATCCGGCTCCTGCTCAATCAATTCAAGCCAGTCGATACTTTTCTCCTTGACCACACGCTGGACTACAGGATCAAGCAAAAGGTTTGTGACGTTATTGGCAAGCGAGCGCCCAAGAAGAAATTCCATAGACAGGTAGTAAATCCGTTTTGCATTTTGTCCTTCATAGGTGGCTTTGGTTTTCACCCATCGCTGCGCTAGGACGTCTCGCACAGAATGCGCGAAAGCTTCGAAACGTTCCCGCGCGCTGGCTACTTTTGGATCGATCGCGCGATCGAAAATCAGGTGTCGATCGTAGAGTGCGTCCGCAGTTCCAGCAAACTGAATCGAATCACCGGAGTATTGCTCAAGAAGATCTGGAAGACTGTCCTTCTTCGGGGCTATCGGAACGACTGTCGCAGAATTCGGTTGCGTGACGGTTTTTGTGCTCATTCCTGAACCTCATGTTTCGGGTGATATTACTTCGCTGTGGTTAATTGCAATTGATCAGCCGATGCAATTGGCGCACTACGTTCAACGTGATGGTCATCGTTCCAGAGCCGGATGACTGGCCGTGACAGGTTATGCTCATAGCTGACCGCGCTGAGGCTCGCCGGGCTTAGCAGAAAATATCTTCCCCCAACTCCCGGACCGAGGCCTAGCCAGCGCGCAGTGAGTACCCGAATAAAATGTCCGCTGGAAAAAAGAAGCACATCGTCCGCAATATGGCGGATTCGTTCAATGACACGGTCCGCGCGCTCGCCGATTTGAGCGGGCGACTCACCTTCCGGGGCGCCATCACGGAACAAGTCCCAGTTCGGATATTTTTGAAGGATTTGCGCTGAGGTCAGCCCTTCATACTTGCCGTAGTCCCATTCGACCAGGTCAGGATCGGTTTCTGCGACAGTTCCAAACCCGGCCAGTTGGCAGGTGCGTGATGCGCGCTGCAACGGGCTGGTGAACACCTTTGCGAAGCTCATTCCCTTAAGCCGTTCTCCAAGACGCACGGCATTGCGCTCTCCGTCGGGGGTCAAGGGCAGATCGGTGAGTCCGGTATGCTGGCCGGAGTGAGTCCAAGCTGTATTGCCGTGCCTAGCAATGTAGACGACTGGAAGTTTTTCCATCATGCTCCCTCTCTTATTTGCCCCCGAACGTCGGTTGAAAATTTCGCCTCATTTCTCATTCGATGTTTAAGGGAGACATAAGTGTGCGCAATACTTCAACCGTTCGCATCCGTCGTACCAAAGTCCATTCCCACCCGCAATCCTTGAGCCGCATGCGGTTCCATTCACTTAGGACGCCCCAGGCCCGATCGCTGCCAAAGTTCGTTGCAGCATGGCTAGCCAGAGTCTGTCAGATGCCAAATCCTTGCCTGGGCCTGGAACATAGGACGCAGCTCTCGCATCGAGGTTTCTAGAGTTTGTGAATTGAACGGGAAGTTGGTCGTTCACTTGCTGGTGGGTGAAGTGGCCATTTCAGCTTCTGAACTACTTAAGCTCAGCACACCGCATTTTTCCTGGCATTAGGGAGCAAAATGGAGACAATGCCTGCAGTTGAAGAACTCGAGCGCCGCTTCGGAATTCCAGGAGTGGCCAGAATTGGCGAAGGTAACGGCGGTCTGGCGCGAATCCAGATTACCGGTTCCCACGCCGAAGGCGAGATATATCTACACGGCGCGCAAGTGACCTCCTGGAAACCGGCTGGGAACGATGAGGTCCTGTTTCTGAGCAAAAAGTCGCGGTGGAAGGAAGGCCAGGCGATCCGCGGCGGAATCCCGATTTGCTTTCCGTGGTTTCGGGCCAAGGTAGACGATCCGAAGGCACCCGCACATGGATTTGTGCGCACAAGAACTTGGCAGCTTGAGTCCATTGTTGAAGTCAAATCTGGGGTCTGTGTGAGCATGTCTACCAAGAGCGACGAGCAAACTCGGCGCTGGTGGCCTGCGGAGTTTCGCCTCGTGTATCGCGTTGTCTTTGGTCCCGAGCTCACGCTGGAGCTCGTCTGCACTAACACCGGCGAAACCGATTTACGGTTCGAAGAGGCCCTACACACGTACAACCGAGTGGCCGATGTTGCAAACGTCCGCCTGCAGGGTCTGGATGCTATGCATTTCCTCGACAATACCGACTCGAACACGGAAAAGGTACAGCGCGGTGACGTGACGATTGCCTCGGCAACTGACAATGCATTTCTACGCACTCAGAGTGACATTGATTTGATCGATCCGGAATTGCGCCGTCACATTCGACTGATGAAGACGAATTCGTCAACTACGGTTGTGTGGAATCCCTGGCACGATGGTGGCGCGCGATTGGGAGATTTAGACGATGGCGAATGGACGCGATTCCTCTGTGTCGAGGCCAGCAATATCCTGGCCGCATCCGTCAGTCTGGCGCCCGGAGAAAAACACCAAATGACAGCGGTTCTGAGTGCAGCGAAACTGTAAGAAGCCGATTCTACCGGTCGCGAGGCTGTCAACTGCCAATTGCTTGTCACTCTCCCGCCCAGAGCGCAACACCAAACCCACGGATGCGCGAGTCTGGACGACTAAACCATTCTCGAACAAAAGATTGGCGATTGGTTCTTAACCGTTCTCGAATTGGAAGCTTGCATGCGATAAACGAAGAGAGGAGAAACCAATGACATTGCTTGAATCGTTAAAACAGTACACAACCGTGGTCGCCGACACTGGCGATATCGAGGCCATTCACCGCCATCGCCCGCAGGACGCAACCACCAATCCGTCTCTCCTTTATCATGCTGCCCAAATGCCTGCGTATCGGCACTTGGTAGAAGAGGCCGCTGAACAGGCATCCGATCTTGGCGGCAGCCACGAGCAAATGGCGGCAGAGTTCATCGATCAGCTCTTCGTCCTATTCGGAAGCGAAATTCTCAAAGTCGTTCCCGGCCGAGTCTCCACTGAAGTCGCTGCCAGTCTGAGTTTCGATGCTCCCGGCACCGTTAGCAAAGCGCGCAAACTCATCTCCCTCTATCAGAAGAAAGGAGTGCCCCGCGAGCGGATCTTGATCAAAATTGCCAGCAGTTGGGAAGGGATTCGGGCGGCCAACGAGCTGGAGCAAGAAGGAATTCATTGCAACTTGACGCTCCTTTTCAGCTTCGCTCAGGCAGTGGCTTGTGCCGAGGCTGGGGTTACTCTCATCTCGCCCTTCGTCGGACGTATCTATGACTGGTACAAAAAAGAAGGCGGCGGGAAGGAGATCGCTCCCGATCAAGACCCGGGGGTGGCCTCGGTCACACGCATTTATAACTACTTCAAGAAATACGGTTACAAGACCCAGATCATGGGAGCGAGTTTCCGCAATGTGAATCAGATCATCCGGCTCGCGGGATCCGATTTGTTAACCATCAGCCCCGATCTGCTCGATCAATTGGAGCAGACAGGCGGCACGATGACGCGGCAGCTAGATCCGGCCATTGCCAAGGGGAGCAAAGACGAGCGCCTGCACCTCACCGAGAAAGATTTCCGCTGGATGCACAACGAAGATGCGATGGCGACGGAAAAGTTGGCTGAAGGCATCCGCAAATTCAACAGTGACGCACAGAAACTGGAAGAATACGCGCTTTCCCAGGTTGCGGTAAAAGTCGGCTAATAATGAGCGCTGGCTATTCAGGTTTCATCCCTGATTCGGCCAGCACGACGATTCCATCCAGCTTGAACGGAGGGCCAAAATGAATCTGCAACAAGCGAAACCCACCTTGCTCGTGTTGGTTGGTTTTGCACTACTCGGCGCGGCAGGTCTGGTGAAGCTTACGTCGGCTGATGCGGGTAGCCGATCCGCTGGCGCCGACGATGCGACGCAGACCAAGGTTGCGCGAGCGATGTCCGCCGGACCCGACGACATCGCTCGATCTGCAAGAATCATTGACACCGACGCGAATGGAAACACTGTCGTTCTGCGCGAGGGCAGCAATGGCTTCACGTGCATGCCCGGCAACCCCGAAGTGATCGGGGAGCCCCCCATGTGCGTTGACGCAGCCTCACTGCAATGGTTCGCGGATGCCAAGGCACACAAGCCCAAGCCGGCAAACACGGTTCCTGGAATCACTTACATGCTTGCAGGAGCCACTCAGCGCAGTGATTCCGACCCGAACGATAAGACAAGTCCTGCGATCCAAGTTGGTCCTCACTGGATGATTATGTGGCCATTTGACCCAAAGAAAACCGGACTGCCGACCACCCATCGAGATTATGGCGCCTACATTATGTGGGCAGGTTCCCCTTACGCGCATCTGCACGTAATGGGTCGTCCTTAAGGGCTTCCGATCGACTAAGTGACGTTGAATGACTTCGGCACATATAAAAAGGGACATTGAATGGACAAAGATCGTGAAAAGCAGGCAGTTGCCCGCGCGGGTCTCAACTTTATTCAGGACGGCCAAGTTGTCGGTTTAGGCAGCGGTTCGACCAGCGCCTTTTTCATCCAGTTCCTCGGCGAGCGAGTAAGGGCAGGATTACAGATTCGGGGTATCCCTACCTCGATGCGTGCGCAACAACTGGCGGAGAAATACGGAATACGGTTGGCGACTCTCGATGAGATAAGAACCATTGATGTCGACGTCGACGGCGCCGATGAGTTCGATCCGCAATTCCAACTCATCAAGGGAGGCGGTGGAGCCCTCCTTCGCGAGAAGATTGTGGCATCGGTTTCCAAGAAATTCGTCGTGCTGGCAGATTCGAGCAAACAGGTCCCCTTTCTCGGCAAGTTTCCTCTGCCCATCGAGGTTATTCCCTTCGCTGAAACGGTGCTGACCCAAAGGATCTCCGCGTTGGGAGCGACGGTTATGCTGCGCAAGGCTCAAGACGGTTCAGCCTACAAGACCGATGAAGGACACCACATTCTGGATTGCCATTTCGGGAAGATTCCCGATCCTGGCGCATTGGCACAAACACTCAGCGGCATGCCCGGAGTGGTGGAGCATGGACTGTTCATCAAACTGGCGAGTGTCGTTCTACTCGCAAAGGATAATCGCGTCATAGAACTTCAACCGCCTGGCAGCTGAAGGGGGCCATCGAAGTGCCAACCAAGGTGGCGCAGTCCTTGGGAACGTGTTTAACTCTCCGAACTTTTGTGTAAGATTGCGGAAAACAGACTATCTCTTCGCCCTAAGGAGAACTACAACAGATCTTGGGGCAGCGGAATAACTCGGAGCTCGCAGAGACTCGCCACGGTCTGAGAAATCGTCGGGAGTCGCTAAATCAGTATCCACAATTCGCTTCCACTCTTGCGGCGTTCCTTCTTGAAGCTGGAACTCAAGCTTCTCCCAATACGCATTGATCATCACGTAGATGTCATCATCGTCTTGGGAAGCTCCGTGCAAGCAAAACGCCACACTATGGGAGTCGTGTGAAAGGTCGGCTTTCTCGCCGGTTCCGTACCAGGCAACATCCTCCCGCCAGAACCGGCTACGGCTTAGCGAAGGATGCCGTTTCCGAAAACTGATCATGTTCTTGAAGAAACGGAAAACGTCCAGATTCGCTTGCAACTGGCTCCAGTCCAGCCATCCGGTTTCGTTGTCCTGGTTATAAGGATTGTTATTGCCAAACTGCGTGTTCAAGAATTCGTCGCCGGCCCGGAACATCGGGATCCCGTTCGATAACATGAGCAGACAGAAAAAATTCTTCACCTGCTTGCGCCGCAAGGCTAGCACCTCATCAGGCGCCCCCTGATCGCCCTCATAACCACAGTTCCAACTGTAATTGGCATCCATGCCGTCCTGGTTGTTGTTGCCATTCGCCAAGTTGTGTTTTGTGTTGTAGGAGACGAGATCGTACAGGGTGAAGCCATCATGCGAAGTCAGGAAGTTCACGCTCTGATAAGCGTGATACGCATCAGCCCGGTCATCGGGGAAAAGATCGTCGCTGCCATAGAGGCGCCGCATCAGATCGGGCACCATTCCCGAATCACCTTTGACGAAACGCCGCAGGTCATCGCGAAACCGCCCATTCCACTGCAGCCAGGTTATGCCGGGGAACCCGCGGCCGAGCTGAAAAGCGCCAGTATCCCAGGGCTCGGCAATCAACCGTAACTTGCCCAGCTCTGGATCACCCGCAATGTCAGCGAAGATGGGAGCGTGTCCCCAGTTGAGAGATCCGTCTGAATTTCGACTGAAGACTGACGCGAGATCAAAGCGAAATCCGTCGATGTGCATCTCGCGTTTCCAATAGCGCAAGCTGTCCATCACCAATTTGCGCACGTGCCCTTTACCAAAATTCAGAGTGTTGCCCGTCCCCGAATAGTTGGCGTAGGGGTTCGTTGGGTCAGACGACGTCATGTAGTAGCTGGCGCTGTCAAAGCCTTTATAGCTGTAGATTGGACCGCGGTGATCTCCTTCGCAGGTGTGGTTGTAAACGACGTCAAGCACGATGCCAATGCCTGCCTGATGAAAGGCTTTCACCATGTTCTTGAATTCAAGGTGCTTACAGTCGGGGCCGGTACTTGAATATTGAGAATTTGGCGTAAAGAAGTTGAGCGGCATGTAGCCCCAGTAGTCCCCCTCCTGAGGATCCCGCTGAAAGACCGGCATCAACTCGACAACCGAAATCCCAAGCTCCTTCAGATATGGAATTTTTTCAATCAGTCCAGCGTACGTTCCCGCATGAGAGGGTTCAACCCCCGAGTTGGGATTTTTCGTGAAGCCTTTAACGTGAAGTTCATAAATGACAGCGTCAGATTCATGATGCGGAAGATCGCTGCCCTCCCAATTGAAGATCGAATGCAGGACCGGCAGCGCGCCTAGCGGGGCTTTGCCTGCATTTGATCCTTCTCTCATGGCGAGATTGCGATCAAACTCTGGTGGGAAAAAAACGCATGTCGCGTACGGATCAAGCAGGACTTTTTGCGGATCGAAGCTATGAATGTAAGAAACCGCCTCGCCCGAAACCGAGTACCCGTAATAGCGAGCCTTACTAATTTCGCTGAGCGGGATGCGACAGTGCCAAATCCGGCCTGACTTGTTCCGCAGAAAGTCGAAACGGTACGCCAACAACGGATTGACCAAGTCAGCGGCAGCGTAGAGCAACAGCGTGACACTTTCGGCATGCTCAGCATGCACGGCGAAGTTGAACGCTTGTTCCTCTTCAATCCAGGTGACGCCAAGCGGCAGCGGACTACCTTCTGCCTGCTCCCAAGTTGAACGCTTCCGCGGCCGAGCGGTCTCCGGCCCAGCGTCGCCTACTCTCAGTACTTCAGGTTCCATCACTGCAGGATCGCCCATTTCAACAACTTCGTGCAATCTTCATTCCAAACCCAAAAAGGAAGGCGAACTCGGCCGAAGCTGAGCGGCGGAGCAAGGCTGAGGTGGAGAAAGCTTCGGCCGGAGTACGCGGGGTCGCCCGTTATAGCTGTCAGGAAAACGTGCCGTTTCTCGCCCGGAACTTCGGGACCTTTGGCGTTCACTTTGGATATGACCTGTTCGACGGCGGAAAAAAGCGGGCCACACTTCGGGAACGTGACGAGCAGTTGGCACAAGCCAAAGAAAATTCGGCTCGAATCCACGACGAAGTCGAAGGACGGGTGCAAACTGCCCATAACAAGCTGGAGTGCACGGAGCAGATGGTCGCGGTTTTCTCAGGAACTGCTGGCCAGCCGCCAAGAGGTGTGACGAGTCTCCGCACAACCGTTAAAAGAGGGCACTTATCTGCGCTCGCAAGCCGACGCGGCTGCCGCGCAAGAGCTCGCGGCCCAAACACTCCTGCTGCAATCCCAACTCGAATACGCTCAGGCACAGAACGAACTGACCAACGCGATCGGATAAACGGCACAGTGATTGCTTTCGACTATCAGTACCACGCGCTGGGATCGCGCGGCTTAAGGAGACGATGAGTCAACGCATGCGCGGCGCTTTCAATTCCACCGGAGTTGCAATAGTCGGCATTGTGGTGCTTCTGCAGGCGGGCGCATCCGCCCAACAAAATACTGATCTGCAACAGCAACTCCAGGAATTGAAACAACAATACGACCAGACCACGAAAGATATGCAGCAGCGAATCGCAGTTCTCGAGCAGCAGATTCAAAAACAAAGCGAAGCTGCGGAACAACACAAGGAAGCGACAAAGGCTTCGGACGAAGCCACAGTCTCCGCTGCCGAGCTCGCCGCTGAAAATGCTGTCAGGAAGGTCCTGTTCGGAAACTCAGATAAAGTTGGCGCACAGTACCAAGGAGCGATTCCATCGGTCCCAACCTACGACCTCTTGCAGGAAGCGGAAACCAAGATTGCCGGCTTACAACAGCAACTAGGCACGTTCGAGTTTCATGGATATTTCCGTTCCGGCTATGGACTGAACAGCCAAGGCGGCGAGCAAGTCGCTTTCCAGGCGCCGGGCGCAGGGGCCAAGTACCGGCTGGGAAACGAAGCCGAAACTTATGGCGAATTCATTTTTGTCAACAACTGGTTGAACCCCAACCACGATTCCGACAAGGCCTGGTTTCACACCGAAGTTATGCTCGAGGCGAACACCACCAATGCCGCCAGCTACTCCAACTTCAACAACGGGATTGGCAACGATCAATTTCGTCTGCGCGAGGCTTTTGTACGGGCCGGCAATATCTTTGAGGGCCAGCCGGATGCGAAGTTCTGGGCCGGCGAGAGGTATTACCGGCGCCAGCATATCGAGATTAACGATTTCTATCCGCTCGATATGAGTGGCTACGGTGCAGGCTTTGAAGACTTGCATCTCGGAGTCGGCAAACTTGCGGTAGGTTACTTAGCCGGAGCGCGCCCAGACATCCAGACTGTAAACGGCAACTACGCGAAAAGCAATATTGATGTGCGCTTCTACGATGTGAAAGCGCCCGGCGGCACACTGGCCGGTTGGTTTGATTTTGCTACAAGCAAAGGCGGCACGACTCCCGGCGGTGAAGTCATTCCCACCAGCAATGGCTATGCATTCGGAATACGCCATCAGCGACTCGAGTGGCACGGTGGATATCACCTGCTTGGCCTCCAGTATGGCACCGGGCCCGCCAGCAACTTCAGCACATCCATTGATGACCCGACTCGCTTTGTCAACAGCACCGCTCGATTCCTGCTAACTGAGCAGGTACTGTTTCAACCGAATGATAAGTTCGCGGTCATGCCGATCTTTATCTTGCAACGAACAAAGGACGGCAATCCTCAACATGGCTGGGACCAGTGGGCGTCGTTCGGCGCCCGGCCTGAAGTTTTCTTTACGAAGTTTCTCTCGCTCGCGTTCGAGGGCGGTTTTGATCACACCCACAGCAGTACCGGGCAATACGACGGTTGGCTACGGAAATTCACGATCGCGCCACAAATTGGCGCAGGACGCCAGTTCTTCAGCCGTCCTGTTTTACGCGCATTCGTGACGTACGCGAGCTGGTCGGATGGATTGCGCGGATTTGTTGGCGGAATTCCATTCCACAATCGCACCAACGGACTCACCTATGGGGTGCAGGTGGAAACCTGGTGGTAGGAGATCGGAGAATGGCAACTCGAGAAATAACAAGTTTAGCATCGACTTCGACTGCTGCCGTGCACGCACCTGCCCAGAATTACACGCGCCCTCTCGCCATCGTGACCACATTGTTTTTTATGTGGGGCTTTCTTACCTGCCTGAACGACATTCTGGTTCCGCATCTGAAGTCGATCTTCGATCTCAGCTATGCGCGGGTCATGCTGATTCAGTTTGCATTCTTTTCTGCGTACTTCTTGTTCTCGGTCCCGTGGTCGAAGGTCGTGAATGCAATTGGTTATCAGAAGACCATGGTGACAGGATTGCTCTGTATGGCCGTGGGAGCATTCCTGTTTGTGCCGGCGGCTTCCTCCGCCTCGTTTCCGCTTTTCTTGGGAGCGTTGATTGTCCTCGCAACTGGCATCACTGGCTTGCAGGTAGCCGCCAACCCTTACGTGGTGGTGCTCGGAAAACCGGAAACCGCTTCGAGCCGCCTAGACCTGACGCAGGCATTTAATTCGCTCGGCACAACGATCGCGCCCAAACTCGGGGGACTCCTGATCCTGGCTGCCGCCCCACTGGCTGTCGAAGAAATGAAAGCTCTTTCGCCGACGGCGTTGCATTTATACCGCGTGCAAGAAGCTGCGTCTGTAAAGATGCCGTATGTGGTGATTGGGATCGTTTTGCTGCTGCTGGCGACGCTGATTGCCACATCAAAGTTGCCGACCATCGAACACGCGGAGTACCGTCCTGAGGCAAAGGGCGGAGATTCTGTCTGGCAACATCCCAACCTCGTTTTTGGTGCATTCGCGATTTTTGCCTACGTAGGCGCAGAAGTCTCCATCGGAAGTTTCTTGGTGAATTATTTCAGTCAGTCAGACATTGCGGGGTTGGCCGCAAAGAGCGCGGCGGGTTACGTGTCGTTCTACTGGGCCGGGGCCATGGTGGGGCGTTTTCTTGGCGCGGGACTATTGCGGAAGTTCAGAGCGGGGTACCTGCTCGGCGCTTTTGCGATTTGTACGTCATCGCTGGTTACTTTATCGATGCTCACGCACGGCCACCTCGCCATGTGGAGCATTCTGGCCGTTGGGTTTTTCAATTCCATCATGTTCCCAACAATTTTCAGTTTGGGAGTGGCTGAACTCGGGCCTTTGACGGGCAATGCATCCGGCATTCTGAACATGGCCATCGTGGGCGGCGCAGTCGTCCCTTTGATCCAGGGCGTGATTGCTGACCACATCGGAATTCATCATGCTTTCTTCATTCCCGTGATCTGCTACCTCTACATTTTGTACTACGCGTTGAGTGGATCGAAACCAAACAGCGAACGATACGCGACGGCTTAGGTTAGGAGATTGAGAGTTGACAATGTTGATTGCGGGCGACATCGGCGGTACGAAGACAGACTTGGCGATCTACTCGCACGAGTCTGGGCCGCACACACCCTTGGCCCAAACTGAGTTCCATAGCGCCGACTATCCCAGCTTGCAGGTGATGGTCAGGGAATTTCTCGCCCAAGCAAAAATGTCGGTTGATGTCGCGTCATTTGATGTTGCAGGCCCAGTAATCAATGGTCGTGTGAAGACCACAAATTTGCCATGGGTCTTGGATGAACAAACACTGGCAAATGACCTGGACCTGAAAGCCGCTCATCTGATGAACGATCTCAAAGCGGTCGCACGTGCGGTCCCGGTCTTACGCGCCGAGGATATGATCACGATAAACAAAGGAGAGCCGGTCATAAATGGCCCAATCGCCGTTATTGCACCGGGTACCGGCTTGGGCGAATCCTTTCTTACCTGGGATGAATCACAGTACGTTGCTCACGACTCCGAAGGAGGACACGCGGATTTTGCTCCCACGGATGGACGTCAAATCCGTCTGCTGCAGTATCTCCTTCCCCGTTTCGGACATGTGGGAGTGGAGCGTGTCTGCTCCGGAATCGGTGTTCCAAATATTTACGAATTTCTTCGCGAGGAAGAAAAAATCCCGGAACGGCCGGAAATTGCTCGGTTGATTGCATCGGCCAAAGATCATACGAAAGCTATCGTAGAGGCAGCTTTGGATTCGCGGCATCCAAACGACTTGTGCCTGGCGACGGTCGAGTTGCTCGCCTCAATACTGGCGAGCGAGGCCGGCAATCTAGCCCTGAAAGTTCTGGCGACCGGTGGGGTGTACTTGGCTGGTGGCATTGCGCTTCATCTCCTGCAACTGCTGCAAACACCACAGTTCCTGGAGACTTTCACGAGAAAAGGCCGCTTCAAAGATTTAATGGAGCGGATGCCGATCCACATTATCACCACACGTGCGGCTCTTTTAGGAGCTGCCACATATGGACTGCAGAGCCTGAGTAAAGTCACAACACGCAAAGGAGCAAAACCTTCTCTGGCGCCTGTCTAATTTCGCCTGACGAAAATGCTAATAGAGAATGAAAAGGAGATCAGAATGGCAGCGAGCCCTCAACCGCAAGTGAAGAAACGAGTCAAACAATCCGCGTGGAAAGCTCTGGCAGCGCACTACAAGGCAGTTTCAAAGCTACACTTGCGGCAGTTATTTGCAGATGACGCCAAGCGTGGGCAACGCATGGCACTGGAGGCGGTAGGTCTATACCTCGACTACTCCAAAAATCGTGTTACAGATGAGACCCTCGAACTCCTTCTCCAACTTGCCGCAGAGTCCGATTTGCGAGCACGGATCGACGCGATGTTCAGGGGGGAGAAGATCAACGTCACCGAAAAGCGAGCGGTGCTGCACGTGGCACTCCGCGCGCCGAAAAATGAATCGATCCTCGTGGATGGCAAGAATGTCGTGCCCGAAGTCCACGCTGTCCTTGACCGGATGGCGGACTTCTCCAATCGTGTGCGCAGCGGCGAGTGGAAAGGGCACACCGGAAAACGCATTCGGAATGTCTTAAACATCGGGATCGGGGGCTCCGACCTTGGACCGGTCATGGCGTACGAGGCGCTCAAGCACTACTCAGAACGCTCCATGACCTTTCGTTTTGTCTCAAATGTGGACGGAACGGACTTCGCCGAGGCGGTCGAGGAGCTGGATCCGGCGGAGACGCTATTCATCGTCTCTTCGAAAACGTTCACGACTCTCGAAACCATGACGAATGCTCAGAGCGCTCGCTCCTGGTCACTGGCTGGGCTGGGAGGTGATGAAAAGTCGGTAGCGAAGCACTTTGTCGCGGTTTCGACAAACGCAGCTGAGGTCTCGAAATTCGGCATTGATACTGCCAATATGTTCGGATTCTGGGATTGGGTTGGCGGACGCTACTCGATGGATTCGGCGATTGGTCTTTCCACGATGATGGCAATCGGACCGGAAAACTTCCGGGCCATGCTGAACGGTTTTCATCAAATGGATGAGCACTTCCGTACAGCTCCATTTGAGTCCAATCTGCCAGTTCTCATGGGTCTGCTAGCGGTGTGGAACAACGATTTCCTCGGGGCAGACACGGTCGCTGTATTGCCTTATGAACAATACCTGAAGCGCTTTCCGGCCTACTTGCAGCAACTGACGATGGAAAGCAACGGGAAGCACGTCACGCTAGAGGGGAAACCTGTCGCGCACGACACCGGGCCCATCTACTGGGGCGAGCCCGGGACCAACGGTCAACACTCTTTCTATCAGCTGATTCATCAAGGTACGCGCCTCATTCCCTGCGATTTCATCGGATTTGGAAAACCCCTCAATCCGCTGGGCCGCCATCATGACATGCTGCTCGCCAACGTCTTCGCTCAAGCCGAAGCACTGGCATTTGGCAAGACGGCAGACCAGGTGAAAGCGGAGGGCACTCCGGATTGGCTCGTGCCCCATCGCGTTTTTGAGGGCAATCGCCCCTCAAACACGATATTGGTCGAGCGGCTTACGCCGGAAACACTCGGCAAGCTGATAGCACTTTACGAGCACTCGGTCTTCACTCAAGGCGTGGTCTGGAACATTGATTCGTTCGATCAGTGGGGTGTTGAGCTAGGCAAGGTGCTTGCCCAGCGCATCATTCCCGAACTCGAGAACCCGGCCGAGCCTGTGCTGAATCACGACAGCTCAACCAATACATTGATTCGTCGTTACCGCAAATTGAAGGAGTTGCAATGACAGCAATTGGGACTACCAAAAGCGCGGGCAATACGCTGCGCGATGTTTTGACGCGGTTGCAAACCGAAGGCGCAGCCCTCGGCCATTTCAATGTCTCTGACCAGGTCTTGTTGAAGGCGTTGGTAGCAGCTGCGGAAGAGACAAAACTTCCGGTACTCGTCGGCGCTTCCGAAGGCGAGCGTGAGTTCTTTGGTGCGCGCCAGCTTGCCGCCATGGTGAAAAGTGAGCGCCAGGAGTCTGATCTTCCGATCTTTCTCAACGCGGACCATACGCATTCACTGGCGAAGGCCCTGGAAGCCGCGAAAGCGGGATTTGATGCCGTGACGATTGATTTTTCCGCGTTGCCCTTTGAAGAGAATGTGGCGCGCACGAAGGAAGCTGTTCAAGCGATCAAGGCCGTTAATCCCTCGATCCTAGCAGAGGGGGAAATCGGTGACATAGGGACCGGATCTGAAATCAAGGAAGCCGCACAGGGCGGAAGGTTAAGCACACCTGAGGAAGCGCGACAATTCGTCGAGGCAACCGGGATCGACAACCTCGCTCCGGCAGTTGGCAACATGCACGGCATGCTCAAGAGTATGGTGCAGGGAAAAGCCAGGAAACACCTGGATCTCGAAAGAATTGCCCAAATCAAGCAAGCGGCCGGGGTCTTTCTGACTCTCCATGGCGGGTCAGGGACCGAGGATGAGCACTTCCGCAAGGCGATCGCTGCGGGAATCAACATTATCCACATCAATACCGAACTGCGAGTTGCGTGGAGAGAGTCGCTGGGCGAAAGCCTGGCACGAGACCCGAACGAAGTCGTGCCCTACAAGATCTTGCGGCCGGTCGTGGATGCTGTGAAACAGGTTGTCAGCTCGCGCTTGAGACTGTTTCACGGTCAAACGGTCAACCCCGAAATGGTTGGAAGTGTAGCGTGAGTAGGTGTCGACATTGAGCGTGCGAGCCAGGTAGAAATATGCAAAACCAGGTCTTCAAACTCGCTCCGTCGATTCTTGCCGCCGACTTTGCGCGTCTGGGTGAGCAAGTGGCCGAAGCCGAGCGGTCAGGCGCGGATCGGATTCATGTCGATGTGATGGACGGCCACTTCGTTCCTAACATCGCCATTGGGGCGCCGATTGTGCAGTCGCTCCGTCGAGTCACGCGCCTGCCGCTCGAGACTCACTTGATGATTTCCAATCCGGATTTTTTCCTCGGCGAGTTTGCCGAGGCCGGGTCGGATTCATTTCTCGTTCATTGGGAGGGGAACAACCATTTGCACCGTACAGTGCAACGCATTAAGGCGCTGGGAAAGCGCGCAGGAGTGGCCATTAACCCCGCCACTCCTGCGTCGGTTCTCGAAGAAATACTCACGGATCTCGATCAGGTGCTGGTCATGACTGTGAATCCTGGTTTCGGGCATCAGCATTTTCTAGAGTCAACGTTGCCCAAAATCCGGCGGGTCGCACAAATGATCGAGCGGATTAACCCCGACTGTGAGTTGGAAGTAGACGGGGGAATTGATGAGGCGACAGCTCCAATGGCCGTCGCAGCCGGAGCCAATGTTCTGGTTGCAGGTACGTCGGTGTTTGGCGCCGACAAAGACGTCGCGGCTGCAATTGAATCGTTGCGCGATGCCGTGTCGCAGGTAGCGCAGTGAATTAACACAATTTTCGAAGAGGAGACCTTATGGAACTCGGAATGATAGGGCTGGGCCGGATGGGCGCCAACATGGTGCGCCGGCTGATAAAGCAAGGACACCGCTGCGTTGTATTTGACAGGTCAGCACAAGCGGTGACTGATCTGGTCAAAGACCAAGCCATCGGCGCAGATTCTCTCATCGATCTGGTGAAGAAACTGCAGAAACCACGCGCACTGTGGCTGATGGTTCCGGCGGCAGTTGTTGATCAGACGATCAGCGATCTGTTGCCCCACCTCGAAGCAGGCGACATCCTGATCGACGGGGGAAACTCCTACTACGTAGACGACATCAAGCGGGCCAAAGAACTCGCAGCACGAAAGATTCACTATGTTGACGTCGGCACCAGCGGCGGCGTGTGGGGTCTCGAACGCGGCTACTGCATGATGATTGGCGGCGAAAAAGAGGTCGTCGAGCACCTCGATCCGATCTTCTCGACGCTCGCCCCTGGGATCGGCGACATATCACGCACGCCCGGACGCGAGAAACTCGATGGCACTGCCGAGCAGGGCTACCTGCACTGCGGGCCCAATGGCGCCGGCCATTTCGTGAAGATGGTCCACAACGGAATTGAATATGGAATCATGGCGGCCTACGCAGAAGGGCTGTCGGTGCTGCGTTCGGCAAATGTTGGGAAACGGCTGGAAAAGATCGATGCCGAGACCACACCCTTGCGGGACCCGGAGCATTACCAGTACGACCTGGACCTCAAGAACATTGCCGAAGTGTGGCGACGCGGGAGCGTGATCGCATCATGGCTGCTGGATCTGACGGCAACCGCCTTGGTTCAGGATCCCGGGCTTTCGAAGTTTGCCGGCCGCGTTTCTGATTCCGGCGAAGGTCGCTGGACCATCAAAGCCGCAATCGACGAAGCGGTTCCGACCCCCGTGCTAACGGCTTCCCTGTACGAGCGTTTCAGCTCACGCGGCGAAGCTGACTATGCCGACAAACTCCTGTCTGCCATGCGTTTCGGATTCGGCGGACATTTGGAAAAGTCGAAAGAAAAATCTGAGGCTGCCTGAAGGAGAATTTCATGACTGACACCCACTCGGACGCGCTCGTTTTCTTCGGCGCCACCGGAGATCTTGCATACAAGAAGATTTTTCCGTCCCTCCAAGCGATGGTAAAGCGGAGACACCTCAATGTTCCCGTAGTCGGGGTTGCCAAAGCTGGGTGGAATCTCGATCAGCTTCACGCTCGCGCGAAAGACAGCTTGGAGAAACATGGTGGGCTGGATCCTGCCGCTTTCGACAAGTTAAGCGGCTTGCTGCGCTATGTCGACGGCGACTACCAGGATCCGGCAACCTTCGCTGCTCTTCGCCGAGAGCTCAAAGATGCGAAACGCCCGGCACATTATTTGGCAATCCCGCCGGTTCTGTTTGAAACCGTGGTCCAGCATCTGGCCGATTCCAACTGCGGACGTGGCGCCCGCGTCATCGTGGAGAAGCCCTTCGGTCATGATCTCGCCTCCGCGCAGGACCTAAACAGAGTTCTGCTCGGGGCCTTCGACGAAGCCGACATCTTTCGCATCGATCATTACCTAGGCAAGCGTGCAGTGAACAACGTGCTGGCGTTCCGCTTTGCCAACACGTTTGTGGAGTCTTTTTGGAATCGCAATTACATCGAGAGCGTCGAGATCACGATGGCGGAGGACTTCGGGGTTCAGGGCCGCGGGGGTTTTTACGATCAAACTGGAACCATCCGCGACGTGGTGCAGAACCACCTCTTCCAGGTCTTGTCGAACTTGGCGATGGAGCCGCCCGTCCGCTCCGATAGCGAGTCCATTCGCGACGAGAAGGCCAAAGTGTTGCGGGCGATTTCACCGATCGAGGAGAAGAACGTGGTGCGCGGCCAGTTCCACGGCTACCGCGATGAAAACGGGGTTGCGAAGGACTCGCAGACCGAGACTTTCTCCGTCGTGAAGCTGGAAATCAATTCCTGGCGGTGGAAGGGCGTGCCGTTCTACATTCGTGCCGGCAAGTGCTTGCCGACGACTTGTACTGAGATCGTCGCCAAGTTTCGCAAACCTCCGACACTGATCCCAGACAGCCAGTTGGTCGAAAACCATCTCCGCCTCCGTTTGAGTCCCGAGATTACCATCGCCATGGGGATGATGAACCTGGCCCCTAACGCTGAGGGACTCGCGCTTCAAACATCCGAAATGGTAGCCAGCCATTCCCCACGTGCGGACGAGATGGACGCCTACGAACGTGTGCTGGGAGCGGCCATGGTCGGAGACAGCACCTTGTTCGCGCGCGAAGATTACGTCGAAGAAGCCTGGCGGATCGTGGAACCGGTGCTGAAAAAGAACACGCCGGTTCATCAGTATGCGCCGGGGACTTGGGGCCCGAAGGAAGCTGCTGGAGTTGCGCCAACTGGAGGTTGGAGCAATCCCGGCGAGAAGAAAGCATTCAAGGTTGCCAGCGAGGCGGCGTGATGAAGACTAAAGTCTATTCTGATGCCGACGCTGTCGCTTTTGAAGCGGCAAAGCTAATCGCCCAAGCGGCTCAAGGCGCAGTCGCCGCTCGGGGCAAGTTCGTGATGGCTGTAAGTGGGGGCAAAACGCCCTGGATCATGCTTCGCGCTCTTGCCCGGGAAGATGTGCCGTGGAGGGGTGTGCATGTCGTTCAGGTGGATGAAAGGGTCGCACCTGAAGGCGATGCCGACAGAAATCTCACTCATCTGCGTGAAAGTCTGCTCGAGCATGCACCGTTGCGCCCCGAGCAGATCCATGCCATGCCGGTGGAGTCGGGGGATCTTGAAGCCGGCGCCGCTCGGTATGCACTGACCTTGAAAACGATCGCCGGCGCACCGCCTGTGCTCGACCTCGTCCACTTGGGCCTCGGACCCGATGGCCACACCGCTTCGCTGGTGCCTGAAGACCCGATCCTCGAGGTGAAAGATGCAGACGTCGCACTGACGGGAATTTATCAGAACCGGCGGCGCATGACGCTGACGTATCCGATCATCAATCGCTCCCGTCGCGTGCTTTGGCTGGTGACCGGGAGCGAAAAAGCGGGAATGCTTGCCCGCTTGCAAGCTGGAGATGCTTCCATTCCAGCCGGCCGCGTTAGCAGCGATCACGCCGTGGTTTTGGCAGATCGCGTTGCCGCTGGCCAAGACGTTGTTAAGGAGTCGACGACAGAAGTCGCTTGAGAGAACGGGGTTTGTCTGGAGTGACGCCGCGTTCGGCCTGGCTGGATTCAATTTGAGGCGTCTGCGCAAAGTTGGCGGACTCGAAAAGAAGGCAGCCGGCGAAGTCAGGCCGAGATTCCGGCAGTTTCGGCCTAGCTGACGGAAGAGCTAATTTGAACATTTACCACGGAGGCAGTCATGAGTACCGCAATAGCGCCAGTCGAGAATCTCAGCAAAACAGAACTCGATCAGTTGTGCATCAACACGATTCGCACGCTCTCCATCGACGCCGTGCAGCAGGCCAACTCCGGACACCCCGGAACGCCAATGGCGCTCGCTCCGCTTGTTTATACGATTTGGAATCGTATGCTCAAATTCGATCCGCAGGACCCGATCTGGCCCAATCGCGATCGCTTCGTGCTTTCGAACGGCCATGCCTCCATGTTGCTCTGGTCTGCGCTCCATCTCACTGGTGTTCAAGCCGTGAATGCCGACTACGAAATGTTGGGGCAAACTTCGGTCACGCTCGACGATATTCGCCGCTTCCGCCAGCTCGACAGCAAGGCTCCCGGGCATCCTGAATACCACTGGGTGTCGGGCGTCGAGACTACGACTGGCCCGCTGGGTCAGGGTGCGGCCACGAGCGTTGGCATGGCAATCGCAGAGAAATGGCTCGCTCACCGCTACAACCGGCCAGGCTTCGACATCTTCAACTATGACATTTATACCGTCTGCGGTGACGGATGCCTGATGGAAGGTATTGCATCGGAGGCTGCATCACTCGCTGGACATCTCGGCCTCGACAACCTGTGTTGGATTTACGACAACAATCACATCACCATCGAAGGCAACACGCGCATCGCGTTCACCGAAGACGTTGCAGGTCGGTTCCTTGCCTATGGTTGGAACGTCTTGCGCGTTGGCGATGCGAACGACATCGATCGCATCGAACAAGCGCTCGAGGTCTTTCGCAAGACGAAAGGCCGCCCCACCTTCATCGTTCTCGACAGTCACATCGGATACGGTTCACCGCATAAACAGGACACTTCCGCCGCGCATGGTGAACCGCTCGGAGAAGAGGAAGTTCGGTTGGCCAAGAAAGCCTATGGGTTCCCTGAAGATGCAAGGTTTTTTGTCCCCGAGGGCGTGTACGACCATTTCACGGCTGGTATTGGCAAACGTGGTGCTGAAGCCCGACAGAGGTGGACAGAACTGTTTGAGTCGTACCGCACTCAATATCCCGACCTCGCAGTTGAAGTTGAGTTGATGCAGAAGCGTGACCTTCCGCCGGGATGGGACCGCAACCTCCCTGTGTTTCCAGCCGACGCGAAGGGTATTGCGGGGCGCGATGCTTCAGGAAAAGTGTTGAATGTGCTTGCACAGAACATTCCGTGGTTCCTTGGTGGATCTGCCGACCTCGGTCCGTCTAACAAGACCCTCTTCACTTATCCAGGGGCAGGAGACTTCCAGGCTGACAGCCCAGGGGGAAAGAATCTGCACTTTGGCATTCGCGAGCACGCGATGGCTGCCACTGTCAACGGACTCTCGCTATCCAAGCTCCGAGCTTTTGGCGCATCTTTTTTCATATTCAGCGACTACGCGCGTCCGGCGATTCGGCTTGCGGCCCTGATGGAGTTGCCATCCCTCTTCGTTTTCACGCACGATGCCATGGGGGACGGCGAGGATGGTCCCACGCATCAGCCGATCGAGCACCTCATTTCCCTGCGCGCGATACCTGGGCTGATCACATTGCGACCGGGTGATGCCAACGAAGTTGTCGAGGCCTACCGCTTCATCATGCATCTGCGGCACAAGCCGACGGTGCTGGCGTTGTCTCGTCAGCCTTTACCAACTCTCGATCGCAACAAATATGCTCCGGCTTCCGGCGTCGCGCAGGGAGCTTATGTGCTCGCAGACGCTCCCAACGGAGAGCCGGAAGTGATCATTATGGCTTCCGGCAGCGAGCTAAGCATTGCGATCGCTGCCCACGAAACTCTCGTCGCGGAAGGTGTTCGCTCGCGAGTAGTCTCCATACCCTCGTGGGAAATTTTCGAGCACCAGCCGCAGGCCTACCGCGACGGCGTCCTGCCGCCCAACGTGAAAGCTCGGGTAGCGGTCGAACAGGGCTCAATTCTGGGGTGGGATCGTTACGTCGGCAATTCCGGCCGTGTTATTGGCATGAATACCTTTGGCGCTTCGGCTCCACTAAAGGAACTGCAGAGGAAGTTTGGGTTCGAACCGAGCCAGGTTGTCATGGCCGCCAAGGACCAGCTAAAGAAAGCCTGATGCGGATGATCTGTCGCTTTTCAGATCGGGAGACATCGGCGAGTAGACCTCATCTTGAATGCGACCGGGCAGGAGTCCGCCCTAACCGATCAACGCGGATGATTTTGCAAGTCTGGTTGATCGCAATGGCCCCAAAAAGCCTAATGGCGTCGAACTGGGCGCCAGTCAGAAAATTGAGAATCCAGAACAGTATCGATCGGAGGAGTTGACATGATAGATCAGCAAAACAAGAAATGCGCGCACATTCCATGCCTCTGCAATGTTCCGCAAGGCCAAGAGTACTGCGGCCAGGCGTGCCGTGATGCGGGCAGCGAAGATGTAGAAATTGCCTGCCAGTGTGACCACCCACAATGCCCGCTCGTTGTCTAGGCAGGGCGCAGTGGACAGGGGAAAGGACACCAGGGGCATACAGGACAAACAATATGGATCGTCTACAGAAGGTCGGATTGGTTTTTGTGATGTGTCTGGTCGTGTCGGCTGCAGAGGCAGATTCTTTGCAGCTGAAAAATGGAAGTCTCGTCAAAGGCAGGTTCATGGGAGGCGACCAGAACAGCATCAACTTGCAGGTTGGGTCGTCGTTGCAGACCTACAACGTTAGCGATATCCGTGCTCTCCGGTTCGATTCCGGACCGGAAGGCGCGGACGTCTCTGTGCCGTCGGAGGGGTCGTACAGGTCGTCAGTCTCGGCAACAGAAGCTGCGAAGATATCCTCTTACGTGACCATTCCTGCAGGAACAAAAATATCGGTACGCACGATCGACACCATTGACTCGACCAGGAATCACGTTGGAGATCGCTTTGAGGCTTCTCTCGAAGAGCCGCTGATCGTGGATGACAAAGTGGTGGCTGCGAAGGGAGCAGACGTCTTCGGGAGACTGGAAGAGTCTAAGGAGAGTGGAACTTTCACCGGAAGGTCTGAGCTTAAATTGGCGCTTACCGGAATTGTGGTGGATGGCAAGACTGTACCAATCGTGACAGGAGACTACGAACTAACTGGCAAGTCCAAGGGAGCAAGCACGGCCAAAAGAACCGTCGGCGGAGCTGCACTTGGAAGCATCATCGGTGCAAT
>Ga0306920_100000906_pt1 | contig 36107 bp, 33 predicted proteins | sample flu12Cox44000170_FD_204666 | JGI IMG/M metagenome (GOLD analysis project Ga0306920, IMG submission 204666) | Lab enrichment of tropical soil microbial communities from Luquillo Experimental Forest, Puerto Rico - flux4day.12C.oxic.44.000.170 (v2)... | ecosystem: Environmental > Terrestrial >...
CTTCGGTTGGCCTTCAATGTTGAGTGACTTGCGGTAGCGCATCCAGCCAATCTTGGGCAGCGAGATACGCCCGTTGGTGCTGTCGACTTCGAATCCTTGCGGGATACGAAAGGAATCCTTGCGGCCCTTCTTGTGGAAGTCCGGAAAGTCGGCTCGCTTCTGGAAGAAGTTTGTATCGCCTCGCTCCAAATCTTTCAAAGATTGCTGCAACGCTTGCGACGGGGCATCCGAAAACCACGGGTGCGCAGTGCCTGTGCCTCTAAGAAGACCGCCGCGTCAGACCCGAAACGAGCCTCCGTCTTTTTTAGAGTTTTCGGAACAGACGATCCCTCGACTGGGCGACCTACCTGCGGCAGGTGGCTTCGCTCGGGATGACATGTTTGGGGGGCTTTACACGAGGTGTCAGGGAGAGGCGGGGAGGAGGAATGTTAAGTCGCCGACCTTGCAGGTCTTTTTGCCGGGTTCGGCGGGCTTGCAATGACCTTTGCCTTTGCCGCGGGTGCTCAAGTTTCGGAGCTCAGAGGCGGCGACGGCGAGCTTCGGGAGCACAGACGGGAGAGCCACAGGGATGTTGTGGGCGCCGAGAACAAGTTTGACGTTTCGGGCTTGAAGTTCGAGGCGAAGCACAGAGCTTTCATACGCGGCGAGATCGGTTTCAGGACGGTAAAGCCAGATGGGCGCGGGGTAGTAAGTATCGCCGGTGAAGAGGAGGCCTGCGGCGCTGTCAAGGAGGCAGATGGAATCGGGGGTGTGGCCGGGGGTGGCGATGACCTGGATTTCACGGCCGCCGAGGTCGAGGACGTCGCCGTCCTGAACGTATTTCGTGATGGTCCAGGGCTTGGTGCGATAGGTTTTGGGGTCGAACCCTTTGGGGAGGTCGCCGCAGATTTGGCCGGGAGCTAGTTCGCCCTGTGCGTCGGCGGAAGAGCCTTTGGCGTTCTGCCGGGTGAAGTCGGTGTCCAAGGAGAAGATGGTGTCGAATTGCCAGTTGCCGCCGACATGGTCGTTGTGGGTGTGGGAATTGAGAACAATGATGGGAAGAGGAGTGAGTTCGCTGACGGCTTTGCGGATGTCACTAATGCCCATGCCTGTGTCAAACAGGATGGCGGCTTCTTTGCCAAGCATGAGGTAGGAGATGACTTCTTCGAACTGGTGGGGTTCGTAGATAGCGAAGGTGTTGGCAGCGACCTTGTAGACCTCGAACCAGGGGTCGGAGATTTGGACGCGTTCGAGGGATTTGTATTCGGGGCGGGGAAGGGCTTTGCACCAGTCGGGGATTGGCGATTGCTGAGCGGCGAGAGAAGCGGGATATGCCACGGAGACACAGAGGGCACAGAGAAGGGCAACACCCGAAGAACTCAGACGAAGGATCATAACGTCAATTCTTTGCGCCGAGGAGCCGGCTGAAAAAGGATTTCTTCTCCAAGACCTGAAAGGGTTTGTCCTTCATTCCCGGCGTGCCTTGGTCATGGCGGAAGCCGGTCAGATCCTTGGCAAGCTCCGCCGGAACATCATAGATATGGTCCACGTCGGCTTCCTCCTCCGCGCCTTGTTGAGATTCGTGTTTTGCCTGGATCACTTTTAGGGATGCAGGTGCATCGCCCTTGATTTCGAGGTGGCGAAGGCCTTTTTCGCAATCGTGAGTGACGGCCCAAAGAGATTTTCCATGTTTCCATCCCGAAGCACAGCTGAACATCACGTGGTCCTCGACAAGGCAATAGACGACTTCGCCTAGAGTTGAGAGCCCCTCGAGGATGGCGTCCTTCAGCTCTTTTCGGTTGAACAGAACCAAATACCAACCAGCCGGAAGAGCTGCTCCAGAGATCTGGGATTCCGGGACCTCCTAGCCAGGTATCGGTTGGACGCAAACCTAAGAGTGAATGAATTCTTTCCGCGTTGCCGTTCCTTACCGCTGCCCCGCATGGCGAATGGCCCATGCTCGCGGCTCATGGATGGGTCATGGATTCGGGCTTGACGAGGGCGTCGAATTCCTCGGGGGTGAGGAAGCCAAGCTTGGTGGCGGCTTCTTTGAGGCTCGTGTTTTCGTGGTGGGCGGTTTTGGCGACTTTGGCAGCATTGTCGTAGCCGATTTTGGGGGCGAGGGCGGTGACGAGCATGAGGGAATTGTGGACGTAGTGGTCGATGGTCTCGCGATTGATCTCGATCCCGAGGACGCAGTGATCGACGAAACTATTCATGGCGTCAGTGAGAAGCTCGACGGAATGGAGAAGGTTGAAGATCATGACGGGTTTGAAGACGTTGAGCTCGAAATTGCCCTGAGAGCCGGCCATGCCGATGGCGGCGTCGTTGCCCATAACCTGAACGGCGACCATAGTTACGGCTTCGCACTGCGTGGGGTTTACTTTGCCGGGCATGATGGAGGAGCCGGGCTCATTTTCGGGGAGGGTGAGTTCGCCGAGACCGCAGCGGGGGCCGGAAGCGAGCCAGCGAATGTCGTTGGCGATTTTCATCAGGGAGGCGGCGAGCGTTTTCAATGCCCCTGACGCGAAAACGATTTCGTCGTGAGCCGAGAGGCTGGCGAACTTGTTCGGATGCGAGCGGAAGGGCAAGTCTGTGAGTTCGGAGATCTTCCTGGCGGCGCGTTCGGCAAATTCGGGATGAGCGTTGAGGCCGGTGCCGACGGCGGTGCCGCCGATGGCGAGATCGTAGAGGCCGTCGAGCGCAACGGCGATGCGGCCACCATCGCGATCGAGCAGGCTGACCCAGCCGGAGAACTCCTGGCCGACGGTGAGGGGCGTGGCGTCCTGCAGGTGAGTGCGGCCGATTTTGACGACGCTGGCAAATTCCTTGGCCTTGGTATCGAGGGCGTCGCGGAGCCGCTTCACGGCGGGAAGCAGGCGGCGCGAGATTTCCGCGGCGGCGGCGATGTGCATGGCGGCGGGGAAGGTGTCGTTCGAAGATTGCGACATGTTGACGTCGTCGTTCGGATGGATGGGTTTTTTGCTGCCCATTTCGCCGCGCGCAATCTGGATGGCGCGGTTGGAGATGACCTCGTTGACGTTCATGTTGGTCTGCGTTCCGCTGCCGGTCTGCCAGATGCGCAGAGGGAAGTGGTCGTTGAGCTTTCCGGAGATGACCTCGTCAGCAGCTTGAGTGATGAGATTGGCTTTTTCTTCGGAGAGCTTGCCGAGGTCGCGATTCACGAGCGCAGCGGCTTTTTTGAGGATGCCGAAGGCGCGAATGAGTTCGGGAGGCATGGTGTCTTTGCCGATGGCGAAATGGATGAGGGAGCGAGCGGTTTGCGCGCCGTAGTAGCGATCCATCGGAACATCGACTTTGCCCATGCTGTCGGACTCGGTGCGGGCAGGCACGGATTGGGCGTACTGAGTGGCTTCACTCATTGCGGTCTCCTGAGGAGCGATGAGAATAGTTTAGCAGGGAAGTGACTGGTGAGTGGTGGGCGGTGGCCAGAAGAGTGGCCGGTGGCCGGCGACCAGTTAATGATTTACGGGCCGGGGTACAGCTTTACCTCGAAAGGGCCAAATGGCGCGGTGATGAACTGGCACGAGGCCGCGCAGGCATACCTGGAATCCGCCCGGCTAAGGGCGGCGAATGCCTCACTGGTGTATTCGCTGGCGGCAGTAGGATTTGCTTTGGTTCTCTTGTGGCTCCTGTGGCGTAAGCGAATTTTCCCGAAGGTGTAGGCTCGAGAGCTCCCCAACCCTTGATTTTCGCCAGTTATTTATTACTAAGTACAGCACACCCTTCCTTGAGCAGTGTTGCCCCGAAATAGCGAGGACGGCAATCTAAGGAGTAGGTTGTAGTACTTCTATACCGTGACGGTGTTCCCGTTCGAAGGAAATGGTCCCCTGGGAAAATTTGAGGCTCGTGTGAAAGGGCCGAACGGACAGGCGGGGTAGAGAGCGACCGCGATGATTCAACCTCAACGGGTTCGGTCGCACTCCTGAACGACCTCTGGAAGTACAGCGGGGGTGTATGGACGTTCGTAGGTCCGCCGAGCTCCGCCACCGGCCAGAAGAATGGCGTCTACGGCACTCTCGGCACTGCCGGTACCGGAAATTATCCAGGAGGCCGGCAGACCGCAGTCCTGTGGGCCGACAACAAAGGGAATCTATGGCTGTTCGGGGGACTCGGCCTCGACTCCGTAGGAACACAGAATCCCGGACCTATCGGTGGGCTGCCCCCCGGGAGCGCCCCGGAGGGCGCACTCCTGAACGACCTCTGGCAATACAACATCGCCACCCAGCAATGGACATGGATGTCTGGCGGAGGCGCGACCGGCCTGGCCGAACAACTCGGAATGTACGGTACCCAACAATCTGCGGCAGCCGGATTCTTCCCGGGATCGCGCTGGGGCGCCTCGGGGTGGTCCGACAGCAACGGGAACCTATGGTTCTTCGGCGGATGGGGCTGGGCCTCGACCCTGGCGCAAGGCACCGGATTCCTCGACGACATTTGGGAATACCATACGACGGGTCCTGACGCCGGTTTGTGGACGTGGTGGAAGGGATCAAGCAACGTCAACGAGAGCGGCAACTATCCAACGTATCTTCCCGTCTTCTATGGTGTGCCGTTCGTGCAGAATCAACCGGGAGCGCGCCGCGGCGTGGCCCTCTGGCAGCAGGATTCCCAGGGCTATGTGTGGGTGTTTGGCGGACAAGGCGTCGATACACAAGGCAACAACGGGTACCTCGGTGAATTCTGGACGTACCTGCCGTTCCCTTACTAAAAATCGAACGTAGAATAGCAAACAGCAAACTCAGACAGAAACTTGGGGCCGGGGATTCGAACGAATCCCCGGCTGTTGACTTTTGTACGCAGTCTGGCGCCAATGCGACCCCTCACCGGAGCGAAAGAGGGATCCCTCATCGCGAACGCCTGCCGCGCAGGCAGGTTTGGGATGAGAGAAACAATCGAAAAGCCCAAGCCTGCGGGCCTAAGTTACAGGGCAGGTGGCAAGCTGCGCGGTCAATACAGGTTCACGGAAAAAAACTGATTGGGGTGCGCGACTTTTGCGCCGGACACGGGTTCAGGCGCGGAAGGCCGGGGATGATGTCCAGGTGCCGTTCGAAAGGAGGCCTTGGCACGTCCTCGGTGCGGCTATTCTCGCCTGGCCGTCTCTAAGAAAAACAATTAGGAGGAAGACCATGAAACGACTCATCGGAGTTTTGGTGAGTGCGCTAGCGGTACTGGTGTGCGCATCGGCGGTCCCTGCACAGGACATGCTGGTGCCAGCCGGAACACTGCTGCAGTGCACGATGGATGAACCAAACTTCTCATCGGCAACGGCGGCGGTGGGCGATCCCGTGCTGTGCCACCTGAGGACCATGCAGGAGTTCGGCAAGCAGCTGTTCCCGAGAGGCAGCATGCTCGGAGGGCACCTGGAGGCTGACAAGGAACCCGGGCATTTCGTCGGGAAGGGCTACCTGAAAATCACGTTTGACCGCGTGATCCTGCCGAATGGCGATGTGCCGGTGCCGGCGAAAGTGATACAGGCGAGAGGGTACAAGGTAGACAAGGACGGGGACATCGACGGAAGGGGCCATGCGAAGCGGGACGTGGTGGAGTGGATGTTTCCGCCGCTGTGGCCCTGGAAGGTGGTCACGCTGCCGTTGCGTGGACCCCGCCCGACGCTGAAGGGAGAGGAACCGCTGGAGTTGCGGTTGATGGACGACATCGTGATTCCGCGGATCGTGGCATACGGGCCTGCGGCCAATTCGAACCGTCCACCGTGGGTGTCTTCGCAGAAGCCAAGTGCAATGAACGGGGTGCAACCTAGCTCTGTCCAGCCTGCGGCGGAGAAGAGTGCCGCGAGCACGGGGAGTGAGCCAATCCCGACAACCTGTGCGGGGCCGCTTGCGCGTGTGACCACGCTGGTGCTGAAGTCCAACGCGATCTACGAGGTCAGCAAATACCGCGTGAACGGCGATGTGCTGGAGTTCGAGGAGCTTAATGGAACCAAAGGCGCGGTGGATGTGAACGACGTGGACTGGCGCAAGACGACCGAAATGACGTCGGAAGTGCGGTCGGTGGATCTGCCGGTATTGGCGCGGCAGACCAACTGAAGAACCGCGGGTTGCCGAATTAGGCAAGGACCAGCTCAGGCGTGCGCTCGAGTTGGCAAGGAGGGGTGTGGGCGTTTAAACAATTGGAAGAGACGACTGGGCGACCGCAAAGGCTGAAGAACTTGGCTGTACTGTATAATTTAAGCCTGGGGGAATCAGCTTCCAGATGGCCGAAAAGAAGAGAGGGAAGGCGTCGGCTGAGACGTGGCGGCGCAGAAGGCTGCGATTTTACCGGACGCGCGGGCGAGAGCTGTGGAGCATCGCCAAGGCCCTGGTGTCTACGGATCACCCGTTTTTGGCGCATATCATACCGATGCGACGGTGCAATCTGGACTGCACGTATTGCAACGAATTTGATGAAACGTCGAAGCCCGTACCGCTCGATGAGATGAAGAAGCGACTCGATACTCTGGCGGAGATGGGGACCTCGGTGATTACGATCAGCGGAGGCGAGCCCCTGATGCACCCGGAACTGGACGACGTGATCCGGCACATCCGCAAACGGGGAATGATCGCCGGGCTGATTACCAACGGGTTCTTCCTGAACAAAGAGAGGATCGAGCGCCTGAATGAAGCGGGGCTCGAGCACCTGCAGATCAGCATTGACAATGTTGCACCGGATGAAGTGTCGAAGAAGAGCCTGAAGACGCTGGATGGGCGGCTCGAGATGCTGTCCGAGTGGGCGATTTTTCAGGTGAACATCAATTCGGTGCTGGGCAGCGGGGTAAAGAACTCAGAGGATGCGCTCACGATCGCCCACCGGGCCCTGGAACTGGGTTTTACGAGCACGGTCGGAATTATTCACGACCATGGCGGTCAATTGAAGCCGTTGGTCGAGCGCGACCAGGAAATTTTCGAGGAGATTATGACCCTGGGGAAACGGTCGTTCTCGCGATTCAATCACTTCCAGCACAACGTAGCGCGTGGAAGGGAGCACGACTGGAAGTGCCGTGCGGGCTCGCGGTATTTGTATGTTTGCGAGGATGGATTGGTGCACTGGTGCTCGCAGCAGCGCGGGTACCCCGGCGTGCCGCTGGCGGACTATACAGAGGAAATGCGGCAGCGGGAATTTTTGACGCATAAAGGTTGCGCGCCACGCTGCACGGTGAGTTGCGTGCAGCAGGTCGGAATTTTGGACAACTGGCGAGCGCCGCAGACCTTGCAGCCGCAACCTGCGGCGGTGAGAAAGAGCGAGTTGGTGCGCATCGCAAAGGGTAGTGCCTGAAAATCGCTGGCATCAACCAGTGCTCCAGGCAGGCCAGAACTGCAGGCGGAAGAGGGATCGCTCCGAGCGCCTGCCTCCGACAAGCAGGACCAGATGACGGAAAGAGGCGAAGAGAAGAGCTTTAGGCCTGAAGCCTGCCTGCTCGAAGCGGAGCCTGCGCTACAGGAACGGTTGAAGAACGGCGCCTACGCGGTCAAGACAAGTCGGGCGACGGCTTCGAGTTGCAGTTCGCGAACAGCGGGGCGAGGAGCGCGTTGACGGTTCGCGCCGGCTCTCGAAAAATAGTGGCATGAAGGGCGCTGCGATTGAAATCGAGAACCTCTCGAAGGAATACCCGTACGGGTTCCTGAACTTGAGGAAAAAGATGTCGCTCGAAAACCTGAGCATGCAGGTCGAGTCGGGCGAGGTCTTCGGGTTTCTGGGGCCGAATGGGGCAGGGAAGTCCACGACGATTAAACTGCTCATGCGCCTGATCTTTCCGACCTCTGGGACGGCGCGAATCCTGGGTAAATCCATAGAAGATGTATCGACGCACCAACGAATCGGCTACCTGCCGGAGCAGCCGTACTTTTACGACTATTTGACCGCGGGAGAACTGCTGGACTATTTCGCGCGGTTTCACCGGTTGACGGCCAATGACAGATGCGTACGCGTGCAACGAATATTAAGGAAAGTGGGCCTAGAGACGGCGAAGAAAATGCAGTTGAGAAAGTATTCGAAGGGGATGCTGCAGCGCGTGGGAATGGCGCAGGCGATTCTGCATGAACCGGAAGTGGTGGTGCTCGACGAGCCGATGTCGGGGCTGGACCCGCTCGGAAGGCGCGAGGTCCGCGACATTATCCTCGAACTGAAGCGCGAGGGTCGCACGGTGCTATTTTCGACGCACATCCTTTCGGATGCCGAGATGCTGTGCGACCGCGTGGGGGTGATCGTTGGAGGGAAACTACGCGGGGTGGGAACGCCGGGAGAAATGGTAGGGATCCAGACGCAAGGCATGGAGATATTGTTTGAGGTACAGGGAGCGGCGAAGCGATTTCCGTTGCTGGATCGCGCCACGCGGACGGGCGAACGCTACCGGGCACAGGTGAGCGAAAGTGAATTGTACGGCGCTCTGGACGAGCTGCGGGGCGCGGGAGCGCGAATCCTGTCCGTGGCGCAGATCAAACCGACACTCGAAGATTTCTTTATGCATCTGGTCGAGGCGGACCGGGCGCAGGCGTCCGCGGTCGAGGTCACCGGGAAATGAAGAACATCTGGATCGTCGCCACGAATACGTTCCGGGAAGCGGTGAGAGACCGCGTGCTGTACAACCTTGTTTTTTTTGCGCTGCTGATGATGGGAGCGGCGATCGTTGTAGGGCAGATTTCGATCGGCATCGAGCAGACGGTAATCGTGAGCCTGGGACTTGCGGCAATATCGGTGATCGGGCTGTTCATCGCGGTGTTTATCGGGGTAGGGCTAGTGTCGAAGGAGATGGACAAGCGGACGTTGTATGCGCTGCTGGCAAAGCCGTTGAAGAGATGGGAGTTTCTGTTAGGGAAGTACGCGGGGCTGGTGATGACGCTGGCGGTCAATACGGCCGCAATGGCAGTGGGATTGTACGCGGCGCTGTGGACGGTCAAGCAGCCGCTGGTCGAGTCGGATGCCTATGTTTTTGTGGCCGTGTACCTGATCTTGCTCAAGCTGGCGCTGATCGTGGCGCTGGCGATGCTTTTTTCGTGCTTTACAACACCGTTCCTCGCGATCCTGTTCACAGGCGGAATGTATGTGGCGGGAGTATTTGCATACGACCTGAGAACGATTCAGGGGATTAATTTGAGCGCGACGATAGTGAAGCTAGTGCGGGGAATCTCCTACCTGCTACCCAATTTCCAGAATTTCAATGTGACGGGAGCGGTAGCGCATGGGAGGGGCGTACCGGGCTCTTTGGTGTGGCACGTCACGGTCTATACGGTGGTGTATTGCGCGGTCGTGCTGGCGGGCGCTTCGGCCGTGTTTGCGCGGCGGAACCTGAAATGACGAGGAGAGCAATCACTGGATTGTGTCTGACAGCAGCGCTGGTTTTTGGACTGGCGGCAGTGTGGGTACTGCAGAATAAAATTGATGGCCAACGAGACGCGATGCACCTGGAGCAGGACGAATTACTGTTGCGGTCCGGGAGCACGGTGAAGAAACTGAGTCTGGAGTACGGACCGCTGATGGGAGCGATTTACTGGACGCGAGCGGTGCAGTACTACGGCGAGAAACACCGATTGCAGGAGCGGGGACTCGACTTACTTTGGCCGCTTTTGGACATTGCAACGACCCTCGATCCGAACCTTTTGGTCGCTTACAGCTTTGGCTCGATGTTTTTGAGCGACGCAGCGCCACGGGGGGCGGGACGGCCCGATCTTGCCGTGAAATTGCTAGAACGGGGAATCCAGGCGAATCCGGAGGAGTGGAGACTCTACCAGGATTTGGGGAACGTGTATTACTTCGATGCGAAGAACTATTCGAAAGCGGCAGCCGCCTATGAGGAGGGCAGCAAGAATCCGCATGCATTCATCTGGATGAAAGTGATGGCGGCGAAGATTGCGGGAGAAGGGCGATCGCTGGACACGTCGTACTTTTTGTGGCAACAGGTGTACGAGACGTCGACAAATAAAGACATTCGACAGAACGCGGAAGTGCACCTCCGGTTGTTGAAGGTCGATCTGGACCTGCGCACGTTGGACCAGTTTCTGGACGAATATGAAAAGCGCACGGGAAAACGAGCCAAGCGCATGAGCGAGCTGGTAGAGGCGGGATTGCTCAAGAGGATACCTTCCGACTCAGACGGGTTTCCTTACGTGGTAGGAGCAAGTGGCAAGGCGGAGCTGAATCTGAACAGTCCCCTGTTGGAAGAGAAGGTGATGAACCCGAGCTAGCCCGAACCTTTTACCAGCTGGAAAATCTCCGACCGACAGCAAGTGCTTGCGTCAATTATTCCGGAACGCAGAGAAGGGTCATACGCGGGTCGATGAGGAGTTTGTGAACGGCGGTGGAGCTGGTGAAGGAGAAGGGGGTTTCTTCGCCGGTGGCAACGACGGTGCCGAGAAACGCAGAATGGCCCGCAACGGAGCTGACGTAGAGAGGGACGGGGGCGATGAAAGAGCGCGGCACTCCCGACTGATAGAGTTTGCCGCGAACCTGAAAACCCTTGTCGTTCCGGCGCGAGGTGAATTCCACCCGGTAGTGAGGAATGCCGGTTCCGCGAACGTACTGTTCGAAAAACCAATCCATCGAATGACCGCCTTCGAGGGCCATTTTGGGAGTCATGACGGCCTCGACCTCGCGTTGAAATTGTTCGGTAGCGAGAGGCTTTTGAGCATATTTCGTGACAAGAGATTGGAAAAGGGCCTTGAAACGGGCGTCGGGATCCTTGGAGTTTGGCTGGCGGAGCATTTCATGGAGCATATGGATGATCCAAGGGCCCTTGGAATAGACGATCTCTTCGTAGGCCTCTGGCGATTTTGAAGAAGAGAGGCGGGTACCCATAACGAGGGGACCGATGTCAGCGGGGGCCAGGTCGCCGGAAGGAGACTTCGTGATGAGGTTCTTGCGGTACCGGTCGAGCCAGAAATGGAGCGAGCGATCGGGATTTTTCTGAGAGTCGACAAAAAGAAGGGCGAGGTAAGAAGCGATGGATTCGGTGATCCATTGGTCGCGGTAGCCTGACCAGCCGACGACATTTCCCCACCACTGATGGGCCACTTCATGAACGGGCACAAGATCGGAAAAAACGGTCTGACCGGCAGAATTCAGGCCCACGCGTTGCTGAGCTTCGTGAGGAAGAAAGGAAAACGTGGAGAGATAGAGTAGGCCGGGCCATCCCTGGCCAAAAGTTCCGGGGATTTGCGAGACGCCGAGGTAGTGAAAAGGGAAAGAGCCACTAAACTGCTCGTAAAAGCGAATGGCAGCATCGACTTCGCGGGCGACGGATTTCAGTGCATCGGCGGGACTGGGCGTAGGCATCTGGAACCAGGGCTGGGGAGGGAAACCTTCCGCGGGAGAGATATGCAGGTGAGGATCCTCCTCCCTCGAGGAGTTTACGATGCGGGCGAGCAAGGCCTGTTCGAGTTGCCGGTTGGCGTAGACCTCGATGGTGCGGTTTTCGGAAGAGATGGAGGCGACGGAGTACTCGCCGAGGTTAAAGCCGGCCTCCGCTGCGGGAAGGGCCGTTTTCCAATGTGCAGTGCGGAATTCGCCGTCGTCGTGCTCCTCGGATTTGTCGCCCGTGGCAACCAGGCGAAGACGCTTAGGCCAGCGCATGGTCAACTCGTAAAAGGCAAATTGGGAAGTATCTCCGAAATGGGGATACCAGCTCTCGCGCGCGCTGACGAAGAGAACGTCATTGCCAACGTTTTCGATGACGTTGCCGCGATAACGAAGGCGGATCGTAAAAGTGTCGCCCGGCCGCGGAGGGTGCGGAAGGAAAACGCAAAGAGTGTCGTCGCCGCGCGAGCGAAGTTCCTGTTCGGTAATGCCCTCGTTCTGAAAGTAGGTGAGAGACTCGCCGGAGGCCAAGGAAATGCCTTCGACTTTGAGGACACGGGCGAGTTGAATGAACACAACGCTTTCCCCGCCGCGGAGGGCGCGAAAATCGACGGTTGTGTCGCCGACGAGGGAATTGTCGTCATGGATAGTCGTGTTGATGTGATAGCGGAGGGCTTCGAAAGGGAGACCCGGAGGAGAGAAGCCCGGGAGGGCGTACGAACTCCAGACGTCAAAGTAGCCGGTCTTATTTACCGCGCGTGGTTGACTAAGCATGAAATTCTCGCGGCGCATCTGATCGATGAGAATGTCGAAGGGGCCGGTGACGACGCCGTCAGCGGCGACGTGGAAAAAATGCCGAGGCGAGGAGGAAAATGTCTCGATAAGGATGCGCAGAGAGTGGGTAGGATTGAGGCGCGTGACCTGGGGAAGCCAGAGGTCGGCGAAAGACGAGTCGAAGGCGGGCTGAAGGCCGGCACGGTTCAGTTGCGCGTGGAGGTCCTGGGCCGTGTCGTCGGTGAAACGGATGTAGATGGAAACGAATTGCTGGTCGAGAACGGGAGAGCCGAGAAAGCGGGCCATCTGCTGCTTTTCGACGGGATCCCGCGGGAGAGCAAGGGCGTGGCCGAGTCCGGAGAAGACCACGCCGGTGATGCGGCCGTCAAGAGGCTCGTAAAAGGCGAGCTTTCCCTCTTCGAAGGTGAGGACGATGTCCGCTTGACGGAGCTCAATGCGGTCCGCGGCGGAGACGGTGTAAACCTGATGCGAGTCGAGGCGGAGGGCGTTGAGAGCCGTCAGAAGATCGCGAGGAGAAGGGCCGGTTGCCGGACGAGGGGAGGGCAGGTAGAAAAGACAAGCAAGGAAGGCCAGGACGGAACGCATACAAGAAGTGTAGTCACATTCGGCATGAGGGAACAAGGCGAGGAGCGCGCAAGAAATGGACGGTTTAGACTAAAGGGATGAGGAGAATGGAGCGAAAGGCAAGATTCGTTGTGGTCCTGGCTTTGGTCATGGCGCTGGCAGCCCCCGCGCGCGCCGACAAGATTGTGCTGAAAAATGGCCGGCAAATTGTGGCGTACCACGTAGTGGAAGACGGAGACCGAGTAAGGTACGAAACATCCGCGGGCGAACTTTCGATTCCGAAGTCGATTGTCGATCACATCGAACGGGGCGGGTTGATGCCGCTGAAGGAATCACCGGCGGAAGCGGCGGCAAATATCCCTCCGCCAGCAATGGAAGCTGCCGGAAATGGCCCGGAGATCGATCAAGCCGCGGTGCATGACGGGGCAATCGATCAGGATTACATCTGGCGACTTGACGCAGACGCGAGAAAGGGCGGGAAGCAAGCGAACGAACGGGCGGCGCTTGCGCATCACGCGGCGGCACAGTTCGAATTGGCACAAGGTGATCTCGAACGTGCGTTGAGCGATGAACAGACAGCGTTGAACTATGCACCGGACCAGCCGGTTTTGCTGGTAGATGTGGCGTACCTGTACTTGAAGAAAAGCGAGTTCAAGCAGGCGGTGGATAACCTGGAGCGGGCGAAGCAGTTGGCGCCGAATAGTGCCGCCGTCTACAAACTGGAAGGCTGGGCATACTACGGAATGAACCGCCCGGAGCAGGCGGCGGTGGAATGGAAGAAGGCGCTGGCGCTGCATCCGGATGCGGATACGAGGGCAGCCCTCGAAAAGGCGCAAAAAGACAGGCAGGAAGAGGAAAACTATAAGGAAAACGAGAGCGCGCACTTCCAGCTGAAATACAACGGAACGGCGGAACCGAAACTGGCTTTGGAGGTTTTGCATACCCTCGAGGAGCATTACGTGCAGATCGCGTCGCAGTTGAACTTCACGCCGCCCGAGCCGATTGGAGTGGTGTTGTACACACAGCAAGGATTCACCGATATAACGCAAGCGCCGGGATGGGTAGGGGCGCTGAATGACGGGAGAATCCGCGTGCCGGTGCAGGGGCTAACGGAAGTGAATTCGGAATTGTCGCGCGTGCTGCGGCACGAATTGACGCACAGTTTCATACAACAGAAAACCCATGGGCGGGCGCCGATATGGATTCAGGAAGGCGTGGCGCAATGGATGGAAGGAAAGAAGAGCGACGAAAACGCGGGGGTGCTGGTGCAGGTTTACGAGCAAGGACAGGCGGCGCCGCTCGGGAGGTTGGAAGGCTCGTGGATGGGTTTGTCGAACGATGTTGCGCGGTACGCTTACGCGTGGGCGCTTGCGAATGTGGAATGCATCGTGGAGACGCAAGGAATGGGGGACATTGAGCGAATCCTGGAGCGGATTGGTGGGGGCGAAACGACCGAACAAGCGTTGAAAGAAGTGCTGCGCGATGATTATGGGGATTTGATGCGGTCGACGGTGCAGTATTTGAAGAAAAATTACGGGAAGTAGGAACCGTGGCAGTACCTTGCTGGCAGTGGGGCTAGCAGGTGGCTAAGAGGGCGGCGAGGAGGGCGGCGCGCTGAGGCATGGTCTTGACGATTACGTGTTCGTGGGCTGAGTGAGCGCCATCGCCGACGGCGCCGAGACCGTCGAGCGTGGGAATGCCGAGAGCGGCGGTGAAGTTGCCGTCAGAGCCACCGCCGGCGGCGGCTTCAGCAAGAGAGAATCCCATCTGTTTCGCGAGCGATTTCGCGCGGGTGAAAAGCGCGGAACTGTATTTGCGTTCCATGGGCGGGCGATCGAAGCCGCCATGGATTTCGAGTTTTGCGCCGCGATGGATGGGCTTGAGGGAGTGAACGCGTTTCTCGAGAGCGCGCATATCGGAAATGCGCCAAGCGCGCAGGTCAAGAGTGGCCTTGGCGCGATCGGCGATGACGTTGGTGCGCGAGCCGCCTTCGATAATGTCGGCATTTATGGTGACCCCCCGGCGGGGATCGTTCCATGTTTCGATGCGGGCAATTTGAGCGGCGAGTTCGTGAATGGCGTTGATGCCTCTTTCCGGGGCCAGGCCCGCGTGAGAGGCGCGGCCGTGGACCATGAGTTGCGCTTCGCCAACGCCTTTGCGCGAGGTTTTGACCAGGCCACGCGGACCGAGAGAAGGCTCGACGACGAAAACGGCATCGCTTCGGCGGGCGTCGGTTTCGATCGGCGAGCGAGAGGACTCACTGCCGATTTCCTCGTCGGAGGTCCAAAGGAAAACAACGCGTTTGCGGACGCGGATTTTTGATTGCTGGAGGGCCTCGAGAGCGAAAAGCGCTTGAACGATGCCGGCCTTCATGTCAAAGGTTCCTGGGCCAAAGGCCTTGCCGGAAGCGATGCGGAAGGGCGTGCGGGAGAGTGTTCCGGTGGGGTAGACGGTGTCGTAGTGGCCGAGAACGAGGATTTGACTGTTGGCGCGAGAGGCAGAGGGAGGCCAAACGACGCGGAGATGATCGCCACGGTATTTTTGTTTGAGGACTTCCACCAGGGCGCCACGACGCATGCACTGCTTCGCGAGATAGCTGCAGCAGCGGTCCGCGGGTTGCTTTTCGAGGCTGGGCGACTCGAGGAGGGTAAGCTCACGCAGGGTGTCGAGCATCTCTCGGAGACGCGGGCGCAGAAGAGATAGGAGCGCCTGGGGGAGAGAGGTCGAGGCCATGAGGGAGGAATGGTAGCAACGAGGTAAGCGCGGGGCAACCGAAGAGCAGCGGCGAGGTAGCTAGCTGTAGGTGAGCAAAGAAGTTAGTCTACGGGTAGGCCAAGATTGCTTATAATAAGAAGTTTGCAATATGAAGGAAGTGCCGCTGACAGAGGGCGGGCGGCACAGGAGCGGGAATGCAACTGGACATTAACGAGATACAGAAATTTCTGCCGCACCGCTACCCGTTTCTGATGATCGATAAGGTCGTCGAGATGGAGCGGTACAAGCGGATTGTGGCCATTAAGAATGTGTCGATCAATGAGTCGTATTTTCAGGGGCATTTTCCGGGGAAGCCGGTGATGCCGGGCGTGTTGATTCTAGAGTCGATGGCACAAGCGGGCGGATTGCTGCTGTTGCAGGAGATACCGGACCGGGACCACAAGCTCTTGTACCTGGCGTCAATGAATGACGTGAAATTCCGGCGTCCGGTCGTGCCGGGCGATCAGCTGAGAGTAGAGGTGGACATCCTGTCGTGGAAGGGTGATCTGTGCAAGATTCAGGCCAAGGCATTTGTGGACGGGAATCTGGCGACAGAAGCGACGCTGATGTGCGTGATGGTGGACCGGGACCGCGCCAACAACGCGGGAAAATGAGCGAGGCGAAGGTACACGCACAAGCGATCGTTTCGCCGCAAGCGAAAATCGGCCCCGGGGTGGAAGTAGGCGCGTTCGCGGTGGTGGGAGCGGGAGTGGAGTTGGGCGAGGGCTGTGTGCTGCATGCGCATGCGGTGGTGAACGGGCCCGCGAGATTCGGCGCCAAAAATGTTTTTCACTCGTTTTGCGTGATTGGCGGCGACCCCCAGGACTACACGTACGGTGGAGAGCAGGTGAAGCTGGAGGCGGGCGACGGCAATATTTACCGGGAGTATGTGACGATCAGCCGAGGAACGGTCAAAGGCGGCGGAATCACGCGCATCGGGAATAACAATTTCTTTCTGGCCTATGCGCATGTAGGGCATGACTGCCAGATCGGCAGCCATACGCTGTTTGTGAATGGGGCGACGCTGGCGGGGCACGTAACGGTCGAAGACTTCGTAACGGTTGGAGCGTTTTCGCCGGTTCACCAGTTCTGCCGGCTGGGACGCTACGCGTATATAGGGGCGAGCACAGTGATTACGCAGGATGTGCTGCCGTTTTCGCTGATCGTGACGGAGCGGGAAACGAAGTGTTTTGGGCCGAACACGATCGGACTGGAACGTAAGGGATTTTCGGTCGAGCGGATCAAGACGCTGCAGAAAGCGTTCCGACTGCTGGTGCGTTCGAAGAAGAACACGACCCAGGCACTCGAAGAGATGCGGAGGACACTGGCCGGTAGCGATGACGTGAAAGAGATGATCGAATTTGCGGAGAAGGCCGAACGGGGAATCGTGAAGTAGGACGTGCGGGGAATGCAGGATGCATTGAAGAAAGCGGCGGGCTGGGGGCTGATCGCCGGGAACGGAAGGTTTCCGTTTCTGGTGCTGGAAGGCGCGCGAAGCCAGGGAATCGAAATGGCCGTGCTGGCGATCAAGGAAGAGGCCTCGCCGGAGCTGGAGAAATCGGCGAAGCGGCTCGAGTGGGTGAGCCTCGGAGAGCTGAGCAAGGCGATCGAGTTCATGCAGAAGGAAGGCGTAAAACAAGCCGTGATGGCCGGGCAAGTAAAACACAACAAGATTTTCAGCGCCATCCGGCCAGACTGGAAACTGGCGAAACTGTTGTTTTCGTTGCCGAGGAAGAACACGGATTCGCTGATAGGCGCGGTGGCAAAAGTCTTTGAAGAAGAGGGAATCCAGTTGGTGGATTCGACTTTGTTTCTGAGACCGCTGCTGCCGGAAGCGGGCGTGTTGACGAAACGGGCGCCGAATAAAGACGAAGCGGCGGACATCGAGTATGGCTTCGGACTCGCGCGGCACATCGCGGCGCAGGACATCGGGCAAACTGTGGTGATTTCAGACCGCGCATGTGTGGCGGTAGAAGCGATGGAAGGAACGGACGAAACGATCGAGAGGGCGGCGCGGTTCGCGGAAGGAAGACCGCTGGTAGTGGTGAAGGTGAGCAAGCCGAAACAGGATATGCGGTTCGACGTACCCGTGGTGGGGGTGCCGACCGTCGAAAGTATGAAGCGGGCGGGGGCGACCGCATTGGCCATCGACGCCGGGCAGACGCTCCTGTTTGATCGCGCAAAACTGGTGGAAGCGGCAGACGCCTCCGGGATCGCAATCGAGGCGTTTCCTCCGATTGAATCGCCGGACCAATCCGTGGTAGCAAGGGAATGAACAAGGAATGAGCGCGGGGAGAAGTGTGGGCGGAGGGCCGGCGAAGGTTCGCGTGGCCGTCGTAGGCACGGGCGAGTTTGGACGGAATCACGCGCGCGTATACCGGGAATTGGAAAACGTAGAATTTGCGGGAGTGCTGGACCAGGATGCGTCGCGAGCGGAAGAGATCGCGAAGGAATTTGAGACGAGAACGTTCCAAGGGATAAAAGAACTGCGGGGAGCAGTTGAAGCAGCCAGTGTGGCGGTGCCGACGGCGGCGCACAGGGAAATCGGGTGCGCATTGATGGAGATGGGAATCGACGTTTTGGTTGAAAAGCCGATGGCCCGCACGGTGCGGGAGGCGGATGAACTCATCGAAGCGGCGAAACGCAACGGGCGTGTGTTACAGGTAGGACATGTGGAGCGCTTCAATCCGGCGGTGCTGGCGGTAGAGCCAGTGGTGAACCGTCCGTTGTTTTTTGAGGTGCATCGCTTGGGAGTGTTTACGCCCCGTAGTTTGGATGTTGATGTGATCTACGACCTGATGATTCATGATCTGGATATTCTGCTGGCGCTGGTGAAGGAGCCCGTAGTGGAAGTGAAGGCGGTTGGGATTCCGGTGCTGACGGAGAAAGTGGATATCGCCCACGCGCGGCTGGAGTTTGCGGGCGGGGCAGTGGCGAACCTGACGTCGAGCCGCGTTTCAACGGAGCGAGTAAGGAAGATGAGATTTTTCCAGCAGCACGAGTACATTTCGCTGGACTATGCGCGGAGAGATGCACTGCGCATCGGTGTGAAGCGGCCAGGACCGCAGCCGGAATTTGGATTCGAAAAGCTGCCGGCGCTGGCGGTCGAGCCGCTGCGCGCGGAATTGCAAGCGTTCGTTGAAGCGGTGCGGATACGTGTGGCGCCGAAGACGGATGGGTTGGCGGGCCGTGCGGCACTCGAATTGGCGACGCGAGTGATGGAAAGCATCCGCGAGCATGCAGAGCGCGTCCAACCAATATCCCCAGAACCTTCAGGAAAAGCGACTCGATGATCCCGAGAATTCTAGTTCCGAAAGACGCGCGCCCGCCAGCGGCCGATGTACCGACGACGCGACGACGCCCGACATCACTCGACGAACGAACGCTGGTGCCGTCGACGCTGCCGATCGTGGTGCTGGACGGGCACTCAACGATCCCATCGAACCTGCCGCTCGAAGCGATCGCGACGCGCATGGTCGTGCCCCGAGACATCAACGTGGAGGCGGTGCAGCGTGCCGATGAATCGAACTTGCCCGCGCAGCCGACGGAGATGGATGAGCGGATCACGATTCCACAAGGAGTAGCTCCGCCAGAGGAACTGCCGGCGCTGTTGCCGGTATCGGAAGACCTAGTCGAGCCCGACATCATGCAGACGGGGGAAGTGTCTTTTCTTCCGCCGGAGCGCGTGACACAGAAAACGTCCAAGGAGATGACTACGACCATCTCCTCGGTGGCGTTCCACGTGCTGTTGATTCTGTTTCTGATTTTTGAACCGAAGATTTTTGGTCCGCATCTGCGGTCGCAGGAGGAAGAAGAAATCGGGCGAAAGCAGATTTCGGTTTTGCTGCCGCCAGGAGCGCTGGAGGCACTGAAGCCTGCGCCGCGACCAGCACCTGTACCGCATGAATCGATGAGGGTCGACCCCAGGGTGATTCGAAAGGTCGCGCCGCCAATCGAGCCGCCGCCTCCTCCGCCGCCCGCACCGACGCCGGAACCACCAAAGAAGGAACTGCCGAGCGCCCCCGCACCGCAGCCCAATGCCGTTGCGCCGACACCGCAGCCGCCACCGGGTTCCAAAGGTGATTTGCCGAAGCAGCAGGCGAAGCTGGAAAACCCGGACATGCCGGTTCCACAAAGGGGATTGGACTTGCCGAAGCAGCAGTCTCCGGGCGATGCCATCCGTGATGCCGCGAGAAACGCGGGAAGGATCAATTCGCCGGCGCCGATGGGCGGCGGAAGTCCGTTGCCCGGGGGAGCCCGGGGAGGCGGGAGCGGCGGACATGGGACGGCGGGTGCCGGAGTGGAAATGCTCACGGACACCGAAGGCGTGGACTTCAACGACTATCTGCGGCGCGTATACATCACGGTGAAGCAGAACTGGTTCGCGGTAATGCCGGCCTCGGTGCAGTTGGGGGATCAGGGAGTGGTCTCGCTGCAGTTCAAGATCATGAGGGACGGGAACGTGCCGGACGGAGACCCGCAGCGAGTGTTTGGGTCGGGCAAAGAGCCGTTGGACCGGGCGGCGGTGTCGTCGATCCGGGCGTCCAATCCATTTCCGCCATTGCCGGGGCAATTCAAAGGGCCGTACATCGAACTTCGCTTCACCTATTATTACAATCTTCCGGTTCCGTCGAACTGAATTGCCGGTTGGCTTGAACAAAGAGCGGACGTCGCACGCGGACGGAAAAGCCGATTCCTCGTTTTGCACGGAGTGGCAAGTAGTGACTGACTCTCGGCAATGAAACTAGCGCGTCAACAAGTGATCGGCACCCTGGTGCTGGCTTTGATTGTGCTGATTGTGCTGCTGATTCGGGCGTGGCCATACCTTTTCCACAAATGAAGAGTCCAACGGAGGTGCCCCTTGTTGCGCTCTTGGGGCCAACTGCATCAGGGAAATCGTCGCTTGCTGTGTGGCTTGCCGGGCGGCTCGATGGGGAAGTTGTGGCGTGCGATTCGACGCAACTTTACCGCGGTTTCGACATCGGCACCGCGAAGCCGAACGAAGCGGAACGAAGCGGCGTGGCGCATCACCTGATCGATGTTCTGGATGCGAGCGAAGAAGCGACAGCGGGAGGCTACCGGGAGCTGGCGATTGCGGTTCTAGCGGATTTGCGGGAACGAGGCAAGTTACCGATCTTCACCGTGGGCACAGGTCTGTATCTGCACGCCCTGCTAGAGGGGTTGGCGGACCTACCGCAACGATCGGAAGATTTGCGCGAGCGGCTGCGAGAGAGCGCCGCGGAACACGCCCCGGGGCATCTTCACCGGATTTTGTCGAAGCTGGACCGTGCTTCGGCGGAAAAAATTGCCGCGGCCGACAAACAGAAACTGATCAGAGCGATCGAAGTCTGCTTGCTGACGAAGAAGCCGCTATCGAAGGTTCATCAAAGCGGGAGCAAACCGCTCGAAGGCTGGCGAGCACTGAAGATCGGATTGATGCCCAAGCGGGAAGCGCTGTACCAGCGAGTGCATAGAAGGACCGAGGCGATGCTGGAGCGAGGCTGGCTCGGAGAGGTGCAGGGCCTGGCCGGGAGCGGCTTGAAGGAAGACGCGAAGCCGTGGGATTTTATTGGCTACCGGGAACTGCGGGCCGTATTAAAAGGCCAAGCATTGCTCGAGGAAGCGCGGGAGGCGATTCAGCAGGCAACGCGGAGGTATGCAAAGCGGCAGATGACGTGGTTTCGGCGGGAGAAAGGCGTCGAGTGGGTGGAGGGATTTGGGGATGAAGAGCAAATCCGGGTAAAAGTGCTGGCAAAGATAAGAGAGGGACTGGGGGGACTGGGAAGGGCGGTTCCCGAGGCTGGCGAATAGACGTATAATGACGTCGATGAAGCAAGTCCCTGCCAGGTTCCGCGCAAAGAGAGCGACGGCGGCGATCCCAAGCGATCCATGAAGACCCAACATGAAGTTTCGGCGGCGGAACGGGTGCTGTTGGTGGGAATCGGGTGGAAACGCGCGGCGCGATTTCCCGGAATGCCGGCCGGCGAAGCAGGGCGCGAATCGCTCGCCGAGTTGGTAGAGTTGGCGGAGAGCGCCGGGGCCGAAGTTGCCGGGACGATTTTTCAATTGCGCGACGCCGCCGACCCGGCGACGCTCGTAGGGCGTGGTAAATTGGAAGAAATCCGAGCGGAGGCGAACGCGCGGCAGACTCCGCTTATCATTTTTGACAGCGAACTTTCCCCCGTACAACAGCGGAACATCGAGGAAGCGACGGAGCGACGGGTCCTAGACCGCACGCAGCTGATTTTGGATATTTTTGCGCGGCATGCAAGGAGCCGCGAGGGGCAGTTGCAGGTGGAATTGGCCCAGTTGAATTACCTGTTACCCCGGCTGACGGGACACGGCGCGCAAATGTCGCGCTTGGGCGGCAAAAGCGGCGGGGGTGGGGCTGGAGGAGCGGGAGGAGCAGCGGGAAGAATCGGCGTACGCGGACCCGGCGAAAAGAAACTGGAGACAGACCGCCGGCGCATCCGGGAGCGCGTGCGCAAGATCCAGCAGAGCATCGAGGACGTGCGGCAGCAACGAGCGCTGAGAAGAGAGGCGCGAAACGCGGTGCCGCTCGGCACGGTGGCGCTGGTCGGATACACAAATGCGGGGAAGTCGACGTTGTTCAATGCCCTGAGCCGGGCGGAAGTGCTGGTCTCGCCGAGAATGTTTGCCACGCTGGACCCGACGGTGAGGGCGCTGCGTTTGACGTCGAACCGGCGAATTCTTATTTCAGACACGGTCGGATTTATCCGAGGATTGCCGAAGGGGTTGATCGCGGCGTTTCGGGCCACGCTCGAGGAAGTGCAGGAAGCCGCCCTGCTGCTGCAAGTGAGTGATATTTCGAACGCCTATCACGACGAGTTGGAGCAGGAGGTGGAAAAGATCCTGGGAGAACTCGGAGTGACGGAAAGGCCGCGGCTGCGAGTGTTCAACAAGGTGGACAAGCTTTCGCGAGAGATGCGCGAGGAACTGGCGGCGGCATGGCGGCGCCGCGCACCGGGAGAGGAGCCCCCCGTTTTTGTCTCCGCGCTGACTGGAGAAGGGTTGGATGAATTGCTGCGACGGGTCGATGAGGCATTGCCGGTAGACCCCTTGGTGAGACTGTGTCTGCACGTGCCGCTGAGCGAGGGCCGGTCACTGGCACTGATCCATGCGCTAGGGCGGGTGATGCATTCGAGGGTGAACGATTCGCACATGGACCTTGAGGCGGAGGTGCCGGAAGCGATGGCGAAGCGGTTGAAGTTAGATGAGTTTCAAGTAAAGGGAACTCCGCCGTCTCCGAGTGCGTATCTTTAGGAAAGGGGGTAAACGAGGATGGCAGCATTTGTTCTTTGGTGCATTTTGCTGGTGGTTTGCTGGCCCATCGCGCTGCTGGCGTTGGTGTTGTACCCCATCATATGGTTGTTGCTGCTGCCGTTCCGGATTGTAGGGATAGCGGTGGAGGGGGTTTTTGCCTTGTTGCGGGCCATTCTGTTTCTGCCGGCGCGCGTGCTGCGTGGACCCCACGCGATCTAGGGGCTGAGGAAAACACGAGTTCTTTTACCTTGCAGTAACTCACCAGAAACCAGCGAATATGAACGAAATGTCACGAGATTGCGCGGGTGTTAAAGCCTGTTTTTGTGGCCATTGGCTTGTGGAAAACATTGTGGAAACTCCTGAGAAGGAATAAGACGCCCCGAGCAGTTGCGTCGAGGGAGACTTGTAGGGCAGAACCACGTTCTTCGTAAGTCGTTATAAATAAAACAGTTACATCATACCTCGGACCGCATAAGCACAAACAGCGAACAGAGAATCGGATCGTTTCAAAAAGAGAATTTGCACAGGTCTGCGGCAGGGGGTATTACGAAAGAGTATCTGTACCCTTTGAGCGCGAGAGTTCCCTGTAATAACCCGGAAGTATCGTTTCGAGCGACGGGAAGGTCACATCGTGCAGCGTTGACCTGAGAAGAGGCGGAGTCTATAGTGAGCCGAGTGGCCGCAAAAGGCAAAAAAAGGGCCGTGGTGCCGCCACACGGATATGAATTTCCCGAACTCATTGACGCTGCTGCGGATATTTATCGTGCCGCTGCTGATTGTGGTGCTCCTGACACGAAGCCCGAACGTCGAGCTGTGGGGCTTCAAAATGAACTTTGAGTTTTGGGGCGTACTGATCCTGCTGATTGCCGCGGCAACGGATTGGGCCGACGGGTACATTGCGCGCCGCAACGCGCAGGTAACGACACTGGGGATTCTGCTCGATCCGATCGCCGACAAATTGTTGATTTGCGCCGCGTTCATCTCGCTCGTGGACATGCATCTGGCACCCGCCTGGATGGTGGTAATTATCATCGGCCGGGAGTTCATGATTTTGGGGTTGCGGAATATTGCGTCAGCGGAAGGCTTCACCATTGCGGCGTCGACACTAGGGAAGACCAAGATGGTGTTGCAGGTGAGCGCGGCGGCGGTTTTGATCGGCGGTGCGCGGCGGCCTTCATTGAACTGGATTGGCCTCGCGCTGCTATGGCTTGTGGTGATCAGCGCGCTGGTCTCCGCCGGACAGTACTTTTACCGGTTCTGGAGTCAATTGGACGACCGGATCAAGCAGCGGCGCAAACTCAGCATGCTCGAAGCGCAGAAGAAGCCGCAGGATGCAGTCCCTCTCTGAAGGCGAAAGGCGAGCGATCCTCGAGTTAGCCCGCAAGGCAGTGCTAGAGGCGGTTTGCCACAATCGCGCAGTTGGACCCATTCCCCAGCAAGGCGTGTTTGAAAGGCGCAGCGGTGTGTTTGTGACCTTGCACGTGAGGGGGAAACTTCACGGATGCATTGGAATGATCGAGCCGCGGACGAGTCTGGGAGAAAGCATCGTCAAGTGCGCGATCGGAGCAGCGCTGGAAGATCCGAGATTCAGTCCGATGCGGCCGGGAGAAGCCGAGGAAGTGAAAATTGAAGTGTCGCTGTTGTCGCCCGTAGAGAGGATTCGTGTGGAAGAGATCGAGATCGGGAAACACGGCCTGGTGGTAGAGAACGGCCTGAATCGGGGATTGCTGCTGCCGCAAGTTGCGATAGAGCACGGCTTAGATCGTGAAGGGTTTTTGAGAGAAACGTGCCACAAAGCTTCGTTGGCACGGGACGCGTGGCTGCACCCGGAAACCAGGATTTATGGTTTTACCTGCGAGGTTGTCCGGGAGAACTTCGAGGAGTGATTGAGAAAAAAGAAGCCCGCGCCAGGCGTGCGACGCGGGCTAGAAAGATAGCGCGGCCGGGAGAAAACCCTATTCAATCTCAGCGTAATCGCCGGCCCAAAGGTCGGAGCGGCTGTAGGTGATCAGGATGGTGGAGGAATTGGGTCCGACGTTGATGACAATGCCCTCACCGAGGACTTCGCGAGGCAGATCGTTCCACTTGTAAGCCTGGGGCGTACTGCCGAAACCGTACATCTTGTACTGGTAGTCTTGATAGTAGACTGCCGTGTCTGCGGTGGAACCCTGGTAGCGGAAAACGCGGAGATACTCACCGACGGTCACGCCCTGGTTGGTGCCGAGGTTGACATAGACGGTCGTGAACTTTCCATAGACGTTTGAGAATTCCTTGCCGATTACAAGCATGCCGACCGATTTTCCGCTGGCGGGCGCGAACGGGTCGAACTGAGAAGCAGGCTTGAACGGCGGAGACGGACGTTCCTGCATGGGCCGGACGAGGTCGCCGCGCTGGAGGTAGCCGCAGGCAAAGGTAACCTCGGCGATGGAAACGTTGGGTTGCACATTGACGACTTTGAGTTGGCCGGCGTCGTGATAGATGGTGCCCATGGCTTTCAAAAGCTTGCTCTGCCACTTGAACCATTGGACGTGGACGGGATCGCTGACAGGGCGCACGACAGAAAAGCGATCGCCAACGTGCACACCCTGGCTGGCGCCCTTGCTGACGTAAACTAAGTCGCGAGTGCTGAAAACGATCTTGGAGTTGGACTGCTCGCCGGAAATCAGGCGCAGATCATCGCCGATGTTTTCGCTCGAGACAAAATTGGAGCAGTAGATCGCGGAGTAGTCCGGGGAAGTGGCCGTCGGGATGGCCTGAGTGGTCGACACGGGAGGATTCTGAGCATTGTTCTGGCTGCGAGCGGTGGCACCCACGAGCACCATGCCGAGTGAGATTCCAGCTGCAATTGCGCGCATTTGACACTCCTTCGCGTCACGCCCAAAAGGGCCGTGCGGGGACTACATGATTTGAAACTAACAAGGCCCCGGGGATGCGTCAACAGAATGGGGAGGCAGACTTTACACTTTTGCAAAGACGTGCTACAAGCCCTATTTTCAATAGATTGGAGGGATTTTGGGCGTATGGAACCGTTTGGGAAGGGGCTCGGGCGAATTTGTGCGGTGGTAGCCGCCCCGACGGCTCTCGAATTCAGGCAATTGCTCGGCAAAGCGCTGAGGGAAACGCCCACGGTGGAATTGCGGCTGGACTGGCTGCGAAGCGATGCGGAACGACACAAGCTCTTAGATTGGCTGAAACGGTCGAAGCGCCGGGGAGCGCGGCTGATAGCGACCTGTCGGCGGAGGGTTGGTGGCGGAGAACTGGCCGGAGACGCGGGCGCAGAGCTGTTCTGGCTGATGAAGGCGAAAGAAGCTGGTTGCGAGTGGTGCGATCTGGAAATCGAGACGCTTCGGGAGTTACCAGGCAGGTCCGTCCAGGACTACGCCATGCCTCCGAAGGTGCTGCTTTCGATCCACGACTTCCGCCGGACGCCGAAGCTTCCGCAACGAGTGAAAATTCCGACGCGCGGCGGGGTGGCCGCGGTGAAAGTCGCGGCAATGGCCCGGACGATTTCAGACAGCGTGCGTCTGCTGCGAGTGGCGAGGGGCGGACAGAACGTTGTAGCGGTGCCGATGGGGGAAATCGGACTGCCAGCGAGGGTATTGGCTCTGCGAGAGGGTAGCGCGTTGGCTTATGGAGCGCTGCAGGCGGCCACGGCTCCGGGACAAGTTCCCCTGGAGGCGCTAAAGGAGCTGTACAGAGCCCACAAGTTGAATAAAGCGACGCGAGTCTACGGAGTGATTGGAAATCCGATTGGGCATTCGATGTCGCCCCTGATGCACAACACCGGCTACGTGGCAGCGAGAAAAAATGCCGTGTTTTTGCCGTTCCTGGTGGAAAACCTTGGGGAATTTGTCAAGGCGGCACCCGAATTTGATTTGTCGGGATTCAGCGTGACGCTTCCTCATAAGCAGACGATCTTCCGCTACCTTGAGGACTGCGAGCCGCTGGCAGAGAGAATCGGAGCGGTGAACACGGTTACCGTGAAGAGAGACGGCAAGTTATCTGGAAGCAATACGGATTACGTGGGTGTGCTGGCCGCGTTGCAGAAGAAGATGCGCCTAAAGGGCAGCCGGGTGCTTGTGTTCGGCGCGGGGGGCGGGGCGCGGGCGGCGGCATTCGCGCTGGCAAAAGCAGGGGCGCAGGTTTGCGTGTGCGCACGGCGCGCAGAGGCGGCGCGGGAGTTAGCACGAGCGGCGGGAGGAGAAGTGATGCGGCGCGGGGAATTGCGAAAGCAGAAGTTTGATGCCATCGTAAACTCCACGCCTTTAGGGATGCATCCCCACCCGGAGATTTCCCCGCTCGCGCCCGGCGAGTTAAACTGTTCCCTGGTGATGGACCTGATTTACCGGCCGCTGCAGACGAAACTCCTAAAGACTGCCGCAGCGAGAGGTATACGGACGGTACCCGGGGTGGAGATGTTTCTGGCACAGGGGATCGCACAGTGGGAACACTGGATGGGCTGGCGGGCGCCTGAGGCGGCCATGAGGCGAGCGGTTCTTGGATCGTTGCGAGCCGAAGAGAAATCACGCCGATAAGCAAAAGCAACAGCCACCCTAAAGCAAATCAGTTTGTCTTTGAGTATCCGACGCTGTGGATTTGAGTGATTCGATGATCCAGCCGACGTTCGAAGAGTTCCAGCGGATCGCCAAGCGGGGGAATCTGATCCCGGTGTACGACGTGTTTTCAGCGGATTTGCTGACGCCGGTGAGCGCGTACCTGCGGTTGGCGCAAGGGGCGCGGTACTCGTTTCTGCTGGAAAGTGTGGAAGGCGGGGAAAAGATCGCGCGCTACACATTCGCCGGGGCACACCCGGAAGAGGTATTCCGCTACGCGGGCGGGGCTTGCGTGCTGGAGAGCCGCAACCGGATCGTGTGGGAAGAGCGCGATCCGATCTCGTTTTTGCGGGAGCACGTGGCGCAGTTTCAGCCGGTGCGCTTGCCGGGCTTGCCGCCGCTTGTGGCCGGGGCGATTGGTTACTTCAGCTACGACATGGTGCGATTGATCGAAAGGCTGCCGAAGCGGCTGAAGGACGATATCGGGTTATACGACGCGATGCTCATGTTTTATCGCGGGCTCATCGCATTTGATCACGTGCAACATCGCCTGTGGGTTGTGAGGAACGTGTACACGGAGGGTCCGGGAAGCCTGCGAAAGAACTACGATGCCGCGGTCAAGGAAATCCGGCGGACGCGGGGATTGTTGGAGGAGCCGGTCGAGGGCGAAAGGCGCGAAGAGCAGCGCAAGGGGAAAGCGGCGAAGCCGGCGGTGAAATCGAATTTTCTTCGCCAGGAGTACCTGGAGGCAGTGCGCAAGTCGAAGGAGTACATCCGGGCGGGCGACATTTTCCAGGTGGTGGTAAGCCAACGGTTTTCGGCGGAAACCAAGGCCGCGCCGTTCGACATTTACCGCGAGCTGCGGGCGGTGAATCCCTCGCCGTATCTTTTCTATCTGCACTTAAATGACGTGCACGTGGTCGGCAGTTCGCCGGAGATGCTGGTGAAGGTGCAGGGACGCGAAGTGTTTTACCGCCCAATCGCAGGCACGCGGTGGCGGGGAAAGGATGAGGCAGAGGACTTGCGGCTGGAGCGGGAAATGCTGGACAGCGAGAAGGAACGCGCCGAGCACATCATGCTGGTGGATCTGGGGAGAAATGATCTGGGGCGAGTGTGCGACTATGGCACGGTGAGGGTGGAGAAGTTGATGACCGTAGAGCGCTACTCGCATGTGATGCATCTGGTGTCGAGCCTGCGAGGGAAGCTGCGGGAAGACGTGGATTGCTTCGACGCGCTAATGGCTTGTTTTCCTGCGGGAACGGTTTCCGGAGCGCCCAAGGTGCGAGCAATGGAGATCATCGAGGAGCTGGAAAAAACGCGGCGCGGAATCTATGCGGGTGGGATTCTGTATCTCGACTTCGCTGGGAATCTGGATTCATGCATCGCTCTGCGGACGATGGTCATCAAAAACGGCGTGGCCCATGTGCAGGCAGGCGGAGGGATCGTGGCGGATTCAACGGCGGACGCCGAATTTGAGGAATCGGTGAACAAGTCGAAAGCGCTGCTGGGGGCGCTGGCGACGGCGCACGCGCCAAGAAACATGTGGAAAGCGAAGGTCAAGGGAAAGAAGTGATCTTGCTGCTCGACAACTACGATTCGTTTACCTACAACCTGGCCCAGTATCTCGGCGAACTCGGGTGCACGCTTGAGGTGCACAGGAACGACAAGATTTCGGTGGAGCAGATCGCACGCCTGAAACCGGAGAAGATTGTGATTTCGCCCGGGCCCGGTACGCCGCAGGAAGCGGGCATCGCGGTGGAGTTGGTGCAGAAACTGGCGGAAAAGTTCCCGATTCTGGGAGTTTGCCTGGGACACCAGGCGATTGGCGCCGCTTTTGGGGCAAAGATCATTCGCACGCCGAAGCTCTTTCATGGGAAAACGAGTGAGATCGAGCACGACGGAAAAGGCATTTTCCGGTCATTGCCGAATCCCTTTACGGCCACGCGATACCATTCGCTGATGGTGGACCGGAAGTCGCTGCCGCACGAGCTTGAAGTGAGCGCGGAGACAAAAGACGGCGTGATCATGGGTTTGCGGCACCGCGAGTACGAGGTGGACGGTGTGCAGTTTCATCCCGAATCCGTGCTCACCGAATCGGGCAAGCAACTTCTGAGTAATTTTCTTTCCATCCGTTAAAGCCTAGCGAGTCGCATTGGTCGCGAACATGGCCACAGCGGCGCTGTGCACCCAGGGATTTCGCACCGGGGATGGGAATCCACCAGAGAGTCCGGCGAACCTTTGAGAGGAACCCTCGGAGTCAACGCCCTGACAGCTTGTGTTCGCTGGTGAACCGGACCAGTTGTTCAAGTTTCGCGAGCGCGGCGCCGGAGGAGATGGCGCCGCGGGCGAGCTGAGCTCCATCAATGAAGTTTTTGGCGATGCCGGTGACGACCAGGGCAGCGGCGGCATTCATGACAACGATGTCGTGAGGCGGGCCAAGCTCTCCTTGGAGAATTCTGCGAATGACGGAGGCGTTTTCCTGCGGCGTGCCGCCACGTAAGGCTTCGAGTGGAGCGGGAGACATGCCAAAGTCGGAGGGCGAGACGCTGAAGTAAGTGATGCTTTGGCCGCGGACATCGGCGATCTGCGTTTCGCCGGAAAGAGAGATTTCGTCGAGCCCGCCAGCTCCATGAACTACGAAGGCACGGGTAATGCCAAGTTCAGCGAGTGTCTCAGCGACCAGGGTGAGGACCTCGAGAGAAAACACACCGACGACCTGCGTTTCCGCGCCAGCGGGATTCGTGAGTGGACCGAGGAAATTGAAGACGGTGCGTTTGCCGATTTGTTTTCGCGCGGGAACGGCGTGGCGAGTGGCGGAATGGGCAGCCGGAGCGAAGAGGAAGCCGATGCCGACGTCCTGAATCGATTGACCGGCGTCGCGCAAAGGCAGGTCAATGTACACGCCGAGGGCTTCGAGCACGTCGGCGGAACCGCAAAGCGAGCTGACCGAACGATTGCCATGCTTGGCAACGCAAGCGCCTGCGGCCGCTGTTACGATCGCGGCTGCAGTCGAAATATTGAAAGTGCCGCTGCAATCGCCGCCCGTCCCACAGGTATCCACCATGTTGTTGGGTCTGGGGGCACCGGGAGGAAACACGGGAGCGGCGTGTTTGCGCATGATCCTGGCAAAGGCGCTTAGCTCGTGGGCCGTCACCGGGCGCAGGTTCAAGGCCAAGAGCAAGCGAACGATGTCTGGCGTGTCCATCCGGCCGGCGAGGAGTTCTTCCATGACGGTTTCGGCCTCAGCTCGAGAGAGGAGAGCGCCGTCTTCCAGCTTAGAAAGCCAATCCAATGTGAAATTCCTTTGCTTGGGTGCGGGTGAGATGTTCAGGCATCCTTGCCCGTTCCCGGTGACTCAAGTAAACTTTAATGTTTTGCGAAGCCTCAAATTCTAACATCTGTGCCAAATCCATCGTCGCACAGGAGCGGTGCCCGGCCCGGCCGGGCCCGTCCAAAAGGCAGAATCTCCAATGAAGATTCACGAATACCAAGCTAAAGCCATACTCTCGCGATACGGGGTGACGACGCCGCGCGGGGAGGTGGCTTTCACGAAGGAAGAAGCACGCGAGGCGGCACAGCGGCTGAAGTCGCACGTGGTGGTGGTAAAAGCACAGATCCACGCGGGCGGACGCGGCAAGGGAGGAGGGGTGAAGCTGGCGCGGTCTTCGGACGAGGCGGCGGAGATTGCTTCGCACATTTTGGGGATGACTTTGCTTACGCCGCAAACGGGGCCGCAGGGACGCGTTGTGCGGCGGCTGCTGATTGAAGAAGGCCTGGATATCAAGCGCGAACTTTATCTGGGATTGCTGGTTGATCGCGAGTCTGGGCGACCCGTGTTTATGGCCAGCGCGGCGGGCGGGATGGAAATTGAGCAGGTAGCGAAAGAGAATCCGGCGGCGATTCTGCGGGAACGGATTCACCCGGCGGTGGGCCTACAACCGTATCAAGCGCGCAAGATCGCGTTCGGGCTCGGACTGACGGGCGAGCAGGTGAGCCTGGCAACACCGTTTCTGCAGGCTTTGTATCGCGCGTTCATTGATACCGATGCATCGCTCCTCGAGATCAACCCGTGCGTTCTGACGGGAGACGGGAAACTGGTGGCGCTGGATGCGAAGATGACGTTCGACGATAACGGGCTGTTCCGGCACAAGGACCTGCGTGAGCTGCGCGACTTGGACGAGGAAGATCCGTTGGAGGTTGAGGCGTCGAAGTACGGGCTGAACTACATCAAGCTGGACGGAAACGTGGCGTGCATGGTGAACGGCGCGGGATTGGCGATGGCCACGATGGACATCATCAAATACGCGGGCGGATCACCGGCGAATTTCCTGGATGTGGGCGGAGGGGCGTCGGCGGATCAGGTGAAGAACGCATTTCGCATTCTGCTGAGCGACCCGGGAGTGAAGGCGGTGTTTATCAATATTTTTGGGGGCATCCTGCGGTGTGACGTGCTGGCGACGGGCGTGGTGGCGGCCGCAAAGGACCTGCATGTGCAGGTTCCGGTCGTTGTGCGGATGGAAGGAACGAACGTGGAGCGAGGTCAGCAGATTCTACGCGAGAGCGGCTTGAACTTCACGATTGCGGAAGGAATGAAGGATGGAGCGCAGAAGGTGGTTGCGCTGGCAGGAGGTGCGCGGTGAGCGTCCTCGTCAATGAAAAGACACGAGTGCTGATTCAGGGGTTCACCGGACGCGAGGGAACCTTTCACGCGCAACAGATGATCGAGTATGGCACGAACGTGGTTGGGGGCGTGACGCCGGGCAAAGGCGGCACTAAGCACCTGGAGCGGCCGGTGTTCAATACGGTCGCGGAGGGAGTGAAGGCCACGGGCGCGGATGCCTCTGTAATTTTTGTTCCGCCGCCGTATTCGGCCGATGCGATCCTGGAGGCGGTCGATGTGCAGTTGCCGGTGGTGGTGTGTATCACGGAAGGCATCCCTACGCTCGATATGGTGCGCGTGGCGGAAGTACTCAGTGGATCGAAAACGCGACTGATTGGGCCGAATTGTCCGGGCATTATTTCCCCGGGGAAATGCAAGATCGGCATCATGCCGGGGCGGATTCACAAGCAGGGGAATGTGGGCGTGGTGAGTCGGAGTGGAACGCTGACCTACGAAGCGGTTCATCAACTGACACAATTGGGCATCGGCCAATCGACGTGCATCGGGATCGGTGGCGACCCGATCATTGGGACGACATTCCTTGACGCCATCAAGATGTTCAACGACGATGCGGACACGCACGCCATCGTGCTGATCGGGGAAATCGGCGGCAACGCAGAAGAACGGGCGTCGGAATGGATCAAAACGAATGTGAAGAAGCCTGTGGTCGGCTTCATCGCCGGACAAACTGCGCCACCGGGACGACGGATGGGGCATGCCGGGGCAATTATCAGCGGCGGGCAGGGGACGGCCAAAGATAAGTATGCCGCGATGAACGCGGCGGGGATTCACACGGTGGAGACGCCGGCGGATCTGGGGTCGACGGTGGCTACGGCACTGAAGTGACCCGCGCGGTCGATCCCGCCAAACATGGTCGAGGGATGGCCGAACCCCTCCGCTGCAGAATTCAAACGGTTCCTGTTGATGGCCATTGGTTTGTGTGTTGAATGCAACTTTGGCTGGATATGCGTCGCGATGAGGATTATTTGCCGAAAGGAAACTGCGAGTGAACTTCAAGGTCGCGTGAACCGTGCTGGTGCGATGCTGAAGAATTTGTGGAGGGAATGGCGGAGCGTCTAAGAGGTCCCGTACCTCCTTACTTCTTTTGCCGCCTTGCCTCGATAATCAAACACGAAAAAAAAGGAGTTGCACCGTGTCTATTGAGCGGACGTTTGCAATAATCAAGCCGGATGCCGTCAGCCGCGGCCAGCAGGGCGAGATATTGGCCCGCATTCATAAAGCTGGTTTCACGATCGTAGCGATTAAATCGATGCGGCTGACGAAGGAAGAGGCCGGTGGATTTTACGCCGTGCATCGGGAGCGTGCGTTCTTCGGCGAGCTGACCGATTTTATGAGTTCCGGAAAGATCCTTGCGATGGTGTTGGAGGCGGAAGGCGCAATCGCCAGATGGCGCGATACCATGGGCGCAACCGATCCGAAAAAGGCGGCGCCGGGCACAATTCGTCACGACCTCGGCACAAGCATCGGCAGCAACTGCACGCACGGTTCGGACGCGCCGGAAACAGCGGCGTTCGAAATTGGCTATTTCTTTTCAGGCATGGAACTAATCTAGTTGTCCGCGACTAGAAACGAGCGTTGGGTGGAGCCTGGTGTTGCTGGCCTCTGCTTTCTAATGCATTTTCGGCTCGTCTGAGTAAAATAGATAGATTCACCCACTGGCCCACAGGAGGTTTGCATGCCTCGTTTTTGCCGCCGCCAGTTCCTTCAAAAGGCCGCCAGCGCTTCGGCTGCCGCGTGGGTAGCTGCCCGGATGTTAGCCGCGCGCTTAGCGGCGCTTCCGGTCGGGCAGAAAGTCGCAGCCACGGACACCATAACGCTGGGGCGCACGGGGGTTCAGACGTCGCGACTGGCGATGGGAACCGGAACGGTGGGTTCCGGACACCACTCGAACCAGACGGCACTTGGCCTCGATGGGCTATCGCGGTTGCTACAGAACGGCTACGACAATGGCTTGCGCTTTTTCGATACCGCTGATTCTTACGGCAGCCATCCGCATGTTGCCGACGCGCTGAAGCATGTGGATCGCAGTAAGGTAACCATCCTGACGAAATCGTGGGCGCGGTCCGGCCCGGAAATGCGGGCGGATTTGGATCGTTTTCGACGTGAATTAGGCACCGACCATCTTGACGTTGTGTTGATGCATTGCATGACGGAAGGGGACTGGACGACGCGCTACCGTTCCGCAATGGACGCGCTCTCAGAGGCAAAAACGAAGGGGATTATCCGTGCGCATGGGTGCTCGTGCCATTCGATCGAGGCTTTGCGCACCGCCGCGAAATCCGAGTGGGTCGAGGTGGATCTAGTGCGAATCAATCCGATCGAGTCGCACATGGATGCCGACCCGGAGACGGTTGCAAGCGTGATACGAGAGATGCGGGCGGCGGGGAAAGGAATTGTCGGGATGAAAATTCTGGGGCAAGGGGATCTGCGCGACCGGCAGAACGAAGCGATTCGCTATGCGCTTGGCCTTGGCACGCTCGATGCGTTTACGATTGGAGCTGAGTCGATCGCTGAGCAAAAAGACCTGATGCAGCGCATCGCGAGCGTCTGACGACACGAAAATCCCGCTCGCCGCCGTTTCTCCGCCCACACCTCGTTACTGAAATAGAGCGCATGGACTCCTTTCGCGAACTCGGCCGCGCTTTGCTGATGCTGGGCGGGCTGCTGGTCCTGATTGGCGCGTTTTTCTATTTTGGTGGGAAATTGCCGTTCCGTTTGGGGCGCTTGCCCGGCGACATCGTGCACAAGGGCGAGCACACTAGTTTCTATTTTCCAATTACCACAAGCATTCTTCTAAGCGTGGGACTGAGCCTTTTGTTTTGGCTGATTTCGCGGATTCGCCGTTGAACGGTTGTAGCCTCTGATTGCGCTGCGCTAGACTCGTGCCAATGGATCAACTCCAGTTTAATCTGCAACCAGAACGGCGTGTCTACACCGTCAGCGACCTGACAGCGGGCATTCGTGACCTTCTGGCAAGGAATTTTACGGATGTGTCCGTCCAGGGAGAAATTTCCAATTGCCGGCCAGCGACGTCGGGGCATATCTATTTCACACTAAAAGATGAGCGCGCGCAGGTGCGCTGCGTGTTTTTCAAGCAGCAGCAGCGCGGCATGAAGTTCCGCCCGGAAGACGGATTGAAGGTGACGGTGCGCGGGTCGGTGAGCGTGTACGAGGCGCGCGGAGAATATCAGATCTACGTGGAATCCGTCGAGCCGCTGGGCCGCGGCACGTTGCAGGTGGCATTCGAGCAGCTCAAAAAGAAGCTGGACTCGGAGGGGCTGTTCGATCCGGCGCGGAAAAAGGCGCTGCCGTTGCTGCCGAGCCGCATCGGGCTAATCACGTCGCCGACAGGGGCGGCGGTGCGCGATGTAGTGCGAATCCTGAGGCGACGATTTCCGAACGTTCACCTAACGCTGTACCCGGTGCGCGTTCAAGGGGAAGCAGCGGCGGAGGAGATCGCTCAGGCATTTGGCTATTTCAACAGGAAGCGGTCGGCTGACGTGATTCTGCTGGTGCGAGGCGGCGGATCGATTGAAGACCTATGGGCGTTCAATGAAGAAAAGCTAGCGAGGGCGATTGCGGCTTGCCTGATTCCCGTGATTTCCGGGGTGGGGCATGAGACGGATTTTACGATTGCGGATTTTGTCTCAGACGTGCGCGCTTCCACGCCTTCGGCAGCGGCGGAACTTGTGGTGCAGACGAGGCGTGAATTTGACAAGCACGTTGCCGATTTGCGGGAGTCACTTGAGAACCTGGTGCACCGTCGACTGCTCGAATTGTCGCGACGGGTACATGAACTCGCCGGCCGACGGGGGTTTCGGAGGCCTTTGGACCTGCTGCGGCAAAGGCGGCAACGCGCTGACGAGTTGACATCGCGCCTGGCATCGGGACTGCGCGCACGCATGGAGCTTTCGCGGAAGCGGCTTACCACGGCGCATTTGCGAATTGCGAGATTTGATTTTCGCGCCAAGGTGGCGGCACTGCGGCTGCGGCTAGAAAAGCAGGGTCACGAATTGGGCGCCCGCGCCGAACGCTTGCTGCGCTTGAGGCGGGAACGCTGGCAGCGACTGGCGCTGCAATTGCAGGAGCGCAGCCCGTTGAAGGTGCTCGAGCGAGGCTATGCGATTGCCACGGACACGGCGGGGGTGGTCTTGCGTGATGCCAATCAAGTGACGGTTGGCGGTGAGGTC
>Ga0306920_100000908_pt1 | contig 36044 bp, 40 predicted proteins | sample flu12Cox44000170_FD_204666 | JGI IMG/M metagenome (GOLD analysis project Ga0306920, IMG submission 204666) | Lab enrichment of tropical soil microbial communities from Luquillo Experimental Forest, Puerto Rico - flux4day.12C.oxic.44.000.170 (v2)... | ecosystem: Environmental > Terrestrial >...
ACCACTTCGTAACTCACTACAATGCTTCCAGCAGACCTTTCATCTGGACCGCCACTGCCGATTCAATCCTCAACAAGCTTCAACGCCTTTGTAAAGTTATTAATGGGACACCATACTAGTCGACCATGAGGGACAGAGCGAAACGGCGACGGCGCTCGACCGTTTCCTTTCCGCCGATCGGCTGGCCGGTAAGATGGGCGAGCGCATCGCCGCTGGCAATGCTGCGTTCCGTGGCCGTGCCGGCGAGCAGCTCCGTCGCGACTATATAAACTTCATCCTCAAAGAAGCCGATTTGATTATCCATGCTTGCGAGTACGGTTGGTGCATGTTCCAGGCCGAGACTGCTCGTTGCGGTGGCCGGCTTGCGCCAGGTCCCGTGGGTCGCAGTCCCACAGTTTGTCTCGACTGCACCAACTTCGTTGTAGAACCAAAACACGCGCCATATTGGCGAGAGCGCCGGGAGCGCAATCTCGCGGTCATGCCGCAAGCGTCGCATCTGACTCGTGCGGCATTGGAGGAAGCGATCGCTCAATGCGACCGGGTGTTGTCCAGGCTGGAGGGGAACCATGTCGAAGAAGACCGCGGAGAGCCGGCGCAACCACGCAGCCCACGCTTATCTCGCCGCACTCGACCGTATGCTCGAAGGCAAAGCCACACATCCCGATTACGTTGGACGCCCGGTTCGCATCACTCCCGCCGCCGTCGCTAAGGAAGCGCGCCGCAGCCGCAACCCGCTCTATACCACGCATCGTGCGCTGCTGGCCGAGATCGAAGCCGCCGCATCGGGTCCGACGCCCGCGACCGATCTCGCCGCAACCGTCACTAGACTCGAAGCGCGCAATGCCGAACTACGCCGGTTGGTTCAGCAATTACAGGTGGATAAACGTAATCTCGCGACTGAGAACCTGTCGCTCCTACATCGCGCCCGTCACGAAGAGCGGCTTCGGCGCTCGCGAGCGAGAGACGCTGGTTCACAACTTCCTCGCGTACCGCGCCGCTAGTGTCTAAGGCTTGACCGATAGTGAACAATGCCTTCTTCTGCGCCGCGAGACGTCTATAATACTACTTCAAAAGATGACGAAACTCGCAACTCGAGACGATCATTTTCGCTGTAGTAGCGATTGCTGTCGTTCCTGTTGCCGCGTTTTGTGCTGACATTGGCAAAATACCTTGGACTGAATCCAACCTTGAAACACTACGGGCCTTTGACAAGGCAGCCATTGTGAGGTTCGTCAACGACTCTGACATTCTGGGCCCAGCGGAAGAAATCAGTGAGTTTTCCTGGTCGACCTGGCCGGAGACGGCAGATACGCGCTAGCTGTGATTGTAGTCTGGGGCACCTGCTGTAGCAGTCTGGTCATCTATCAACAAGACGCGAACGAAAAACTTAGCAGTCAGCAGTTTAAAGGACCCGGCCCGCTGCGCCTCACGATAAGGGATGTCAACGGCGACGGTAAACAGGAACTGATACTTCCGCCTCCTTTACCAGATCCCGGCGTTGAGAGCTTTGGCGGAGTTCGAGAGATCATCTGGCCGCACGTCTACCGGTTGGACAACCGCAGATACATCGAAGCGAGCAACGAGTTTGCAAGCTACTACGAAGCCCAGGTTCTGCCACCGATCGAACAGGCGATTTCGTCGGCGCGCGAGCGTATCGCGTATGGACCTATCGGGATGCGGTCACAGTGCTTGCTGATATCGGGGGACACGCAGCCGATTTGCGCGCGGCTAACGCCGCACTCAAATCGGCAACAGACAGATAGCAGGAATCTTCAGGCTGATTCCCACAAGTACACTTGAGACAGTACCTATCTCGTGGTATAGCGTGCTGTAAAATTCTTCCGGCTTATCGCAGCAATGCCGAGCGGGGAGATTCACGTAATCGAGCGTCTGTGAGTAGTAGGCTTGAAAGCGCCGTGACGGGGAGTCCGAACGGAGCTCGGGCCGATTTGGCATATTCGCATAAACCGCTTCGCAACGGCCGATCTTCCCATGCTCCGTCAGTACGGTTTGCTCGGGGAGGCTAAGCTGACAACCCTCCGTTTGTTCGACGTTAAACACGGTGTAGTAGCGGAGCACGGTAAACGTGCGCTATTCCATTTCGCCGGAGTCAGTCTCAATGTCTCTGCTCATTCGCTTGGCGAACACGACGGGTAAGCCGTGCTCGCCCTTTTTGACGGTGCCCTTTGCTTCCTTTGCCTGTTTGAACGTGAGCCAGTACGGTGACTTGTAGCCCGAGCATGCCAGCATCACCACGTTGATCCCGTGGTAATCCTGTTGACTGATGGCGTTTTTGGGAAGGACGCCGCGGCTTGACCATGGCTTGTGCCACGGCGGCGTACCTTCTTCTCGCAGCTTAACAATGCGATCGGTGATAATCTCTCATCGCGCATGATCGGATACCTCTCTTATCCGGCTGTGTTGCTGGGGTCATCGGTGTTGGCGCAGTGGAGGCCCTTTTGTTAGATGATAGGAATTTACATTGAACTGTAATATACTTGTCAAATACAGTAGATTACCCTGATGAGCGACCATGGGTTCTGGGGTTGGATCTACGGCGTAACTCTTCCTCTTTTTGCTGCAAATAAATTTTGATGGCAGCGCGCAGAACCGCACTGGCAGAGACCGGAACGTCTTGTTGCTGACCTATTCGCTGCGCCCGATTCCATTCGTCCTCGGTCACGGCGACATTGTGTCGTTTCATGTATATGACAGTTGTTTACTGCATGCCGCATGTCAAGTCTCGGCTCTTGTTTCAACCAATTCCTGACGTATGCCAATTGCCCGATTGGAGCGATTTAGGCAAAGCGACTAGCACTCAGCCGAGACAAGACGCGGCAAATTGCGGCATCGCTCGCGGGGCGCCGCTAACCGTTTTGAGCATTGTGGGGCGCGACTCTGCATATCTGGTTGGAGATCCCTTAGGCCAGACATTTCGGCCGGGTAAGCAATCCTGGAATCGCTGAAGTTAAACCACGGCCTTATTCGACGTGATTAGATGGGACCCCTTTCCGGCCGTAAGGAATCTCCATAGGGCCTGGGTCCTTGCGGGGTCTGAGCAGCGGAATACGCCGTTGCGTAATGTCCCTTGAATGTTTCGTTGAGCATTCCTTCTAGGAGGATCGCGCCTCGGCGCCGGCCTCCCGGCAGCTCTGAGTTATCAACTGTTGGTTTGGATGGCCGGAGGTAAGGGATGGCTAATTTGTGCCGAGTGCGGCAAATGGTTCGAGTCGGCAACTAGACGCGACCCTAAGCGCAGCGTCTACTGTCGGCGGTGTGGCCGGGCCGCAGCAATGCGCGCCGCAAGCCGACGCTATTACGAGAAGCACAAACGGAGTCTAGTAGGGGATAATCATGGCTCGCAGACGTAACGCTGGCGAGGACTCAATCTTTCGGCGCGCGGATGGACGCTGGTGCGCTCAACTTGACTGGGTTGGCAAAATGGTCGGCGAGTCAGAAAGTACGTGTATGGCACCACGGCACAGAAAGTTCAAGATGAACTGCTGAGGGCGCGGTCAGATCATGCGGCTGGCCTTCCTGTGGCAGCTGAGCGGCAGACGGTCGCGCGATTCCTCGAAGGCTGACTTGAGGATGCCGTTAAGCCGTCGGTTCGCCCGTTGACGTATGAGCAATACCGACAACACGTGAAGCTCTACCTCAGCCCGCTGCTCGGCCGTCATGTTCTGAGCAAACTTACGCCGCAGCATGTCCGCGCGTTTCTGAGGCAGAAGATTCAGGATGGCTTATCGCCGCGAACCGTTCAGCTCTCGCTCGTGATCCTGAAAAAGGCGCTAGGTCAAGCCGTCAACGACAGAGTGCTTGCGCGCAACGTAGCAAAGCTCGCGGACGGACCGCGCGTCCAGCGATTCGAGGGCAAAACCTTATCTCCAGAGCAAGTGCGAGCCCTTCTGGATGCTGCCGGCAGGGAGCGGCTTGAATCAAGGCATCCCGTTGCGTTCAATCCAGGAGATCCTTGGGCATAGCTCGATATCCCTCACGGCGAATCTTTACGCCCATGTTGGGGAGCAGCTGAAACGCGAAGCGGCCGATGCGATGGATGCTATCCTTGGTGCCTGATTCGGGGAATAAAATCGAGGGAATGCGGGCTATCGAGCGCTGGTGGCTGTCAAATTGGCTGTCAAAAAATGGATTTGCCTTCCAAGCGGGGATAGCTGCCGAAACGAAAAATACCTTTATCTATTGGTGCCGAGGGCGGGACTCGAACCCGCACGGGGCTTGCGCCCCAGAGGATTTTAAGTCCTCTGTGTCTGCCATTTCACCACCCCGGCTTTCGACCATCAGTTTCGCGTATCGGCTGACCGTTTTGGCATTTTAGCAGGCATTGCTGCGATTGCCTCGCCTCAAGTGGGAAGCACCCTATGCGCTCGTAGAGTAATGACAAAAGGGGTTGATTTACAGCGGCCGGCCTACACATCATTAATGGAACCGGCATGGGATGTGCACCCTACAGAAGACCGGGTATAAGGAGGAGTGTGATCACAACCAAGCTAAATCGGCTTTCGCGCCTGTTACCTACCGGGCGATCGTTACCGCTGATCTTTATCCTTGCCGGTTGCGTGCTGGCGCGAGCGCCGCTTCAGGATACGCCAAAGGTTGTGGCTACGCCTGAACCTGGCCAGCTTAGTGTCGCGATGCAGCCCGCGAACACGATAGGCGATGTGCAGCCGGTCTATGTTTCGATCGCAAACGGTACTGATGTTCCTCGCGCCGTGGTTCCGACCCAGATTTTCGCTTTGGATGAACATGGCGAACGAATCGCTCCGTTGCCTCCGGGCGAAGCGGCACGAGAAGCAGGAGGCGCCGGGGAACTCAAGTCCGCTTTAACGAGTGCGGCTGCCAGCGGCGCTATAACCGGTGCGCTTGGCGCTGGCATAGGCGCAATTGCGGGCTCATTGATCCATAGCGGCGCGACAGGCGCGGCCCTCGGGGGGGCTATCGGCGGCGGCACCGGAGCAATGCAGGGGGCGTTTGCGGGTCCAAGCAAGGCGCATCAGCAGGCCAATGAGCAAATCAACGCGCTGGCCCTGCAAAGCGGGGACGTGCGCAACAATTTTAGTGTGAGCGGCTACGTTTTTTTTCCCAAGGGCGACTATAAGCAAATTCAATTGTTGCTGGTGGACAACGAAAGCGGCAACACTGAGATAATCGAATGTCCTTGGAAATAACGCTCCCGCTCCGTACGTAGTGGGAGGCGAGCGAGAAAACTGGGCTACAGCCTCATCCTGATCGAGTCGATAGCGCGATGGAGCCAACCGCCCCGATTCACTGCCGCCTGCGTTAAGATCGGGACTGACGACGCGGGTTTCCCTGAAATCATCACGGTCAATTGCCCTACAGTCACGCCCTTCGGCAATGGCGCGACCAGCGGCTTGTTGTTAAGTTCGGCAACCAGCTTCAGCTTTCGTTCCGACCCCTGGTCAACCGTGAAGTAGGAGGATCCCCCTTCCGGCGCTATCGACACCTTATCGATGTCACCCTGGTAGACCCGAATCTCCGCCGGCATTGCCTTGCGCCAATCCGATTTCACGGTGGTGAAGGTCTGAAAAGCCCATTCGAGCAATTTATCGGTCTCGACCCGCCGCTTCTCCATGCTCGTGGTGCCGAACACCGCCGAAATCAGATCAAGGTTGTCGGTATGGGCGGAGGCTACCAGATGGTATCCGGCTTCGTCGACGTGGCCGGTTTTGATTCCGTTCACCCGGGAGTCATAGAACAGCAGCGTGTTGAAATTGCGCTGCGAGATCGTGACGGTGCGGCCGTTGGTGCCGACCGTGGTGAAAGTGAAATCCTTGGCCGACGTATATTGCAGCGATTCAGGGAAGGTCTCCAGCAAGGCTCTCCCAAGTTTAACCATGTCGGCGGCGGTGGTGTACTCGCCGGGCGTCGGCAGGCCGTCGGGATTGGTGAAATGAGTCTCATTCAGGCCGAGTGTCCGCGCCTTCTGATTCATCAGCTGGGTGAATGCTTCCTGGCTGCCACCAAGGTATTCGGAAAGCACCACGGCCGCATCATTCCCCGACGACACCATCAGGCCGTAAAGCAGGTCATGGACCGAGACTTTGTTGCCGACCTGCAGAAACATGCGTGATACCGAGTCATTGAGCGACAGACGCCATGCGCTCTCGCTCACGGGCATTTCCGTTTCGAGCGTTATCCGTTTCTGCCGCAGGGCCTCCAGGGTCAGGTAGAAGGTCATTATTTTAGCGAGGCTGGCCGGCTGCATCTTCAGATGCTCATTGTAGGCGTAGAGCACCGCCCCGCTATGGACGGCCATCAGTTCGGCGGATTTCGCCGCAAGCGCAAAGGGCGCCGGCCGGTTGCCGTAGACACGGATTTCGTTGAGCGGCATCAGTGCCTCCGGCTCGGGCCTGGGCCGGCCATGTCCGTGCCGCGCGGCTATGGCCATCGCCGACGCTAACATCAAGCTCGCGAGCGCGAAGACCACTGACTTGCGAATGACTCTAAAGAGGTACATCGACAACCAACCCCCGCCACGTTGCGGATCCGCTATCGAGAGTACGGCGCCGAGAGGTCAGGGGCAAGCACCATGCCCCTTCCGCCGCTGCTTTGTTAACCCCGAGGCGAGAAGGAAGACCAGCGGTCGTCTTATTCCTTCACCGGCGGTTGCCGATTAACACATGAGGATGGACTTCTCCATTATCCTGCCGGTGGTGAACGAATGCGACAACCTCCGCCAACTAGTGCCTGCGCCTGAAAGCCGTGATGGAACGCGAGCGGCTCAGCTTCGAGATAATCGTGGTTGACGGCGGGTCATCCGACGGCATCCCGCAGGCCGCGGCTGAGCTGGGGGCGCGAGCGGTAGCTGAGCGGCGCCGCGGTTACGCGGGCGCCCTGGAGACAGGCTTCGCCGAGGCGCAGGGTGATTACGTGCTGACACTCGACGCCGTCCTCTCACATGAACCGGCTTTTGCCGCCAAACTTTGGCGGGCGCGCAGCGAGGCCGATATCGTAATCGCGTCGCGCTATGCGCGTGGCGGCGCTGCTTTTGGCGGCACGGTGCGAATATGACTCAGCCGCCTGCTCAACCTGTGGATGCGGCGGCTACTGTCAATGCCGGTCCGCGAATTGTCCAGCGGATTTCGCCTGTATCGGCGTGAGGTGCTGCACAATTTGAGGCTCGCAGCGCTTAACTTCGAAGCGATTGAGGAGGCCTTGGTCAAAGGTTATGCGCAGGGCTACCGCATCCTGGAGGTGCCGTTTACCTATTTCCCACGTGAGAGCGGCCGCTCGCATGCCCGGCTGTTGCGCTTTGGCCTTGACTTGATCCTCGCCTGCGCGCGCTTGTGGAAGCTGCGCAATTCGATCAATTCGGCCGAACACGACGAACGCGCCTTCTACGGCCTCATCCCAATCCAGCGCTATTGGCAACGCCGCCGCCATCGAATCGCGACCTCGTGGGCGCGCGGCGCCGAGCGGGTGCTCGACATCGGCTGTGGCTCGAGCGTCATCATCCAGAGCCTTAACAACGCGGTAGGGATGGACGTGAGCATGGGCAAGTTGCGCTTTTTGCGGGGGGCGGGGAATCGAGCTGGTGCGTGGTTCGGCCTTTGCCCTGCCGTTCAGAGACGCGGCTTTCGATTGCGCGATCAGCTCGCAGGTAATCGACCATATCCCCTATGACGAGGTACTGTTCCGGGAAATGGACAGCGTGCCGCAGCCCGGGGGCCAGCTGATCATCGGCACACCCGATTACGCCAGCCTCGGATGGCAGATAATCCAGCCGCTCTATGGAGCGCTGCTGCCTGGCGGTTACCAAGACGAGCACATCACTCACTACACGCGCGAGAGCCTGACAGGCATCCTGATCGGCTGCGGCCTCATTCATGAAGATACGGCCTATGTTGCGCGAAGCGAGTTAATCATGAGGTTCCGCAAACCAGCCGCAGCCGAGCATCGCGGCTCTGTCCGGGCCACCGCCGCCCGCGCAATCAGTGCGCGTGAGCGGCCGGTCTAGGAGAGCGCAGACAATCGCGCGCTCTCGTTGAGCGTGGCCTAATGCTATAAGAGCATCAGTCAAAACAAAGGAGTTTGGTGATGCCCGAGGTACTCGTTAGCGATGTCCGCCTGCATTACGAAGTGGCTGGCAGCGGCGATCCGTTGTTAATGGTGATGGGTCTGGGGGGAAGTTCCGCGGGCTGGGCGCCCGAGCTGGTAACGGAGTTGGCGCGCGCTTTCCGCACGATTATCTACGACAATCGTGGAACCGGCCAGAGCGACAAACCAGACGTGCCTTACTCGCTCGAAATGTTCGCCGCAGATGCGATCGCAATCCTCGATGACCTGAACATCGGGCGGACCCATCTCTTTGGCGTCTCGATGGGTGGTATGATCGCGCAGGAGATCGCGCTGCGTTACGGTTCGCGGCTGCAGACCCTGACTCTAGGCTGCACCACCTGCGGCGGCAAAAATGCGGTGCCGCCGCCCCCCGAATCGGTAAAATTGCTGACCGCGCCGCGCGACGGCTTGTCCGACGAGGACGTGATTCGCCGCGGATGGCCGCTCGCTTACACTCCCGACTTCATTAAGAACCATCGGGCCGAACTCGAAGCGTCGATTCCGCGGCTGCTGGTCAATGCCACACCCACGTTTATCTTCAAACGCCATCTCGACGCGACCTATGCGCTTAAAACCTACGAGCGGCTGCCGCAGATCGCGATGCCGACCCTGGTTATCACTGGGGCAAAAGATGTTCTCATGCCCGCTCGCAACTCGGAAATCCTGGCCGAGCGAATTCCTGGCGCGAAGCTGCACATTATTCCGAACGCGGCCCATGCCTTCTTCAATGAGGCGCGCGAGGAGTTCCTGAGAGAGTTCCTGCCGTTCGCCAAAGCGCATACGATTGGCAACAGTTAAGCTTTGATAATGCCTGCTGGGCAAGGATGCTCTTGCGCAGCAGGCGCATTCTCATACGTGGCCTCATTTCACGATTTTGCGCTGATTTGCCAATCGCTGGGACAGACCAGCAGCCGTCTCCAGATAGCGCAGTTGGCCGGCGACTTCCTTGCCCGGCTGGACGCCGACGAGGCAGCAATCGCCGCACGTTTCATGGTCGGGCGCTCCCTGCCGCAAGGGGAGGAAAAGCGTCTGCAAGTGAGCGGACGCGCGGTCTGGCGAGTGGTTGGGCAACTCGCCCCGGAAGATAACGGCAAGGATGAAGAAATTTTCGGCGCTGCCACCGATTTCGGTGAGGCAATCGAGATTCTGTTGCGCCGGCGCGCCGCCCAGCCGCTGCCGACGCTGACTCTGGGTGAGGTTGAACAACGCCTGGCGGAAATAGCGAGTATTGAGGGGACAAACTCGCGGCGGCGCAAATTTGACGTGCTGCGTGGCCTGTTTGCGCGCGCCAGTGCAGTCGAAGGCAAGTACCTGGCAAAGATTCTCATTCGTGAGATGCGTCACGGGATGAGCGAAGGGCTGATGCTCGACGCGATCGCGCGGATGGCGGGCCGCCCGGCCAGCGAGGTCCGCCGTCTAGACATGCTGGACGCTGATCTGGGGCGGGTCGTGCGGCAGTTGCATCCGCGAGGGACAGGTGTCGAGCGGGTCAGCGCCGCACTGGAGACACCGCCGGCGGCACGCGACGATGCATCTCAGGGTATTTCTACCGCAATCGAGCAACCCTCCCCCCCTCCATCGCAGGCAACATTATCACCGCTGCCTAAGCCGATACGGCCGATGCTCGCCGCACCGGCCACCAGTATCGCTGCGGCTTTCGAAATCCTGGGCGCGTCGCTGGCGCTTGAATACAAGCTCGACGGCGCCCGCGTTCAAATCCACTGCGTGCCGTCAGGGGTTCACATCTTTTCGCGGCGGATCAACGAAATTTCGCCCAGTTTGCCCGAAGTAGTAGAGATGATGGTGCCGTTCCGAGAGCGGCGGGCGACTTTTGACGGCGAAGTGATCGCCGTCGGGGCGCGTGGTGAAGTTCTCGCCTTTCAGGAGTTGATGCGCCGGTTCGGACGCGTACGCGAGATCGAGCGGCTACGGGCTGAACAACCTATTCGACTTTTCGTGTTCGATTTGATCGGCCTCGATGGCGACTTGTTGATTGATACTGTTTACCAGCAACGTTACGGCCGCCTGGCGGAGTTGGCCCCACATGCAGGATTGGAACTGGCGCCGCGGATTCTTCCCGCCTCGGTCAGCGAAGGACAGGAGTTTTACGCCCGTGCAATTGCCGCGGGCTACGAAGGAATTATGGCGAAGGGGCTGTCGAGCCTCTATATGCCGGGGGCGAGGGGCCGCGGCTGGCTCAAGATCAAGAACGCGCGCACGCTCGACCTGGTAATAGTAGCGGCGGATTGGGGTTACGGACGCCGCCACGGATGGCTATCGAACTATCATCTTGCGGCGCGCGATCCGGCCAGCGGCCAATTCTTGGAGGTCGGCAAGACGTTCAAGGGTCTCACTGATGCCGACTTCGAGGAGATGACCCGGCGTTTGCAGGAGCTCAAAGTCGAGGAACGCCGTGGCACTGTTTTCGTGCGGCCGGAAATCGTCGTCGAGGTGGCCTACAGCGATATTCAGCGCAGTCCGCGCTATGCGCTTGGGATGGCGCTGCGGTTCGCTCGCATCCTGCACGTGCGCATCGACAAGTCAGCCGAAGAAGCGGATACAATCGACACGCTCGCCGCTGAATTTGACCGCCAGTTAGTCAAACCGCTCAATCCGCAAAAGTGAGTAGTAACTAGTTGGTCAAGGCTTCCCCTTGTGCCTCGTTTTCGGGCTAACGCCGCAAGAATTATTCGAGCGTCGGACATTCACCCCGAAGAGGCGACCAAAGTGGGATTTCGTCTTCGTGAATGCTATCCAATTGTTGGCACTAATGGCTAGTGAGCGCGATCGAGAACGCGCGCCTGCCCGCAATCAAGACCTCGGGTATCATTCTTTAGACCACCGTGCCGTCGGCGGGTGGCGGTTGGAGAAGCCGATAGAGCATCCCTTGTTGAACTAAGATCATCCGGGTATGCGCGCGTCGGCTAAATCAGGGGAAGAGACGGCGTGCAAGATCAGCGACCAATTTGAGTTTGGCCTTCTGGCTCGCCGGCCGAATCGGTTTGCCCGCCGCTGCCGAGGCGAAGCCGCAGGGTTGAAAGTCCCATCTGCTCGCGTGGGAAACGATGAGCGGCCTGCTCGAATCCATGGGCCAGCATCTCGGGCGATTCAAGCTGATCGTTCTTGGTCGAGATTAGCCCCAGCACGACAGTTTTCTCATGTGGAATGTCAGCGAGTGGCTCAAAGTTCCCGGAGCGCGGATCATCATATTCAAGAAGCAACGTGGAGTAGCGCATAAACCGCCCAAAGACATGTTTGGAAATGGCCGCATAGCCGCCCCCTGACATCCAGAGGCCAGCGTTGTCGCCGCGGCACAGATGAATCGCAAAGGTCAGGTCGGGTATGTCAGCGATCGCATCAAGCAAATCGACGCCTCAAGCAGCAGCCGTTCGCTCGAAATGCCTTTGGCTTCATACACCTTACGGCGGGTTGCTGGATCGACCAGAATAGCAAGCTCAGGCGCATCAATTTGAATATATTCGCAGCCGAGACTCGCAACTTCTGCAATTTCATCCGCAGTATCGTAGCGGCATCGGCGAACGGTTCGAAGGGCTCCGGATACGCTTCGGCAGAAAACTCAGGCGACCATCCGAGCACAGGCATCAGCGGACTCGGCAGGGTCATTTTGAGTGGGAGGCCAGCGCGTGCTCGCGCATAGATGAATTCTTCGGCCGCCAGTGAACGGCGCCGGTGTAGCTTGCCGGTGACCGTGAACGGTACCCAATTGCGTCTCCCCGGCCGCGGGCGTATGCCACGGGAGGGTATCAAGGCCGATCGCCTCAAAACCGTCAACGTAGTCGGTGAGCGGACCGACAAAGCCAACCGCCGCATTTCGCCGTCAGTGACAACATCGAGGCCGTTATCCTGCTGCAACTTGATTGATTCATCGACGGCGCGATCTTCAATCTGTTTGAATTGCTTGATCGAGAGCCGGGCCGCAGCAAGGTCGAGTCGCGCCTGCTTCAGATATCCAGGACGTAACGGCGAACCAATGACTTCCGCACGGTAGCTTGTTATACGACAAAACACATAGGCTAGCGTGATCAGGCGGCGGCATGAATCTCCCCTCTGGCATCGCGCGACCTTAGCATTATTTGGTCCAGTATTTCTGGAATGTCGAATACCGCGCGATTATTGAGCATGGAAATCCGCGCTTGAAATAACCGATACCGTTCCGCGTCAATCATCATTCCGACAGCCGGACAGATTTCGGAGAAGCTGCGGATTACTATTCCAACTTGATTCTGTAGTATCCATCGGGTGTTGTAACGCTCCTGCGGCATGGTCCATGAGTTCCGCGCGACGATCACTGGCAGGCCACTTACCAACGCCTCGCTGATAGCGCCCGGCCCCGGCTTACCGATGAAAAAATCGGCCAGGCGCATGAAGTGCGGGACGTCACGAGTAAACCCTTCGACGATGCAAGGGAAGGGCATTCTCAACGCTGTGAGCCGCTCGCGCAGCCGCTGGTTGTGACCGCAGACGAAGATAAGCTGGACCCTCTGCCCGCCTTCGGCCAACCGCCGCGCAATTGTCACCATTCGGCGCGAGCCGTACCCGCCAAACATTACCAGGCCGGTCGGTAGCTCGGGATCGAGCCCTAGGCGCCGCTGCTCATCAGAGCGGCGTATCTCACGCCGTTCATAAAACTCCGGTCGCACGATCATTCCGGAAGTCTCAAACACGCATCCTGAATGAAGACCCATGGCTAATCCCTGACGCGCCGCTGCAGCAGTGCCACAGATTAGAAACTGCTGCTGGCGTTCAATCCAGAAATGCGGCGGGTAGTCGGCAAGGTCAGTCATAATCGTGACCATCGGAGTCGCGCAATCACTGCGATTAGCGTCGGCCATGCGCAGACCGTCAAACAGAGCGCGATTGAAGTGCGGAATCAGGGAGACAACCAAGTCAGCCGGCTGCGCTACGAAGTGGCGCGCCAGCAATGCCGCATTCCGCGTGTGCATTCGCTGAATCAACAAGTGCATGATCGGCAGCATCAGGGCGACGCCAACCGTCAAGTCCAACTTGAGTAGAGTGTTGTAAAGGTCCTCGGCACGTACGCGGGTTAGATGGTGTATGAAGTCGGCCGTCCCGAGCACGTCCCGCAAATTTGTCAGCCGGATGCACCATGGACGGCGTTGCTGCTCCGCAACTGTTTTCAGTGCAACGGCCGAAGCACGATGGCCTCCGCCGGCATCGAAGTAGATCAGGTCAACCGGCCGGCGGGCCGCAGCAGCAACGCTTTGCGCGCGCATGATCCCTCCTCGTTAATGCTCGCGCCCGATTCGGCTGATTCGGCCGATGAAGCTGCCCAGCGCAGAAGGCGCAGCGCTCCTGCACGGTCCTCCACCAGCGCAGTGCAGCTCTCCACCCAATCACCGTCATTGATGTACCAGATTGGACCGATCAGCCGTTGCTCAGCGCGATGCACATGTCCGCAGATGAGGCCGTCGGCCCGTTCCCGCCGCACGGCCTCAAACACCGCACGATCATCAAAGTCAGTCAGATACTGAATCGCTCTTTTCAGACGATGCCGCAGATATGCCGAGACTGAATGCGGCTGGCGGCATCGATGAGTCCATTCCTGCGCGTACCAATGGTGAATGCGCACTGCCATCGTGTAGGCCTGACTGCCTTTGAGCCACCGGCCTGAACTGACAGTGCGATCGAATTGATGTCCATGTGTTACCAGCATGCGACGGCCGTCTGCAGTCCGATGAATCAGTTCAGCGCGCCGAGGTACCAGCCCCAACAAGGTCTCGACCAGGTCGAGACTTGATTGATCATGATTGCCAGGCAGGAACTCGACGCAGGTGCCCCGCTCACGCCAGGCTGCAATTTCTTCGGCCACGGCCTTTTGCGTGTCGTCGAAACACCATGATCGGCCGAAATTCCAGCCGTCTACTATGTCGCCCACCAGGTACAGCTTTTGAGCTTGGTGGTGCCGCAGAAAATCGAGCAGGATTTCGGCCTGGCATCGAGGTGTACCCATATGAAAATCGGATAACCAGATCGCCCTATATGAAGTGAGCGCTATTGAGCCCGCCGCAGCCGATCCGGCCGAGAATGTAAACGGCAGTTGCGGTCCACTCGCAGCGTAACGAGAGCGCGGAGTCAGGCCGATAAGCCGAAGTCCAAAGTCAGGCCGGGCGCGAGGCCGGCCAAAGTCCTGCGCCTCGCCGAAGGAAAAGGAGCCCCCAACATGCGGGTATGATTTCCCACGGTCGCTTGATGCAGACTCCTTCACCACACGCCCCCGAGAGAAGGACACGTTGCTGGTAACACCCCGCAAGCGCGACACAATTGCTATTCAAACATACTTAGGATGGGAAGATCTGTCAGCTGGTGTGAAGTTTTGAATGTGAACTAATTAATAATGGGCTAAGTAAATGCTTAATAATGATTACTGCATTTCAGCTGAAAGTTACTATGTCGGGCGATGATACAAGCCTGCCGCCGCTTTCAGCCAATCGCATAACCGCCGTCGACGAAAATAGTGGCGCCTGTGATGAAGTCTGACGCGTGTGAGGCGAGAAAGACCGCCACGCCACCACATTCCGCCGGGGTGCCGAATCTTCCCGCCGGAGTACGCAGGATCTCAGATAAAAGGCCCGCGACTTGATTGGCGCCGTCATATGACTGTCGATCCAATCTGGCACGATGGCATTGACCTGCACATTATATGATGCGAGTTCGATAGCCATGGATTTGCTGAGTTGGGCCATCGCGCCTTTGCTGGCGGCGTAGGTGGGCGCGATTTGGTTGCCGAAGCTCGAGTACTCGCTCGTGATGTTGATGATCTTGCCCGCTTTGCGTGCCACCAGGGTGCCTTCGTTGCCGCCGGTAACGGCGGCAACGCGGCCAGTCAGACGAACATCGCGAGATTTGGCATGAAAAAGCGCCGTCCACAATGCATGACAATGACTTTGCCTTGTAGCCCCCTGCTGGCTATTGTCGAGACTGCTCAGCTCAAAGAGTGGCGATTTCCATAGCAGCAGCGTTTTCAATAGACGGCCTCCTGCGCCATCGCGTCATCGTCACGCTCGGCAAAGGCGGAGTCGGGCGCACCAGCGTCGCCACCGCGATCGCCTTAATTGCCGCCAGACGCGGGATGCAAACACTCGTAATCGAGACCGATCGCCAAAGGCCGATAGCCGCGATTTATGGACACAAGCCGGGTTTGGAACCGGTTGCGCTCGAACCTCGCCTGTGGTCGCTTTTTCTGGGCGGGCAGGAATCCGTGGAAGATTACCTCGGTTTGGTGGTGCCGAGGCCGATCCTGCGCGCGGTTTTCGCAAGTTCGCTCTATCAGTATTTCGTCAATGCGGCGCCTGCCCTGCGCGAACTTACGATGATGGGAAAGATTTATCACGAAGTCGAGCGCCGGCCGAAAAGCAAGCTGCCCTGGGATGTGCTGGTGGTCGATGCGCCGGCGAGTGGCCGGGCACTCGCAATGATAAGAATGCCGTTTGTCGCGCGCGAGACGTTTGGCGGCGGCATCGTCGGCCGCGAGGCGGGGGAGGTCACTCGTTTTTTCCGCGATTCCGCCAAATGCGCAATGATCGCTGTCACTACCCCCGAAGTCCTGGCGGTTGGCGAAACTCTGGAAATTCATCACGCGCTTGAAGCGCTTCAGCTTGCAACAGCCGCAGTATTATTCAACCGAACCTCGAGCGGTGGTTTCGAAGCAGGAGATATTACGCGAATGCTGACCCGCGCATCGGGCAGTACGCGCCTGAAGCATGTCACAGAACTGGCAGAAATCGCCCGAGCCGATCTGCGGCGCCGTAATCAGGAGCGGCGGGCCTTAAGTATCATCCAGCGCCTAATCGCGGAGCCGACCGCAACGTTGAGGGAACATCGCGGCCTTTCGGGACATCCGCTCGGCGCGGCTCTCGCGGCAGAGTTGGAGCATTCTTAGTTCGACATCACCGTGCCCCGCACGGCATTGATTCTGTGAGAAAATGAGGGAGCCTGGGCGGCCCGAGGACGCCGCAAAGGCTCTTGTAACCTTTGCCAAGTCCCTGTTGACGGCCATTAGATACCGCGCGGGATCGTCTCCAGAGTCGTAAATCCATTGAATCGTGCCGCCGAGGATTTCAACACAGCCCGCGGTTCCTGTCCGCTCGATGCGCTTGTGATGGCGCTCGATCACTTGCAAACTAAGCTTCAACAGTAGCGTCTGTGTGCCGCTGGTGAACGATCGCACGGGTGTGAAATGGCCCGCTCGTTGAAAACGGAGGAGAATGTGCCCAACCCTGGTCCGTTCCAAACCGCTGCCCCCTCTCTAGTCTCCCCCGCAAGCGGTGGAGAACTAAAAGAAGGAAGCCGGCTTTCACCCAATGCGGTGCGCGAGCCGTGGATTATCCGCACTTACGCGGGCTTCGGCAACGCGCGCCAAGCCAATACCCGTTTTCTGCGTAACCTGAAAGAAGGCCAGCGCGGGCTTTCGATTGCTTTCGATCTGCCTACGCAGAACGGCTACGATCCGGATGCACCAGTTGCGGCCGGCGAGGTGGGCAAGGCGGGCGTTTCGCTGTGCCATTGGCGCGACATGGAGCAGCTCTTCGACGGTATTCCGCTCGACAAGATTAATACTTCGATGACGATTAACGCGACCGCGCCTTTTGTGCTCGCGTTATATCTGGTTGTAGCAGAGAAGCACGGAATTCCCTGGACCCAATTGCGCGGTACGACGCAAAACGATCTGCTGAAAGAATTTGTTGCGCGCGGAACCTCGATCTTCAATCCCGAGGTTTCTTTCAGAATGTCGACCGAGCTGATTCGCTTCGCGGTCGACCGGGTACCGAATTGGAACCCGATCAACTGCTGCGGTTACCATTATATGGAAAGCGGCGCCGGTCCGGCCGAAGAGATCGGCTATACCTTCGGTAACGCATTGATGATCCTCGATGCGCTGCGTCCGCATTTAACTCCCGCAGCATTCGAAAACACCGTCCGGCGAATCTCATTTTTTGTCAACAGCGGTATCGAGTTGGTACCCGAGATCTGCAAAATCCGCGCATATTTTAAACTTTGGGGTGAATTGTGCAGCAGCGAATATGGTATCGAAGAGGTCGCCTTTCGCGCCGGATGCCAGGTGCGTTCACTAACGCTTACCGAGCAGCAACCCGAAGTGAATATTATCCGCATCGCTTATGAGGCGCTGCCGGTGGTGCTTTCGGCTGATGCGCGAGTCAACGCATTGCAGTTGCCGGGCTTCCGTGAAGCGATAGCCTTGCCGGACGAGGCCGAGCAGCTCCTTGGACTGCGCACGCAGCAAGTTCTGATGCATGAAACCGGTATCGCCAATTATGGGGATATCTTTGCGGGCAGTCCTGTGATTGAAAAGTTGACGGGCGAGATCGCTCACGAAGCCCGCGCTATCGCAATGAGGTTGCGCGCGGCCGGTTACGCGCAAGCGATCGCGCACGTTGGTGCGGAATTGACTAAGCTGCTGGCCGAACGTCAGCGAACGCTGCAAGCGCGCGAGATCGTCCGCGTGGGTGTAAATGCGTTCAAAGGGGAGATCGGGCTCGTCCGGGGGCATGCGCCGGACGCACAGCTCGATTATTCGGCGCTTGAGCGCGAGCGGATCGAATCCATCAAGCAATGGTGTGCGATGCGCGACGGCAAAGCCGTCGCACGCACGCGTGAGTGCTTGGAGCGGGCCGCCGCTGAATCCGCTGACTTGATGGAAGCTACGCTCGAGTTGGCGCGCGCCGGCGGCACGGTCGGCGAATGGGCCTCGGCAATCGAGCGCGTGACGCACGGCCGCTATCTTCCGCCGGTGCTCGACCGGAACCTCGCGGTCGCCCGGCTCAACGTTCCACAGGTGCGGCGAAAGATCCGCATAGCGCTCGGTAAAGCCGGCCTCGATGGTCATATCAATGCAGTCAAACTCCTTGCGCACGCGTGCATGCAAGCCGGGATGGAAGTAATACTCGCCGGATTCAAACAGACGCCCGAACAATTGGTCGAAGCCGCGCTGCAAGAAGACGCGGATGTGCTCGCGATAAGCAGTCTGGCCGGGGCGCATCTGTCCATCGCGCGCCAGGTGCTCGCCCTCCTGCAGCGGCACAGCGCGAGCAGCATCAAGGTTTTGATCGGCGGAATAATTCCGGAAGAAGACCGCAGACTGTTGCTCGAACTTGGGGTTAGCGAGGTCTTTACGCCCAAGAACTCCGACCTCGGTGGGATTGTCGAACGGATTGCCGCTATATGCGCTGAACCTGGCGCCACTGAATGATTGCAATTGCCGTGAGGTATCGCTAAGCAGCAGTCGATACTCGGTAAGACCGGCTTTCAGGTTTCGGCTATCACACTCGGTGGCGGTGGAATCGGGATGGTGTGGGGACCAACAATCAACAAAGAATGTGTCGAGACCGTCAAGCGCGCCTTCGCGAATGTTTAAGCACTTCCCACGGCTCCATGAATTTCTAGACCGATTGCGCGAATGCGCTGTATCGGTCATTGTGGCGCATCATCATTTAAGGCGGGAACTCCGTTATGTGGTTGGAACAAACAATCTGGATTTGGGCGCCGCTTGCATGTGCAACGCTGACATGGCTCGCATCGCGCGTCGGCACACTTGGCCGTGAGGTGCGCAGTCTGCACATCCGTGTCACTCAACTCGAGCAGGCCGCTGACCGCCCGGTGAAGACTGAAGACCGCGTGCTCAGCGCTGCATGACTCACAGCCACCGGGCGGAGCCGACCTAGGTGTCTATGATGGGCGCATAAAGTGAGCTCTGACTATGTCGACACCAAAAAACCCTCCGACAACTGAGTATCTTGCGCAGCCCCAAATTGCGGTCGATGCGGGTTTTATAGCGCGCTTATTGGTGCCGCCTGGAACTTTGTACGATCCGCTTTTCCCGATTGCCGGCGAGGGGGACGATATCTGGCTGAACGACGACGGCGGCGAGGAAAATGAGGGTGGCGGTGGAATTTATTCCATCTCGCGCGACGGAAGTGTGCAAGCGCTAGTCGCCGTGGGAAAGATTCCGCCGCCGACCGCAATTGACCGTGCTCCCAGGAGCTTTGCGCCTTATGCCGGTCAAATCTTCGCGTTGGCGCAGCCACAAAAAGGATGGGCGGGAGCGACCGCGAACCATATCATCCTCCGTCTCGATCCGAAAACATGGGAGCCGGTTAAATTCGCCGAATTGCCTTCGGCCGGCTCGCGCAACAAGGGCGTCGCCGGCGCCGGAATTGACATGATGTTCGGTCCCGACGGCGGCCCTTTCGCCGGGCGATTGTTTGCAATTACCTCGTTGAACAACGCGATCTACGAGACCCTCCCCGACGGCCAGACGCACGCTTTTGTCGTGATGGATACCGCCAAACCGCGCCAGCCGGTCTGCCTGACGTTTGCCCGGGTCGACGGCGAGGTGCGGATGATCGTCTCGACGGCCAACGGCAACTTTTCGCCGCGCCGCCAAGTGCCCGGTTTTGCTACGGTGACACAGATCACGGCCGAGGGCCGCGTGCTCTCGCAATACCTGGTGGAGAATCTCGACACGCCGAGCGGGCTGGCCTTTGCTCCCGCCGGATTCGGTTCATACGGTGGGAACCTCTTCATCGCCGATATCGGGGGGATAATGCCGATCCCGGCGCCTCGCGACAAAGCGCCTCCGCGCAACGGGCGCATTCTGCGGGTGGGCACCGACGGCAAGGCAGTTCCATTCGCGAGCGGGTTCGCAAGTCCTCTGGGACTGCGCTTCATAGGCCAGCGCATGATCGTCTGCGATATTAACGGCGACTATATCGGGGGCGGCATCGAACTGCCTGATGGCTTTGTCGTCGAGATCATCCCGGTTTGAAGAAAGTGTAGACGAGCGATGGGGGCAGAAATCGGACCCGGCTCAACACTATGGAAAATATTGAGACCGTTGGCTTGGGTATTCCTTGGGAAGACCTGCCGGTGGGGCGGAAGTTCAAGACCGTCGGCCGCACCGTAACCGAGACCGATCTGGTAAACTTCATCTCTTGTACCGGGATGGTCGAAGTACTCTTTACCAATACCGAATTCCTGGAAAAGGAATCCGCAATCAAGGGGCGGGTGGTTCCCGGTGCGCTCGTCTATGCGTTCGCCGAAGGTCTGCTGGTGCAATCAGTCATGCAAGGAGTTGGTCTCGCCTTTCTCAACATGGAATTGGATATCAAGGCTCCGACCTTCGTCGGTGATACAATCTATGTCGAATGCGAGGTGATCGAAAGCCAGGAGAGCAGAAAACGGCCCGGTCTCGGCTTGGTGCGCACACGCAATCAGGTGGTGAAGCAGGACGGCACGGTGGCACTGGTCTATACGCCATTGCGCATGGTCAAAGGCCGCAGCGACAAAGCTCGATGAGCCTGCTTGGCCATTTTGAGTGTACCCCTGCCTATCGTCAGGAAGAGGCCGACGTGCAACACTGTGCGCATCGCGAAAGTGCGCTTTATTCCGTTACTTGATGCACTATAATCTCGTTCGCCTCCATGAGGTGACTTCGATATGCACTCCCCACGGCGGCTAATGTTAGCAGCAAGCTGCGGGAGCCGGCGGACATCGTGCGAATCCTGATTTCAAGCCTAACAACACAGCATTGAAGACAAACGTTCGATCGCAGGGGACGGTCGGTTTTGACGGCTGCCCCGACGGCGCACGTGGCCTGCTCTGGTCTGATGGCTGATTTATCAGCATAATTACGGCTTACCCTTTATTGTGGATTTACCTTTTGTGGCGCTGATTGTTCAAAAATATGGTGGTACCTCGGTCGGCTCGCTCGACCGCATCAAGGTCGTGGCCGAAAAAGTGGCTCAAGCTCATGCTAACGGTCATCAGATGGTCGTCGTCGTTTCGGCGATGGCAGGTGAAACCAACCGCTTGTTCAAACTCGCCGAGCAGTTGAGTGAAGCGCCCTATCCGCGCGAAACCGATGTGCTGGTCGCCACCGGCGAGCAGGTTTCAGCCGCATTACTGGCTATTCGGCTGCGAGCGCTGGGTTATGCGACGGTTTCATTCCTTGCCTATCAGCTCAAAATCTTAACCGATGCGCGCCATGGAGAGGCTCGGATTCAATCGGTCGAATGTTCGCGCGTTCTGCGGGCACTGAGGGAAGGCGATATCGTGGTGGTGGCCGGCTACCAAGGGATCGACGAGCAGGGGGATATTACCACCTTGGGACGCGGCGCCTCCGACCTCACTGCGGTGGCATTGGCGGCTGTGCTCAAGGCTACGGTTTGTGAAATCTATACGGATGTGGACGGGGTCTACACGGCCGATCCCAACATTTGTCCGAAGGCGCGCCGACTGCAGCGGATTTCCTACGACGAGATGCTTGAGATGGCCGGTCTGGGCGCCAAGGTGCTGCAGTTGAGGTCGGTTGAATTAGCTCGTCGTTATCGCGTGCCGTTGGTGGTGCGCTCGAGTTTCCGCAATGACTCGGAGGGAACCTGGGTGGGCGAAGAAGACAGAACCATGGAGGACGTGCTGGTCTCAGGTGTCACGCTCGACAACAACCAGAGCAAAATTACCATCAGCGGGGTCGAGGATCGGCCAGGCCTGGCGGCGAGAATTTTCGGACCAATCGCCCAAGCTGGGATCGTGGTCGACATGATCATCCAAAACGCCAGTGCTGACGGGCGCACCGACATGACTTTCACCGTCGCCCGCAGCGATCTGAGCCGCGCCTTGGAAATGGTTAGGATGGTAGCGAACGAAATTGGCGCTCGCGGCGTCCGCCATGAAGACCAGGTCGCAAAAGTCTCGATCATTGGCGTCGGCATGCGAACCCATGCGGGGGTGGCCGCACGCATGTTCCAGGTGCTGGCGGCGGAAGGCATCAACATTGAGATGATCGCGACCTCCGAGATAAAGATCTCAGTGGTGGTAAATACTAAATACGGCGAGCTCGCGATGCGTGCATTGCATGACTCGTTCCTCGAGGAAGCTTCGACCGAAGCGGTTTGACGATGGCGCCAGCAAATAAAATCCAAATTTACGATACGACTCTCCGCGACGGCTGCCAATCGGAAGATGTTTCGCTGACGCTCGAGGACAAGCTCGAAATCGCACGGCGCCTCGACGCTCTTGGGGTCGATTATATCGAAGGCGGATGGCCGGGTTCGAATGAGCGCGACGCCGCATTTTTTACCCGGATCAAACGGATGAAACTGCGCCAGGCGCGGATCGCCGCATTCGGCGCGACCCGACGCGCCGGGATCAAGGCCTCCGCCGACCGCAATTTGTTACTCATCCTGCGGGCCGATACTCCGGTTGCTTGTGTCGTCGGCAAGACCTGGGATATGCACGTGCGCGAGGCGCTGCGCGTTCCGCTACAGGAAAATCTCGAAATCCTCCACGACACCATTGCCTATCTCAAAAGGCATGTTGACGAGGTGATCTTCGACGCCGAGCACTTTTTTGACGGCTACCACTTCAACCCTGAATATGCCCTCTCGTGTCTAAAGTCAGTCGAAGATGCGGGCGCTGACTTGATCTGCCTTTGCGATACGAATGGTGGTCGGCTGCCGCACGAAGTCGAGGCTGCGGTGCAAAATGCGCGTCTAACGCTTCGAGCGCCCCTCGGTATCCATTGCCACAACGACTCCGATGTCGCAATCGCGAACAGTGTCACGGCGGTTCGCCACGGCGTGGTTCAGGTCCAGGGCACGATCAACGGCTTTGGCGAACGGTGTGGCAACGCCAATCTCGTGTCGATTATCGCCAACCTGCAGCTTAAACTTGGCTACAGCTGCGTACCTGTCGACCGACTCAAGATGTTGCAGGAAACCTCGATGCTGGTCTATGAGCTGGCGAACGTGGCGCCCAATCCGCGCCAGGCGTATGTCGGACGCAGCGCCTTCAGCCACAAGGCGGGGCTGCACGTTTCAGGGATTCAGCGCAATGTCAAAACTTACGAGCATATCGACCCGGCCGCGGTTGGCAACGATCGGCGGGTGGTGCTGTCAGAACTCTCAGGGCGTGCCAATATTCTCTACAAGACCCGCGAATTCGGCCTCGATACTGAACTCAACAAACAGCAAGTCGAAACCCTGCTCAACGAGCTAAAACGGCTTGAAGGCATTGGCTATACTTTTGACGGCGCCGACGCCTCGTTCGAGCTATTGATGTTACGCACCCTCGGTCTAGCGACTGACCATTTTAATTTTGTCAGTTTTCGAGTCTTTGATGACAAATGGCACGAAGACCAGGCCCCCTTCAGCGAAGCAGTCGTAGTGCTGGAGGGCCCGGATGGTCAACGCACGCGTACTTCAGCTATCGGCAACGGTCCGGTCAATGCTCTCGATTCGGCGCTGCGGCGCGCGCTGACGCCCTATTATCCCGCTCTCGCCGGGATGCAACTGGTCGATTACAAGGTCCGCGTGCTCGATAATGGTGCGGGCACCGGAGCGCGCGTACGCGTGCTAATCGAATCGACGGATGGTTCACGCAGGTGGGGAACGGTCGGCGTCTCCGCCAACGTGGTTGAGGCCAGCTGGCAGGCCTTGCTGGATTCAGTGGAATTCAAGCTTCATAAGGATCAAGCGAAGGCACACAGACCGGCAGTCGCGGTCACTGATTACTCCAGGGCGAATGGGCTTGTTAAGGACCGTGCTAGCTCACGTATGCCACAAGCTCGACGCAGGAGTTCGGCAACTGCCGGTAGCGGCAATAGCCGCAAGCCGGTCAAGGAACCAAAGCCACCAGAACGGTCTGGTTCGCAGCCCGGAATGAGAAGCGAGTAGATTCTGAGACAGGGCCGAACGCCGGTCTCTTCGGAGGCGATATATGAATCTAATCGATCGGATGCGCGAAGATATACAGGCTGTTTTCGATCATGATCCGGCGGCACGCACGAAGCTCGAAGTGGTGCTGACTTATCCAGGGCTACATGCAATCTGGCTCCATCGCATTGCCCATTTTTTGTGGCAGCACGATTTGAAACTCATTGGGCGGATGATGAGTGCGTTCTCGCGCTTTTTGACCGGCATCGAGATCCATCCGGGCGCCAGAATCGGGCGCCGGCTGTTTGTCGACCACGGCACCGGCGTCGTAATCGGCGAAACCGCAGAGGTCGGCAACGACGTGCTGATCTACCAGGGCGTGACGCTCGGCGGCACCAGTCTGCGAAAGGAAAAGCGCCATCCGACGATCGAAGATCAGGTAATGGTCAGTGCCGGCGCCGCAGTCATCGGCCCCGTGCGCATCGGGCGCGGCAGCCGGATCGGCGCAGGTGCGGTGGTGGTTTCGTCTGCACCGCCATATTCGACCATCGTTGGCATCCCGGGCAAAGTTATCGAAGGCGAGAGCACGCGCCAAGATATCGTCGAACTCGATCACGCGCGCCTGCCCGACCCGGTCGCACGAGCAATGAATGGGTTGGTCGAGAAGCTGAATCAGATCGGCGTGCGCCTCGAGGAGATCGAGGAACGGCAGGACTGCCTCGAAGACAAGCTGCTTCCGCACGAGCCGCCGAGCAACGGCGCCGTGGGCAAGGACCCAGCACACTAGCGGGGTGTTGAGCCAGCCTCAACTCCCTGCGCGAATGCTGGCTTCTTTCCTCGCGTTCTCTCACGCTTGCGGGCCAGATCACGGTGGGAGAACGGATTGGGAAGACTTTTTCAAAGGCCTGCTAACGTTGCGACCACGAGGGGCGTGGCGCGAGGCTGATCATGAGTACAGGTGAAGAGACCCATCGGCTTGAAGCCGAACTCCAAAGGTCCAAACAAGATCTACAACACGACCTGTCTCAGATCGAAAACAAGCTTAATCAAACTCGCGCGCGGCTTAGACCCACAACCTTTATCGGGGAAAAAGCACTCCTGGTGTTGAGCGTCAGCTGTGCGCTCGGCTTCGTCCTGGGTTATTGGGACGTCCCGCTCGAAGATATCGGCCAGCCGGTGGCGCGCACAATGGCGGCCACGGTCGGAAAGCAGATCGTGGTGCGCGCAATCAGGGGATGAAATCGCACTGACCGCGACAGCTATTTCGCGGCTTGATCCTGAGTAACCTAGTGGTGTCTGCTCTCAGGCGGGTCGCGCGTCTCACTCAGATCGCCGGAAATGTACAGCAGGACTGTCCAGAAGCTACGTGACCATCGAGATGATGCGGCCGCAATAATTAGCGCGGCCAGACTCGCGAATGCGAATTGAGCAATCGGTGAGACCCCGAGGAGAACCAGAACGGCCCAGGCGACGAGCCCGCTTGCAGTAGCAATTGAGTAATCGACAACACCGGGGCCGAGCCATTCGCCTTCACTCTTCCAGAAAACCACTCCACATGCAGGACAGAATATTCTCATGCGAAACCGCGAGTCGAAAATCGGGCCAAGTCCACACTTGGGACATCGCAGAGCTATTGCCCGGGCTATGAGTGTCCAGCCCGATAAGGTGTGTTTGGGGTCGCCTGTACTGCTGGTCCGGAGAGGGCTTCTTTCCCACGCCATTCCAACAATCAAATACGTTCCCATTAGCGAAAGCAGGGCAATAACACCAAACGCACCCAGAATCGCCAGGGCGACTTCAGCGTTAGGAGTCATTTGATTCGAATCTTTTCATATTCTCCTTGCATAACGGGAAGTCTATTAAAGCTGGCGGCTACTTCGCTATACGATGCTCCATGAGCTATTGCACGATTGCGCCCGGCCATCCGCTCCATGGCCCCTATCATGATCGGGAATATGGTTTCCCGGTCAGCGACGAGTCTTCGCTGTTCGAGCGACTCGTGCTGGAGATCAATCAGGCCGGGCTTTCCTGGACGACAATTCTCGCCAAGCGGCAAAACTTCCGCGCAGCATATGATAATTTTAAAGTTGACCGAGTAGCCAATTACGCTCTCAACGAGCGTACGAGATTACTCACCGATGCCGGCATCGTGCGTAATCGCCTGAAAATCGACGCCGCTATCGAGAATGCCCGGCGCATCCGTGATCTGCGCTCCACCTATGGTTCCTTCGCCGCATGGCTCGCGAGCCATCATCCGTTGAGCAGACCCGAGTGGGTCAAGTTATTCAAGAAAACCTTCGCCTTCACCGGCGGCGAGATAACCGGCGAATTCTTGCTGAGTATCGGCTATTTGCCGGGCGCGCACGAGCAGGGTTGTCCGGTTTACGTGCGGATCGCACGCCTCAAGCCGCCGTGGATGAACGGCCAACTCGTGATGAAAGCTGAAGTTTAACGGCCCAACAATCGCCCCAGGGCGTCCCAAACAAAGCTCATATCAACCAGTGATGAACCCGCGCGTGATTTGCAAGAAAGAGCCACGAATCGCCGATTTTGATTCGCATGCGTCTTCTCTTACCAGTTTATCAGCCGCTGTCAACTCGCACCTATTTCTTCCCATTTGCCGGGTTCGAGATTGACCGATAAGTGGGGATTTTGTACCTGGCCGCCGCAGGCGCGTGTCAGCAACGGCGATACTTCTTCGGCGAAGTACTGCATCTGGTCTTCGATCTCGCGGCCCTCAAAACCGCCCGTCTCGAACCAGGCGTTGACGATATAATCCTCGTAGCCGCAGCCTTCCTTAATCCTGATGATGTCTTCGGCGACGTCCGCCGGACGCCCCGCGAGCGCAACCCCTTTTTTGAGCAGCGTTTCGCCGCTGACGCGCTTGCTGATGTCGTATAGCGGCTCATTTTCGTCGGCCAGAACCGCGGCGAAACCGAACGGCCCGTAATAATCCCATTGTAGTTCGAGCGCTCGCAGGAAGCGCTCGCGCTCACGGTCGGGATTCTTGCCCGGCATAGTCAGATGGACATAACGACCGGTCATGACCCCGCGGCGCCGTTCGCAGTCCCATCCATATTTGAATCTGCCGCGGCCCAGCCGATCCGGCCATCCGCATTTCTCGGCCTCTTCGTAATAGATGTCGATATTGCGCCGAAGCCGCGAGATCGGTTCGACGATGAAGTAGCCGTTGACTCCACGCTGCGCAGCCCATCGAATCGAGCGCTCGGTCGTGAGCGGCTCCCATACTTGGGGATAGGGTTTCTGAAGCGGTTGTGGAAAAACCTGCAGTTCCCGCAACACGGTCGCGCTTTGGGTCACCGGGTTCGGTCCGCCATACGGGTCAGGCCCGCCGACTTGCACCACATCTTCGAGCCGCCGGCCGGCCTTGGGCATTTTGAAGTACGCGATCGTCTGCTTATGGTTCCAGCGGGTGAAGACAGGCGGAATCGTAAAGAATTGACCGTGATGTGAAAATGACGGTTGCGTCCACGCCTTGATGATAATCTCGTATGCTTCCTGGTAGTACGCGCGATTACGTTCCTGGTCCTGGATCGTGGCAAAGGGCCAGCCGAACACTTCTGCTTCGCGCGGTTGATAGCCGCGCCCAATGCCGAATTCAAGCCGCCCGCCGCTAATAACGTCGAGCATCGCCGCCTGCTCAGCGATTCGAATCGGGTGCCACCAGGTTATGATATTCGCCGCCTGGCCAAGCCGGATTTGGCTGGTGCGGGCGGCAATCGCCGTTTCGGCCAACAACGGGTTAGGGCTGAACTCCGCGCCTTCGGGCTGGAAGTGATGCTCGGTCATGAAGAAGTAGTTGAAACCCATGCGGTCGGCCAGAATCCCCTGGCGAATCTGGTCCACTAATACCCGCTGATTGCTCTCGTGCACCTCAGCAAGGGTGCCATCGTTGACCTCGACCTTATCGGGCGTAGTGACGGTAGGCAGGTCGTTCGCGCCGTTGTGAAACACGCCTATTTCAATCATGATTCCGGCTCCTGCATTTGGTCAATCTACGATGCTGACGCGGTTCGAACAGCGTCGCACAACGATTTGGATAACCGTAGCGTCACGCGTAGCGCAACCAGCGGGCGATTTCGCGCAAACTCGGCTTCTTCCCATACATCAGGGTCCCGACCCGATAGATGTGCGCCGACAACGTCCATGCGGCGTAAATTGCTGCCACCATCAACGCCAGCGACAATGCGATTTGCCAATCGGCCGCCGCACCTACCGCAATTCGCATGCTCATCATGACCGGTGCGAGCGGCGGTACCAATGACAAAACCAGAGCGATAACGGAATCGGTCTGCTCGAACAGCGACCAGGCTGCCATTCCGGAAAATAGTAAGGGTAGCGTCAGAATGAAACTCCAGTACTGCGCTTCATCCGCGCTGTTAAATGCCGCACCCAAAGCCGCGTAGAGCGAACTATAAAAGAAGTAGCCGAGCACGTAAAAAAGCGCGAGCATCGCCAGCGCGCCTGGGCCAAGCGCCAGGTTGCCGGTCAGGTTGGCGCCGACCATCCGCGCCGCAGCGGTGAGCCCACCGGCCGCCATCGCACCCCAAATCGCAACCTGCGTCAGACTCAGCCCACCGATGCCGAGAATCTTGCCGGCCATCAAGGCGCGCGGCGTGACGGAACACAGCAAAATTTCGACTACGCGTGAGGTTTTGTCCTCGAGCACCGAGCGCATCACGATTATCCCATACGACAGCAGGCTCATTTCGAGGATCGTGATGATCGTCACGGTGACTGCGACGACTGCAATCCCGCCGTGGTCACCGGTTCCGCCCGGCATACCTGGCGGTGAAACTGTGTCGACTACGACCGGCTCCAAGGAGCCGTTGATCGCGCCGTCTGTCAATCCGCGTCTGATCAAACGTGCGCGGATAAGGACCCGGTAGACCACGGTTTGTAGGCTCTCACGTCCAACGGTGTCGAGTCCCGACCGCGACATATAGACGACATGACCGCTCACGATTGCCTCCTGGTCGAGCCAGAGAAAGCCCTCGATGCGTGATTCCCGGACCATCGCAATCAATCTCTCGTGCTCCTGCGGATTTGCGCCTACAGTGACTTCGGCGCGGTAACGCCCAACTCCCCAATGGCGGATGGCATCCGCAATTTGACGCGCCGGTCCGGGCGTGCTGCACACGACCAGGATGTGCTTCGGATAGGGGAGACGCGCCGTTGGGAAGAGCGCGGGTGCCGCCGCGAGCGCAACAAACAGCAGCGGCGCGGCGACCGTACTCGCGAGAAAGGAGAGTGATCTGACGCGCTGAACATATTCGCGGCGCAGCACCAGCCATAGCGGGCGCAGTTCCTCAAATGCCATCAGGTTCCGACCACTTCGATGAAGATCTCCTCCAGCGAAGGCTCCACCGTCTCATAGCTGATAATCGTCGCGCTGGCGGCCAGCGTCCGCAGCACTTCCTGCGCATCCGCATCCGGCCGAATCCGCAGTTCTACCGTATCGGCGCCGTTGGTGCGCGATTCGATGGACCCATTATGGTTTGGAAACGGCGCCTCGCCACGATAGACCACGCGCACCCGGCGCCCACCGAAGCGCGCCTTAAGCTCCGGCACCGTTCCCTCCAGTACGCTCGTCCCACGGTTAATGAGGCAGATCTCATCGCAGAGCTTTTCGACCCGGTCCATCCGATGGCTTGAAAACAATATCGTTCGGCCGACCCGCTTTAATTCGACCAGCAACTCCACCACCAAAGCGCTATTGAGCGGATCCAGTCCGGTGAAAGGTTCGTCTAAAATCAGCAATTGGGGGTCATTAATCATCGCGGCGATTAGGTGGATCTTCTGCTCCATGCCCTTGGAGAGTTCCTCAATCCGCCGCGTGAGCGCCGCGCCGATACCAAGGCGTTCGGCCAACTCTACGATCCTGCCCTGGACAGTAGTGCGAGGGACTCCCTTAAGCTCGCCCAAGTAGAGTAGTAACTCAACGACCTTGGCTTTTCGGTAGAGGCCGCGTTCTTCCGGTAAGTAGCCGATTGTCTTAAGATGGCGGCGCTCGAAGGGTTCGCCAAAAATGCGTACCGCGCCTTCATCCGGCATCAGTATCCCCACTATAATACGCAGTGCGGTTGTCTTGCCGGCGCCATTGGGACCGAGCAAGCCGTAGATGGAGCCCCGGGAAATCGCGAGAGACAGGTTATCTACCGCGACCACGCCGTCGTATGATTTCCGAACGGATTTAAGTTCCAGTGCTCGCACTCAATCAATTTTAAGCCAACTCGCATCGAGAGCGCATTAAGAAATCTGCCCGCAATCGAGCTCGGGGGGGGCGGATTCGAAGGAATCCCCGAACGAATGCAATCTTAAGGGTGAGGCGCCTTGGCATCGCCCGCGCCGAATTTGACCCGGCAGAAGGCTCGAAATCGCAGGCGCATGAGGCTTGGGCGTTTGTGACGGAACGTTGTAGATTATTCGTGGAATCGCGATCGTCCGGCGTCTGCCCCGGATAACAGGACGCACACGGGAGGCACTATGGCTGCGATACAAACTGCTGACCCCAGGCTGACCGAGGTCGTTGGCGATCTCCTGGCAACATTACGCGGCTTCATTCGCAAGCATCACATCAGTCATGACGAATATCGGCGCGCGGTTGGCTTCATGATGGAGACTGCCGCAAAGGGCGAGATCCCTTTGCTGTTCGATGTGTTTCTCGAAGCTACGGTCGACCAAGTTGATTCAGCTGGACGGGCAGGCACTGAAACCTCGGTTGAGGGTCCATTCTATGCTCCTAATGCCCCTCTGATGAAATCGCCCTGCACGCTACCGCATCGCACCAATGAACCTGGCGACGTGCTGATACTGACGGGGACGCTTCGGTCGGTGGATGGTGAACCCCTGGGCGCTGCGATTCTCGATATGTGGCAATCAGATGCCCAGGGCGTTTACTCGCATTTCAATATTCCGGAGGAGCGAGCTCCCTGGAACCTGCGCGCTCGGGTCGTTGCCGATCAGAATGGGAGGTTCGAGGTTCAAACTTGGGTTCCCTCGCCCTATCAGGTCCCCAAGGATGGGCCGACCGGAGCATTACTCAAAGGCATCGGGCGCCATGCATGGCGCCCCGCTCATCTGCACTTGCGCATCACGCACGATACCTGTGAAACGTTGACGACCCAGCTTTTCTTCACCGGCGACCCGTGGATCGATTCCGATGTCGTCGGCGCCGTCAAGCAGTCGCTGATCGTGACGCTTGACAAGCATGAGGACTGGGCCGACTTGCAAAAAAGGGGATTCGACAAGCCCTACTACGCAGTCTCGTACGACTTCACCCTGCCGCGCCTGATGCGCAAGGCCGCATAAGCATAGGCAATTCCCAGCCCAGCAGAACCTCTGTGTTCATTGGATGAAGATTTCCGAGAAGCGCATTCTGACAACTCATGCCGGCAGTCTGCCACGTCCCAGCGCACTGGCAGACATGTTCGGGCTCCTCAGCCGTCATGGGCCAGTCGATAATTCCGCGATGGAGCGCGCGATTGAGGAATCTACGCGCCGGGCAGTGCGGATGCAGTCGGAATGCGGTATCGACGTGGGCAACAATGGCGAGCAGTCGCGGGAAAGTTTCTTCACCTACGTGCAGCATCGGATGAGCGGCTTCGGTGGCAGGAGCGAACGTCCACGTCTCGCCGACATCTGGAGCTATCCCAGCTTTCTAGAACTTGCGCGCCCGTTTCGCGCATCCATGAAAGTCGATCTGCTGCATGCGCCCAAAGCGATCGGAGAAGTTCGGTACCTTGATCGCAGGCCGCTCGAAAAGGAATGTGACGATTTCCTCAGAATCGTTGGCGAGAGCGAACCGGGATTCGCGGAATGCTTTATGACCTCGCCCTCGCCCGGAATCATCGCATCGGCGATGCTCAACGACCATTATCCCAGCTTCGAAAACTACGTGGAAGCCGTGGCCGACGCCCTCAAAATCGAATACCAGACCATCGTTGCGCGCGGAATGGTGCTGCAGATTGATGCGCCTGACCTCGCTCTGGAGCGTCATACGAGCTATGCCGAGCGTCCGTTGCGTGATTTTCTCGGATTCGTCGATTTAATTGTTGGAGCGATCAATCGAGCGCTCGAAAACGTCCCGCGCGAACGTGTCCGTCTTCACGTGTGCTGGGGCAATTACGAGGGACCGCATAACCGCGACGTGCCGCTGGATGAAATCCTGCCGATTCTGCTCAAGGCCCGCGTGGGCGCACTGCTGCTATCGATGGCAAACCCGCGCCACGAGCATGAGTATCGGTGCTTCGAGCGGTATCGAATACCGGCGGAGTTGATAATTATTGCAGGAGTGATTGACTCGACCACCAATTACATCGAACATCCCCAGGTCGTAGCCGACCGAATCGAGCGTGTCGCGCGCGTCCTTGGCAATCCTCATCGCGTAATGGCCTCGCCCGACTGCGGTTTCGAGACTACGACTGGTGCACGAATGGTGGCTGAGGAGATTGTCTGGGAGAAGCTTCGTGCTATGCGCGACGGAGCCGCAATCGCATCACAGCGACTCTTCGGTTAAGCCTGCACGGACATCTTAGCATGATGCTGCTCAGCCTTAGCATCAAGACCGATGGCTCGGGAGCACGCCCCGAGCCATCAATTTTGTAGCCGCCACTGTAAGAAGCATTCCCGTACTGGAGTCTCGAATGGTGCTTGCAATCAGGCAACGCGCTTGAAGCCGTCATCCGGCTCGGTCGCAAGCGGCGCACCGTTAGCCCGTGCCACAAGCGCCGCCTTGGGCAGTGTTGCTTCATTAGCAGCAATCAATCGCCCCAACGCCAAGTCCACTAGTTCGAGTCCGGTCAGTGGCAGTGGACGGCGAGGCTGGCGCGGATTGGTTGCCATGTTCAATCCCCATACATACCAGTCGGCTGCGGCGAGCGCCGCGATCGCGAAGGCACCTAGGAATAGAACCCAAGTAGAAGGAATCATCAACATGTTCTAGAGCCTCCCTTACTCCTGACGGTAACCTGAGCATGATTCGTGCCGTTCTCAAGTACCGTTTTTTTAGGGGAGATTTTAGAATACGTGAAGGATTTCTTCGCTCAATGCGAGAGGAACGGTTTTCGATTCGCAAACTGTGACGTTTCTTAAATTGAGCCCGGCGAATATAATATCGCGGCCTTAAAGCACATTGATCAGCATGCCGACACTGCGATCAGCATGCCGACACCTCCGCGATGGCCGGTTTGTATATCACTCGCGAATTGAAGACGGCTAATGGAGATAGCTCTCAAAGTCGACGTTGATACCCATCGGGGACTCGGCGAGGGCGTGCCGCGGCTGACCAAACTGCTTACAGCTCAAGGAATCAGCGCGACGTTCTTCGTGGCAATGGGGCCGGATAATTCCGGACGCGCCGTTTGGCGGGCCTTCAAAAATCCCGGGTTTATCACAAAAATGAGGCGCACCCGGGCCGCGTCGATGTACGGCTTGCGCACTCTCCTGTCGGGCACTATCCTGCCGCCGCGCGCAATCGCCCTAGCTTTTCCGCAGATTTTGCGCGACCTCCTGCGAGCAGGGTTCGAACTGGGCGTCCATGGCTACGACCACGTTTGCTGGCAGGACCATCTCGACGATTTGGACGAACGCGGAACCAGTGCGGAAATCAATGACGGTTTGGAGGTTTATCGCGCTGTGATCGGCACCCCGGCGCGAGGCTTCGCGGCTCCGGGATGGCGTACCAACAGCGTCGCGCTAAAGATTCTCGACGCTAAAGGCCTTTCTTACCATAGTGATACGCGCGGCCATACCCCTTACCGCTGCACGTTGGACGGTATGGTCCTACGCACGCCGGAGATTCCGACCACGCTACCCACCATGGACGAAGTTATGGGTGCTGAGGGTCTCGACAGCCCCGATGCACTCGTGCGGTTTTATCTCGAACAGTTCTCGGAGAGCACCCTCAATGTGCACACGATTCATGCGGAGACTGAAGGGGGGAGCCAGTTCGATACATTTGCCACGATTGTCCGCGGGCTAAAAGCACGCGGCGCGCGCTTCGTCCAACTCCAGGAAATTGCGCAACGCTTGTCGATGACAGAGCTTCCTGTTTGTGAGGTGAAACGGACCACGTTACCTGGCCGCGCCGGCTGGGTCTCCGCCCAAGGAGAAGAAAGAAAATGAGGAAGGAAGTGAGAAACGAAGGTCTGAGACAGCGAGGCTGCGATCGTAACCCGCCGAGGTGCGCCCGATACTGACCTCGGCAGCTGCCGGGTCTCCTTTCTCACTTATCATCACTCACTTCTTTCCGTAGTCGCTTTCGTGTTATCAATTGCGGGAATTCAGCCAGGAGATTAGACAATGCCGGCAGCCCATCAAATTGCGGAGCATCCGCGTGAAGTTGGCCTCGATCCTGCCAAGGTCGACGAACTCTTCAAGCGCGCACAGCGCGAAATCGCCGAGGGATTGCTGCCATCGTGCCAGATCGCCATCGCGCGTAACGGAAAAATCGGAGCAATGAAAACCTTTGGCCACGCGGTGCAGGGCGGCAATGACAAACCGGCCAACGACGAAACCTTGTATTGCGTCTTCAGTTGCACCAAGGCCATAGTCTCGTCGGCCATCTGGATCCTGCTGGGCGAGGGGAAGCTCGAACTCGGCGAGCACGCCGCGGACATCGTGCCGGAATTCGGCACTAACGGTAAGGATGCGATCACGGTCGAACATCTGCTCCTGCATACCGGCGGTTTTCCGAACGCGCCTTATGCTCAGTCCCAATGGCTTGACCGTAGTAAGCGGCTCGAGCGTTTCAAGGCCTGGCGCCTGGAATTCCCGGTCGGCGAGCGGTTTGTTTACCATCCGACTTCCGGTTTCTGGGTCCTCGCGGAGATTATCGAACGCCGTGCCGGCCAGGATTTTCGCGATTTCGTGCGCAACCGTATTGCCTCACCGCTGGGCTTACCCGATTTGCGGCTCGGGATCCATCCCACAGAGCACGGCCGCATGGCGGACATTGTCCATGTCGGTGAAGCGCTTACGCCGGAAGAAATGAAAAAGCTCGGATTGCCCCCGATGCCGGAGACCGAAGTAACCGAAACCGCGATCACTGGCTTTAACGATCCGATCGTGCGCCAATCGGGTGTGCCCGGCGGAGGTGGCATCATGACCGCGGGCGAGTTGGCACTTTTCTATCAAGGGTTGCTGCACAATCCACCGGTTGCCAATGGTGCTCCAATCTGGAAGCCGGAGAAGTTGAGCGAAGCGCTGCGGGTGCGCTCCGGCGACTACTTCGATCCAGTCTTCAAATACAAATGCAATCGTGCGCTTGGGGTAATCGTGGCTGGCGGCGACGGTTTCGCCAACTACCGCGGTTTCGGCAAGACCAATTCGCCATTAACCTTTGGTCATAATGGCGCCGGCGGACAACTGGGATGGGGCGACCCGGCTACGGGCATATCGTTGGGCTACTGCACTAACGGCTTCGACCGCAACGACCTTCGCCAGGGACGCCGCGGGGTCGCGTTATCCAGTCTGGCTGCCGTTTGCACGATGTAAAGAGGCAAGAAGGCGGCTGTGCTCGGGCGCAGCCGCCTTCTTTAAGGAACGGACGCAGTCAAGAGCTTACCGCATCAATTGCTCGAGGCCCGCGGCTGTGCAGTATTTGGTGACGTCGTCGTATTGCTTGGGCAATTGATCATCGAAAAATGGTATCTTCCCGGACTTGTTGAAGCCGGTCAAATAACTGGCGTGATCGTTCTGAACGTCGAAAACCTCGATCATAACGCTGCCCAATCCCATCTGCGTACTGTAGTTACGAAAAGGCGCGGGTGCGAAGACCGCGAAATAAATCTTCCACAGCTTCATATTCGCATCGTAGATGTCTTCGTGCAGGGTCTGGTAGTACTGTTTATCGACGTACATTACCCTGCTGCCATAGCAGTAGCCTGGGGCCAGGCTTGGAACTCTGCGGACATCGATCACGTAGGTATCGCGGGTTTCCCAATCTCCCCATGATGGCTTAGGCCATCCCAGAAACCCGTCAAATTCTGCTGGAAAGTCCCCTGCTATCTTGTTGTTCGCGCTCTGCAGAGTCAGGATCTTCTGGTCTCGCAGCCATTTGCCCATGAATTTGCCGACCCCGCCGTTCCAGCCCACCCGCTGGTCATCGCGGACGATGTCGGTGCCTAGCACCGGCGAGCAACGCGCTGAGCTCGACAAGCGCAGCGCACGTCGAAGCGCGGGAATGAAGACGTAGTCATCGTCATCCTTGAGATT
>Ga0306920_100000909_pt1 | contig 36018 bp, 32 predicted proteins | sample flu12Cox44000170_FD_204666 | JGI IMG/M metagenome (GOLD analysis project Ga0306920, IMG submission 204666) | Lab enrichment of tropical soil microbial communities from Luquillo Experimental Forest, Puerto Rico - flux4day.12C.oxic.44.000.170 (v2)... | ecosystem: Environmental > Terrestrial >...
CGATACGGTTCCTCAATCATAAGCATTCGTTATTCGTTGAATCGTTAAATTGTTGCATCGAATTTGCGGTTCAACGCTTCAGCGGCTTAACGATTTAACGTGGCGACGCCGGCGCAGCCACCGTTTCCTTGAAGACGGCGGCGATTTTGTTTTCCGGCAAAGTCCTGATCCCTTCGCGCGATACAACCTTGATCAGCGGATAAATTTTTCCGCTGCGATCCACGCCGCCAGTCGATGTGTCGGACTCTGCAGCCGTGTCCAGGGCTCGCAAGGCGATCGATACCGCCTCGTCTTCGTTCAATTGTTGCAGCGGCTTCGGGCCCCAAGTGTTTTCGTAGTAAAGAATGCCGCGCACGGCGGGCGAGCCCGACCCGGTCGCCGCATAATCGGCCGCTTCAAATTGCGCGCCCATCGCATCGTAAAAATAAAGACGCGCCTCGGGCGTTGGATGATTATTGTAGGTCGCAAAAATCGGAACCACCACGCCCACGCCCTGCATGACGAATCCAAAATTATCACGCAACAGCTTGGACAGAGCGCGCACCTTTCCATCGACGCTCATTTCCTGGAGTTGGGTTCGCCGGAAGAATTGGAAAGAATGTTCGAGCACGCGCGCCATCTCCCATGCTGTCGCCGGCACGCCAGCGATAGCCATGATCGAATGCCGATCGATTTCCAAAACTTTGTCGGCGCGATCATAAACGACCGTGTTGCCAGCGGTGGCGCGGCGGTCGCCCGCCACCAGCACGCCACCTGAAAATTTGAAAGCCAGAATCGTGGTCGCCTCCGTCGGCTCCCACGTTTTTTGCTGGCCCGGTACCACTTGGTGGGGCGCGACCGCCGGACGGGCCGCTTCCATCACCGGAGCCAGCAGACCCTTGCGTCGCAGCAGCGCAGGGAAATCGCTCGCTGTCTCAGAAAAATTCAGGTCAAACGCCACTGGAGAGCGTTCCATTACTGCCCCGTACGCTGGCGATAGCGCTTGGATTGGTTGGGATCGACCTTGCGCATTTTTTTCAGCAGGTCCTTTGTGTCCGGCCGCGAAATGTCCGGCGACCGCGGCCCTCCGCCATCGCCTTGTTTCGGTCCCCACGGAGCCGGTTCTATCGGTTTTTGGATGCGCTCAGGCATAAAAAAATCTAAGAGCAAAATATTGGAAAGCAAGCCGCGCCCTTCGCGCCGTTGAAAGGTTGAAGCGTTAAAGGGGTTGGCGTTATGGCGGATTTCCGATTCAACGCTCCAACTATTTAACGGTTCAACGCGGCGAAGCCCTTGCCAGACAAATATGCCAGTGGCAAGCTTTTCGACCCGATGAAGCTCGCAGGTATTTTTTGTGCGATCCTGGTTTCGGCGTTTTGCGCTGCGTTTGCGCAGACGCCCGCGCCGGAGACGGCAAAACCAGCTGATACCGCTCAAATCGAAGCGCTGGCAAAAAAAATCGACGAACAAAACGCCAAAATTGATGCGCTTTCCCAGGAAATCCTGAAGCTGGAGCAACAGGTCTCGCACATCCGGCCAGGCGTAATGATCGGAGAGGCTACGCCATCGCCCGCGAATGCGGCCGCTCCAGCGATGTCTTCGTCGCATACGGCAGCGGCAGGTAACACGCACATCGTTGCACGCGGAGAGACGCTCACCTCCATTGCAAAAATGTACAAGGTGACCGTGGACGAATTGCAACAAGCCAATCACATTGAAGACGGCCGTAAATTGCAGGCCGGCCAAACGATTTCGATCCCGACATCTGCCGCGCCGACGCCAACGCCAGGGGAATAAGAATTTTCTCCCAAGCTTCGGCGGTAGCCGCTTCGCTGTGCGAAGCGTGCACGCCGCCCACACGGCGGCGGCTACAGAGACACGATTGATTCTCGGAACTCGAAGGTTTTTCTTAGACCGGCAATTGCTCTTCCCGCTCCAGAGTTTCCGACGTCATGATTTCCGCCCGTTGCTCTGTTTCGCGCTCCGGTGACCCTTCGAGCAGACTTTGACGACACAGCTGTGCGTACTTGCCAGCCAGCGCGACCAATTCATCGTGTGTTCCGCGCTCGACAATGCGTCCGTGATCCAATACGAGAATCTGGTCCGCATGCACAATTGTGGAAAGCCGATGCGCAATCACAATCGATGTGCGGTTCGCCACCAGGCGCTCCAACGCTTCCTGAATCAGTCGTTCCGTGGCAGCGTCCACGCTGGCCGTCGCTTCATCGAGAATCAAAATCGGCGGGTCCTTCAACAGCGCCCGCGCAATCGAGAGCCGCTGTTTTTCGCCGACGCTCAATTTCACGCCGCGCTCGCCGACGATGCTCTCCAATCCGTCCGGCAAACGCTCGATAAATTGTCGCGCGTTCGCCGCGTCCACCGCGCGCCATAATTCCGCATCGGTTGCGTCAGGTTTGCCCATCAAAAGATTTTCGCGAATCGATCCGTTGAACAGGAAACTTTCCTGCGTGACTACACCGATCGCTTCGCGCAGCGCGTCCAACTCGTAATCGCGAATCGGTTTGCCATCGACATAAATCTCGCCGCTGGTGAATTCGTAAAAACGCACGAGCAGATTCACCAATGTCGATTTCCCCGCGCCAGTCGAGCCGACCAGCGCAATCGTCGCACCCGGCGGCGCACGAAACGAAATGTGCCTCAGCGCGGACAATCCTTTCGCGTAACTGAAGCTGACGTTCTCGTAACGAATATCGCCGGCGATCCTGGCGGCTGCGCCGCGTCTGTCGGGGAAGCTGACAGCCTCCTGTGCTTCTTTGTTTGTTAGACGGGGGAAGCTGTCAGCTTCCCCTACTGATTCGCCTTCGGCCACAAATCCCGGCTCGACTCCTTCATCAAGAATCTCAAAAACGCGCTCGCCGGCGGCGCGCCCGGCTTGCACAAGTTGATTAAGTTGATGCAGCCGGCTCACCGGATCATAGAGAAACGCCGTCAACATTAGGAACGCAACCAGATCACCGATCTGCATCGTGCCCGTCAAAGCTGCGTAACCGCCAAACCCGAGGATGAGGAGTGCTCCCATCGCTTCAAACATCGACATCGAGGGCGAGTAAATGGCCCATACCCGCATCACCACCAGCGTGGCGTGCCGCAGTTGGTCGCTCGCCCGATTAAAGCGCGCGTGCTCCTGGCGCTCGCGGACGAAACTTTTGATCTGGCGAATCCCGGCGAGATTATCATGCAAGAGCGCGTTGATGGCCGATGAAGCGCGCCGCTGCAATCGATACCGCCGATGCGCGGTGAGCGTGTAAGCCAGCGCGCCACCGATGAGCAATGGAAGCGGCACCAACGCAAGGAACGCCAGCTTCGCATTCCAATAAAACATCACAGCAAGCACGATCACGATTTGCAAGACCGCCACCACGCCCTGCTCGATTCCATCGATCAACACGCGCTCGACCGAGTTCACGTCCTCTATGACACGGGTCATCAAATCGCCCGTAGCGCGATTGTCGAACCAGCGCAGCGGCAGCAGTTGAATGTGCGAATACAAATCGCTTCGCAGATCGAAAATAACTTTTTGCTCGAACGTGTTGTTCAAAATGATCCGCAGCGAGTTGAAAACGTGCTGAAACAGAAATGCCACTGCGGCCAGCAAAATAAGCGGCAGCAATTTGTCCGGCCGGTGCGCGCGCACTACATCGTTGATGATCCATTTGGTGGCGCTAGGAAAAACGATCACCATCAGCGTGGTCAGGATCGCGCAGCTCAGTGTCCCCACAGCCATCCATGGATACCGCTTCAGATAACGAAAAACGCGCCAGACAGTTTTCATTTACAACAAACGTTATCAGAAGCCCGCGAATCATGCGAATGCACACGAATGGTTCTTCGCTGAAGTTTCTTTTTCGCGTCAATTCGCGTGATTCGCGGGCAAATCTGTCTTCTGCTCTTATTCGTGTTTATTCGTGTGGATTCGTGGTTAAGATTCGCGCGTGACGAACGAGTCTCACCCTTTCTCCGACGAAATTCACGTCGAGCAGCTTGAAGTCTTCAGTGTGATCGGCGTGTTGGAACACGAGCGTAAAGGTCTGCAGCGATTAACAGTCACGATTTCGTTCTGGCCGTACCAGCAGACACGCGACCTCGCCGACAAAATCGATAAGGCCGTCAACTATTCCGCCGTAGCTGAGGAGACAAAACGCTTCGCGCGCGCGCAAACCGTGAACCTGATCGAGACCTTGGCCGATCGGCTCGCAGCGCATTTGCTGAAGACTTTTCCGATTCAGAAAGTGACCGTCGAAGTGCGCAAGTTCGCGTTACAAGACGCAAAATACGTTTCGGCGACTGTGACGCGCAGCGCATGTGTTGGCTGAAAGCCGCGTTTCGGATTTAGCGATTCAACGATTAACGATTAATGTGGCGAAGCCATTCGTCCCGATTCGTGGTTCCAAAAGCATGCGCAAAGGACGTTTCAACAAACCAGCCGCTGAGATTGCGCAGCGCTACAGCGAATCCGTCTCGTTTGATTGGCGCCTCTACCGCTCCGACATCGCGGGATCACTCGCCCACGCTGTAGCGCTCGGTCGCGCGAGGATCATAACGGCGGCCGAATGTCGAAGGATTGAGAGCGGGTTGTTCGCGATCCAGAAGGAGATCGAGTCCGGCAAATTCACGTGGGACCGCTCGCTCGAAGACGTCCACATGAACATCGAAGCCGTGCTGACGAAACGAATTGGCGCCCTGGGCGCGAAGCTGCACACGGCGCGCAGCCGCAACGACCAGGTTGCGCTTGATCTGCGGTTGTACGTCAAAACGGAGATCGCGCAAGTCTCGTCGCGTCTGCGGAATTTGCAGCGGGCACTGCTCGATCTCGCCGAAAAGCATCTCGATGCGGTGATGCCCGGCTACACGCATTTGCAGCGTGCCCAGCCAATTACTTTTCCGCATTACTTGCTGGGACAACTTGGGGCCTTCGAACGCGACAGGGAGCGTCTCGATGATTGTTTTGTTCGAACAGACGTTTTCCCGCTCGGTTCCGGCGCGCTCGCGGGGTCAACCATCGTTCTGGACCGCGAATTCATCGCACACCAACTCGGGTTTTCGCGCGTGAGCCAGAACAGCATTGACGCGGTGAGCGATCGCGATTTCGTGTGCGAATTCCTTTTTTGCCTCGCCATGATCGGGATGCATCTGTCGCGTTTGAGCGAAGATTTGATTATTTGGAGCACGAGTGAATTCGGATTTATCGAATTCAGCGACGCGTTTTCCACCGGCTCAAGTTTGATGCCACAGAAGAAAAATCCCGACATCGCTGAGCTCACTCGTGGCAAAATCGGTCGGCTTTATGGGAATTTGATGTCGATCCTCACCACGATGAAAGCGCTCCCCTCGTCGTACAACCGCGACCTGCAGGAGGACAAGGAAGCGCTTTTTGATTCCGTCGATACTGTTCGCTCTGCGCTGGAAATTTTCGCGGCGATGATGCCGGAATTGAAAATCAATCGTGAACGTATGCAAGCGGCCGCCACCGATAGCAATCTTTTTGCAACAGATCTCGCCGAGTATTTGGTGAAAAGAGGAATGCCTTTTCGCCGGGCACACGCTATTGTCGGCAGCCTCGTTGCAGACTGTGTCACCAAAGGAATAGCATTGAATCAGGTTCCACTTGCGCAGCTGAAAAAGCGTTCGTCGCTGTTCGATGCTGATGTTGCGAATGTTTTCGATGTTCGCCGTTCGCTTGCACAGCGGCGAGCGGTTGGCGCGCCATCGCCTAAGAATATCGCAACTCAGATCAAGCGCTGGCGCAAAAAATTGTAGAGGCGCTTGTGCCAAGCGCCGCTACAACGTTTGCCGCTGCGGACAGCGGCCACTACAGTCCCCAGCGTGAAAGGCACCGGTTGGGAGACCATTTCCAGCGAGCGCCATTTTGCCAACGCACATGTCGAGGTGGTGACCGATCACGTGCAAACACCTTCGCGGAGCGAGCAACGCTCGTGGACGATTGTGCATCGCAAAGCAGCTGTCGTCATCGCGGCGGTGACACGCAACGGCAAAATCGTTCTCATTTGCCAGGAACGCATCCCGATCCGCGAAACCATCTGGGAAATGCCCTCCGGCCAGATCGACGCTGTGGCTGGGGTCGGTGACCCCGGCAACTCCACAGAAACAATCGAACAAGTCGCGTTGCGCGAACTTCGCGAAGAGGCCGGCTACAAGCTGGCGAAAGAGGGCGAGCTCATTCCCATCGGACATTACTTTACGTCGCCCGGTTTCACAGACGAGCGTGGCTATTTCTTCCTGGCGCGGCCGGTCGTTTCATGCCCGGATTATGTGCGCGACGAATCGGAATCGATTTTGGATTGCCGCGCATTCGCGATTTCGGAAATTCGCCGCATGATCGCCGAGAACGAGATTCGCGACGCCAATACGCTCAGCATGTTGGCGCGTCTGTGGGCATGCGGACTGTTGCCGGTTGAGAAGCCCGCAAATCACGCGAATTGACACGCATACAGGAGACAAGCCGACTTTTCTGATCTCTTTTCTTGACCTATTCATCCGCATTCGCGTGATTCGCGGGCACTGACTGTCAACCCATGGCGCTGCGAGATATTTTTAAATTTCGCGATCTACCGGAGAGCGAAACTTCCAAGCCATTTCTCGAGCACTTGGAAGACTTGCGATGGACCATCGTGAGGATGGCGATCACGCTCGGGGTCGCGATGATCATTTGCTTCGCTTTTCGCCACGCGCTCGTGCATATCATGCAAGCGCCGCTACAGAACGTAGGTTCGCAGATCGGCACGCTCAAAGCGCTCGGCATCACCGATTCCATCGTGATTTCATTTCATCTGGCGTTTTACGCAGGAATCGTTCTCTCCTTCCCGCTTCTGCTCTATTTTCTCGCCGAATTTGTTTTGCCTGCGCTCACCACGGTGGAGAAACGCTTACTGTTTCCAGCGATTGGCGTCAGCTTCGCGCTGTTCCTTCTTGGCGTGGGGGTCTGTTATTTTTGGTTGCTACCCAAAACGATCCTCTTTTTCTTTCGTGACACAGAGTCGCTCGGCTGGGCGCCTACCTGGACTGTGCAACAGTATTATTCTTTTGTGACGCGATTCACCATCGGTTTTGGCCTGGCCTTTGAATTGCCGGTGGTGGTGCTGGCGCTGGTCCGATTTGGATTGGTCACTTACAGATTCATGGCACGCACCCGGCCGTACGCCATGGTGCTGATCTTTGTCCTGGCGACCATCATCACACCCACACCAGATATTCTGACCTTAATCGCGCTGGCGTTGCCGATGTGTCTGCTTTACGAAAGCTGCATCTGGATCGCGTGGCTCATGGAGCGCCGCGCGCTAAAACGGAGCGCCGGGTAATCGCGTGCACCATCCGACTTACGAATTTCTCTTCGACGCCTTTGCGTTTGTGCTCGGCGCGGCGGTCGGCTCGTTTTTGAACGTCTGCATTTATCGCTGGCCTGTCGATCTTTCGATCAACAAGCCGCGCCGCTCTTTCTGCCCGAACTGCAAGCAGCCCATTCCCTGGCACCAGAATCTGCCGTTGATCAGTTGGATGATCCTTCGCGGTCGCTGTGCGAATTGCGGCGCCAAAATTGCTTTCCGCTACTTCGCGGTGGAACTCGTTACCGCGCTTCTTTTCCTCGCGATCTGGCAAAGGTTCCCGTGGGAGGTCGCGATCGCGTACTGGGTCTTTGTCTCTTTGCTTGTCATAGGAACATTCATCGACTTTGAGCATTTCATTATTCCTGACCGGGTAACAATCAGCGGCGTAATCGCCGGCGTAGTTTGCAGTGTTGTTGTACCGGCTTTGATGGGCACCGGTTCGCGGTTCGCGGCCGGTCTTCGCGCTGTTCTCGCCGCCGCGCTTGGTTACGTGATCCTTTTAATTGTCTTGGAAGCGGGCAAGATCGCTTTTGGAAGGAAACGGATTCGATTTGATGTGCCGACGCCGTTTACGTGGATAAAGCGAGGGGACGACGCTGATTTCATCGTTGGCACTGAAGAAAGTCTGTGGAGCGATTATTTTGCCCGCAAGAAAGACCGGCTGCTGCTCGAGTGCGATGAAGTCAGGATCGACCACCACACGCATGAAAATGTAATGCTGGATTTTCGCTACGACCGTGTCACGGCCGAGGGCCACGTGCTAATGCTCGATGACGTGACGCACATCTCAGGCGTGGCTCGCGAAGTAGTGATTCCGCGCGAGGCAATGGGCCGCGGAGACTTGAAATTTCTCGCTGCGATTGGTGCATTTCTCGGCTGGCGCGCGGTGCTATTCAGTCTTTTCGCTGGATCACTTCTCGGGTCCATCATCGGATTGATCACACTCGTCGCAGGCAAACGTGTTTGGTCAGCCAAATTGCCATTCGGACCTTATCTGGCCTTTGGCGCTATTGCCTGGATGTTTTTTGGCGAGATTTTTCTGCGCTGGTACACAGGGCTGCTCAGCCCCTAGGACCAAGTCAACCACGAACGGACACGAAGCGACGCTAACTGTTGCGAATGACGAAGCTCGAAAAAATGACGAATAATTGAATGATAACGCGCTGTGATGTCATTCAGGCTTTGTGCTTCTTTCGTCATCCGACATTCGTGCTTCGTCATTGGTTAAGTGCCCACTCGGTGGAAGGCCGGGTCGTTGAAGAAACGATTCTCCGACGCAGCAGCAGCCCAAGGTTGATGAGCTCGCACTTCCACCAGCGCCGCAGTCCGCGCGAAATTTGTTTGCGAATCCGTGTGTCCGGAACAAATCCGTCGTACAGTTCGCGCCAGCCGGCGTTTCTTTTGCCGTAATAACCAGTGGCCCACCGGCGATTCGCCAACGCAACGAGACGTCGGCCATAAAAACGCATCGCATTCCGAGCGAATCTGCCGCCCATGCCTGTGAAGGGCAGGTTCAGAAATGCACACTCGGGATCGCAGTAAACCGCGCGAACCAAACCGAGATAGTAACTGCTCACATCGAGAAGGAGCGCAGCCGACATCAGATCGGCGTCGCCCATGTAATAGTATTTGTCCTTGTAAAGACTTTCGAACCAGTACCGATATGTGATCGGGTATTGCTGGTTGTAATGATGAAGCCGCTCCGTCACATCTTCACCTGCTAGACTTCGTCCCAGTAAATCCGCAACGTAATAGGACGTGTAAGAACAAAAATCTAATCCGGGACTGTAAAGTGGATCGATAAAACCGGCGGCGTCGCCCACTGCAGCCCAGCCGTCACCGCAGACTTTTTCGCTGTGATATGGCAACATCGACAACGCATGCACGTCGCCTTCGATTACGCGGGCCGCCCCAAAAATTTCGCGACCGATGGGATTGCTGAGAATGTGATCATGCAGCCGTTGCCCCAGGCTGCGGCCTTCTGGTAATTTGAAAATCCGGCTGTCGTAAACGATGCCGGCGCTGACATCACCGCCCTGCAATGGAATAACCCAGACCCACCAGCCGCGGCCGAAGAGATGATTAGTGGCCCACTCGCGCGCGGTACGGCAATTATTTGCGTAATCGGGAAAACGTTGTCGCCACTCGTAGCTGTCCCACTGCTTCACGCCGCTGAAGCGTGCCCAGACAGCGTTGATGGGGTGCTCGGTGTTCGGACGAAGATGTCCGAGTTTTCGCGCGAGCATGGTCGCGCGCCCTGTGGCATCGATTATCCAGCGCGCGCTGACGGTGCGTTCGCCGCTATTGAGAGCGGCGCTCACCCTTTGGCCGTTGCCATTATTTAGCTCGAGGTTCGTTACCTTTGCCGGACGCCAGAGCTCGCAGCCTGCCTTCACTGCGAGGTCAAGCATGTGCGAATCCAACTTTGCTCTGTCCACCTGAAAGCTCGGCAATCTGCTTTGGTAACGTGTGCCGACCTCGACGCAATCGTCAAAGCGCTGGTCTGGCTGGTTCGAGAACCAAAGACGCAATCCCTGTTTGGTCAGTTGATGATGGCCCAGATAATGGGTGAGACCTAAAATCCGCGTCATGTAGCAACTGCTCACTTCGGTGGTCGATTCGCCGACTTTGCGGTCGAACGCGGCTGTCTTGTCGATGATGAGAACCCGCGCTTCGGGCCGTTTGCGTTTGAGCATGAGCGCCGTCGCGGCGCCCGAAAACGCGCCGCCTATGACCACGACATCATAATCGAAGCTCATCGCCTACTCAGAGGATGGACTTTACTGCATCCAAACGCAATTGCCTTCGTTTGGCGTTGAAGGTTAAGCGTTCAAGACTGAGCGTTAGGCGAAATGATCCTCACAAACGCGCGCTTGATTTTTCCAGATGGAATTCGCGAGGGCCTCGAAATTATCGTTAAAAAAGGAAAGATCGCCGAGATTCCCGAGCAGGCACGAGCGCGCGGGAAAAATGTTAACGACCTTGCCGGAAATTATCTCGCGCCAGGATTTATCGATCTTCACGTTCACGGCGCGCTCGGCTGCGACACCATGGAAGGCTCTGTCGAAGCGTTTCGCACTATTTGCGAGTTCCACGCAAGCGGCGGCACTACTTCACTTCTGCTCACCACTGCGACAGCGCCGATCGACGATATCGTCGATGTGCTAAAAGCGGCGCGAGCTTATCGATCCTCCATCAGCACTGTTGTGGGAGTTCATTTGGAAGGCCCGTTCATTTCAAGAGCAAGATGCGGAGCGCAACGCGCAGAATTTATTCAGGACGCATCACCGACTCGGGTGCGGCAGTTTCTCGCGTACGCGGATGTGATTAAACGCGTCACGATTGCGCCCGAACTGCCGGGAGCGCTCGAAGCGATTGAAAATTTTCGCACCTATGGAATCGGCGTAAGTGGGGGCCATAGCGATGCGTGGGACGAAGACGCCCGCGCCGCGTTCGAACACGGTATGCGCAGCGTCACGCACACATTTAATTGCATGTCGAGCGCACGCCGCCGCGGGGTCTATCGAGTGGGCGGGTTGCTCGAGTTCGCGTTAAGTGAGCCGCAGATCAGTTGCGAACTGATCGCAGACGGCCATCACGTCTCGCCGACTTTGATGAAGATGGTGTATCGCTCTAAAGGGGCGGACGGAGTTTGTCTCGTCACAGATGCAACGGCCGGCGCCGGGCTGCCGGATGGATCGCGATTTTCGCTGTTCGGCAATGATTGCATCGTGGAAAGCGGCGTCTGTTTGCTCGCTGATCGCTCTGCGCTTGCCGGCAGCGCCGCGCGCATGATCGATCTCGTACGAACGATGGTGCAAACGATCGATGTTTCGTTACATGATGCGGTCGCGATGGCGACACGAAATCCTGCGCGCGCCATCGGCCTTGAAACCAAGGGTCAACTGACTGTCGGCGCAGACGCAGATTTCGTTGTTCTTTCACCACAGTTGGAAGTCGCTCGAACATTCATGGCGGGCAACGAGATTTGGCCGCATACACCGGGATGAAGCCGCGGTGTTACTGATAGACGTCAGATCGACAATAAAAACTCCGCGATATCGATCGCAGCGCGCGGGCGGCTGAGCTTGCTGATGTTGCCAGCCCATTCCCGCCACTGTTTTGCGTCATTGGCGAACGCCCGTTCGATTTGCGCAACAACTTCTCGTGGTGAAAGCGCGATCACGCCGGAACTGCTTTCAACGATCAGACGAGCGTTACCTTCCTCCTGACCCGCAACCACGTGATTGACGATCATTGGACAGCCGGCGGCGATCGTTTCCTGCACGGTCGCGCCACCGGCTTTCCCGATGAGCAAGTGGCTTTCGTGAAGCATCCGCGGAAGCTGGTCTGTCCATCCAACAATCTTTGTCGCGTGGCCATTTGTCGCCGTCTCGATTGCGGGCCGGAGTTTATTGGAGCGGCCGATCGTCACCGTAAGATCGACATCAAGCTTTGCGAGCAATCCCACCAGTTCCGGCGCGCCGCGCGTTGCAGCGTGGATCATGTGCAAAACGCGGGGCTTCGAATTGTTGGAATTTAATTGTCGATCGTTCGTGAAATCAGCAAATTTCGGGCTAACAGGAAATCCAAATATCTTGATTTTCTCTGGCGCGACCCCCGCCGATCGCAGGACGGAGGCGCTCTGTTCGTTCGCAACGAGGAAATAATCAGCCGGGCTCCGGTACCACGAGGCGTTAATGGTGATCGAATCCGTGACGATCACCACGCATTTGCAGTGCCTCTCGGGTCCCAAAATCTCGTGAAGCACATTCGCGTAGGCGGGGAATGAGCAAACGACCATGTCCGGGCGAAAATCGGCGAGCAGCGGAGCGAAATGATTCTTAAGTCGAGTCAATCGCCGAAATTCTGCGTCGTAATCTGTCTTGCGATCGAGCCAGCGATAAACGATTCCCCAGGCGCGCGGCGTAGAATTGACCAGGGCCAGATAACTTCGGCGCACGAACTCATTGATCGGTCCGTACGCTTCCGCAAACAGATCCCGCAGTTCCACGTCGGGATGGTTCGATGCGACGCGAGCGAGACCGTCGCGCACTCCTCGCGCGGCGCTGTTGTGGCCCTCTCCGAAGCCGGCCGTTAGGATCAGGATTCTTTTTTTCATCGATCGCCAGGGGATCGTGTCACAGTGTGATTTTGAGCCATATTTAATTATTAGGAAGGAGACTGCGCAGCGCGGCAGGAACATAGACTTGTAGTCTGTGCGTCCGGCGGGTTTGTAACCCCGCTGCATCGTGGGCAGCGGAGAAAATCTCCGCTGGGCGCACAGGTCAAAGGCCTATGTTCCTGCCGGCACAAGTCCCGCGACTGCGGGAGACTTTAATGGATATTTACGTGGGGCAAAGTAAACTCTGCGGCGATGAAATATCTCGGATTCATCTGGCGCGTTTTGCGCCGGCTGGTTTGGGAAACGGCGACCGATAACACGACAGGCTTGGCCGCGCAGATGGCGTATCAGCTTCTGTTCGCGCTGGCTCCTGGAACGCTTTTCCTATGGCACCTGGTGGGTCTGTTCGGGACCGATCCGACCAAGCTGCATCGGATGTTTGTACTCCTGAAGAGCTTCCTGCCGCCAGATCCGAAAGTGCAAGACATTCTGGATTCTGCAATGGCCAGCGTCGTCGTGACTGGGTCGAGTGGCCTGCTAGCAAAAGCCGGGATTATCCTCGGAATTTATTTCGGCACCGTTTTCATTGCCACGGTTTCACGCGCGCTGAGCCAGATGCACGGAGTGCGCGAGGATCGGCATTGGTGGTCGAAATATATCATCTCATTTTTCATGCTCTTCTGGTTTGGGATCGTGATTGTGACTTCGTTTAACGCGATCGTGTTCGGTGAGAGGCTGGCTGGTATTGCGGAGGTAAATTTTCAACTCTCGTTTCCGTTGCAAGCATGGATCGCAACGCTCACTCTGCCATTCACCGCGGTGGCTCTGGTTTTCCTGGCGCTGGTGCTTTATCTCTACACTCCGGAAAATTACTTGACCGTCCGTCAGGCGTTGCCGGGTGCAATTTTCTTCGCAATCGGCTGGATCATCGCGACCAAACTTCTTCAGCTCTACGTAGGAAGATATGATCGCTATAATCCGACATATCTTGCGCTGGCATCCATTATCATGCTGCTTACCTGGATGTATCTGACTTGTCTGCTGCTGTTGTTGGGCGGCAAATTGAACGCCATTCTTCGCCGGGAACGCGAAAGAATGTACAGGGCCGCGCCTGTCGCGCCCGCACCGGCCGTGGGCGCCGCGTAAGTTTTTCGCTCGAGATTTAATCATTCGGATTTGTTTCGTGCTTCGAGATTCGTGCTTCGGATTTCCTTCGCTTGATCGTGTCGCGCGCTCTGTTACTCTCCGTCGCAGTGGTGCGTTTTCGCATTTGGGCTGCACTTGCCATTGGCGCAATCGTCGCAGGTCTCCTTTGCGCGCAAGTCAGTGAGGAACAAGAAAGCCGCCGCGCTCAATCCGAGCCAGGCGAGACGCATGCGTCGTCCTCTCCGAAACCCAAAAAATCTCCGAGCCCCGCAGCCAAAAAAGCAACGGGCAATCCAACGAAGAAGCATCGACCGTCTGCAACGCCAGAAAAAGCGCTCAAGGCCATTCCGCGAGCAAAGCTAGTCGGCGAAGAATCGGAAAGGCAAACGGAGGGTGAGAAAACACCGGCGCCGACGCCGCGCGAGACTCCCGAACGCAGCGCTTCACCGAAATCAAAACGGCATCATGACACGCCCACACCCAAACCGAAATCGGCAAAGAAGAAGTCGCACGAAAAAGAAACCGCGCGCAAAATCACGAAAACAGGCAAACCGGCGCGGAAAGAAGAGGAAACACCAAAGCCAAGAAAAACGCCAACGCCTCGCGCAGAAGAAGAGCGCGCCGTGGCGCCGGAAAAGCTGACACCGTCTCCACCGCGCGCGGTAGCTGTGCCGACTCCGGCGTCTTGCCCAACGCCGCCTCCGAAAGGCTTCGCGAGTGGAAAAATTCAGCGGCCGATTTCGGCGGAACAACGAGGCCAGGTTCTGATTGAAAAGTCCGGGATCGAGGAAGACCAGGGCTTCGAGCCTCCCCCATCGCCGCCGCCGCGCAGATTCGGTTTCTGGCCGTGGAGTCGTCCAACCAACTACCGTTATCTCAGCCGATCAGTCATCGAAGCCATCCGGCGCGCACCGGTGAAACGGCACCGCTGGCAGTTCATTGTGGTGCATAACAGCGGGACGCGGCAGGGGAACGCGCGCGTTTTTGATTACTATCATCGGCACGTCCGCCGGATGCAGAATGGTCTTGCCTATCATTTCGTGATCGGCAACGGCACTTCCACCGGGAACGGACAGATCGAAGTGGGCGACCGTTGGCGGCGTCAGATCAACGGCGGCCACGTGCACAGCGATTATTTAAACAACATTTCGCTCGGCATTTGTCTGGTAGGCGATTTTAATCGCGACCAGCCCACGCGCGCGCAACTCGACGCGTGCGAAGAACTCATTCGTTACCTGCGCGAACGTTGCGGCGGGACCGGCAGAGGCAACATCCCTGTGAAGCCACACCGAGAAATGAATCCACCGCGCTGGCCGACCGATTGCCCCGGAGACGTTTTTCCCTATTCGTGGTTTCGCAGGTTTTAACAGCGAGCGTACGGTTTCTAGTTGAGAGATTGATTTTCACAAAGGGAGCCGGTTGCCCCTGAGCATGCGATTCTCTTAAAAAGATCACGAACTCTTTATGCAGAGACAAATTCTCGGGTCGTGCACGTCACTAATTGTCAACATTTTATCCTTGCATATCGGCGCGTTTTCGGTCGCGGCGCAGGAACGTGCGCAGACGCAGCAGGGACTTATCACGACATTCGCGCCGATCGTGGAGAAGGTGGCGCCGAGTGTTGTAACCGTGTTTACTACTCAAACGGTGTCGCGCGGGCTGAGCGCGTTTCCGTTTTCTGATGATACGCTGCGCCAGTTTTTTGGAGGACAATCACCCCAAAAGCAGGGCAAAGAGACGCTGCAAGGGCTCGGCTCGGGCGTGATTGTCAGCCCGGATGGATACATTCTCACTGCCAACCACGTCGTTTCGGGCGCAGATGAAATCATGGTGGGGCTGGGCACGGAGCTCCGCAAATACAAGACCAAGAAAGTCGGCACCGATCCGGGCACGGACGTGGCGTTGTTGAAAATTGAGGAGAAAAATCTGCCGGCGATCACTTTTGCCGACAGCGACAAAGCGCGCGCCGGCGACATTGTGCTCGCGATTGGCAATCCATTCGGTCTGCGGCAAACGGTGACCATGGGAATCGTCAGTGCCGTCGGACGCGGCGGCATTGGCATCGTCGATTACGAAAATTTTATCCAGACGGACGCGGCCATAAACATGGGCAACTCCGGCGGTGCGCTGGTCGATACCGAGGGCCGATTGTTAGGCATCAACACGGCGATTTTCAGCCGAACCGGTGGCAACCAGGGCATCGGCTTCGCCATTCCCGCGAATCTCGCGCGTGACGTGATGCAGAGTTTGCGCGAAAAAGGTCGCGTCGTGCGCGGCTACATCGGAGCGTCGGTGCAAACGCTGACGCCGGAGTTGGCTGAAGCGATGAAGCTCAAAGGGCAACCGGCCGGCGCGCTCGTCGGCGAGATCGCTCCCAAAAGCCCTTCGGAGAAAGCCGGGATGAAGACCGGCGATGTGGTTACGGCCGTTAACGGAAAGAAAATCAGTGATGCACGCGAGTTGCGTTTAATGATTGGCTCAATGGCGCCCGGAACAAAAGTACAGACCGAGATTAACCGCGAAGGCCAGAGCAAAATCATCAATGTCGAGCTTGCGGAAATGCCTGCGGGTGAAGCGGAGGAGGGGGCCGAGACGACTCCTGAGGGAAGCGCTCAACCTGAAAAGGCCACCGTGTTCGGCGGTGTCGCGGTCGCGGATATCACCGATGACATCCGCACCGCGCTCAATCTTTCAAAGGACATCAAAGGTTCTGTGATTGCAGAAATTGACGCCGATTCGCCCGCCGCAAAGGCTGGGCTGCGCGAAGGCGACGTGATCCAGGAAGTGAACAAGCAGCCGGTCAGAAACGCGAAGGACCTGGTGGCCATCAGCAAAAAGTTGAAGCCTAACGAAAAGATTCTGATCCGCGTTTGGAGCCAGGGCCGGAGCGGCTTTGTAGCGCTGGAACCCAAGTAAGGTCGAATATTGTGCCGCTGTAGCCACGGCCCTGTGGGCCGTTTTCAAGAAGTATAAATCGTTGCGAGACGACCGGCCACAGGCCGGTGGCTACAACATTTCGGGAACCGCTCAAATGTCGAGGATCACTCTCGCCCTCCAGCCGCCATTCTTTTTCTCAACGGAGAAATCGTGAAGCGTGACCGCTTTTACATCGGCTCGCTGTTGGTGCCGCGTCTCGTCCAACGTTTCGCCGGCGGCTTCTGCTTTCAAAAAATATTTTTCATCTTTGTTGTGAATCTGCGCGTGGCGGACGCGCAGCAAGAGGCGCTCGGCGTCCTTCAAGTAAATCAGCTCTTGCAAAAAATCGAACAGCAACATGTCGATCTCGTCGTTTGAGAGTTCAATGTGTCGCGTTTCGCGCGGCTCAACCGAGTCGAGATTGTCGATCATCACATTCATCGTCGCGTCAGCCGCGTCTTCGAACAATTCCGGCAGATCGCGCCCGGTTGCTTCAAAGGCGATGTCCGCGGTGCCGATTTCTTCGAGGTAATGGTAAGGCATGGCGATAATGACGAAATCCGAATGACGAATGACGAATCAAGCCCGAATGACGAAATTGTAGGGCGTCTGTGTCAGACGCCATGGCGTTTGGCACAAACGCTCTACAGTCATTCCAGCTTCGTCATTCGTCAGCGACGCATTCATTGAGCGCGCGCAAAATCGCCTCTTTTTCCGCTGCGATATTTTTTCCGATAAAGACCAGCTCCGTGCGATTCGCATCGAACGCCTCCAGTTCCCAGCGGCCGGCAACGAAATTGAAAAGCTGCGCGCCATCTACGAAGCGAACGAAGCCTTTGGCCCGAATCACAGCCGCCGGAAGGTTATCTGCGAGACGTTCGAAACAATCGCGGGAAAAAGTTTTATCGGAACTAAAAGCGAACGACTCGAACTCCGGCTGATGCCGATGTGCTGTAGCCGGGGTCGGTGACCCCGGTCCGAGCCGCGTGATTTTCTCACGTCCGATGCCAAACAGGAGATCCGGATCAACCCGGCAGCGTTCGGTGCGAGCGATTGCCGCGGTCAGGTTAATTTCGCGCAGCTTGTTTTCAAGGGGCTCGATTTCGGTCGCATCGACAAGATCAATCTTATTCAACAGCAAAATGTCCGCGCCCTCGATTTGCAGGCGGGTGGTGTGACCGAGCTCTGGGAAACGAACAAGCATGTCGGCATCGATCACCGAAACGACGCCGTCGAGCCGGCATTGCGGCAGCGCTTCCTGGATGTTGAACACGAGCGCTTCCGGTTCGGCGAGGCCGGTGGTCTCGACGATGATCATCTCCGGCGCGACTTTCTCGATGATCTCATTCACGGCGGCTTCGAATTCGCCGAGGAGCGAGCAACAAACGCAGCCGCCACCCAGCTCGGCGATACGCACGTTCTTGCCCTCGACCACTTTTGTGTCGATGGCGATCTCGCCGAATTCATTCATCACAATCGCGATCTTCGCCGGATGCATGTCGAGAATGTGACGGAGCAAGGTCGTTTTGCCACTGCCTAGTGGGCCGGTAATTAGCGTGATTGGCGTTCGCGGCATGTTAAAAATGACGAAGCACAAATGGCGAAGGACGAATTTATGACGAATGACAAAAGCACAAAGCGCCTGTGATGGCTTCGTCATTCGAGCTTTGGCATTCCTTCGTCCTTCGTCCTTCGGATTTCGTCATTTAACTCATCCCTTTACATTTCCAATCGGCGTGAATCGCGCTACTGGCTTACTGATTCCCGCCAGCTCAGTGGCCGCGATTACTTCATCGATGTCTTTGTAAGCTGGGCCCGCTTCCTCGGCGAGACCCGCCCATGAAGTGCTGCGGACGTAAATGCCGCGCGCTTCGAGATCGCGCTGAAGTTGTTTGCCGTGCCATTGTTTGCGGGCCTTGGTGCGGCTCATCGTGCGACCGCTGCCGTGCGCCGTGCTGAAGAATGTTTCTGCGCCCGACGGCGTGCCGACAAGCAGATACGATCCGGTCTCCATGCTGCCGCCGATGATCACCGGCTGGCCGATTTCCCGGTAACGCGCGGCCACTTCGTCGTGTCCTGGGCCGAATGCACGCGTCGCCCCCTTGCGGTGCACAAGCAGCGTACGCTCTTCATAATCGATCCTGTGTTTTTCCAGCTTGGCAGTGTTGTGCGCGACGTCGTACACCATTCGCATCTCCAAATCTTCCGCGCTGCGGCCGAATACTTGAGAAAAAACTTCGCGAATGCGGTGAAGAATCACCTGCCGATTGGCAAACGACATGTTCAGGCCACATTTCATCGCGGCGAAATAATCGCGGCCTTCCGGCGAATCGAGCGGCGCGCACGCCAGCTCGCGATCCAAAATTTTGATGCCGTATTTCGGTTCCATCACTTTCAAAAACTTCTGGAGATAATCAGTGGCGACCTGGTGCCCGAAGCCGCGACTGCCGCAGTGAAACATCACCACGATCTGGTTTGGAATCGTGATCCCGAATTTTGCAGCGAGTTCCTTGTCGCGCATGTCCTCCGGCCGCGCGACCTGCACTTCCAAATAATGATTACCACTGCCGAGTGTGCCGACCTGATTGTGGCCGCGGTCGATGGCGCGTTCGCTGATTTTCGATGCGTCCGCACCGGAGATGCAGCCGTTCTCCTCGGTCAGTTCGAGGTCTTCATTCCAGCCATAATCGTGTTCGATGCACCAGCGTGCGCCCTGTTCGACCAGGTCTCGAAAATCCTGACGCGATAATTTCAGAAATCCGCGACTGCCGACGCCCGCCGGGACACGTTGAAACAGAAGATCGACAATTTCTTTCAAATGCGGCCTGACGTCCTGCAGCGTGAGATTCGTAGTGACGAGCCGCATACCGCAGTTGATGTCGAACCCAATTCCGCCGGGCGAGATCACGCCGCCTTCGTGTACATCCATCGCCGCCACGCCGCCGATGGGGAACCCATAACCGCTGTGGCCGTCAGGCATGCACAGCGCACAGCGCGTAATGCCGGGCAACCTGGCAACGTTGCTGATCTGCTGATAGACGGTTTCGTCCATCTCGCGCACCAGCTTTTCCGTCGCGACGATCCGCGCCGGCACTCGCATGCCTTCCTTGTAGCTCGCTGGCAATTCCCAAACCGTGTCGGAAATCTTTTGCAGGCTATCGATGATCGCCATAAGAAGTACGCCTCATCAAAAATCGTGTCTCACAACTGACTCTTTCGCATTCCCAAGATCATATTTTGCTCGATTCCAGGACAGATCCAAAAGCGCAAAGCAGTGGCCTACTCGATACGTGGCCGCGATTATCTGTGAGGACTACGCGCTTGCGTTTCGGAGTGCGGTGGCACTCCGCCGCTTTTTCCATGTCCGCAACGGGCGACGAGCGAGTTTCGCTCCGGCTTTGAGAAACGAATCGACCCAAGAGAAGACGTTCTCTTTGCGCACAACGCGTCGCATGCGCTTCATGCGCGCGCTGCGCTCGGTTTGGCTCATGCGGAACGCTTTCAAAAGCGTGTCGGCCAGTTGCTCGACATCGTACGGATTCACCAGCAACGCATCAGGCTTGAGTTGTTCGGCGGCACCTGCGAACTGGCTCAGGATCAACACGCCATCTTCCTCGATACGGCAGGCGCAATATTCCTTCGCGACGAGATTCATTCCATCCTTAAGCGGCGTGACGAAAGCGATGTCGCACGCGCGATAATGCGCGAGAAGATCGTCGCGATCGAGGCTGCGAAAGTGATATTGCACTGGCCACCAGGTGCTGGTGGAGAAACGGCCGTTGATATCACCGACGAGGCGGTCGATACGCTCCTTGAACTCGTGATATTTGGGAATTTCCACTCGGCTAGGCACGACTACCTGGATTAGGACCACGCGGCCGCGCAGTTCCGAGTGAAGTTCCAGGGCGGTGCGAAATGCGCGCAGGCGTTCGGGAATTCCTTTGCTGTAGTCGAGCCGGTCCGAACCAAGGATCAACTGACAACCAGGAAAAGTGACGCGCAGCCGCTGTGCTCTTTGCTCGACCGCATCGGATCTTGCACCATTTTCAAACGAGTTGAAGTCGATCCCGATCGGGAAATGACCGACGCGAATTTCGCGTTTTTCGAAACGGATTAATTGCAGGTCGCGGCGCGGAAGAATTTTTGCATCCAACATCACCCGCCGCGCGCATTGGATGAAGTTGCGGACATCGCGCCGCGTCTGGAACCCAAGCAAATCGAATTGAAGCAGCGCGTGCAGGAGCCGTTGTGGTTGCGGCAGCTTTGCAAAAATGTCGTACGGCGGAAAAGGGATGTGCAGGAAAAACGTCAAACGCGAAAGGTCTTGGGAAACGCCTCGTTCGCGCAGCGCCTGGGCGACGTACATGAGGTGATAGTCATGGACCCAGATAAAATCGTCGGGCCGCGCGCTCCGAAGGATGGCATCTGCGTAACGTTCGTTAACCTGTTTGTAAGTTTGCCAGTATGCCGGGTCGAAGTTGCAGAAATTTTGCAGATCGTGAAACAACGGCCAGATCACTTCGTTCGAATAGCCGTAGTAAAATTCGTCTCGGTCGGTTTCACTCAGCGACACAGGGACAATCTTGTAACCGGCGTTGCGCGTGGCTTGGGCAAACGGTTCCTCTGGAATTTCACCTGCAATTCCCGGCCATCCAATCCAGGTTCCGCCGCGCCCGCGGAGCACCGGCTCGATTGCAGAAACGAGTCCGCCTGTGGCCGGCGTCACGGTCCAGAGATCTTCGCCAGCCGAATCGAGCGCGAATGGCAATCGGTTCGACACGACAATCAGGTGGTTCATTTAAAAAAAGTTGAAAGGTTGAAAAGTTAAAAAATTACAACGTTACAACGGAAGCACTGCTTTTTACCTTGTACCTTGTAACATTGTAACTCTTTTAACTCCTTTCGTTAAAGATGCTCCCTTCTGCTCTCGATCACGTTCAAGAAATCGCTGGTGCGTGCCGTCGTGCGCTGGCCGTTTTTCTCGATTACGATGGGACGCTGTCGGCGATCGCGAGTCGTCCGGAGCAAGCTGTCCTTTCCGACTCGGTGCGGGCAGTTCTGCGCGCGCTGGCGACCAAACTGCCCGTGGCGATCCTGAGCGGGCGCGATCTCGAGGATGTTCGCCGGCGCGTGGGCATCGATGCCATTGTTTACGCTGGCAGTCACGGATTTGATATCGCCGGACCACATGGATTGCGCAGGCAAATAGCGACCGAATTTTTGCCTGACCTCGATACGGCAGAAAAAGAGTTGCACGAATCGCTCCACGGAATTTCCGGTGCGCAATTGGAGCGGAAACGTTTTTCCATTGCCGCGCACTATCGCAACGTGAACGAAAATGACGTGCCCACGCTCACGAAAGCCTTCGAAGCTGTAGCGGCTCGACATCCCGAATTGCGCAGGGTCGATGGCAAGAAGGTTCACGAACTGCTGCCCAACGCCCATTGGGACAAAGGCAAAGCCGTGCTGTGGCTTTTGCAAACGCTGGACCTGGAGTCTCGCTCAGGCGGGATTCGCCCGATTTATATTGGAGACGATCGCACCGACGAACACGCCTTCCGCGTTCTTGAACAACGTGGCGTCGCTATTCTTGTCAGCGAACAATCGCAGCGCACGGCAGCGAGCTATTCACTGAGGGACCCCGGGGAGGTTGAGCGTTTCTTGCGTGCACTCGCCGCTTGTCTGACGTGACGCAGACAATCTTGTCTGCGAAACCTTGCAGCGCGCGGCGGCTTCCCATTCAGCCGCTGGCGCGATCTGTCGCCTTCGCGTGACCACTCGCGATAAGGAGATCGCGCCTCCTTGAGATGAGCCGGAACAACGGCCATCGCAGTGGCGATCGACGGCGGCGTCACCTGGACCCACGTCAACGCCGGGCCGAGCTTCCAGGGGCCTTCGGCATTTTTACCATTTTTGTTGCCACTCCAGCGTCATGCTGTTGTCACCGCCTAAGCCTATCCAAGTGCCGAATCGTTCGCCTGGTTGGCTCAACAGATTGCAAAGCCATTTGGTGTCAGCGACCGATGCGCGTTCCAGCCTGAAGTGGCGCATTTGCATCGGAACCAATCGCGCATTGATCAACTCGCCGTTGCTTGAGTCGAGCTCAACTAAATACATCAGCGCCAGATCGCCGCGAAATCTTTCATAGCCGGTGATTCCTTCGTAGTCAGTAATGAAATCGCCGCAGCCATAGAGGATGAGCCGACCTTTGAACACCTCGATCGCTTTCACATGGTGGGACGAATGCCCATGCACAATTGCGACGCCTTCTTCAATCAATCGATGAGCGAACGCGATCTGTTCGCGCGGGATTTCGTAACCCCAATTGCTGCCCCAGTGGACCGATGCAATGACCAGGTCGCCAGGGTGCTGATCGGCGCGCATCTGGTCGCACACTCGCGCTGCAGTCGTTTCCGAAAGATCATCCAGCAGATTCATGCCCGGGGAAACACTCGTTGGTTTCCATTCTTCCGGGATCCCGCTGGTGGTTAATCCAAATGAAAACAAGAGCACACGATCCTTACCGGCTGTGCCGAGCACTGCGGGCCGCATCGCTTCATTGGCATCCTTGCCCGCGCCCGAGTGCGCGATGCCCGCCGCGTCCAGAGTTTGCCGCGTTTCCGACAAGCCGTCGTATCCCCAATCCAGCATGTGATTGTTCGCCAACGCGCATGCGTTGATCCGGGCAGCGGAAAGGCAACGAACATTCTGCGGGTGCATGCGATAATGAATTCCTTTGTCGGGCCATGGCGTTTCGGCCGATGTGATGGCGGTCTCAAGATTTACAATTCGAAAGTCGACTTCGGCCCGATCAAGTTCTTGCAGCGCATCGCCCCAGATGTAGTCGAAACCGAGTGGCCGCGGTATCGGTCCGTGGGCTTTCTCGGCAAGAGCGATATAATCGCGCGCGTCGCGCACATACGGTTCGTACAAAACTGGATTCACCTGATGCGGCAGCGCCTGATCAATGCCGCGTCCGGTCATCACGTCGCCGCAGAGAAAAAGGCGCATGATTGAGCATAAAACCCAAATCCCAACATCCAAGCTCCAGAGAAATTCTAATCATGAAATGCGAGACGCCGCTGTCATATTGAGCCCCTTCGGCTTCGCTCAAGGCAGCCTCCCCGACCGTTTCTGATTGCGGAGAATGGAAACGGTCCAGAGATCCTTCGCTTCGCTCAGGATGACATTAATGTCTCTGGATGTTGAAGCTCGGATTTGAAGGTTAGTCACAGCGTGACTTCCATTCCATCATAGCTAATGCGCGCCTCAATGCCTCGCTCGGCCGCAGCCTCGCGGAGCTTCGCCGAGAGCTTGCGCTCGTCACCCGCGACAATTTCCGAACCGCAATGGGTGATTATCGCGCGCGGCACGCGTTCTTTTTCACACCAGGTCAGTTGCGTTGGAACGGATGAGTGACCGATCAGCGCTTTGCCGCGCCTGCGAATGAAGGAGCGTGTAAAAGTCGCGCCGTCGCCAATGTAAATTTGCACACCTTTCAACGCCGCAGCGCGTTCATGGATAAAGATGAGATCCGGCGCGTAGAAAATGCGCGCGCGCCCTGCGCTCACTTGGTATCCGACCGCCGGCGAGAGAATGGAATGTTCGACCGGGAAAGCTTCGAATGTGATGCCACAAATTTTCGTCGGCGCCCGGTGTTTGATCGCGTGGCGATCTTTGATGGGGTAATGCCTCAATTCCTGCCACGTTTTTTCCGGTGCATACACCGGACAAGGCGCGCCGTGTTTCAAGCCCCATGCGTGATCGGGATGCGCATGAGTGAGCACAATTGCGCTCGGGTGAAGCTGCTCAAATTTTCCCAACCAATCAAGACCACAATCGATCATCACGTTTGCCCCGCGATATGAAACCAGCAGCGAAGTATGCATCCGATGCCGGCGCGTCCGTTTCTCGATCTCACCGCGCGTGCCGAGGAACGTCAGTTTCATCGGGGAGGGTAACCCTCTTTTGCAGAGCGTAATGCGATTTATCTGATAGACGTGCCAATCTCCACGGCCCAGGCTTGCGGGCGCGGCTTTTCTTAGGAGACGAGCAGCGCACGGTCGTGATTACGACACCGTGGTATCTGCGGGGGGATTAGGTTGACCGGGAAGCTGCGCGGTTCTCAAAATCCCGGCCGAGGTTTAAGTTGGACGCGTTGCGCGCTTGATTTCATCCAGCGACGCCGGGTTTTCCAAGGCGGAAGTGTCGCCGAGCTTTCACCGACGTACGCGGCGCGCACGACCCGGCGCATCAGTTTTGCGTTTCGCGTTTTTGGTATGTCGCCGACGAACAAAACTTCCTTGGGAGCGAGCGCTTTGCCAGGTTGGACGGCGAACGCGTTTTCTAAATTGTGAGCGTTTCGACCGGCGTTATGCTGCGCGACGATGGCTTCTTTGCAAGCAGACGCCGGCGAAAGTGCGCGCAGTCGAATCGCGTGGCGGCTTCTGCCGTTTCTGTTTTTGCTTTACGTCGCGAATTATCTCGACCGCACGAACATTGCCTACGCCACGCTCGGGATGAAAGGCGACCTCGGTCTGACCGATTCTGTCTTCGGCACGGCGAGCGGAATTTTTTTTATCGGATACTTCGCCTTGCAAGTTCCGGGCGCGCTGCTGGTTGAACGTTGGAGTGCGCGGTGGCTGCTCGCGCTGACGCTCATCACGTGGGGTGGACTCACGACGCTGACCGCTTTTGTCCATACCGCGCTCCAACTTTACGGCGCGCGTTTTCTGTTGGGCGCAGCCGAGGCCGGATTTTTTCCGGGCGTAATTGTTTATTTGTCGCATTGGTTCACGACACAGGATCGCGGCAAAGCAATTGCGCGATTCATGGCGGCGATCCCGATCGGATTCATGATCGGCGGCCCGATCGCCGGTAGCATTCTGGGCGTACATTGGCTGAATCTCGCCGGCTGGCGCTGGCTTTTCTTAATGGAAGGCGCACCCGCAATCGTGCTTGGCTTCGCGACCATTTTTTATCTGACCGATCGGCCTAACGATGCCCGCTGGTTGTCGGCAACAGAACGCGATTGGATCAACGCGCGGCTGGCTGACGAGCGTGCGGCGAAATCGCACGTGGAACGGATGTCGGTCTGGCAGGTGCTCCGACATCCCCCAGTATTAATCCTGACCACTGCGCTCTTCTTTACGTACATTGGCGGCTACGCATTTTGGTTTTGGTTTCCGACCATTCTGCAACGCCTGACCGGCTGGACTGATGTGCGGCTCATTGGCTGGGTCGGCGCGATTCCATTTGGAGGCGCAGCGATCGCACTGATTATTGCAGGTTGGAGCTCGGATCGTATGCGCGAGCGGCGATGGCATTTTGCGGTTCCGCAACTCGCCGCGGCCCTAGCGCTTGCCGCGTGGTTTTTTCTTCCGCAATCGAACGCGCTGCTCGTCCTCCTGTGCAGCATTATTGGCATTGGCACGGTCGCCTACTTTCCGGCTTTCTTTGCTCTCCCTTCAGAATTTCTGACCAGCGCAGCGGCTGCGGCGGCGGTCGGGTTCATCAATTGCACCGCAAGCATTGGCGGATATTTCGGTCCCAAAATTTTCGGAGATCTCAGTCAGCGAACAGGTTCGTTCAATACCGGTTTCATGGTAATGATCCTGTGCTGGATCGTTGGGTTAGTCCTGGTGCTGGTCTGTCCGAGAGAGCGTGTGCCGTCGTGACACGGGAAATTCACGGCTTTGAGGTTAGTGGCGTGGATGTCGATCCAGAAACGCGCTGTGCCCATTATCCCGGTGCGAACGACATTGTTGCATTGAAATTCAAATGCTGTGGGCGGTGGTTTCCGTGTCATCTTTGCCATGAAGAAATTGCAGATCACCCGACCGCTGTTTGGACGAATCAGGAATTCGGCGAATTGGTTGTTCTGTGCGGCGGGTGCGGGCATCGCATGAGCGCGCGCAAGTATTTGCGCTGCGCTTCAACCTGCCCGAGTTGCGGCCGCTCGTTCAACCCTGCTTGCGCAAAACACGCGCACTATTATTTCGCAGTGTCGTAGCCTCGGCCGCTAATTCTTCAGCTTTAATTCGAACGGCGCGCCGGTCTTAGCCCGAATCTCGTCCACCGTTGTGTTGGAATGAATTTCGGTGAGGACGAGACCGCCGCCTTCTTTGACTTCAAACACACACAAATCGGTGATGATCAAATTGACCACGCCGAGACCGGTGATCGGCAACGTGCACTTTTTCAAAATCTTCGGGCTGCCGTCTTTCGAAGTATGTTCCATCACCGCGACGACGCGTTTCACCCCTGCGACCAAGTCCATCGCGCCACCCGGACCTTTGATCATTTTCCCCGGAATCATCCAGTTTGCGATATCGCCGGCGTCGGTCACTTCGAATGCTCCAAGAATCGCGAGATCGATATGACCACCGCGAATCTGACCGAAGGAGTCAGCGCTGGAAAAAAATGCTGAGCCGGGCATGGTGGTAATCGTTTGTTTGCCGGCGTTAATGAGATCGGGATCTTCTTCGCCCGGGTTTGGGAATGGACCGATGCCGAGCAAACCGTTCTCGGATTGCAGCGTCACATTCATGCCTTTCGGAATGTAATTCGCCACCAAAGTTGGAATTCCGATGCCGAGATTAACGTAATAACCGTCACGCAATTCCTGGGCGGCGCGCTTCGCCATCAAATCGCGAACCGGCGATGAAGTCTTCTTGTTTGGATCGGCGCCCTGCACGGTCCGGAATTCGATCCGTTTTTCGTATTTTTCGCCCTGAATAATCCGATCGACAAAAATTCCGGGCGTATGGATTTGATCCGGCTCGAGCTCGCCGATTTCGACAAGTTGTTCGACTTCGGCCACGCAAACCTTCCCGCAGGTTGCGATCATTGGATTAAAGTTTCGAGCCGTCTCATGGTAGATCAGGTTGCCGGATTTATCGCCCTTCCATGCTTTCACGATCGAAAGTTCTGCCGTGATTCCGGGTTCAAGAACGTAATCGGTGCCGTTGAACTCTTTGGTCTCTTTGCTTCCGGTCAGTTTGGTGCCGAAGCCGGTGCGCGTATAAAATCCAGGAATTCCGGCGCCGCCGGCGCGCAACCGTTCGGCGAGGGTGCCTTGCGGAATAAGCTCAAGCTCCAGCTCGCCGGCCAACACCTGCCGTTCGAATTCCTTGTTCTCGCCGACATACGACGCCATAACTTTTTTTACCTGACGCGCCGGCAGCAGAACTCCCATCCCGAAGTTATCGACACCTGCGTTGTTACCGACAATGGTGAGACCTTTGACGCCGCTGTCGTGCACCGCGGCGATGAGATTCTCGGGAATACCGCACAATCCGAAACCGCCTGCCGCAATCGTCATGTTGTCGTGGAGCAGACCTTCCAGCGCGGCCTTGGCGTTCGAGTAAACTTTATTCATCTAGAAATGATTGTGCGTGTATTTCAATTGTAGGGCAACCGATTCGGTTGCCAGATTGGCAGGCGGAGCGCCTGCCCTACAAGGTGTATCTTGCTCGCACGCCATTCATCGGCAGATTGAAATCGCGACCCCATGAAGAAAACGCTTGCTCATCAACTCGCTGATTATGCGTGTGCGCTCCGGTTTGAAGACCTTTCCAAAGAAGTCGTGCACGAAGTAAAGCGGCGCGTGATCGACTCGCTCGGCTGCGCGCTGGGCGCGTGGAAAGAGGAGCCGTGCGCGGTTGCACGAAAAGTCGCCTCGGATTTTTCGGCGAAACATGGATCCACAATCATCGGCACGACTCAGAAGGCGCCGCCGGACTGGGCGGCATTCGCCAACGGCTGCGCCATTCGTTACCTCGATTATAACGACACCTACCTTTCGAAGGAACCGGCGCATCCCAGCGATAACATTTCGGCTGCGCTGGCGGCGGCAGAAAGCGTGGACGCAGGCGGACGCGAGTTGATCACGGCCATCGCGCTCGCGTATGAAGTGCAATGTCGCTTCTGCGACGCGGCGAGCATTCGTGCGCGCGGCTGGGACCACGTAACCTACGGCGCGTTCTCGACTGCGCTGGCATCGGCGTATTTGATGAAACTCGATCCGGTAAAGACGCGGCATGCCGTGAACATCGCGGGTGTGGCGGGCGCGGCCATGCGCCAGGCGCGCGCGGGCGAGCTCTCGCACTGGAAAGGCGTGGCTTTCGCGAACGCTGCGCGACATGGTGTTTACTCGGCGCTGCTTGCCCGCGTAGGCATGACCGGACCAGGGCCGATCTTCGAAGGACAAATGGGATTCGAAAAACAACTCGGTGTGTCGCTGGGCAACGTGCGTGAAAAGTTTGTCGTGCCGTTTGAAAAAACCGGCCACGGGCCGGCGTCGATGATTTTGCAAACGAGCATCAAATTCTGGCCGGCCGAGTATCATAGCCAGAGCGCGATCGAAGCTGCATTGGTTTTGCGCAAGGAGATCGGCGATGCCACGAAGATAAAACAGGTCGTCATTGAAAGTCACGACGCTGCGGTGGACATCATCGGGAGCGAGCCGGAAAAATGGAAACCAAAGACGCGCGAAACCGCCGACCACAGCTTGCCGTATATCACCGCGATTACGTTGATCGACGGCGAAGTTACAGACAAACAATTCGAGCCGCGGCGTTTCAAAGATCCAGAGGTTTGGAGATTTTTGGAGAACGTAAAGGTCGAACGCAACGCGGAACTGAGTGCATTGTATCCCGGCGGGGTCGCGAACATTGTGCACGTTGATCTCGCCGATGGGCGGCGATTGACCAAACGCGTCGATTATCCGGCAGGCCACGCAAAAAACCGACTGAAGGATTCGCAGGTGGAAGAAAAGTTTTTCACACTCGTTAGGCTAAAGACGGGTGAACAGCGCGCGAAGAAGATTATCGACCTGGCGTGGAAACTGGATGAGGCGAAGAATGTCGATGAGCTCATGCAAGCGCTGGTGATGCCGGAGAAATAATTAGAGATGTCTCCGGACCTTCGCATAAAGCTGCGGCTTGGCAGGCGACTGCGCTCGACATGACAAAAGAAACGAAAGCTGCTCGGTTACGCGAACTGCTCGCGAAGGGCGCGGTGCTCATGCCCGGTGTGCCGAACGCGGCAATGGCGCGGCAGGTGGAGCGCGCTGGGTTTGACGCGGTGTACATCAGCGGCGCGGGAATGGCGAACGCCACGGCTGGCGTGCCGGACATCGGGTTGCTCACGATGACAGAGGTTGTCGGACTCGCCGGGTACATCGTAAATGCGGTATCAATTCCGGCAATCGTCGATGTCGATACGGGATTTGGGAGCACGGAAAATGTGGCTCGGACAATTCATGAACTCGAAGCCGCCGGGCTGGGTGGTTGTCACATTGAAGACCAGGAATTCCCCAAGCGCTGCGGACATCTGGCCGGGAAATCGGTCGTGGATGTGGGTGAAATGGTCGGCCGAATCAAGGCGGCCGTAGCAGCGCGGCGCGACAACGATTTCATGATCATCGCCCGTACGGACGCGCGCGCGGTGGAAGATTTCAAGCGCGCGGTCAAACGCGCCCACAAATATCTGGACGCCGGCGCGGACGCGATTTTTCCCGAAGCCATGCAAAGTGCGGAGGAGTTCCGTGATTTCGCGAAGCAGGTGAAAGCGCCATTGCTGGCGAACATGACTGAGTTTGGGAAAAGCCCGCTGCTGAGCTTTCAACAGTTCGCGGACTTCGGCTACCGGATGGTGATTTTTCCGCAGAGCGCGTTTCGCGTTTCAATGAAGGCGACTGAAAAGTTTTTTGAGATACTAAAGAAAACCGGCACGCAATCGGATTGGATCGACAAGATGCAGACGCGACAGGAACTTTATGACTTGCTCGATTACGATCCGACAACGGTGAGTTGGAAGGGAAAAGTCGAACGTTAACTCATTAAGTCCGGTGAGTTGAACGATTGCGATTCGCAAGTAAAGAGAAACCAATGGCTACCGAAAAGAAACCAGAATATAGCCCCGGGCTGGCGGGCGTCACCGCTGGAGAGACGGCGATTTGCTGGGTCGATCCCAACGCCGGGCTGATGTATCGGGGCTACGACATTCATGACATGGCGCAGAAGGGAAGCTTTGAGGAGGTAGCTTACCTGCTGCTGAATGGCGAGTTGCCCAATGGGAAACAATTGGCCGAATTTACTCAGCAAATTGCCGCAGAACGCGCTCTGCCGGGCCCCGTAATCGAAATGCTGCGGCTGCTGCCGAGCGCGACTCATCCGATGGATATGCTTCGCACCGGGGTGTCAATGCTGAGCGCGTTCGACAAGGATCTCAGCGACAACTCGCACGATGCCAACATTCGCAAATCGATCCGGCTGATCGCGCGCGTTTCCACTTTAATCACCGACGGCTGGCGTATTTCGCACGGCGAAGACCTGCTCCCGGAACGACCGGATCTGACGCAGGCGGGCAATTTCTTTTACAAACTGGACGGCAAAGTTCCGCAGGATTGGCAAATCCGAATGCTGGATACGATTTTTAATCTTTACGCCGACCACGAATTCAACGCCTCCACGTTCGCGGCGCGTGTGACGGCTTCGACGCTGGCGGGGATCTATGCAGCAGTGACTTCCGCGGTCGCGACGCTTAAAGGTCCGTTGCACGGCGGCGCCAATGAGGAATCAATGAAAATGCTTGAGGAAATCGGGACGCCTGATCGTGCGGAAGCGTGGCTGATGCAAAAACTTGCGACCAAGGAAAAGGTCATGGGTTTCGGCCATCGCGTTTACAAAAAAGGCGATTCGCGCGTGCCGGTGATGCGAGAGATCGCGCGCGAACTCGGGAAACGCACTGGCAAGGAAAATTGGGTGCCGATTTGCGAGAAACTCGAAGAAGTAATGGATCGCGAGAAGCATCTTTACGCCAATGTGGATCTTTACGCCGCACCGGTGTTTTGGATGCTTGGGTTTCCACCGGAGCTAAATACGCCGCTCTTCGCTGCGTCGCGCGTTGCCGGCTGGTGCGCGCACGTCACAGAACAACACGATCACAATCGACTAATCCGGCCCCGCTCGCTTTACACAGGCCCTCAATTGCGCCGGTACCCAAACTCACCTGCGCGCGATGCATAAGCTCAGGTGGAGCGCGTTGTCCTCAACGCGTTGGCCGAATAATGCGGCCTGCCGCCTGATTCATTGGATGAGCGAAGACTATTGTGCCTTCGGCGATTCCATTTGGCATCGTCTTCGGAGAAGCCGATCCACCTTCCCATCATGAGCGAGAAATCACTTCAGGAAAAATACGCGCCGAACAATGTGTGTTTTGGTTGCGGCCCGGCGAACGCGGACGGATTGCACATCCGAAGCTTTCCAAAAAACGGCGAAGTGGTTGCCGAGTGGAAACCGGAGAAGAAATACGAAGCTTTTGATGGAGTCTTGAATGGCGGCGTCATCGGCACTTTGCTCGACTGTCATTGCAACTGGACAGCGGCTTATCATCTAATGAAACGTGCAAATGAGGATCGCCCGCCGTGCACGGTCACTGCGGAATATTCCATTAAATTGCTGCGGCCAACTCCGACGAACGATTCGGTGTTTCTTTCCGCCAGAGTTGTGGATCTGAAGGACGATCGCGCGACCATCGAGGGTGCATTGAGCGCCGACGGAAAAGTCTGCGCCATTTGTCGGGGAATTTTTGTCGCGGTGAAAGAAGGTCATCCCGCATATCATAGATGGTGAACTGTAGCGGCGCCCCGCAAAACGGCCGGTCTAAGTGTTGTCGCCTGGCTTGCTTCGGCGGTCACAGACCGCCGCTACAGAAGCGACCAAAATTCCCTGTTCGAATTTCGTCGATGCGTCAATGCGCGTGAGTGATTAATCTTTGCATATGAAAACACTCGATCTTCTTCCGCCTCCGGAGACGATGTATCGCGCGCTCGTGAATCGCGATTCGAGCTTCGAAGGAATTTTTTATGTCGGCGTGCGCACAACTGGAATTTTCTGCCGGCCCACGTGCACGGCGAAAAAGCCGGCGCGCGAAAATGCCGATTTCTTTGCGACACCAAATGAAGCGCTGGAGAGCGGTTATCGTCCCTGTTTGCGCTGCCATCCACTTGATTCAACTGGTCGCCCGCCAAAGCTGATCGAGCGCCTGCGCGCGGAAGTCGAGCGCGCGCCGGGAGGCAGGCTCACGGACAAAGAGCTCTCAGCGCTGTCGATTAATCCTTCTACTGCGCGCCGTCAGTTCAAACGCCATTACGGAATGACCTTTCAAGCATATCATCGCGCCCGGCGGATGGGACTTGCCTTAAGCCAAGTGCGAAAAGGCAGCCGGGTAGATGAAGTGCGAAACGGCAGCGGTTTTGAATCGGAGAGCGGTTTTCGCGAGGCGTTCACAAAGATCTTTGGTGAAGCACCAACGGCAGCAAAGGGCCGCGTTCCACTATTCGCGGCGCGAATTGATACGCCGCTCGGCGCGATGATTGCCGTTGCAGATGATCACGGTTTGCGTTTGCTGGAGTTTATCGACCGTCGCGCGACCGAACGCGAATTATCGATTTTACGTAAGCGATTGCGAACAAGTGTAGTGCCGGGTGAGCATCGTTATCTTACCGCAGCGCGTCAACAGCTGGCTGATTATTTTTCCGGGAAGAGTCTGGAGTTCGATGTTCCGCTCGCATCGATCGGCTCCGAGTTTCAATTGCGCGCCTGGAAAATCCTCCGATCGATTCCAGTTGGCGAAACCCGCTCATATTCGTGGATGGCGAAACGCCTCGGAGATGAAAATGCGCGCCGCGCAGTTGGCCGCGCCAACGGCACAAACATGATTTGCATCATCATTCCGTGCCACCGCGTCATTCGGGCCGATGGCACGCTCTGCGGTTATGGTGGCGGATTATGGCGCAAGAAATGGCTGCTCGACCACGAGAAAAAGTGGCGGGTGACAAGCGACCACTGACGAGTGTGGCAATCGCTAAACCACTCAATCACTGAACCGCTGAATGTTCAACGCGCCCGGGGTGACTCGAACACCCGACCCACGGATTAGAAATCCTAAGCGTCGCTAGGTACCAAAATTCCGTTGCCACCACGTTGCCGTTTAAAAAGGGAACCTTGGGCGGAATCCCAACGCCGGTCAGCGCTGACCAGCACCGCGTTTGCGACGTTGTGATCGAACTCCGCGTCTGGATTTTGACTGAGAGCGAAGCACTGATCGCCGGGCCCACCACCGTGATTTCACTTTAACCCGTACGATGCCCTCCGATTCGCGCAAGTTCCTATACTTCTCGGCGATGAACTTTGCTCCGCTGTCCGCATGTTGAAGTAGCACGTTATAATCTCGCAGCGCCGCCAGTTCTAACCGAGCATTTGAGAGAATGCGCCGATTGTGCCCGTACTGTTTTGCCAGCTTTTCGAGGAACTTTCCAGTTTGCCAGAATGCGATGTTGCCATCGTTGGTTGCGAAGATCGCCCGCATCCAAGAGTAAAACGCGGCTGTCGTTAGCTCCCAAGCAGGCCCGATAATTCCACGGCTGCGCTGGGTGCGCCTTTTCTCGTAGAGAGTTCCAAGCTCATATTCGCTACGCCTCTGGTTGTAAATGTCTATTGTGAACTTCTCAAAATGGTCTGAGGTCAAAGGCGCCTTGAGATCATTTTCGAGTAACCACCCTGCGCCAACGCCAGTGGCATTTGAAATCTTGCGCGCCAACAATTCGCTGAGCGCAAGCCGCCCAAGTTCGATTGATTGAATTGTATCGACGGAACAACCGCAAATGTTTGCCATCTCCTTTTGTCTTAGGTTCAGAAACAAGCGCAGCCGCGCGAGATTATGTCGCTTTGGTGATCGTCTCAATACCGTAGTTACTACGCATTAAAGATACGCAAAGCAACACATTTCCCTTTGCGTAGTATCAAAGCGTAGTTTAGAAGCGATTCGTTATGATTCGCAAAATTCAACGTCTTGGAAATGGTCGCCTTCTCACTGGCGACGAATTGGCGGCGCGGCTCGGTGAAAGTGAGCGCATCGTTACGACTCTAAGGCACAAGGGCATCATCCCATATCTAAAACTGGGGCATCGAACTATCCGCTACAACGAAGCTGCCGTCATGGCGGCGCTCGAAAAGCGACAAGTGAAAGCCATCAAATGACAGCGATACGCGCGCGCTTAAACAGCAAGGTGCCTAAGGTTCAGCTGCCAGGTGACGGTCGCCTCCTTTCGGCGTTCGCGACAGACATTGGTGGCGTCCTCAAAAGTCGCGGAATTTATCAGCGAGGCGGACTGGCTTTCATCGTTAATCAACAACAAGACGGCCTTGAAGTAATAACGCCTTCACTGCTCCGAACGCTGGCGGAGCGGTATCTCGTCTGTTTTCGGGTGAGACGTTTTGGCAACGATGTCGTCAGTGTGCCGCGGACGATGAGCACCGAGGACGCGCATGGAGTTCTGTCGGCGCAGCAGTTTCTCTCGTGTTTGCCAAAGGTGGGAAGAATTGCCACGGCGCGGCTGCCGACGATGCGCAAGAATGGCGTGATCGCGCTGCTCCCCAGCGGCTATGATCGAGAGTCACTAACGCTCACCCTTCCGCAATGTGATTACGACTTGGCGTTGTCGATGTCCGCTGCGAAAGAGGTAATCGACGACCTGCTTTCTGAGTTTCCATTTGGCGACGATGGTCGGTCGAAAGCGGTAGCGGTCTCAGGCATGGTCGGTCTGTTCGCTGCGGGGCTGCTTCCAACGGGAGTTTCACGTCCGGTGTTCATCTTCCTCGCGAACGCCGAAGGCGCGGGAAAGACCCTGCTCGCGAAGTGCGCAATCGCGCCAACTCACGGACTGGTTAAAACGGACGGCGATCTGAAGGATAAAGCAGAAACGTCGAAGGAACTGCTTGCGGCCGTAATTGAGGGGCGGCCGTACATCTTATTCGACAACTGCAAGCGGCATCTAGATTCGCCGTATTTGGAAGCGTTCGTAAGCGCCGCTGTTTGGAGCGGTCGCATTCTCGGCGTGAGCAAGACGTTCTCCGGCGAAAATCTGATGACCGTTTTCGTTACCGGCAATGGCTGCACGGTTTCGCCGGACATGCGGCGACGCTCGCTCTTCGTCGAGCTTTTCATGGAAAGTGAGCGAGCCGAAGATCGCAAATTCCTGCGCGTTCTGGATGATGCCGCGCTGATTGCCATTCGTCCACGTATCCTCGGTGCGCTGTGGGCGCTTGTGCGCGAATGGGATACCGCTGGCAGACCAAAGCCGAGCAACACCCACGCTGCCTTTCCGCGATGGGCTGAGATCATCGCCGGGATTGTCGAGTTTGCGGGTTATCGCTGCCCCCTGGAGACCGCTGAAATTCCAAGCGCGGCTGACGTTGATGGCGAAGACATGCGCGAGCTAGTGAAGGTGCTCGGTGATGGCGAGTCGGTGAAGTTTGACGAGCTTGTTGCTCTTTCACAGGAGTATGGTCTCTTCGAGCGCCTACTCGGCAGTGATGGCGACTTAAAGCCGTCGGACAAATCCGCTTTTGGAAAACTGCTGAAGCGCTACGACCGGCGCGTGTTCGCTGAAGGTACACGCTTCGTCGTAGATGGGAAAGG
>Ga0306920_100000910_pt1 | contig 35998 bp, 39 predicted proteins | sample flu12Cox44000170_FD_204666 | JGI IMG/M metagenome (GOLD analysis project Ga0306920, IMG submission 204666) | Lab enrichment of tropical soil microbial communities from Luquillo Experimental Forest, Puerto Rico - flux4day.12C.oxic.44.000.170 (v2)... | ecosystem: Environmental > Terrestrial >...
CTCAAGCTTAAAGCTGCGGAAGAACCGCGCGTTCACCTGCTGGAGCGTCAATCGATCCCTGCCGCAGCTGAGCTGTTGGCGTCGTCTTTACCCGCGAAGGCTTGCCACGACTTGAAACGCCACATTGGACTGCTGCGGCCCTACGGCATCGAACTCGGCGGCGTTGATTTCGATACGATGCTGGCCGGCTTTCTGATAAATCCCGGCAAACCTGAGCCGTCGATCGTCGATCTTTACCATGAACATTTGGCCCCGCTCGGCGGCGACACTGCTGCCGGTTCCGATCCCGCGGTGATTGAGGCTCTGCGTCAGACCCTCGCGCGCAAACTCACTGACGATAGTCTCGAATCCTTGTTTAATGAAATTGAGCTGCCAATGGCGCGCGTACTGGCCGATATGGAAGCAGCCGGCATCGGTATCGATGGCGACGCGTTGAAGGCGATGTCGGCGGAATTCGCCGGGCAGTTGGGCCGCCTTGAGCATGAGTGCTACAAGTTGGCGGGACGGGAGTTCAATCTGAATTCACCGGTTCAGTTGCGCGAAATCCTATTCACGCATCTGGGGCTTTCAGTAAAGGGCCTCAAAAAGACCAAGAGCGGCTACTCGACCGATGCGGACACGCTCGAAAAGCTCACGGGCGTCCATCCGCTGCCGCAGAAGCTGCTCGAATATCGCGCTATCGCCAAGCTCAAATCGACCTATAGTGACGCATTGCCTGAGTTGATCGACGCGTCCACCCGCCGCATCCATACTTCGTTCCACCAGGCGCTGACCGCCACGGGGCGGCTCAGTTCAACCGATCCCAATCTGCAGAATATCCCGACGCGCAGCGAAGAAGGCAGGCGGATCCGACGTGCATTCGTGCCGGCGGCGGGATTTATTCTGTTATCCGCCGACTATTCGCAAATCGAGCTGCGCGTTTTAGCCCATCTGTCCGGCGAGCCGACGCTGATTGACGCGTTTGCGCGTGACGAAGATATCCACGCCCGCACCGCACGTGAAATACTGGGCGACAACCGTCCGCTGGATTCCGAGGCGCGCCGGCTCGCCAAGGTCATCAACTTCGGCATTATCTACGGGATGGGTCCGCAACGGCTGGCCGGCGAACTCGGTATACCGCTGTCGGAAGCTGCGGATTACATAAAGCGATACTTCGAGCGGCTGCCTGGGGTGCGCAGCTACGTCGAGCAAACTCTCAAGAATGCTCGCGAATGCGGGTACGTTAAGACCATGTACGGCCGTAGACGCTATTTGCCGGAGCTGAATGGCCCCGACGGCGGAGCGCGCGCACAGGCAGAACGTATCGCGGTAAACAGCCCGATCCAGGGGAGCGCCGCCGACTTGATAAAGCTCGCAATGGTACGGCTGCACGCAACTTTGGCGCACCGGCAACTACCCGCAAGAATCGTGCTGCAAGTGCATGACGAATTGCTTTTGGAGGTGCAAAACGCCTCCTTGAAGGCAGTTAGAGAGGCGCTGAGTCGTGAGATGGAAGGCGTGGCTCGTTTGCGCGTGCCCCTGCGGGTCGAGCTGAAGATCGGACCCAACTGGGGCGAGTTGCAGCCGCTCGTCCACAAGGATGTAAGACTGCTTCAGCCTGAGGGTTCTGAAGCACTCGAATGAAGCCCTGAGTATCAAGCATGAATTTCTCCACCCCGCTTCCGTCCAATCCTTTTGAGTAAAGAATCTCGGCTCGCGCCCGACGAAACCGAACTCATTCGGAAGGCAAAACGAGGAGACAGCGAAGCCTTCGGTATTTTAGTCGAGCGCTATCAACGCCGCGTAGTTGGGGTGGCGTTGGCAGTGGTTCATAATCCGGATGATGCGTTGGAGCTAGCTCAAGAGACTTTCGTCAGAGCCTATGAAAATCTGGGCAGCTTTGAATCGCGTTCGAGCTTTTCAACCTGGCTCTATCGCATCGCCGCCAACCTGGCAATTGATTTGCGTCGGCGCGAGGGCCGTCATTCCTTTGTGCGGGGGGAAGAAGCCGAAAGCGAAATTGACCGCTTGCCAAGTTCAACCGGTGATAGCTTCGCCGAATTTTCCCGGGGCGAACTCAATCGCCGCCTACGAGCGGCCCTTGACGAATTGACGCCTGAGCATCGAGCAGTGATACTGCTGCGTGAGGTGGAAGGCCTGTCGTACGACGAAATCAGCGATATTTTGCAGTGTCCCCGCGGTACCGTAATGAGCCGTCTGCATTACGCTCGCGACCGGCTCCGCGCGATTCTCAAGAGCGCAGAGCAGACCTGAAGACGATGCCCGCGTGCGACCAGGTAAAACTTCTGCTAGGCCCGTTCGACGACGGCGAGCTTGAGCCTCACGAGATGGAGGAGGTCGCCCTCCATGTCGTAAGCTGCGTGGCGTGCAAGGCGGCGCTCGAGGGTTATCGTTCTTTGGGTGTGGCGCTGCGTGATTGCACCCCTCAGCCCGCCATCGACGGATTTAGCGCGGCGGTGCTAAAACGGATAGGCCATACTCCGCAACCATGGTGGATGCGTTGTCGGCGTTATTTCGGTCAGCTCGCGGAGCACGCTGGCGCCAGCCTGTCACTAGTAGCCGCGGGAGCGTTAGTTGCGCTGCTAACCGCGTGGTTGGTAACACCCTATGCGCAACGCTTGCGGTATCGCTCGTCGAACCTTGTTCAGGTTGCATCCGGGGATAAGAATGACGTAAGTGGGCCATCCGAGGAGGTGCCCGGCGCGAGTCAGAACGCCTCTCTTGAACAGCCGCCGTCGTCGATGATCACGCTTTCCAATGATCCCACCACGACCGTAATCTGGTTGCCAAATCAACCGTAAGTATGAGCCGCCGGAGTTCTATCTCGTTTCTGTTGGGAGTATTGGCATTTTGTTCGCCGGTGACGCAGGGCAGGGCGATGGCCCAATGCGATACGCCGGTGCTGAGCGTTCATGTCGATTCGATGTTCGCGGGCGAGAGCGGCACGGAGATCGATCAGCGATTGGGGCCGGAAACAGGGCGCTTACGGGCCCTATTCGACTATAGTTCATATCGATTACTCAGAAGCGACGAGGCTGATACGCAGTGCGGCCAGGAAGTAGCGTTCTTTCTGCCCGCCGGGCGTATCCTGCACGTCCGGCCACTGGCAACCCACGGTAATCTGGTCGCGTTGGAGCTGGCGCTATTCGCCGGCGCACGCGCGGTGATGAGGACCCAGCTCAAGATGTTTAAAGGCGGGCTACTGGTATTGGTCGGTTCACAAAGTCCTCAGGAGGCGTACATTACAAGTCTTACGGTTGACGCTCCGCCGCGGTTGCCCGACACCGCTCCCTTCGGGACAATAAGCCCCGGCCCTACGCCGCTACCCTCCCGAGAAAACCAAATCCGCACGAAGTAATTGTCGCAGAATCCATGTTTGGCAGTTCGTGTTTCAGTTCTCTGCGATAACATAGGCCACCGCCAGCGTGGCGGTATGGCTGATGCTGAGGTGGACGCGGGCGACGTCGCAGCTTCGCGCGAATTCGGCGGTCTTGCTGTGTAGCGTAATCGTCGGCGCCTGGCCGCGCTTACGTACAACCTCGATTTCGCTCCACGCGACGTTGCGATTCCATCCCGTGCCCATTGCCTTCATCACCGCCTCCTTAGCGGCGAAGCGAGCGGCATAGCTCTGGTAGCGGGAGCGCCCGCGTGATTCGCAATAAGCAATTTCACTTTCGGTGAATACCCGCTGGCGGAAGCGAGCTGCGGTGAGGACCCGCGTCAGCGCCCGCTCGACGCGCTCCACCTCGATAATGTCGACACCGATTCCGACGATAGCCATGCTCGTTGATTATCTGCCACGCTCCGCGGGACGGTCGCATGCGAAGCACGCCTGCGGTGCCCGCGAAATCTCTTCATCGACCACTCTTCCAGCATCTCCTGTGCGCCTTGACGCCAACTGGTCTTGCGGCAGGGCGCAAGGCGATTCTATTGTTCAACAAATGTGAGTCCATGCGGAGGGTACTCGATGGCGCGCCTCAAGACCACGGTAAACAAGGCAAAATGTATCGCCAGCCAGGATTGCGTTCAGACCGCCCCGGGAGTGTTCCAGCTCGACGATGAGGGCAAATCGGAAGTGTACGAACAAAACGGCGCACCCGACAACGTTATCCTGGCCGCGGCGCGGGCATGTCCGGCTAAAGCTATCATTGTCGTCGACGAAGACACCGGCACGCAGCTCTTCCCGCCGCCGAAAAAATAGTATCACCGACGACAGTCACCGGCACTGCTCACCCGATGGGGACGAGCTCGTCGGCGCGCCCTCTTTCTGTACGATACAATAGCATCACCGCGCTCGCATCACTGCGGGGTTCAAGATCTAATGTTAGCCACGCTCAAAAAAATCCGCCGCCGCCGTGCTCCCGGCGAGTTGAGTGTCGAGCAGACTCACGATCAGGGACTAATCGCGGCGCTGCTGGACAGGGCGGGGACAAAGGCGCCCGCCGTTTCCACCGACGATGCCGAATGTTTCCTGATAGCCTACTTGGGGGACGATCCTGTTGGTATTGCGGGCCTCAAAACCGAGGTTGACGCCGCGCTGATGCGTCCGCTTTTTGTGCTCGAGAACATGCGCGGGCGTGGGGTTGGCGCGTCCCTGGTGGGGTCGGCGCGCGTGGCGGCACACGCCCGCGGTGCGCGAACGCTCTATGCGACGGCGCCGGTTACAGTACTCGATTACTTTGAGCGTCTGGGCTTTGCAGGCGCGGTCTTCGCCGAACTCGCCAAGGCGTTTGGTCAAGCACCGATGCTTCAGCGGACAAGATCAAGCGACGAGCGAAGGTGCCGCATTGTCCGCCTCGACATCTCGCGCGATGGCCTCATCGAACGCTAGCGAAACCCCAACTGGCTTTTCTTAGTTCGCACGAAGGATCGCAAGCACACTCAGCACTAATTGCCATGAGGCAATCGCGAAGCCGATTATGCCGATCGCACCGGTCAACCACATCATCAGGCCATATTGTGGGGAATGTACCACCCGCTCCAAGGGCGCATCTTTGTATTCAGATATTCGCCGGTGCATTCGCCGATAAAATACAAGGCAGCTCGCTGCCGCGTAGCCGAAGAGCCCGCAGGCCAAGAGGGAGGTAACAAGCCGTCTTTCTGGATCGGACAAGAGTCGCCTCGAGATTTGGTATCCAGTCCCGGAATAGGGTCCTTTCCACGGAGTTGTTTTTTCGGCTAGATGTACTGTCCGGTGCCTATTCTAGCACTGACGACTGCGCGTACTCATCGCAAATTGCCTGACAAAGTGAGGTTGTCATGAAGATCGGTGTTTTCCTGTTAGCTTCAGAACAGTCCGCAGACCCGGCGATGGTCGCCAAGCGAGCAGAAGAATTGGGCTTCGGTTCGTTCTGGGTACCGGAACACCCTATTTTGCCGGTGCATTGCTCATCGCGCTATCCAGGCTCGCCCGACGGCAGCATTCCCGCCGCAGTCGGGATAATCGCGGACCCATTCGTCGCCCTGGCGCGGGCCTCGGCAGCAACCTCAACTATTCAGCTCGGGACGGGTGTTTGCCTCGTGCCGGAGCGTAATCCATTGTTATTGGCCAAGGAAATAGCGACGCTGGATTATTATTCGGGCGGCCGTTTCCTCTTTGGTATCGGTGCCGGCTGGTTGAAGGAAGAAACTGAAATCATGGGGGGCGACTTCGCTCACCGCTGGACTCAAACCCGCGATGCGATCCTGGCGATGAAGCAACTGTGGACCAAAGACGAATCAGAATACCACGGCCCCTATTATAACTTTCCGGCGGTGCGCTCGTTTCCCAAACCCGCTGCCAAGCCACATCCGCCAGTGTTGCTCGGTGGGTCATCCAAATATGTATTCAAACGCATCGCCGAATGGGGCGATGGATGGTTGCCGACTGGAGTCTCTGTTGAGGGCATACAACGCGGTCGCGCAACGCTCAACGAATTGGCAGAGAAGGCGGGTCGCGACCCGCGCTCGCTGAACATAATCGCCTTCGGGCAGCCCGGACAATTCACCAACCTGCAGGAAATTCAGGCCTTGGAAAAAGCCGGCATCTCGCACACAACGATCTGGCTTCGGCGAACAAAGCGGGATGATGTCATCGCTGAACTGGAGGAACTGGCTCATCTGGTGCTTCGTTAGTGTCGGCACCATAGCAATAGGCGATGGTACCCTCCGCCGCTCCGGTCGTCGTTTGTGTGCGCAATCAGACACGGGGCACGGTGCTGTGCTCGCGGGCGACGCTGGCGCGGGGCTTCCGCCAGCGCGGGCGCGGATTGTTGGGACGTAGTCAATTAGGCCATGATGAGGGCATGGTAATCGAGGGCGGGCGTTTCATTCCGCTTATGTGGATGCATACGTTCTTCATGAGTTTTCCCATCGACATTGTCTTTCTCGGGCGGGGTGATGTCGTGATGAAAATCCAGGCTTCACTTAGACCTTGGCGTTTGTCGGCGTTGGTATTCGGCGCGTGCAAGGCTATCGAGTTGTGTGAGGGTGCGGCGATCAGAGCGAAGACCGCGGTTGGTGACTTCGTCTCGATTGGGGAAGTCTAGACCCGAGTTTCATTAGGGAGAAGGCTGATGCGAGACTTGAGCTTTTATCAGGAGCGCAGAGAAGCGCTGAAAAAAAGCTACCTGCCGGCGGGCGAGGCCCCGTCTCAACCGGTCGAGACAGCTGGTGTCGATCACTTAGCACTGATTTGTTCCGAATTGGAACGAACAATCTATTTTTACACCGAAGTGCTCGGGATGCGGCTGACACGGATTGTGCAGAATCGCGACGAACCATCCTCTACCCATATTTTTCTTGACATGGGCGGCGGCAACCAACTCGCGTTCTTCGATTTCCCGGAAAAAGGACCGGCCCACACCGTGCGCGGTGTCGGCAGCATGCATCACGTCGCACTAAAGGCGCGGCCCGAGCAGATGCGAGCTATTTTAGCCAGGCTTAACGAGCGTCACATCTCTTACTCAATCCACGGGACGCCGGATGCCGGTTCAATCTATGTGCGCGACCCCGACGAAATCCTGGTAGAGCTGACGACCGGTTACTAATCATGCCCGGTTCACGAGACCTCTGCAGAGCAGGCGACCAGTTCAGGTGTTCGTAACCCATGCCGCGACAATTGCCAACGGGGGTTCTTCCCAGGTGCATTCGGTCCTCTCAAATCCGGCCGCCTGCAACCAACTGCGATGGGTGCCGACGCCTCCTTCGATGAGACCGAACAAATCGTAGTCCAGAAAAATACCTGTCGGCCGAAGCAGTTCGTAGACGGAGCGATAGCAGGCCTGCATCAGCGATTGCTCACGCAGATTATGAATCGCCAATCCCGAGACGATCAGATCGAATGGGGCTTGCAATTCGGCGGTCCATGCCGGATCACGCAGGTCGGATAGGACATAAGAAATCCGGCTGCTGTGCAGCCGGAGGCGGCGACGCGCGTGTTCGAACATCGGAGCCGAATAATCGTGCAGCGTCAGGCTCGCACGCGGAAAGATCCTCAGCACCTGCTCGCTCACCAGCCCATAACCGGCCCCGACGTCGAGCACGTTAATCTCAGCCTCAGGCGCCAACGGCGCGAGCGTGAGCATTTGCTGCAATATTGGACGGCGCACGTTGTCGCGGGTGACGTCGCGTTCGATCCAGTTGTCGACGTACTCGCGCGAATGCCATTGATGCTCACCAATCGATCGGTCGCAGCGATCGGCCATGATGAGATCGTAGCACAGAAGCCCGTGCGCGTCGGCGGGCGCAATCATTGCGCCCGCCGATGGGCAAAAATGGCATCCTACAGTCCGGGAAGCCTCGGTGTTTCCTTCCACGCAGGACGTGACCGGCACGCATCGAGGTACGCTTGCACCTTCGGGAAATCACGGTAGCTGAGCCCGGCCTTCTCGATCACATTGAGCACCGGAGTGTAGTCGCAGTCCACCAGCGAGAACTCGCTGCCCAGCATCCACTTGCCCTTGGCGAGCTGGCCCTCGAGGATTCCGATCACGCCCGGCAAAGCTTTCTCACCGCGCGCAATGGCGTCTTGATCCCCCGGAATCCCGAGCAACTTCACAGCGATCCGGTTGAACGCCAGATCGGTGGCCGGCGGCGAGATGTGCGCTGCCAGGAAAAACAGCCATCGCAAGGCATCGGCGCGTCCAGCCGCGGTAGTCGGCCAAAGCTTGCCGGTCTTCTCGCCAAGGTAGGCAAGAATCGCGTGCGATTCCCACAGCGTCACGTCACCGTCTACCAGTACCGGCACTCGGCCAAAAGGGTTGAGCGCGAGGAACTGAGGGGTACGCTGTTCACCCTTGCTCAGATCGACCGGCACGATCTCACACTCCAGCCCCAGCTCGTGCAATGCGAACGTAACTTTCTGCGGATTGGGTGATGGAAAATGGTATAGCTTCATCGCTTCCTCCTGGGCCCTGAAATCGACGATTCGCGGAGCTACTGCCGCATCGCGGCTTCGGCCCGCTTCTCCATTTCCTGCGGCGGCACGTCCTCGACGTGTGTCGCGATCGACCATTGATTCCCGAACTCGTCTTTTACTTGCGCCATCCGGTCGCCCCAGAACATGTTAGCGGGCTCAGATAATGACGTGGCGCCGGCTTTTACGGCACGCTGATAGACGCCGTCGACATCCGTGACGTAGAGAAACAATGAAGAAGAGGTTGGCGATTGGCGCATCGCGTCGTTCAGCATCACTATTGAATCGCCAATTCTGACTTCCGCATGCATGATCTCGCCGTTGGGGGCAGGCATTCTGAAGGCCTCTTCTGCTCCAAATGCCTCTTTCATGAAATTGATAAGCTTGGCCGCACCTTTCACTACGAGTGACGGCGTGACTGAATGGTAACCCTCCGGGATTGCTCTGACTGCCATTGCTCACTCCTTTTCCTTGCAGATTGGACTCGCATCAATTTGGAAAATACTGGCTCACGCGGCAGCGACTCTTGCTGCGTACTGCTGGAGCGTGAGCTGCCACAGATTGTTGTATCGTTCGCCAATCGTCCGCATCTTCGACCTCTGCTTACGCGAGGCACGCGGGTATGCAAGATCACCGTTTGCCCCGGCCATCTTGGAACCGAGAAAAAACTGTAAATCTTTCGAACTCTGGAGCCTCCGCCGGCAACCTGGGCCGTCGCCGGGCGCGAGCGCGATTCCGCTGTCATCGCAAAGTTGTGCGACCCTTTCAATTGCGGCCTGCGCCTCCTCCACCGCTTCCGCCTCAGATGCAGCCGCGCCAATCGCGCCGCCATGCCGGTCTGGATAGACCAACGACCAGAACCAGGTCCTCTGAACAGTCCACACATTGAAGCTCACAGCGCATTCGATTCTTCGTGTTCGCATGATCGTAACTACTGTGGAAGCCAGATCTTTTTACTGATAGTCGGAAACTCCATGCACGGATCGACAACAGAGTGCATTTTTTTTGTCAGGCGGAAATCCGCTCAAATCGCACTGCTGGCGGCGGCGCTTGGGAGCCTTGCGTGACTATCTCGATAGGAAGTCACGGCGGCGACGGCCAAGCATAGGCCGATCAGCGCGGACATCACACCCGGCCCGGCAAAAAAATAAGTCCAGCTCAGAACATCGAGCAAGATCGTACAAACCAGCACGGTCACGATTAACGGCAACGCCTTTCGTGGTTCACCCCGGCTCAAACTACTGAGTTGCCACATCAGCACCGCCAGAGCCGCGAAGAGGACGGTGATGGAGATCTCGTAACCACGATAAAAATCCCACACGCTACGGCTCGCGCCCATGATGTCGAAATGAAATCCACGCATGGCCTCCAATACCGCTTGCTCCCGAGAGCTGGGTGTCGCGCTGCCCGAAGCCGTTCCCGTGGCAGTCGCTATTGTGTGAAGGGTGGTTCCAAGTGCCTGAAGGACCGCGGCCACTCTCAACCAGATCCAGTGGTTCATTTTGATTTCCTCCTGCTGCTCGTTTTCGTGCGACCGCTTTGGGTCTGTCATCCACATACAGCGAATTGTCGTGGCCCAGCTCTAGACGGAGTTAGAACTCAGGGCACAGAATCTGCACGTGCTTGGTACTGGCCGAGAATGAAATCCCATCCGCGGTCATAATTCTTCCTCGTCTCGCGTAGGTTCTCGGCTTGCTCCCAGCCACTGTGCTCGAGTTCGACCCGCGTGCCGGAGCCCTCGGCAGTGAATCGAATTTGTACCTGTGTCGTCCGCTCCCAGCTCGGCGCGCGCCAGGTAAAGCCGACCAAGGTAGGCGGCTGAAAGGCGGTGACTTGGCCGATCTCATATTCCGTACCGTCGGCATAACGTTCGAAAAAGCGCCCGCCGACTCGCCCTTCGATGATCATTTCGGTTAAGAGCTTGCCATTGAATGAAGGCCCCTTCGGCCACCATTCGCCGATAGCCTCGCAAAAGACCCGGAAGGAAATCTCCGGCGGGCGTTCGACCCTGATCGACTTCTGGATGGTCATGATTTTTATTGCTCCGCTTGCGCTCCGCATGCGCACGTCGCAGACTCCTTTGCTCGGCTCCGCGACGCTCCGCCTAGTGCTTTTATTGCTCCGCTTGCGCTCCGCATGCGCACGTCACAGACTCCTTGAGCCTTAGTCAGCTCTAGGGCTTCGGCTGTCTTCCCGCAGCCTCGGCTTACCTGCGTCATTGGCCTCCCGCCTAGGGCTCTTTTTTCTCCGCATAGCGTTTGAAGGCGTCCAGTGCGTCATCCCAGAAGCGTCCCACTCGCTCGAGTATTCCAATCAGATCCTCGATTGCCTGGTTGCCTGATGGCGCTAGTTCATAGATCTGCTCTCGTCCATGAGGCCTCGCGGTGATTAACCCGGCTTTTTTGAGCACGCGTGTGTGCTTGCAAATCGCCGGTCGGCTGATCGCAAACCCGGTCGCCAGCTCACCGGCGCGATGCGGCCTCTGGGCCAGTCGCTCCAGGAGTTCCCGGCGGGTCGGGTCCGCAAGCGCGGCTATGGTCTGCTGCAGTTGGGGCGGCACAGCTAATACGTAACCCCGAGGTTACACATCTGTCAAGCCCATCATCAAGGATTGTTTAGTGCTCCGCTTCAGCTCGGCAGGACACACGTCGCCAACTCCTTGACAATTTCGGCTGCGCTCAGGGCTTCGATCGGCTTCCGCTGGGCCTTGATTGACGTCCGCAAGGCTATGCCCGGTGTGTTTCGCTCTTTCGAAGATTCTCCGGGCGTCTTACACTCTGAAACGCCGATACGGAGGAGAGCAGTGGCGCGCCACGCCCTGAACATGGTCCTTGCGTATGTCCTGGAAGGCGGCCTGTTATTGTCCGGATGCGCTGGCTTGCGGACTCTCGCGGATTCCCAGAATACAGCCCAAATTAATCTACAAGGGGTCTGGAACGGGATGTCGGTGAATGATTGCAGCCCGGTCCAGGTCGAGCCGGCGCGCTGCCGGGCAGTGCAACGAATCAGTTTCACCATGCTTCGTCAGGATGAAAGGTCATGGGGCTTTTATCGCTGCGCCCCCGGCACTACGCCCTGTTACAACATGGTCAACCGGGGCGAGATCAAATACCTGGAATTAACCGGCCGGATGCTTTGGTTTCGCGTGATGCGGGACGATCATTCGAGTTGTTTGTTCGATACAATCCCAGCGACTGATCGGATGCGCGGCAAATTTTGGTGCTTTAACGGCTCTGCGCTGATCGAACGCGGTTTTTTTCAAGTCGACCGAGCCTACTGAGACCTTAGGGGCTCTGCGGCCTGTCATCCTCTGACGATTCGAGCCGTTCTCAAATCACTCACGACAATGCGCATACAGCAACGAGTCGCCGAGACGACCATCCTTGAAAATGCTGCGCCGCAGCCGCCCTTCGAGTACGTAGCCGCATTTCTCCAGCACGCGTGCCGAAGCCGGATTCCATTCGAAGACCGTTGCCTGAAGACGTTCAACGGAAAAAATCCGAAATGCGTAATCGGTGGTCTGCGTGAGCGCCGCAGTCGCGATTCCGCGTCCCCAGAACGGCTTCCCCAGCCAATAGCCGATCTCTGCGGTTTTGCAATTGACGTCGTCGAGCAGGCGGCAGCCAATACCGCCGACAGCTTCGCCTCGGAGCTCAACCGCAAAATTGGTCGTGGGTTCCTGGCTGGATTCACATATCGCTATCCATTTCTCCGCGTCCGCCTGCATATACGGATGAGGGAAGATATCACGGAGGTTTAGCCAGATTTTGCGATTATTCGCGTAGCGGATCAGCGACGAGATGTCGGACCGGCGCCAGGCCCGCAATATTATTTGTTCGGCGTTGCTCATACTGCAGGTAGTTTGCGGAGCCTCGTGCCGCTGACCGTTGAGAGGCTGCGGCGGCAATGATTTGACACTATCACCCGCAATCAGGATCCGCGTCAAACGCTCGGAAGCGCCACCCGCATCAGAAGCGATCACCGGCGAAGCCGCTCTGATTATCGAATGCCGGACTGGAAAATAGGTGGGCTTAGCAAGAAGATTGGATTCAAAGAATGAGCCAAAACGGAGGAGCATTGAAGCTATCGATCATCGATCAGTCGCCGGTGCCGGAGGGCTTCACACCTGCAGACGCGTTGCGCAACAGCATCGAACTCGCCCAATCAGCCGAACGGCTGGGGTACGAACGCTACTGGATCGCAGAGCATCACGCAATCGAGGCGTTAGCGAGTCCCGCTCCCGAGATTCTGATCGCACGGCTGGGAGCCGAGACGTCGCAGATTCGCATCGGCTCCGGCGGCGTGATGTTGCCACACTACAGCCCGATGAAGGTCGCTGAAGTGTTTCGGGTTCTCCATGCCCTTTATCCCGGTCGCGTTGACCTAGGGGTGGGGCGGGCGCCTGGCGGCACACCGTTGGAATCCTACGCTTTATGGCGCACGCGCGGCGAGAATCCACAATCGGACGACTTCGCTCAACAGCTGATGGAGCTGCTGGCCTTTTTGAATCGCCAGTTTCCGCCAAATCATCCATTCAGCCGCATCAGGCTCTCGCCGGAAATGCCTGGTAGTCCCGAGGTCTGGTTGCTCGGTTCGAGCATGTGGAGTGCTTCGGCTGCAGCACAACTGGGTCTACCGTACGCATTTGCGCACTTCATTGACCCCGTGCCAACTCGCCGCGCGATCGAGCACTATCGGTCGCGCTTCAAGCCGGCGGGCAATGGTTTGTCACAGCCGCATACGATCCTGGCCGTGGGTGCGCTCTGCGCAGATACGGACGAGGAAGCGGAGCGGCTGATTTCGAGCGCGCGGCTCTTTCGCGGGCGCATCAGGCGAGGTGAATTGGGAGTGATTCCGACGCCCGAGCAAGCAATGCGCGAGTTGGGTGATTCTCCAGGGCCTGAGAAGAGAGCGAAGGAGTCTCTGATCAGCGAGAATGTAACTGACGGGGGTGAGTTTCCGCGCTACGCGGTCGGCGCACCTGACAAAGTCCGCGACCAGCTAATCGATATGGCAAGCCTGCTTCACGCCGATGAACTGATGATCGTGACGGTCATGCACGGGCATCAGGAGCGGAAGTATTCTTACAAACTGCTGGCCGATGCTTTCGGTCTTAAGCCGCGTTAGGCGGAGCAAAGGCCGAGGAATCAGGGGAGTGTTCATCACCTGAATTGAAGCCATGGCGGGCCGTGCAGGAGTTACGGTTGGTTCTCGGATCGAACTCCCATAAAATTTGCGCTTGTAAGCTTGATGCCGCAGGCTTGGGGCCTGTCAGGGAGAGCCTTTGGAACTCAGCAAGACATTCGATGCCAGATCTGCCGAAGAACGTTGGTTCCAACTTTGGATCGACCGCGGCTATTTCAGGGCTGACCCAAGCCGTCCCGGTCCGATCTTTTCGATCGTAATACCGCCGCCCAACGTTACCGGCGCGCTCCACCTCGGTCACGCACTCAACAACACTCTGCATGACGTAATTGTCCGCATGCGCCGCATGCAGGGCTACAATACGCTATGGGTGCCGGGCACCGACCATGCCGGAATCGCGACCCAAAACGTAGTCGAACGCGAACTCGCCAGGGAGGGTAAAACCCGACACGACCTCGGCCGCGAGAAGTTCGTCGGACGTGTATGGCAGTGGCGCAAGACCTACGGCGGCAAAATCCTCGATCAGTTGCGCCGCCTTGGATGCTCATGCGACTGGAGCCGCGAGCGCTTCACGCTGGACGAGGGACTCTCGTGCGCGGTTACTAAAGTCTTTGTCACGCTCTACCACGAAGGGCTGATCGAACGCGACTATCGGCTGATTAACTGGTGCCCGCGCTGCGAAACCGCGCTTTCCGACCTCGAAGTTGACCACAAGGAGACCCAGGGCAATCTTTGGTACATCCGCTACCCGCTGACTGACGGCTCCGCAGCTATCACGGTCGCCACCACGAGGCCGGAGACGATGCTTGGTGATACGGGCGTAGCCGTCAATCCGGAGGACGAGCGCTTCAAGCACTTGGTAGGCCGGAAGGTGAGGCTGCCGCTGCTTGGCCGCGAGCTTCCGATCATCGCCGACGCGGCGGTGGATCGCGAGTTCGGCACCGGCGCCGTAAAGATTACTCCCGGTCATGACTTCAATGACTTTGAGATAGGGCGGCGGCATCAGCTCGCGCAGATTTCGGTGATGGATACGCGCGCGCGGATGAACACTGAGTCCGGCCCTTACGTCGGTATGACCCGCGAAGCCTGCCGCAAGCAGGTGGTCGCCGATCTCTCCGCGCAGCAACTGGTCGACAAAATTGAACCTCACCGGCATGCGCTCGGGGTTTGTTCGCGATGCGACACCGCAGTCGAACCGATGCTTTCGTATCAATGGTTTATGCGGGTGACCAAGCCGGATGCAAGCGGCCGATCGATCGCTGGCAGGGCGATCGCGGCGGTGGAGCAGGGCGACACCAGGTTCTACCCGCGGCATTGGGAAAATACCTATTTTGCATGGATGCGCAACATCCAGGACTGGTGTATCTCGCGACAACTGTGGTGGGGCCACCGGATTCCCGCCTACTGGTGCGAGCGCTGCCCCGAAGCGGAGCCTATCGTCGCCGAGACCAGGCCGTCCGCTTGTCCCCGATGCGGAGGCGGCGACCTCCGGCAGGACGACGACGTGCTCGACACCTGGTTTTCCTCTGGCTTATGGCCGTTCACCACACTCGGATGGCCCGAGCGGACGGCCGACCTCGAAACGTATTATCCCACCAGTCTGCTCATCACCGCATTCGACATAATTTTCTTCTGGGTGGCGCGGATGATGATGTTCGGGTTGAAGGTGAATCCGCGCGATGCCGGTAGCCTCGCGGGCGCAGTCCCATTCAAGCATGTCTACATCACGCCGCTGGTGCGCGACGCGCAGGGCAAGAAGATGACGAAGTCGCGCGGCAACGTGGTCGACCCGCTGGAGATTATGGAGAGGTATGGCACCGACGCGGTGCGCTTCACCCTGGCTCAACTGACGGTGCAAGGCCGTGACCTGGTGCTGTCAGACGAGCGGCTGGCAGCCTCGCGGGCCTTTGCCAATAAAATCTGGAACGCAGCGCGATTCGTTTTAATGAATCTCCAAGACGTTCCCCGGCCGCTCGCTCAAATTGAACTGCCGCGTCTCAATCTCGCTGATCGCTGGATCCTGAGTCGCCTTGATACCGCGATTCGCGAAGTCACATCGGCGATTGATGCATACGAATTCAATAGTGCCGCGTTGAGCATGTATCAATTCATCTGGCACGAGTTCTGTGACTGGTACATCGAATTGTCCAAGGAACCGCTCAAGTCCGGAGGTGAGCGGCAGGCCGCCGCGCGTTACGTGCTGGTGGATTGCTTCGACCGCATGCTGCGGCTGCTGCATCCGTTCATGCCATTCATCTCAGAGGAAATCTGGCAGGCGCTGCGACCGTTTTTGAGCAGGTCGCTTCTAAGCGAGCATCTAGCGGTTGCGAAATGGCCCGAGCCGGCGGCACACGAACCTCTCAGCGAAGCCGAAACCGCAGCGATGGAGCGGTGCATAGCCGCGACGCAGACGATCAATTCATTGCGGTCGCTGGTAGGGCATCATCCGGGCCAACGAATCAGAGCGGTGCTCCGGCTGAGCGACGGGAGCAATGGCGACGTCCCGGCCTGGGCGCCATACGCCGTCACGCTGGCCAAAATTGGAGATTTCGAACTCGGCGCGAATGCCAGCGAACGGCGGCAAGGGATGGTATTTGCGCCGCTGGAATTTGGCGAGGTGGGAATCGAACCACCTGTGGGCTTCGATTTCGACAAGGCGCGAAGTATGCTGCAAAAGAAGCTGGCTGAAGTTCGGGTTCATCTGCAGCGGAATCAGGGCCGTTACGAAAACCCGGACTTTCGCGTTAAAGCCGGCGAGCACACGGTGGACGAGATCGCAGAGAAAATCGAGCAATTGAAAGCCCAAGAAAGCCTGCTGCAAGTCCAAATCGGATTGATTCAATGATTTTGCGCGAGCAGATGCGGGCGAGTTAGGCGACCCTTCCCACTAATCAGATTAAAGCGAACAGCATTAGGTCCACTCGCGCGCTTAACTCGCATGGAAATCATTCGCCAGCTTGATCTCCATCAAATCGTTCACGCTGCACTTGCCGAGGACGTTGGCCAGGGAGATCTCACGACCGCCGCCACCGTCGCCTCGGGCCAGGCAGGGCGTGCGAGAATCACCGTCAAGGAGCCGGGCGAGATTGTTTTCTGCGGCGGTTTCATGTTCGAAAAGGTCTTTGCGATGACTGGCAGCCAACCGCGAATCGCGGCGTTGGCATCCGACGGCGCTCGATTGCCGTGCGGTTCAATCGCCGCGGATATCGAAGGATGCCTCGCAGGATTGCTGACTGGTGAGCGCGCGGCCTTGAATTTCGTACAGTTGATGTCCGGTATAGCTACGGCCACCAGACGCTTCGTTGATGCGATCACCGACACCCGCGCCAGGATAATCGATACGCGCAAGACTCATCCGGGACTGCGCGCCCTCGAAAAATACGCCGTGCGCTGCGGCGGCGGTGCTAATCATCGCTTCGGTCTGGATAGCGGCGTGCTGATTAAGGAGAACCATATCGCCGCGGCGGGTGGGATCGTCTCCGCGCTGGAGCGCACTCGTGCGCTGGCGCCCCATACATTCAGGATTCAGATAGAGTGTGAGACACTGGGACAAGTCGAAGAGGCCCGAGCCGCAGGCGCCACTTCGATCCTGCTTGATAATATGACGCTGGATGAGATGCGCGAGGCGCGAAGAATTACCGGCGACGGGGTTATCCTCGAAGCCTCAGGTGGCGTTACGCTCGACTCGGTGCGGGAGATTGCCAAGACCGGCGTCGACCTGATTTCGGTGGGTGCATTAACCCATTCGGTGAAAGCCGTCGACCTGAGCATGCGCATCGAGATTGTTTAAAAGGATGATGAGAAGAGCCACTAATGGCATTTGCTGTGAGATAGAGGTCAACAGCCTGGGTTAAAGCTGGCTGCTTTCCATTTGGTTTTCCCCGAGTGCGGGGGAGACTACAGAGGGGGAACTAGGAGAAGCGAAAGGTGCGAGGCAAAACTGAGGCCTCCCCCGGTCAAGCAACCAGGAATCCCTACCAGGCGATTGCATCGGGGACTCCCTCCGGGATTGGATGGGACATCCGCTATTTTGACGAGGTCGACTCGACTCAGCGGGTTGCCGCTGAGCTGGCGCAGAACGGCGCTGGCCAAGGTACAGTCGTCATCGCAGAGCGCCAAAGTGCCGGCCGGGGGCGCCTCGGCCGGGTCTGGCATTCGCCGGCGGGCGTGAACCTCTACATGACAGTGATTCTGCGGCCGCGTATGCCGTTGGCTCAGGTGCCGCAGCTTAGCCTCGCAGCTGGGGTTGCGGTGGCGGAAGCGCTGGAGAAAATTGCGCCGGGTCTGGTCGCCCTCAAATGGCCCAACGATATTTGGCTGCGCAAGCGCAAAGCCGGCGGCATTATCGCCGAAGCCGTTACGGATGCTACGCAAGGTCTGCTATGCGTTTTGCTGGGAATCGGTCTTAATCTCAACCTTGCCTCGAACGATATTCCCCCGGAGCTTCGCGACAAGGCGACTTCTGTACTGATCGCCACGGGACGGGAATGCGATCGCGTTCAGTTCGCCGCAACGCTGTTTAATCTTCTCGGCGTTCGCTACAGGGCCGCCGAGCAGGGAGGATTTTCAGCCGTACGCGAGCTTTACGAGCGGTATTTTGGGTTAAATGGCCATCCGGTAACGGTAATTGATGGGACCTCGACGTCTGCCGGGGTGGTTCGCGGGATTGATGCGGATGGCGCTTTGCTCCTCGAGACGGGCAGTGGGCTTGCCCGGATCCTGACTGGTGACGTCAGCCTCGAAGGGGCCTACGATTAAGATCGGCAATGGTTGCAGGGCCGGCAATTGAGCGCATCGGCGTTAGTCTGTGCTTTACGCCGCAAGAGTGTTACGAGATTGTTTCACAGAGGTGAACCGACATGGCAGTGGAGGAAATTGGGCGGTTAAGAACCATCGCTTTGGTCGGCCAGGGTGCCACCGGTAAGACCCAGTTGGCCGAGGCGATGCTCTTCACCGCCGGAATGACAACGCGAATGGGCCGTCCCGACGATGGAACGGCATTGCTGGACTTCGAGCCCGAGGAGCTTTCGCGGCATATCTCGATCAGTTCTTCCTTTCATCATCTCAATTGGAAACGAACCGAAGTGATTCTGGGCAACACTCCCGGCTATACCGCATTCCTGCCGGACGCCTTCGCCACGATGCGCGCCGTGGACGGCGTGGTGTTTCTAGCCAGCGGGGGCGGAGACCTCAAAGTCGAGTCGGAGAAGATCTTCGAACAAATCATTCGACTCGGCCTGCCTCGCCTCGCCTTTGTGTCGCGTCTCGATCGCGAACGAATGGACTTCGACGCCGCGATGACTGATCTGGAAAAGACGTTAGGCGCTAAGCCAATCGCACTGACATTGCCGATTGGCGCTGAGGCTGCCTTCAGCGGCGTGATCGACGTGCTCGCGATGAAGGCGCTGACCTACCCTGATTCATCCGGTAGAGCCAGGGAACAGGAGTTGAGCGGCGAACTGAGGCCGCGCGCCGAGGTGGCCCGCACAAAATTGTGTGAGGCCGTTGCCGAGACTGACGATACTTTGTTAGAAAAATACCTCGAAGCGGGCGAACTTGATGAGGTGGAGTTGCGCAGCGCTTTGCGCACCGCCGTGCTGGAAGGCAAATTAACGCCGGTGTTGTGTGGCTCCGGCGCCAAAAATATTGGCGTTGACCAATTGCTCGATGCGGTAGCGGCGTTATTGCCGGCGCCCAGCGACCGTCCAGCGTTGCATGGACAGGGCCCTTCCAATGGCACGCCGATCGAAAGAATGGCCGACCCCGACGCTCCGTTCAGTGGGTTCGTCTTCAAGACCGTGATCGATCCATTCGCCGGCAAACTCTCGATCTTTCGAGTGGTGTCAGGCCGCGCAACGAGCGATGCTACTGTACTAAATGCGACCCGGGGCTCCAGGGAGCGTTTTGGACAGTTGCTGCGCCTTGAAGGCAAGAAGCAAGCCCCACTGTCGTCAGCGCTGCCGGGTGAAATTGTCGCGGTCGCTAAGCTCAAAGACACCACCACCGGTGACACGCTGTGCGACGAGAAGTCGCCCGTTTTATTCCCGGTGCCCGAACGGCCGCTGCCGGTTATTTCTTTTGCGATTCGGCCCAAAACCCGCGGCGACGAGGAGAAAGCTTCACAGGCGCTCGCACGCTTGGTCGAGGAAGACCCCGCCCTGGAGACTCATCGCGATCCACAAACTCATGAGATCATTCTCTCGGGCACAGGCCAGATGCATATCGAGGTGACCGTCGAAAAGCTCAAGCGCAAGTTCAACGTGGATGTCGAGCTGACCGCGCCCAAGGTGCCGTACAAGGAGACTATCAAAGGGCGCGCCGAGGCGCAGGGTAAGTACAAGCGGCAGTCCGGCGGCCGTGGCCAGTACGGCGATTGCTGGCTTAAGGTTGAACCTCTGCAACGCGGCGGCGGCTTCGAATTTGCAGATGAAATCGTCGGGGGAGTTATCCCGCGCCAGTATATTCCATCGGTCGAAAAAGGCGTGCGCAACACGCTCAACGAGGGCTATCTGGCCGGGTTTCCGGTCGTCGACGTCAAGGTGACGGTTTACGACGGGAGCTTCCATGAGGTTGATTCATCGGACATGGCGTTCCAGATAGCCGCGTCGATGGGGTTGAAGAACGCGTTCGAGAAGGCCCGGCCGATTTTGCTCGAACCAATTATGGCGATCGAGGTGGGTTGCCCTGATGAGTGCATGGGCGATGTAATTGGGGACCTCAATTCGCGCCGCGGGCGGGTGCTGGGGATGGAGTCCAAAGGCGCCGGCCAGGTGATCAAGGCGTTGGTGCCGATGGCAGAAATCCTCAAATACGCGCCCGACCTGCGCTCGATAACGTCCGGGCGTGGTTCGTTCGAGGCCCGTTTCTCGCACTATGACGAGGTGCCGGCACCGATGGCGGAAAAGGTAATTGCCGAATCGAAACGGGCTAAAGAAGCCGCCGGCCAACGCGCGCAGGCGTGAGTCAGCCTCTCCCTCGGCTGGGAGGGGCCAGGACAATGGCGCCATTAGGAAAAGCACTGCTCATAATTGGCGTGCTCATTGCCCTGCTCGGATTATTGGTTTGGAGTGGAGGCTCCATACCGTTGCTTAATCGTCTTGGGCGGTTACCCGGCGATATTTCTATTCGACGTGACAATTTCACCTTCTATTTCCCGATTACTACTTGCATCGTTCTGAGTATCATCATTTCTCTGCTAATCGGATTGCTGAGACGCTAGTGAGCGACACGAGCGGCGCATTACAGCGACCCGAGGCCAAGCGCCGTCGTCGCGAACTGATTGCGGTTGCGATTGCCGCGGCGACACTCGTCGCGTTCGTGTTGATGCAGACGGAACTGCCGCCGCTCAGTTCGCATACCTCGCTAATCTCCAACCTGGTAGTCATTCTGCTCTTCGACCTGAGCTTCCTGTTACTGGGCCTGATGCTGCTGCTGGTCGGGCGCAACTTGGCAAAGGCCATTTTTGAACGCCGGCGGGGGCTGGTCGGGTCGAAACTACAAGCGCGGCTGGTGTTCGGCTTCATTGCCGTGGCGATTGTGCCCAGCGCTTTTCTCCTGTATGCGGCTGGTGCCTTCCTGCACGCGGATATCGACAGTTGGTTCGACCCCGAGTATGGGCGCATGCTCGACGACTCATTCGAGATCGCGAAAGTTTATTATCTCAATTCCGCTAACAATGCAGCTCATTTCGCGCGAATCCTGTCAGGCAAAATAACTAACCGAAATCTGCTGGCGCCCGCTAATCATGCGAAGCTCCAAACTTTCCTCGAACAGGCGCAGCAGGAATATCACCTCGGCACTGTCGAGGTGTTTTCGGCTGACCGTAAGCTGTTGATGTTCGAGCTAAGTCCTAGCACCCCCACCGGAATCGGGGTGTCGCCCGATTCCGCATTGTTGCGCGAAACGCTCAAGGGCCATGGGGTGACACGCGCCGATCGTTTTGGCAAGTCGGACGTGATACGCGGCAGTGCGCCGATTTTCTCGGCAACTGATTCTGATGATGTCGCCGGCGCGATCGTAGTGGATTATTACCTGCCGAAGAGCCTCGCCGCACGTGCCGCGGGAATTTCGCAGGCGGTGCAAGCCTACTTTCAGCTTCGTATCCTGCACCAGCCCATCATGCACAGTTACATACTGGCCCTAGTGCTGATCGGATTGGCGGTGGTGCTGCTCGCAAGCTGGTTCGGAATTTACCTGGCGCGTGAGCTGACCGGTCCGATCAAATCGCTCGCCGAAGGCACGCAGGCCCTGGCTGCAGGCAACCTAAACTACGAGATTGCCCCAGTGGGCGACGATGAGATCGGGCACTTGGTGCGATCGTTCAATCGGATGACTTCGGACTTGCGCAAGTCACGGGCGGAACTCGAGCGGCGGCGCCGTTACACCGAAACACTACTGCTCAATGTCTCCGCCGGTGTGGTGGGCCTGGATCGCGAGGGACGCATCAGCGCAATCAATCCCTGCGCCGAGCGGATGCTCGGATTGCACGCCGCGGACGTTCTCGGAGTCGAGTACAGCCAATCCTTCGACCCACTCCTACGGCGCTTGCTCGACGACATTTTTGCCGGCGCTGTGCGCCCGCGCGAAACCCGCTGCGCCTTGAAGCTCGACATCGGCGGCGCCGAGACAGAATTAATGCTCACGGCGAGCCGGCTCGATGAAGACGACGGTGCTGACGACGGGCCGGACCTCGGTACTGTGCTGTTCTTTGAGGATGTGAGCCAGATCGCCAAGATCGAACGGATGGAGGCGTGGCGCGAGGTCGCCCGCCGGATTGCACATGAAATCAAGAATCCGTTGACTCCGATTCAACTCTCGGCCGAGCGGCTGCGCCGTCAATTCTCCCGGCGCGATGCGGTCGCGTTGGCACCCGCTCTGTCACCGGCCGATAACAGGCTCGATGCGCTGTTCAACCCGTATGCCGAACTGGTCGACGAGTGTACCCGCATAATTGTCGGCGAGGTAGACGATCTAAAGCGGCTCGTAGACGAGTTTTCCGCATTTGCGCGAATGCCTCAGCTCAACCCGGTTCCAGGCAATTTGAATACGCTGGTGGAGGAGACTGTCACGACCTTTCGCGAGGCCCATGGCGAGGTGCGATTCGACTTGGAATTGCAGCCGGCGCTGCCACTCATTGCCATCGATCGGGAGGCCCTTAAGCGCGCGCTGATCAACTTGCTGGACAACGCGGTTGCCGCGACTTCGTCGAACGGCCACAATGGGGCCGGTCCGCAGATTATAGTAAGTACCGCGCTCGATTCAGCTAGCGGCGTAGTTACGCTTGAGGTTGCCGATAACGGGACTGGGATTGACCCACGTATCCGCCCCCGAATTTTCGAACCGTATTTTTCTACCCGCCAGGGCGGTACCGGGCTCGGGCTTGCTATCGTGGCGACCATCGTCACCGACCATCATGGGTTCTTTAGAGTGCGAGACAATGAGCCGCAGGGAAGTAGATTCCAGTTGGAATTTCCGGTACTGGATCAACAATTTCCGAAAATTCCGACCTGAGGTGGTGTGGCAGGCCGGCCGCCTATCTGGTGCGAACAAGGAGCTTGCGAACCGCTCGACGCTGCAGGTTTCAGCGGGACGCATAACACAGGTAACCGCTGGTGAATCCAACTGTATTGGTGGTTGATGACGAAGAGGGGATTCGGTCCTCGCTGCGGGGCATTCTCAGCGACGAAGGGTTTCGAGTTGTAGCTACCGGCTACGCGCCCGGCGTTGTGGAGCTCATCATGCGGGAAAAGCCGGCGGTGGTGCTGCTCGACGTCTGGATGCCTGAGTTGGATGGAATCGAGCTGCTCAGGCGTATCAAGCACGAGAGTCCCGAGACTCACGTGATCATGATCTCCGGTCACGCAAACATCCAAAACGCGGTCGCCGCCACCCGCTTGGGCGCCGCGGATTTCATCGAAAAGCCATTTTCGGTCAGCGGCCTGTTAGCGTCGCTGGAGCGTGTGCTGGGCCGCGATGACGGCCGCTTAGATAACGTCTCCCAACTCGCTGAACGCAAGGAAACGGCGCGCCAACGTTGGCGCAGTGCGCCGGTTCGAACGGTTGCGCAGCGAACCATCGCGCGCTCGCTCGTGATCGGCGGCCAGGGACTGCACTCCGGACTGAAAACCGGAGTGATCCTCCATCCCGCCCAGGGGGGAAGCGGCATAACGTTTTCGTCACTGGCCGATCAATCTGCAATTCCTGCGCGGCTGGAAAACGTCAGCGAGACCGGTTACAACACCACGCTCAGCGGCAACGGCCATTCAGTGCGCACGGTCGAGCACCTGTTATCTGCACTGCACGGACTCGGAATCACCAATCTGCGGATTCAGACGGGTGATGAGGTGCCCGCGCTCGATGGCTCAGCGTTGGAATTTTGCACTCAGTTAATGGAGGCGGGAGTGCTTGAGCAGGATGAGTGGCTCGAGCCGGTCGCCCCGAAAAAGCCGGTCCAGGTTGGCCATGGCAGCGAGTTCATTCGGATCGAACCGGCCGAGCGCCTGATAATCGACTATACGCTGGAATATCCGCTCCCGATTGGTCTTCAGCGCGTTCACTTCGAGCTCACCTCGCCTGAAGTCTACGCAAAGGAGATAGCTCCCGCCCGAACATTTGGTTTAGTGCGCGAATTTCGGAAGATGTCCGAGATGGGGCTGGCGAGGGGCGGCCGGCTCGACAACTGCATTCTGATCGACGATGAGAAAATCGTGAACACCATCTTGCGATTCGAGGACGAATTCGCCCGTCATAAGGTGCTTGACCTGATAGGCGATCTTTCTCTCCTGGGACGGCCAATTATCGGCCACATCACCGCGGTAAAGACGGGCCATTCCGATAATCTCGCGCTGCTCCGTGCGATTGCGGGTTCGATATAGACTTTATTGAACCGTGTCGTTGCCTTATGAATTTGCAAGGAAAAGTCGCGCTGGTCACCGGCGCCGGCAGGCGGGTGGGGCAGGCGATTGCCCTGGCGCTGGCGGAGCAGGGCGTCGCGCTCGCGATCCACTATCGAAGTTCGCGGTCCGGTGCCGAAGAGGCGGCCGCCCGCATCATCGGCCAGCTTGGGCGTGCGCAGACTTTCGGCGCGGACCTCGAACGTGTCGATGAGATAGCCCGCATGGTTGAGAGCGTAGTCGAAGCGTTTGGGCGCCTCGACGTGCTGGTCAATTCTGCCTCGATCTTCTACCGTAAGCCGCTCGAAGAGTTGACTGAACGCGACTGGGATCTGAATCTTGACACTAACTTGAAGGCGCCATTTTTCCTGTCCAAATTCGCCGGCGCCGAGATGCGCCGCCAGGGCGCAGGTAAGATCATTAATATCGGCGATTGGGCCGGCATCAGGCCCTACAACAATTATCTGCCCTACACCGTTTCAAAGGCCGGACTCATCGGTCTGACCCGCGCTTTAGCCAAGGCCCTTGCGCCTGAAGTGCAAGTCAATTGCGTGGCGTTGGGACCCGTAATGCCACCCGACGAATACAGCCCCGAAGAGATCGAGCGGTTGCGCCTCTCGACCCTGACCAAGACCATGGGTTCGCCCCGGGATGTCGCCCGAGCGGTGCTTTTCCTCTGTGAGGGGACCGACTTCGCCACGGGTTCGACGCTGATGCTGGACGGCGGCCGCTTACTTAATTGAGCAGCTCGGGCTGCCTATGCTCCCGAAGAGACCAGCCCGTAATAATTACCAAATTGAGCCTCTCCCCGATCGCATCGCGATTCTAGCCAGCGGCGGACTGGATAGTTCAGTCATGTTGGTGGCATCAGCACGAGACGGGCGCTCTGTGTATCCAGTCTACGTACGGGCCGGACTGAGTTGGGAACCCAGTGAACTAGCCACTCTCAAGCGCTTCATCCATGCGCTCAGAATGGACAATATCGAGCCGCTCACCATCATCAAGCTGCCGATGAGTGATATCGCCGGCGACCATTGGTCGATGACCGGGCGCAATGTGCCCGGCTACAATGCCGCGCTTGCTTCGAATTATATTCCGGGGCGCAATCTCAGCCTGTTGGCCAAGACCGCGATTTTTTGCGCACGCGCGAGAATCGGCGAAGTCGCGATGGCGCCGCTGGAGAGCAATCCATTTCCTGATGCGCGGCCCGAGTTCTTTCGGGCATTCGCACGGGCGGTCGAACTTGGCGTCGGGATAAAACTCAAGATAAGCACACCATTCGCGGGCATGACCAAGGCCGAAGTAGTGAGGCGCGGCGCTGATCTACCGCTTGGGCTGACCGTCTCCTGCGCCCGGCCCAGGGGGATCGTCCATTGCGGCGCGTGTACAAAGTGCGCCGAGCGCGTCGAAGGATTTGTTGGAGCCGGAGTCGATGATCCGACAGTTTATGCCCGCAAGCCCCCGCGGTAGCTCCGCAGTGGCGCTTTCCGGGCACCTCACTTTTCTCATCTCGGCTGCGGACTTGGCTCGAATGTTGGCCCGGTTTCGGCGACGCGGGAAATCTGTTCGCCTAGTTAGTTTGGGTTTTTGCGAATCTGGGAGTCGGCTATGAAGCATGCGACCAGCGCTGCGCTCGATGGTCTATTTGACCTGCTCAGTCAGATCAGGGCGAGGAACCGGCTTCAGGAAAGGAAGCCAGGCATCTTTTATAGGAAATCAAAGTCGTTTCTCCACTTTCATGAAGATCCCGCAGGAATCTACGCCGATCTGAGCCACGGAGGGGCTTTCGACCGATATCCGGTGAATACCAAGAAAGAATGGAGGGTGTTACTGTCCGCAGTCGATCGCGCCCTAAAGTATGACTAATTAGCAGGCGCTCGTATGGCCGGCCTTCCGGGTCTTTCTAACCCTTCGGCAAGCCTAAAACACGTTCGCCGATGATGTTGTGTTGAATCTCACTGGTGCCACCCGCGATTGTGAGCGCGCGGGCGGCCAGCATCTTGTATAACCATTTGCCGTTGTCTTCGGCGAATGGGGATTTGCTCTCGATTTGCGCGTAAGGTCCCAGCAATTCCATCGCGAACCTCGTAATTCGCAGATTGAGTTCGCTGGTTATCAGCTTACTCGCCGAGCCTTCAGGGCCGGGTGGAAGTCCTTTCAGCCGGCGCGTCAACTGACGCAGATTGGAATAACGCAGGGCGGCCGCCTCGCAGGCGAACCCCGCGATCGCCTGCCGAACCGAGGTGTCGTCCCATGCGCTAGCCCCGTTGCGATTGATGCGTTTTGCCAGCTTGGCGAGATCCGCCACTTGGCCTGAAAAATCGCGTCCGGCCATGCCGGTGCGTTCGAACATCAAAGTCGTAACCGCCACCTGCCATCCGTGATTTTTGGGGCCGACCAGGTTCCGTTTGGGAATCCGTACGTCCTCGAAAAATACTTCGTTAAAACCTCGTTCGCCTGTAATTTGGACCAGCGGCCGCACTGAAATACCCGGGCTGTGCATATCGGCCAGTAAATAACTAATTCCCTTGTGCTTGGGTGCTTCAGGATCGGTGCGCGTCAGCAGGATGCACCAGTCGGCGCGATGCGCGCCGGAAGTCCACACCTTCTGTCCGTTGACGATAAAGTAATCGCCTTCTTCAACCGCACGGGTTTGCAACGAGGCGACGTCGGAGCCCGCGTTCGGCTCAGAATATCCCTGGCACCAAATCTCGTCGGCCGAAAGGATTTTGGGAATATAGCGCTGCTTCTGCTCTTCCGTGCCCCAATGAATGAGGGTAGGGCCGACCAGGCCGATGCCGATACCGTTAACCAGGCCAGGAGCGTCGCTGCGCGCGAGTTCTTCGGCGTAGACGACTTGCTCCTCAAGGGTTGCCCCGCGCCCGCCGTACTCTCGGGGCCAACTTATTCCAACCCATCCCGCGGCATGCATTTTTTTGTGCCACTGAAGGTGAAACTCCCAATCAGAGGTGTCACCGAGCATGAACTCTGGAGCGCGTTCGGACTGAGAGCGCAGTGGTACGTTAGCTTCGAGCCATCTGCGGAAATCGCGCCGAAAGGCTTCGGCTTCTGCGCTGTAGTTGAAATCCATCAATCTCTCTTTCGGCTCGTAGAACTTGCCCCAATTCTCCTTTAGCCCTTGGGCAAACCGAGGACGCGCTCGCCGATGATATTGTGCTGGATCTGATTGCTGCCCGCGGCAATCGTGCCGGCACGCGCGCCGAGCATCCGGAATGACCAGCGTCCCTCATCTGGCGCCATTGGCGAACCGTACTCCAACTGGCTGTACGGTCCGAGCAGTTCCATCGCGAATAACTGGATGCGCAGGTTCAACTCACTCGCGCACAGCTTCATAATTGATCCTTCCGGTCCGGGCGCGAGCCCCTTTAATCTGCGGGTGAGCTGCCGTAGGTGAGTGTAGCGCAGCGCCTCGCCCTCGCATTTGAACTCGGCAATCTTTTGACGAACCTCGCTGTCGTCCCACGCGGTTTTGCCATTGCGGCGCAGCCGGCGTGCGAGACGAGCGAGTTCGTCGATTACACTGAGCAGCGGACTGCCGCCGCCACCTATGTTGCGCTCGTACATGAGCGTGGTGATGGCCACTTGCCATCCCTGGTTTTTTTCTCCCACCAGGTTCTTGCGCGGCACTCTGACATCGTCGAAGAAAACTTCATTGAAACCCTTGGCGCCGGTCATTTGCACCAATGGCCGCACGGTAATGCCGGGCGTTTCCATGTCCACCAGGATATAACTGATGCCGCGATGCTTGGGCGCTTCGGGTTCGGTGCGGCAGAGAACGAAGGCCCAATCGGCAAATTGTGCGTGCGAGGTCCAGATCTTCTGACCAGTGATACGGAAATAATCGCCATCCTCGACCGCGCGGGTTTGCAACGAGGCCAGATCGGAACCGGCGTTGGGCTCGGAATAACCCTGGCACCAAATTTCTCCGCCGTTGACGATTTTGGGGATGAAGCGAGACTTCTGCTCGTCTGTGCCCCAATGCATCAAGGTTGGACCAACCAGGCTAGGCCCGGAACCGATAAACGGTACGGGTGCATTAACGCGCTGAAGTTCCTGGTGATAGATAATTGTCTGCAGCAGGCTCAGACCACGGCCGCCGTACTGCTTCGGCCAATCGACGCAAGTCCATCCGCCGGATGCCAGCTTGCGCCACCATCCTACCTTCCGCTGCCACTCATCCTCCCCCTCCTCGGACATGCCATCGACCGGCTGGGTCCGGTTGCGAGGTGCATTCTGGTCAAGCCATGCGCGAAACTCGCGGCGAAATACCTCATCTTCCTGGCTGTAGCTGAAGTCCATTTTTTTCACCGACCAAGCACGTGCCGTTCCGCTGGCGCGGCTCTGCTGTATCTATTTGCAATACCTCCGCTCACACGCGGCCCGTTGTCCTTTCCTTTTGAGCCAAGCCACTTCCTCGTCCATCACGAATACCGGCATGGGGCGTGATTGACAAGCTTCGACAGTAACGAGAAATTGTGCAGGGGGGGTGCAGCGGCTGTTCCTGCCCGCCCTGGTTCGAGCGGCCATGACGGCCGCCATCAGAAATCCTAATCTTAAGAGTCAGGAGAATTTTAGCATGCGCCTCTTGCATACCATGATTCGGGTCAACAACCTCGACGAAAGCTTGAAGTTCTACTGCGATGCGCTGGGGATGAAGCTCATGCGCAAGCATGACTATCCAAATGGTGAATTTACGCTCGCCTTTGTCGGCTATGGCGATGAACGGGACAACAGCGTCATCGAGCTCACTCACAACTGGGGTCAGTCGAGCTACAATATGGGGGACGCCTTCGGGCATCTGGCAGTAAGCACCGATGATATCTATCGGACCTGCGTGGAGCTTAAGGAGAAGGGCGTCAAGGTCGTGCGCGAGCCAGGCCCGATGAAATTCGGCGGGCCCGAAATAGCCTTCATCGAAGACCCCAACGGCTACAAGGTCGAACTGATTCAAACCACCGATCGGGGCTAAACAATTTACCGAACCCGCGTTTTTCAACCGGCTTAGCTGTAGGAGCGGCTCGAGAGCCACCTCCGGGCGAAGCTGGCGCGGACATCGGCATCGATTTGGCCTCGGGCGAGGTGGATTGCATGAAAGCAGCGGCATTCAGGTGTCAGAACGAAATGGCAGTAATCGAAGCCCCCGAGCCCACGGCCGGTGCTGGCCAGGTCGTGCTCAAGGTGCATGATTGCGGCATCTGCGGATCCGACTTGCATGCGTGCCAATACGGTATGGGCATGCCGGCGGGCTCGATCATGGGCCATGAGTTTTGCGGCGAAATTTGCGAACTCGGCGCGGGTGTCAGTGGCTTTAAGATCGGCGAGCGCGTGGCGGGATTGCCTTTTGAGTTTTGCGGCGAATGCGAGCGCTGTACCAGCGGAATGGAAATCCATTGCCACAACCTCAAGGGTCTCGGGCTAGGGCAACTGCCGGGCGCCTACGCCGAGTTTGTAGCCTGCCCCGCAGCCAGTTTATTTAAACTGCCCGATAGCATCGGTTCGCGCGACGGGGCACTGGTCGAGCCACTCTCGGTCGGCCTCCATGCGGTCAAGCGTTCGGGGCTAAAGCCGGGTATGACAGTTGTCGTGATGGGTGCCGGACCGATTGGACTCGCGACGCTGACGTGGGCGAAAGCGAAAGGCGCCACCGTCGTGGTATCGGAACTGGCTGAAGGCCGTGGCGAATTGGCCCGAAAGCTTGGAGCAAATATCGTGGTCAATCCCCATGCACAAAATCCGGTGGATCAGGTGCACGCGATGACCGGTCACAACCCCGACCTGGTCTTCGAATGTATCGGAGTCAAGGGCACGCTGGGCCAGGCTATCGGCATGCTTGCGCCGAGAGGACAGGTCGTGGTGGTCGGCGTCTGTATGGAGGCGGATGAGATTCAGCCGGTGCAATGTATCTTACGGGAAGTGAACGTCAATTTCGTGCTCGGCTACGATCCGGCAGACTTCGACGAAACCATCGATGCTCTCGCGAGCGGCAAAATCAAGCCTCAGCCCATGGTCACCGACATAATCGGCGTCGAGCAGGTGCCCGAGATGTTTCAGACGCTGCGCCAGCCAGGCACCCATGCCAAAGTCCTGGTGGAATTCCCCCATTGAGGAAGCGGCCGCGACCGCAACGCTTTTGCACAGGGTGAAATGACCGCGCAATCCTGCCGCGTGCACGATAAAGAGCCACGTAGCCTCGCTGGTTAGTCCAGTGGATTTATTAGCAGGCCGGTTTGCAGCTTGGGATAGAAGTAGGTGGATTTTTCCGGCATGGTCGCGCCCGCATCGCTGACCTGCTCGACGTCGTAAACCGTTGGCGGACAGAGCAGGAACGCAGCCGCGGCAGCTCCCGATGCAACGCCGGCCAGGGCCGCGTACGCGTCAATTGTGTACGAAATGTCGGCGCCCCTGCGCACCATTTCCGAGGTGATTCCGAGGATTTCGTCAAGGATAAGCGTGTGCAGCACAGCAACGTCCAGTCTGCGCACTTCCTCATGCGCGTGTAGCAATGCGCGCGACATATAATCCTGATTTCCCAGATTAACGATACTCGGGCGGTTGCCCTTCACTGCTGCGCCGATATGTCCGCGGCCACGCGATCGGAGTTGTGCAAGCATCGCATCGGTATCGTCGAATTCCTCAACAGCAAACTTCTCGCGGATATGTGATTCGTAAGCTTTGACCTGCTCGCCGCTGAGGTGCCGGATTACACGATGGGTCGGCAAAATCACGAGACCGGGATCATCGAACGCCACCAAGGTCATCATTACGTAATCCTCGGAGCGCAGAGCACAACCCTCACTCCCGCTGGAAGGGGACGGCTCGGGAGCTGCCTCTACAAGAGCCTGGCGCGTACGTCGGCGATATTCCAAGGCGGTCTCATAGCGATGATGGCCGTCGGCAATCAGCACACGCATGGGCTCCAAGGCACGCTGGATGATTTTGATTTCCGCTGCTGAATCGACCACGCGCACCTCGTTCAAAATCCCCAGGTCATCGGCAGCCTCGAGGGCCGGCGGGCGATTGGCGACCTCAGCCATCAGCGCTTCAAGCTCCTTATTTCCCGACGGATAAAGGCCGAACACTGAGCTGATATTGGCGCGGGTCGCCGCGAGTAATCGAAGACGGTCTTCCCTCGCTTTTGGGAACGTGCGTTCATGCGGCAAAACTCGTCCACTTGCGAACTCTTCCAACCGAATCCGAACGACCCAGCCATTACGGGAAAAGTTCTTCCCATCTAATTCAAACGTTTGCGTGTAAAGGAAAATCGCCGGGCGGGTGCGCTCCAGTGTCCCGTTGGCAATCCAGCGCGCCATCGTCGCGGCCGCGGAGAGGTATGGATCGGGATCGCGGTTCAATTCAAGCCGCACGACGTTGTTGGGATTGCGCGCATAGAGGTGCTCCTGGCGGGCCTCGTCGATCAGGTCATAAGGCGGTGCTATCAACTCTTCCAGCCGGCCTGAGCGTTCACTGTTAAAGATCAACGCCGCAAACGGTTGGATTCGCGCTTCGAGCTGAGTCATCTTCGGCTCCTGAGGGCGGCGGCTATCGTCTCGCGGCTGATGACACCTGAGCGCAGGATTCGAAAGTCACCATTCTCGCCGAACTCGACGACCGTGCTTGGGGCATCGCTGCTGAGCGCGCCGCCGTCGACATAAACGCTGATTCGGGCGCCAAGCGATAGCCGCGCCTGCATCAATGTGCGAGCGGGCGGCTCGCCGGAGAGATTGGCGCTGGTCGCAGTGAGCAAGCCGCCCACCGCCGCTGCCAAGGCCCTGGCCGTGGGATGGGGCGAGACACGCACGCCGATGCCGCCACTGGGTCCGATAAGGGCTTCATCCAACCCTTGGCGAGCGGGCAGTACCACGGTTAGTGGTCCCGGCCAGAAGGTTTCGGCCAGCCAACGCGCGGCGGCGGGAACCGCGCGAGCGACCCCAAACGCGGAGACTGTGTCAGCCGCAGTCAGCGCGATCGGCTTGTCGGGTTCGCGACCTTTCACTTGAAGAATCGCTGCGAGCGCGTTCGGTTGCATCGGATCGGCGCCGATCGCGTAGAAGGTTTCTGTTGGGAAGACGACCAACTCACCCGCCCGCAGCGCTGCCGCTGCATCGGCGAGGTCTACGGGCAAGGCTACGCCGCCGCGATTGACACGGTCTCCTGCGCAGTCGCGACTCACCATCAGAACCTCACTGCCTCGCGAACCGTAATTTCACTATTCCAGCAACAAAGAGGGAGAGAAAGCGGACTGAGAGGGCAGGGCGATTCCACGAAATCGGCGATGGGATTGGGCTCTAATTCAGGTATCAAGCACACCGAGGGGCATAATCAAGTGCACGGCGGGCAACGTCGTGACGCATCTGTTTGCGCTCGAAGTGAATCATGCCGGCAGCCTCATATGCCGCGGCGACTGCGCGTTCCAACTTTTCCGCCATCGCTGTTACCGCCAGCACCCGCCCACCGTCGGTAACCAATTGACCGCCACGCAATGCGGTGCCGGCATGGAAGGCCTTAACGCGGACCTTGTCCATCGCCCACTTTACTTTCACCTCGGACGGTTCCGCGCCGTCAATTCGCTCCAGCCCCGTTATCGGCAGTCCTTTTTGATAATCCCCTGGATAACCCCCTGACGCCAGGACCACAGTGGCGGCGCTGCGTGGTGACAGCCTGAATGAAACGTCGTGCATACGCCCTTCAGTGACTACGAGCAAAGTCTCCGCCAAATCACCTTCAAAACGCATCATCAGTGGTTCGCATTCGGGATCCCCGAAACGCGCATTGAACTCGAGCACCGCTATCCGCTCGCCATCTACCATCAAACCGGCGAACAACACGCCCTTAAACGGCGTGCCACGGGCAGCCATTGCAGCGAGAGTAGGGCGCACAACCTGGCTCATCACGCGTTCCTCGAATCGGCGGTCATAGGCGGGCACCGGACAATAAGCGCCCATCCCGCCGGTATTTGGACCGCGGTCGCCGTCGTACGCAGCCTTATGGTCTTGCACGGCGCCAAGCGAAAGCGCGTTCTCACCATTGCATAAGGCGAAGAACGACAACTCCTCGCCCGCGAGGCGCTCCTCGACCACCACGCGCGCGCCAGCCTCGCCAAAGCACTTTTTTTCCATTGCGGCAGTAATTGCCGCGAGCGCTGAATCAGTGTCGTCGCATATGGTCACCCCCTTGCCCAGCGCAAGCCCATCGGCCTTCACCACCAAGGGGCGCCGGCGCGCGTTCACATAGCGCCGGGCCGCATCGGCGTCGTCGAAGCTCTCCCATTCCGCGGTCGGCACGCCCGCTTCGCGCATCAGCGCTTTCGCGAAGCTCTTGCTTGCTTCCAGTTGGGTCGCGGCCTTCGTCGGCCCGAAGATTGGCAACCCACGGCGCTCGAATTCGTCGACAATTCCCAAGGCGAGCGGATTTTCAGAGCCCACGACGGTCAGGTCAATTTTCTGCGACTCGGCAAAGCCTGCGAGGGGGTCGATATCGGTTGGAGCAATATCGACCTGCGTGGCGGTACGGCTGATACCTGGATTACCGCTGGCGCAAAACAGGCCCCATACTTTCTGGCTCTGGCTGAAGCGCCAGCAGAGGGCATGTTCGCGGGCACCCTGACCGACGACGAGCACCTTCATCGCGAGCAATTATAGCTGGTCTGAGACGGGCTGCGCAGGCAAGCTTGAGCGTGGGCAGCGGGCGCCTGGTCAACCTCCGTGACTTTGGGAGACTCGAACAAACTGGCTTTGGGCAGGAGCCGCGGACCGAATTTGGTGCCTTACCCGCGGCTCCGTCTACCGATCAAGCGGCACGGCGTGGACGGGCAACGTCTTTCGCCATCACCTTTTCTGCGACCGGCGCAAAGATGAAAGCGCCCGCATTCTTCAAGTCAATCGCATCGCTCATAATCATGTCGGGGGTATCTCGCCGGGACGCCAAATCGTTCAGCGCCCCTTGCAGGTCGTCGGTTTCGATCTCATACAGCGCCAGGTATTTGTACGGTTTGTTGGTATCGCCTCCCATCTGCGTATCGGCCAGTCGGAAACGCTGCGCGCAGACAAATCCGCGCGCTTGCAGGACGTCAGGAATATGCTGCTCGTTGTACCAGCGGTTGTATTCCGCCTCCTTACCTGGGGTTGGGTTGGTAAGCACGACGAACGTGTACTTTGCCATTGCGCTTCTCCTCTGGGTTTCACTCGACTCACTCATAGCGTCTGTAGCACAGGTTTCGGCTCATGTTCTAGGATGCCCGGTCCCTAGCCGCCCTTGCGACCGCGGTCATGACCGCTCGGCAGCCGCGTGTTCAAGGCAGGCAGTTGCGCCATGTTGGAAGCTATAGAACTCCTGCTCTGGGTAGGTCGCAATGAACACTCGTTAAGCGAGGATCTACAAGTTTTTATCTCATGCCGTAGCACCACTCGGGCCGACAGCGACGATTTAACCAATCGATCATCATTGAGACTCCTACAATGATGCCTAAAGCGGCTGCTTGACCGGGTTTTTTTCATATACCACGTTGTGCCATATCAGCTCCCGCCCTATTATCAATTTAGGGGGAGATTTGACCTGTTGCATTCGGAAGGCGTCGTCGAACCAATGGGGGTATTTCGAAAGCTCAATCCGTTCCCGCCGCTGCTGCGCAGAATCACCAATTTTGCAATCTCGCTGCTGACCAAACCGGTCGCGCGTTACACCGTAGCGATTCCCAACGACGTTGCACAGCTCCGCCGCGCGATCCGCAAATGCGACGTTATTCTGGTCGAGGGGAATGAGCGCATCAGCGAATGTATCAAGTTCCTGACTCAGAGTTCATGGTCGCATTCGGCGTTGTATGTTGGCGATGAACCGCTCAAGCATGACGGCGAATTGCGCCGCGAATTGACGGAGAAATTTGGTGAAGACGCCAACTGGCTGGTCCTCGAGGCGCTAATTGAGGGCGGGGTGGTGCTGACGCCGCTGAGCAAATACCGTGATTTCAACATTCGAATTTGCCGGCCGTACAAACTGACCGGGCCCGACGAACGCGCCATCATTGACTACGCGCTGAGCCACGTCGGCCATCAGTACGATTTCCGCAATATCTTTGACCTGCTGCGTTATTTTCTGCCGGTCTCGATGGTGCCGGCGCGCTGGCGCCGACAGGCCCTCCATTTCGGCAGCAGTGATCCGACACGCGTCATTTGCTCCAGTCTCATCGCGGAATGTTTCCATCGGGTACGCTATCCAATCGTACCGCGCTATGAGCCCTTTCCGCCCGGATTCGAACCGATGCGACGCGTCGCGGGTCTGGTCGGACGCTTTCGGCGTCCTCCGCGTGCGGCGCCGGGACTGCTGCGTATGGTGTCACCGACCCTGATTACGCCGCGCGATTTTGACCTGTCGCCCTATTTCGAAGTGGTGAAATTCAGTGTGACCGAAGGTTCGCGCTTTGATTATCACAGTCTGCTGTGGGTTGATGAAACCGCGGACCGCGGCGGGGGCCTGGAAAAATCAGCTTGAGGGACTTGCTGGAAGGCGCGGCACTCTGCGATAAAGATCTACCAGTATGCCCCGCGCGCGA
>Ga0306920_100000911_pt1 | contig 35981 bp, 32 predicted proteins | sample flu12Cox44000170_FD_204666 | JGI IMG/M metagenome (GOLD analysis project Ga0306920, IMG submission 204666) | Lab enrichment of tropical soil microbial communities from Luquillo Experimental Forest, Puerto Rico - flux4day.12C.oxic.44.000.170 (v2)... | ecosystem: Environmental > Terrestrial >...
ATGAGCTCGGCCCTCGGGCGCACCGCTTGGCCAGCGGCAGCCCCGGAGCTGGCCGGCGCGGTGCATTGCACGCTGGCCTCGGATCCAGAACCAGATCGTTTTTCGGCCACCCCAGGAGCGTGTGAGGAGTGGCCGGAAAAACTTGTGATTAACAAATGAACCAAACAACAGCCGACACTAACTTACGAGGGGTAGGACCAGACTGAATACGGGCGAGGTGGTGGTTCGTTCGATTGCGACCGGCGACCGCCCTGCCGAGTACACGCCGATCGGCCACTCGACCAGCCTGGCGGCGAGGATGCAGGCGCTGGCACCGACCGGATCTGTTGCGGCGACCGACGCTACGCGCAAGCTGTGCGAAGGATATTTCACCTTCAGCTCACTGGGACCGACGGTGGTAAAGGGAGTGAGTGAGCCGGTCGACGTGTTTGAGGTGACCGGGATCGGCCCGCTGCGCACCCGTCTACAGCGTGCGGCGAGCCGAGGCTTGACGAAATTCGTCGGTCGTCAGCGCGAGATGGAGGCGCTCAAGCACGCGGCCCAACAGGCTCAGGCGGGACACGGCCAGGTCGTCGCCGTCATGGCCGACCCGGGCGTCGGCAAATCGCGCTTATTCTACGAATTCAAGGCAACCTCTCAATCGGGCTGGATGGTGCTGGAAGCTTTCTCCGTCTCTCATGGCAAGGCCTCGGCTTATCTGCCAGTGCTCGAACTGCTGTCAGAATACTTTGAGATCAGCCGCGATGACGATGACCGCAAGCGGGGCGAGCGGATCCTGGGCAAAGTGCTCAGGCTCGACCGCAATCTCGAAGATGTTCTGCCCTACCTTTATTCGCTGCACGGCATTACGGAATCGGGCGATTCGCTGGCGCAAATGGACCCCCAGGTAAGACGACGCCGAACCCTGGAGGCGATCAAACGCATCCTGTTGCGGGAGAGCCTCAACCAGCCGCTGATGGTCATCTTCGAAGACCTGCACTGGATCGATTCCGAGACCCAGGCGCTGCTGAATCTGCTGGTCGATGCGATCGCCAATGCTCGTGTTCTGTTGCTGGTGAATTACCACCCCGAATACCGCCACGAATGGGGCAGCCGCACCCATTACACGCAGCTCAGACTCGACCCACTCGGCCGAGAGAGTGCTGAAGAGATGCTCTCAACGCTGCTGGGCGAGGAGAAGGAGTTGCTCCCGCTCAAGCGGCTGATCATCGAACGCACCGATGGCACGCCCTTCTTCATGGAAGAAATGGTGCAGGCGTTGTTCGACGAAGGGGTGCTTCAGCGAAACGGCGCGGTGAAGCTCGCTCGACCGCTGAGCGCGGTTAAGGTCCCCGCCACGGTACAAGCCGTGCTTGCTTCGCGTATCGACCGTCTATCCGCGCCGGAAAAGGAATTACTGCAAACGCTCGCAGTGCTCGGGCGTGAGTTTACATTGAAGCTCGTGCAGCACGTTACGCTTAAGTCTAACGATGAGCTCGACGTAATGCTCGCTCAGCTTCAGCTTGGTGAATTCATCAACGAACAACCTGCAGTGGGGGAGGTTAAATATAGTTTCAAGCACGCGCTCACGCAGGAGGTCGCTTACAAATCACTGCTGAGCGAACGCCGCCGCGTGCTCCATGACCGAACGGCCCGTTCCCTCGAAGAGCTCTATGCGCAGGCGCTGAACGAGCATTACGGCGATCTCGCCCACCATTACCTGCTCAGCGATAATGCCGCGAAGGCAATCAATTATGCGCAGTTGGCGGCTGAGCAGGCGCTGACTCGTGGTATGTACGCTGATGCGATCAGCCTTACTGACGCGGCCTTGAAGCTGCTCGACAGACTACCGGATGGGAGCGAGCGCCCGCGGGCCGAGCTGGCACTTCGCAACATTAAAAGCGTACTAGCGTTTGTCCTGCACGGTGATTCCTCACCGGAACATGAGCGTACAATCCGGCGCGTGTGCGAGCTTGCTGAGACAATCGGAGAGAAAGAACAGTTGCTGCGTGGGCTGCTGACTCTTAGTAGCGTTTATTTCGCGCGCGGGGAGTCGAGGCAGGGCTTTGAACTCGCGCACCGATGTCTCGATCTGGCCAAAGCAACAAAAGATGACGGTGTGCTCGCTGATGCGTGTTATACCGCAGGGATCCTTGCTAGTACCTGCGGGGCCCTGCGCGAGAGTGTTTCGTACCTCGACGAGGCCGCGGTTCATATAGCCCGAACCAATCGCCGAACTATTTCAGGGTTGGGCTTACCGGTCGGCGGCTTCAGCTCCTTTCGCGCGTTCCCACTCCCCTGGCTCGGGCGAGTCGACGAAGCCTTGACGCTCTCCGAAGAAGGATTGAGATTTGCAAGAAACTCCGGGGACCTGTTTTTCCTTAGCTTTGCATTGGCGCTTAGAGCCATGATCTTCTCGTTCCGGCGGGAGCCGGCACTCGCTCAGGCGCTTTCTGCTGAAGCCATTGTCTTATCACAGGAAAACGGGTTCCCGGAGTGGCTCACTTTCGGACACTTCATTCACGGCTGGGCTTGGATTGAGCTAGGTAATCTACACCAGGGGATAGCTGAACTGGAGTCAACAATCGCTGACTGTCGAAGGATTGGCGGACAGCCGAGGCAGCAGTACAACATTAGTCTCGTCGCTTACGCATACGCGCAGATGGGCCAGAGCGAAAAAGGACTTTCGATGTTGAACGAGGCCCTAACAGAAATTGAGCGCACCGGCGAAAAGGTCGACCAGGCAGAGATGCTGCGACTTAAGGGCGAGATACTCTTGATGGCCGACATTGGAATGAGTGATCAAGCCGTGGCTTGTTTTCGCGCGGCGCTCGCAGTCGCCCGTGCCCAGGAGGCCAAATGGTGGGAGTTACGCGCATCTGTCAGCCTCGCGCGGCTGCTGCGCGACACCCAGCGCCGCGATGAAGCACGCACATTAGTTACCGAAATCTACAATTGGTTCACCGAAGGCTTCGACACCGCCGACCTGAAGGAGGCTAAGGCGCTGCTCGACGAACTCGGTGGTACTTGAGAATCGTGGTTGCCAATTGTCCGCGAACGGCGAATACTTCGCGGCCGGCAGTGCTCGTTGGACAGTATCCTACCTGATGGATGGAACATCCCGAATCAGCGTCAGTATCGCGACAAAATCCTTGGCCGAATGCACGGTTCCCAGCAAGCTGAGACTCTCGAGAGCCCGTAGTTCACGGCGGGTTACGTTGTGGCGCGCCAGCAGCTGCTGGTTTTCCGTAAACCGCTGCCATGACGGGGAGGCCTTCGGCCACTTTCCCGGCTCTTCCTCGGCTATAAGCTCCTTCGCTTCGGGATGGGTAAGGACCAAAAGGTTTTGTCTGTCGAGACCCAGTATATCTGCCATACGTCCAACCAGTTTGAGCGACGGCTTTCGACGTCCGCTTTCAATGAACGCGACGTAGCTAGCTTCCACCCCGAGTCTTCGGGCGAGTGAGCGCTGGGTTAAGCCCAAGCTTTCGCGACGAGTTCTCATGGTTTCTCGGAGTTGATTGATATGTTTCATGTGTACTTGCTCAGATCTGCCGCTGCGGCTTCGTTAGGGAGGGCAGATGGGTTGGGATTCTCAACCCACTTCGTCTAGGCGGAGGCATCTCGTTCTACCTCCGCCGCTTCGCCGTGTCCTCCGATTTGTGCCGGGATCGCAGCCCTTGGCATCCACTTTTTGCAATGGCTGAGCGACACCGCTCAACTGATCAAGCTCGCTTACTATGCGCAACGGGTAAGAGGCGTTCACTCCTGCATGATCTGGGCCGCGGCCTCGGCCCGCGATTCGATGCCAGACGAACCTGGAATGATGGCCGCCACTAACGTTGCTCTATCGAAGGCCGCGCCGGCGAATATTGGACCGGGTTATTGGAACAATTAGCCCCACCGGCGTGTTAAAGCGGCTTCGGCAATGTCGAGCACGTCTATATAATAGTGCAAATGAGAGGAGCCCTCGCAGTTCGAGCACCCGAGCCTTGCCGTTCCCTGTTACGCGATGAGGCGAAACGTGGAACTGCAGTTCATCAGTTCAATCTTCGGCGACGGGTCAAATCGCTACACCGGTTGTGGAGTTTCGCCACGCCTTAAGATCCATAGGTTTTTGACGAGACGAACATTCCCGATTCGATTGGTCAGTTGTAAGTGTCTGGGGGGCCGATGGCGCGCTTAGTGCTCCAGCGAGCCGCCCTGCTCGGGGGCGCTCACGGGTATTTACGGACCTCTGATAGTCTTCACCCGACGGTCGGTGATAAAAAACCGCCTGTCATTTGGCTTTTTTCGGTGTGCTGATGCGGTGCTCGAATTGCGCAAGTGAGAACCCCGCAGGTAAGAAGTTTTGCGGCGATTGCGGTGCGCCGCTAGCGAACCCTTGTCCCAAATGTGGCGCGATCAATCCGCCGGGCAAACGATTCTGCGGTGATTGCGGAGGCACGCTTGGAGTCGGTAGTTCCGCTTTGCAATCGGCGGCTTCTGCTGCGACGGAACCGGCTGTTCGCATAGCGCCCGAGCAGGCCGACACGACGCCCGCTGCCGACGGCGAGCGCAAGACCGTGACTGCGCTGTTCGCCGATATCAAAGGGTCCACCGAATTGATGCGCGACCTCGATCCGGAAGATGCGCGCGCTATCGTCGACCCCGCCTTAAGCCTGATGATTCAGGCGGTTCGGCCCTTCGACGGGTACGTTGTACAGTCGACCGGCGATGGTATTTTTGTACTCTTTGGCGCTCCCATCGCGTGCGAGGACCATCCGCAGCGGGCGATTTATGCCGCCCTCGCGATGCAGCAGGCACTCAGACAGTACGCCGCGCAGCTTAACGACCAGGGACGCGCATCGCTCGAAGCCCGGGTCGGCGTGAACACGGGCGAGGTGGTATTGCGTGAAATCCGCACAGGTGGGCACGCTGAGTACGCTCCCATCGGCCATACCGCGAATCTTGCCGCGCGACTGCAGGCGATCGCACCGCCCGGCTCGATTGCGGTGAGCGATCAGACGCGGGCGCTAGTAGAAGGCTATTTTGAGCTGCGGCCCCTGGGAGCATTGCAGGTCAAGGGATTGAGCGCCCCGGTGGATGCCTACGAGGTGACCGGGCCGGGCCCGCTTCAGGGTCACTTTCAAGTTGCGGTTAAGCGCGGACTTGGGAAGTTGGTCGGGCGCCGGCACGAAATCGAGGAGATCGGGCGCGCACTCGAACTGACGCGCACTGGCCGTGGTCAGATAGTCGCCGTAATCGGCGAGCCGGGCGTGGGCAAATCGCGCCTGTTGCACCAATTCAAGCAGGCGCGACCCAGCGATTGCTTGATGCTCGAGGCGGCAGGGTTCCCTCATGGGGCCGGCGTTCCCTATCACCTTGTCATCGAGCTTCTGCGTAACTATTTCGGGTTGTTTCCCGAGGACTCGCAGCAGCAGCGGTGGGAGAAAGTTGAGCGCAAGGTTGCGGAGCACGGCCTGCAAGACACGTTGCCATATCTTTGCGCTCTGCTTGGACTACCCTGGGATGCCATCGACCAGGAGTCTGATCCAGGACTCAGAAGGCGCCGCATAGTAGAAGCAGTCAAACGGCTGATGCTGATGGAAAGTCGCAAGCAGCCTCTGCTGCTTGTCGTCGAAGACTTGCACTGGCTTGACCGCGAGAGCCTGCTGTTCCTCTCGGTATTGTCATCCAGCATCGCGACTGCTCATATACTGGGACTCGTCAGCTTCCGCCCCGAGTTCCGGCACGAGTTCGGTAACCGCAGCTACTATAAACAGATTCATCTCAGCCCGCTGGATGCTGACGAGACCCGCGAAATGCTGCAAAGCCGTCTCGGGCCCCGCTCGGTACTGCCGGAGCTGGAGCAGTTTGTTGTCCTGAAAAGCGGGGGCAACCCGCTTTTTATCGAAGAGATCTTGCAGGCGTTATTTGATCAGAGCGTACTGGTGCGCGGCGATAGCGCGAAGTTAGGCCGACCGCTGAGCGAGATAAGAATTCCGGCCACGGTGCAGGGCATCCTCGCCGCGCGTATGGATCGTCTGGCAGCCGAGCAGAAGGATCTGCTGCAGGCGATGGCGGTAATTGGGAGAAGATCGCCCTTGAGGCTGCTCAAGCGGGTCGTTTCATGGCCCGACAAGCAACTGGAACAAGTCCTCGGTCGCCTCCAGTTCCTGGAGTTCATCAACGAGCAACCAACCACGTTTGGGCCGGAATATGTGTTCAAACACGCCTTGACGCAGGATGTGGCATACAACTCGCTGCTCCGGGAACAGCGTGCCGTGCGGCATGAAAGTGCTGGCCGGGCGATCGAAACACTATATGCGGATTGGCTAGAGGACCAGTTGGAGGAACTCGCCCATCATTACGGGCTCAGCAGTAACAGCGGCAAAGCGGTGCAGTATCTTCATCTGGCGGGACGCCAGGCGCTGGCACGCTCGGCGCTGGCCAATGGCATCTCTCATCTCACCCATGCCCTGGCACTGCTCGAGACCCCAGAGGCCGCGGGTGAGCAGGCAAGGCAGGAACTCCAGGTGCGGCTCCTGCTGGGTCCGGCTTTGATGGCGAGCGAGGGATACGCGTCGCCCAAAGTCGAACAAGTTTACTCGCGGGCGCGCGAACTATGCGCAGTCGTGGGCGACCCGCCGCAGCTCTGCGCCGTCCTCTACGGATTGTTCGGCATTCACAACACGCGCGGCAGCTACGAAACCGCCAACGACCTTGCTCTCGAAATGGTGATGCTGGCCGATAATCTGAAAGACCCGGTTCTTCTTGTCCTGGCTTTGTCTTCAGCGGGTCAGACGCAGTTTCTCCTTGGCGAGCTCGGGGGAAGCCACGGCCAGTTCGAGCGGACCGCAGGCCTCTACAATCGCGAGCGGCAACGTGAGCTTACGCTGCTGGCGGGGTTTGACTGCGGGATTGCTGCGATGGCTTGGGATTCACTGGCAATGTGGATGCTCGGTTATCCGGACCGGGCGCTAAGCGGAGTCGACCGCGCGGCGGCGCTCGCGCGGGAGTCAGGCCATCGCCACAGTTTGATCTATACCCTGTCTTTTCGAGCCTGGCTTTGTCACTTTCGGCGCGAATGGCAGGCCGCGCTGGAGCAAGCGCAAACGGTGGGCGCGCTCGCTGACGAACATGGGTTCCCGCTGTGGAAATTGTGGGCGACCACACTGGGAGGCGCGGCCATGGTCGAGGCGGGTCAGACTCATGAGGGACGCGAACAGTTGCTCGGCGGCGTTGAAGCGATGCGCGCGGCGGGCGCGCGTATCACCATGACCCAGACTCTCAGCCTGGTTGCGCAGGCTCATGCGCGCTGCGCGGACCTCTGCCAAGCGATGGCGGCGATAGAGGAAGCGCTGGGCGCGGCGGAAACCAGCGGAGAACGTTATTATTTGGCCGAGCTGAATCGGGTACGCGGGGAGCTGCTCCTGATGTCACAGCCATCGAACAACCCGGAAGCGGAGCAATCTTTCCGCCGCTCCATCGAGCTCGCCCGGCGGCAAGATGCGCGATCGTGGGAATTGCGTGCGACAACCAGCCTGGCCCGTCTACTCAAGCGTCAGGGTCAGACCGAGGAAGCCCGTCACTTGCTCGGAAAAATTTTCAACTGGTTCAGTGAAGGCTTCCACACCGCAGATCTCGCGGACGCGAAGGCGCTCTTGATGAACTAAACAATTAGTTAGCAGGGTTATCGTTTTTTACAGCGTCGGCAAAAAGTCTTATGGGTTGTTCACCGGGGATTCTGCCCGTCCGCCGGTGGCCTTCATCCGACGTTCAGTGATACAAACAGCCTATTCAGATGCGTTTGCGGAAGGAGGTCTCCCGTGGCGCACGATTTGGCCTTAACCTAGCCAAGGCCGAAATTCTGGCAAGGGAGCGCGCGCATCCCGCCCAACGCCACCGGTGTAATTGTCGCCCGAGGGGATCTGTTTCCTCCATCCCAAGGCAACGCACGGCGTACTGGTCGAATATGCTGAGCCATTCGACGGGAACACCAAGCAGATAACTGGACAGCTTTGCCGCCGGGAAAGCGGCGGGATTGTCCTAGCGTGATGTCCCCTAAATACGTTAACATGCGGAGTTGCGGACTGTCATTCCCGCGCGTGGCTGCCGCGCGAGGAATCCCGGATTCCGGCGGGCTTATTCGGCGGTCAAGTCCCGCCATTCCCGGTTGGTCGATTCAATCAACGCGATCTCCGTTCGGCGCACCATCTGCTTGATCTCGCCCTCGCGACTAATAGCTTGGTTGATATCATTGAATTCTTCGAAGTAGACGAGCTTGTCGATATTATAGCGAGCCGTGAATGAGCCAGGTCTTCGCTCCTTGTGCTCAGCGACGCGGCGCTCGAGATTATTGGTAACGCCTGTGTAGAGCGTTCTCGAGAGGCTACTCATTATGTACACGTAGTAAGTCCGGCGCTTACGCATCCCAGTTGCCTGATCGAAACGGCGACGACCGGGATTCCTCGCGCGCGGCAGCCAACGCGCACGGGAATGACAGCAGGAGGGCTCTCAGTGAAGCATGACATGCCTCGCCACCAAATATGAACGGTATTAGTGGGACGTCATACTAGGTATCAGTAGTTGCCGGATCAGGGTTCCAGGCGATCTCCCATAGGTGTCCGTCAGGATCTTGGAAATAGCCATGATAGCCGCCCCAAAACGCATCCTGCCCCCGTTTGACGATCCTCGCCCCCGCCTTCCTCGCCGACTCCATCACTTCGTCGACCTCGTGCTTGCTGTTTACCAGATGGCCGATGCTGAATTCGGTGGAGCTAGGCGGCGTGCGATCGATCTTCGCGTCAAGAGCAAGGTCGTCACGCGGGAAAACGGCCAGTTTCATCCCCGCTTCGAGCTCGAAGAAAGCCACCGCGCCGTGCTCGAACTGCGTGCCGACGATCCCTTTGGTGGGCAGCCCCAGACCGTCACGGTAGAACTTCACTGACCTCTCAAGATCATCGACACCTAGAGTGAGTATGGTGATTTTCGGCTTCATACGACGAGGCTATCCCACAAAGTGGACATTGCAAGGGTCGGACCTCGTTTGCGCACGACGTCTAAATGGCGTTCCGAACATGACCCAGGAATTCCCGGTACATATGGAATTGATCGGAATATCCGCCGGCGAGCGCCAGGTCTGAGAACGCCAGCGCCGGGGTGGTCAATGGGCACAAGCCCGAGTCGAGCAGGATAGTCGCGATCGAATGCCGGAGCAGGTGCGGATAGACACGTTTCTTTATGCCTGCGGTGCGGGCACTGGTGGTTACGGTCGATTGCTGGTGGCCTTCATCCGACGTTCAGTGATACAAACAGCCCGTTCAGATGCGTTTGGGAAGGAGGTCTCCCGTGGCGCACGATTTGGTGCTCAAGAACGGGCTTATTGTCACCCCCTCCGGACCAGTCAATGGTGCAGTAGCGATCGTCGGCGAGCGAATTGTCGGCGTGGGCGCGGACGAGACGATCGGCGCGGCACGCCGGGAGATCGACCTGCGCGGTAAAATCGTGATGCCAGGGCTGTTTGACCCGCATGTGCATTTCGGCATCAGCGACACCTTCGGCGACGACGCGATGGCGACTGACTTTCAGTATGACACCCGCGATTGTCTGATTGGCGGGGTCACTACCATCGCGACCACCACCCTAATCGGGCGCGAGCCGCTGCCGGAGCTGTTTTCGCGCGCAATCAAGTGCGGCGAGGCGCGCAGTTGGTGCGACTTCAAGGTCACCTGTGTGGTCAACACGCTCGATCAGGTGAAACAGATTCCGGCCGTGGCGAGGCAAGGTGGGGTTTCCTACAAATTCTTTACCGGCTATGCGGGGGAGCAAGCCGAGGCCTTTGGCATGAGCCGCGACGGCATCAGCCCGGGCTTCTTCTACGAGGCTTGTCGCACGATCTCCGCCAGCGGCCGGCCGGTCTTTCCAATGATCCATGCGGAGGACCCGTATGTGCGGGGAATCCTCGTCGACGAGTTGAGGCGTTCAGGTCGGCACGATTACCTGACCGCATGGGCCGAGACCAGTCCGGAATGGGCGGAGAGCGTTCAGATTTACACATACGGTGCCATCGTGAATCAGCTCGGGTGCCCGCTATATCCTGTGCATATCAGCGCCGCTCAAAGTGTCGAGACAATCGCGGAGTTGAAAGCTCAGGGCTTTCCTATCGTGGGCGAAACCATCGCCTATTTTCTCTCGACCACGGCGCATGAGATGGACGCCGACGGTGCCGGAGCAAAGGGTAAAATCCAGCCGCCGATTCGGTTCAGGAAAGACCGCGACCGGCTATGGCGTGGAATCAAAGAAGGCACGCTCTCGGTGGTTGGCACCGACAGCCTTACCTATTCCGCACGCTTTAAGGAAAGTGGTGATTTCTGGGAGTGCCGGGTCGGCGTGAACATGCAAGTCGCTGACACACTGGCGCTGTTATTTGACGAAGCGATCAATCGCCGCGGGGTCGACCTGGTAACGCTCGCGCGGGTGCTATCGGAGAACGCGGCGCGGACGTATGGAATCTTTCCGAGAAAAGGCGCGATCGCCGTGGGCTCGGATGCCGACCTAGTGGTAGTCGACCCAGAGAAGGATATGACACTGGGGCGGCACCGCTACCGCGGTCGATCTGATTACTCGTTGTGGGAAGGCCGCAACGTGAAAGGCGCCCCGGTGATGACGTTCTTGCGCGGGCAACTGGTGATGGAGAACGGTGAAATAGTCGGCGACAAGGGCTTTGGACGGCCGGTCGAGCAGACGATGAAGCCGCGCGGTGCCTGACCTGCCCCGAGCGAACCGGCCATAGCCGAAATCACTTATTACAAAGGAGTCTACTCTCAGGAGGTCTGACAGTGGCCGAGGACAAACGAGCCATTTACCAACGCAGCGGCCTGGGGCATCGCATCGGCTATGGCAAACATCCGGCGCTGCTGGTGATCGACATGCAACTCGGATTCACCGCGCCGGAGAGGTCGCCTCTGGCAGGCAATCTCGAGCACCAGGTAGCCGCGATCAATCGGCTGATCCCCGTGGCGCGCAAAAACGCCACGCCCATAATCTTTACGGTCGTCGCCTACGATCCGAAAATTCCCGGTGACGGTGGGCTCTGGCCGGAGAAAGCACCGACGTTGCTCGAACTGAAACTTGGCTCGGAACTGGTAGAACTCGACCCAAGGCTCGAGCGCGCGCCCGAGGACTTGCTGCTCGTTAAGAAATACGCTTCAGCGTTCCTCGGCACGCCGCTCGCCTCGAACCTGGTCGCGCGCGGCGTCGACACGGTCGTTGTCACCGGATGCACGACGAGCGGATGTGTCCGCGCGACTGTAGTTGACGCGTTGTCTTATGGGTTTCGGCCGATAATTCCGGAAGAGGCGGTCGGCGATCGCGCACAAGAGCCGCACGTCGCCAATCTTTTCGATATGGATAGCAAGTATGGCGACGTCGTGCCGCTATCAGAGGCACTAGCGTATCTCCAGGAAACGAAGCGGTAATGCCGAGGCCGATGGAGCGCCTGGGTATCGCATTGGGATCAGGACTTGCCCCGACGAATATGGTCGAGGCCGTCAAACTCGCCGAGAAGGTCGGTTATGAGTCCGCGTGGATAGTCGAAGGCCATGGTGGCGAGCAGTTTTCGATTCTAACTGCGTGCGCACTTGCTACGCGGTGGATTCGGCTCGGTACCGCGATCAGCAGCGTGTTCGTGCGCACCGCACCCACGATCGCGATGGCGGCCGCGTGTCTCGATCATTTCTCGGGCGGGCGCTTCGTACTCGGGCTGGGTTCGAGTCACAAGGTACAGGTCGAAGCTGAACACGGCGTCCATTACAGCGACCCGGTGACGCGCGTGCGCGAGACCGTGGAAGTGGTGCGCACGCTGTTGCACGACGGCGTTGTGTCGTATCGAGGCACAACGATTGCGATCGAGAAATTCGATCTGTGGTTCAAACCCGCGCACGACTCAGTGCCGATTTATTTGTCGGCACTTTTTCCTCAGATGCTTGCACTGTGCGGCGAAATCGCGCAGGGGCTATTGATGGTATTCAGCACGCCGGACTCGGCGCGCAAGGCTCGCGACCATGTGGCAGTCGGCGCCGCACGCATCCGGCGATCTGTGGACGAAATCGAGATCGGCTCGCTGGTGCCGGTCGCGATCGACCCTGATCCCAAGACCGCCTACGAGCGGATGCGCCCTGTACTCGCATTCTACTTGGGCTTTTTCCCACGCTACCGGCGGGTCGCGCGTGAAGCAGGTTTCACGGCTGTGGTTGATCGCGTGACCGACGCGTACAGGCGTGGCGGTATCGAGCCCGCCGTCCCAATGGTGAGTGATGAGATGGTCGCAACCCTCACTGCTACGGGCACAGCCCAAGCGGTGCGCGCGAGAATCGCAGAATATCGGCGCGCGGGCATCGCGCTACCCATCATGATGCCGGTGGCAAGCGCCTATGAAACCGCGGCCGGCATAGCGGGAATGATCCGCGCCTGCGCCGAGTGATCCGCAAGACAGCGGGACCGACCCGAAGTCGCTCCGAGCGTGGAATCGATCCTGGGTCTTCTTGAACGTTGCCCGCTGTTCTGTCATCTCCGAACAGAGTTTGCCGCAACGAAAGATTACGCAGAGAGATCTCTTTCTTCGGAGGATGTAGCCATGGCAGACACACACGGCAAGTTGAGCGGCGCGCTCGCCTGGTCCCCGCAAGTCGCAATGAGCAAGCAGGAAATTGACGAATTCCTCTCTGGTCGATGGGTCGCGCGGCTAGCCACTATCGGGGCGGACGCGTACCCGCACGTCTATCCGTTCTGGTATTACTGGGACGGCGAATGCTTCTATCTGACCGCTACCCGCACGCGCGGATCGTATCGGGATCTGAAGTTGAATCCGCGCTGTTCAGTGGTGGTCGATATGGACGATCGTCCACTGATGGGAATGCGGTCGAATATGGCGAGGGCCGTGATGATCACCGGCGATGCCGAGATGGAGGCGGCAGGGTCCGGCAAGAGAATCACCATCGGCGCAGGTCCATGGCGCGGCGAGTATTCACCCGAGCAGGCGGTAGGGCTGATAACCAGCCGCTATCTGTTGCAGGCGCGCGACGGCGCCGTCGGAACGACGGGCGAGAGCTTCCGCGAGATGATCTCATCAACCGAAGCGCGTGATAGCCAAATCGTGAACGACAACATGGGCCGGGTATTCATAAAAATCAGACCCAAGCGGATTCGCGCCTGGGACTTCTCCAAGGCGCCGATTGGTTGGATGGATTGAACTGCATTCAAAATGGGCCGCGTGCAAGCGCCCGCCTCATCGAAGGTCTTGACACCGCCGACCCTGACGGACGCGAAAACGCTGCGCGAAGCGTTGACGGGTTAGCGATGCGGTGCCCGAGCCATTAGCGCCGCCGCCGTTGGTGCGCGAGCAAATCTGCCGTGACTCGAGTGATTAGACTCCCGGTCCATCAGCGCCGGGAGAACGGGGGGTGATAGTCCAATGGTCCCGGGAGTGGTCTTGCGTATTGATAGCTACGTCTGGGCGGACTGCGCGATCGAAGCCGGGGAGTATCGCCTGGATGAAAGCATTATATAGGACTTGGCCGATAGCTTGCCAGCTGCTGACTCCCGGACTGGAGAGTTTACCGCTGAGATCAACCTCGGTTGCGACTTGCTGGGTTCTCGAATTCCTGAAGAGATGAGAGGCACCACCGAATAGCAACTCCTTGGCTTGATGCAGGACAGGTGTATTCTTGTCTTTCCGATAGTCGTAAACTTCGACATCAGCGAACATCGGTTTGACATATCCGTTCAGATATCCGTCTCTGACGCCTACTTGCGAGAACAGCGAGAATTGGCCCGCGGCCAGTCGAATCGGCCATAGGCGCGAAGAATGTCGTTCATGGATGTCAGATCGGTGTGCTTGATCGCGAGGTTCATGTTGAGTGCCGGGCCCTGGCGACTGGCTAGAAAGTTTCCGACCACCCTGATGTCGCCGCTGCCCATGAACTTGCCTTGAAGCGCAACGTCCGCCGTCCCCTGTTGCTGATGATTCGACAAATTTTTGAGCGCGATGCCGGTGTCGGTCATAAAGACCCGATAAGCTGGGTCCTTGGTTTTGTCGGTGTAGGAGAAGCTGCTATGAGTCATGTCGAACTCGCGCACTTGTACATCGACCGCAGGCCGGTTGTTCTGTTTCTGGATCTGCTTGCCGGTTTCCTTTACCCGTTGCGCTTCCGCGTGTTGGGTTGCGGGCGCATGAACATACTGAATACTCACTCCATCGATTGTCGCGTTCTCGACCTGGACTCTGGTCACCTTGGGTGAGTATTCCAACAAACCGTTACTGGACATCCGGCCACCACTCACCCCAATGTTAATCTGGCGGATCTCCGGATCGAATGCGCTTAGGGGAACGTTCTCGATCGTGAACTTCGTGCGGGCGCCTGGAAAAGGTTCTTCAAGGTAATTGGCATGGCCGTCGATCGTGGCTCTACCCTCGCCAAAGATCACAAGATTCGCGTGCAGCCTGGACGGGTAAGTGTTATTTGGAGAGTGGATATTGCGAATGTTATCAGTGGTAAAGTTGAGTCTAGCCAGGTGGAGCGGCGGGCTTACGGCGTCCTGGACGTAAGCGACATCGCCATCCTCTATGATAAAGCGATTGATCTTGAATGGATAAGCGCTTTCGAGCGCATCCTGCCAGCCTTCTTGCTTCAGCGGAACTCGATGGTTTTTCTCTGATACGAGTTGAGTTCGATCGATGTGGAGCTGCGGACGCCAAAGGAGCAGGTCCGCCACTACACGCCGCCAGAGGAGTTCTTTCCATTCGATGTGGAAGCGCATCATCGCGACGTCTGCGATGGGAGGACGAGGGTGCGCTTGCTGAATGATCTTAATCTCGCTCACGGTAAGACGTCCGCCGACCAATTGCAGATGGGCATGACCCAGCGCCACGTGGTAGCCCTTAAGCTTCTGGTTCATCGCTGCCTGGGTGCGGGCGCGGATGATATCGTCCAAAAAGAAGGAGACAATGAACAGAGCTACGCATACAGATGCCAGTAACACGCCGACCCACCACAACCGGGGATGTCTGCGATATCCCGGAAGCGATGAGAAAGGGGATGTCATTGACTGTTCCAACTACAAGAAAATCACACAGAATCGCGGTCTAAGGGGGCAGAGCGCCTAGTCAGCCACAGTGCAGTCTTTCACACTGCGCAAAGGTCCTCGCATCAAATGGCATGAGCTTGCTCATCGCGCACCCCACGATGGTGACGGCGCTCCTTGCCGAATGTCCGGATGAAAATGGGCGTCGTTGACAGACCGAGGCCATATAGGAGGTGCGCGATAAAGTACGCAAGCGGAATGAGCGCGACGCGCGCTGCCATAGTCGGATTTGCGAGCGGCAACACAACCAGATCCATCAGCAGCCAGACTGCGATACCGATGGCGATTCCAGCAAACAGGGCTGACACTGTGGAGGTTCTGCGAGTGACACATAAGGCGAACAAAATTCCAAGGACGATCGCTAATCCTAATTGAATCGAGGCTCCTGTCAGTATCGCCACCGGGCCGGCCACTAATGCTTCAACGCCATAGACCAGCGCACCGACCGCCTTGAGAGGCGTCGTTAGGCCTGCACCCGTTAGACTTGCGTAAGTCATCAGGAACCCGATCATGAGGATCCCGCCGACAATCCCCGCCGTAATACCAGAGACCAGCCGCACGCCCGGCGATCCTCGATCTCGCAGTGAATCTGCAGCCCGAGCTGTTGCTTCTTTCTCTTCAACCATGGCTCAAGACCGGCCAGTTAGGCCCGCTCCTTCTTCATCAGGATTTGCGCGAGTTCTCGGTGCTGTTCGAGAATTGGCACAATTTTGTCGATTAGCGCTTCAAGTTCATCGTCGTTGGCATCTTCGCGGTCCTGCTGAAGTCTCTGGATCAGTCTTTGATGATCCGCGGCAACTTGCTCCAGGAAGAGTTGGTCGAATTTGAAGCCGCTGGCAGATGTTAGTTTGTGTTCGAACGGGCTTGCGCTCTGCGCGCCCTTGCGTCCTTGTCGCGACGAAACGGTTCGGTCTCGCAGGGGTGTGCCCTTCTTCTGCGCCATCGCCACTATTGTCCCATCGACGCTCGTGTGGTCCTGGACGAGCTGTTCTGCGTAGGCTCGAACCTCAGGCGCTGACGCCTTATCTTCGGCGAGTTTACCCAGCGCTATTTCGGTCAGGTTGCCCTGGTGTATCTGAGACAGGACTGCAGCGGTGTTTCGCTCGGGCCCATTCTCGTTGTTACTGGCCGCATTCTCCTTATCATCAGATGGTACATGCTGACTCAATGTCAAATGCGGCGGCGAATGCGCAGCGGTAGGTTTCAACGAGCTCCGTCTCACATTTTGTTGCGTGAGCTGCGTGGTTGGAGGAGGCTCAACGCTCGAGGTCTGGCCTTGATCCTTCCTGGTGCCGCAGGCGGTCAAGAGCAGCGCGGCCAGAGTAGCAATGATCAGTTCACGTCGGCCTGAACCGTGTTGCGAAGTGTTCATGTGCGCCGTCCTAGGAGCTTCTACCTAGCGCGCCGGAGCGACGGTTACGTTAGGGGTCGTGGAGTCTAAGTTCGGTGAGCAGCGGAGCGCCTAATAGTTTGATTAGGAAGTCGCATAAGACATGCCTTGAGGTCTCCGATGGGACCGAACAAAGAACAGGACCTCGTGTGTAACCCGGAAAACAATTCCATTAGGAAGAGGTAAATTTTTCATACTGATTGCCGGCGGAGAATATTCAGAGAACCTCGCTGATCAACACGGCTGGGCACCTCTTCCCCAATTGAAGTTGAATGCAGCTGTGGGGCGCTGATTAAATCAACGCGGTCTAACTTGCACCATATTCACCGATTGGCCTGGTCCGGGAATACGGCGCCAGGACGATTGTGCGGCCTCACTATCGCGCGTGAGCACGTTCAAACAGGTTGCCGACGCTAAACTGGTAACGGGCGACGCTGCAGACTTGCGCCTGTGAGTTCTCATTGCGCGTTATTGACCATCAGACAATGATTACCCGCACACGAGCGCGAACGCGCCCAAGGGAGAAGGATCCGCCACTCCTCTCAGCGAAATCGAGCGATGATATGTTGGCAAACCATTTGCTCAACTTCGCACGTCGACAGCGGGTGAGACGAAGTCGACCAGGAGAGGTAGAAAATGGAATACCGACTCGAAATCTATGCGCCTGGCAGTCATCATGAAGACGATTGCATTAAAGTGTTTACCTCCGCGAGCCCCTTTCCGCCGCTTCACGTCGGCGATCTTTTGGACGCTTCGAATTGGGGGCATACAGGAGCCAAATGTCTCCGAGTCTTGAGCGTCGAGCACGCGATTGTGGAGAAATCACCCCTAGGAATCGACCCCTCGGGGAGAATTATTCATCGAGCTTTAATCCACACCGCGGGGTAGTAGATAGCGCCGGACATGAAGCGCCGGCGGCTTCAGGCCTTGGACGATGACGCGCGAAACGCCTGCTCGTAAGCGCCTATAGTGTTGCGAGGGCGGGCGTTTTGCGTCGGCCGGTTGCCTTCGCCGCACTGCACGATTCCCGTTTCGCGGGAATCTATGAATGATCTCGGCATCCTACGATGACCGACAAGGTGGGACGGACCCGTGGCGTTCCTCTGCTCGCTGGCTGACGCGCTGCTATTAAGGACGAAGTGACCTCGCACGGGTCGCACACCGACAGGTCGAAGTTGCGACCCGCTGCGACATCAATGTGGTTTTTGCGCGTTTGGTCTTAATCGGGAAGGTCGAGATGGAGGTGATCCTCATGCGCTTCTGTGAATGGCCGGTGCAAATCGACACTCCACCTATATGCATTTTCCTTCTCCAGTCGCCGGTATCGAAGCGTGTGTTAATGTCACTTGTACTGCCGGCCATGCTCGCGGCCTGCGCCCAACTGTCGATTCGTCCTCAACCAGTCCAGCCTTCGGATCCCGCGGTTGCCGGGCATGCAATTGAGGCGGAGCCGTTCCCTCCAACGGAAGTAGTAGTACGCGACTTTGAGGTCTCGCCTTCGTCCGTGAGAGAGAACGCCAGTCCATTGCATCACCTCAATAGTCTGTTCCGGCAAGGATCCCCGGAGAAACATCAGTTGGAAATAGGGCATGCAGCAGTCGCAAGCCTTAGCAAACGCTCAGGCGGCTGAATAAATTGGGCCTTGAGGCCTCCCGGATTCCAAGTGATAGCACGCTCTCGGCGCCGGACAACGTTCTTCTCGTTACCGGACGCCTGATCAACGCTAACGAAGGCAATCGTGTAACGCGCATCGCACTGGGCTGCGGGGCCGGAGAATCGGAGCTTGACGCAGAAGTGCATGTGTTCCGGGTGGCGTATGGCGACTGGGCTGAGGTATTAGCATTTACGACTCACGCCGACAGCGGGAAGATGCCCGGACTGCTACCCTCGATGGGCGCCGGCGAGCTTTTCATAGGCACGATTACCATTTTCGCCAAGGCCAAAGGCGCAGCTTCCACCGGAGAAAAGATTTACAGCAGTCAACTAGACCACTTGGCGAGTCGGACCGGGGATGAGGTAGCGCGCTATCTTTCGCAGTACGCTGCGCAAGAAGGCTGGATTCTTCGGGAGGACGCGGAATCGGTGAGATTGGCCGCGAAGTAGTTACAGGTGATTGGCGAGCTTCGCCTTTCCAGTGCCGGACAATCCCCTTTGAGAACAGGCTGTCGTTTACGTAATAGGTTAGTGAACAACCCCAAAAGGTTTATCCACGTTCTGGTGCGACGAATGGAGCGATTTATGGGATGAATTGCTGCGTGAGCGTTCGCTCGAGTCGAGCCTTGCAGCCAGGCAACTGGCATCGGTCATGTCCGGAACCATACCAAAGAGGCTAGCTCGCGCGCCGATGGTCTCGACGGCGGCGCATTATGCCCAACGATGATCGTGTCCTGCGTAATAACGAAAGCAGCTTCGTAATATTTACATGTTTGTCGATTGGCCTGACGGTCCGTTCGTTGTGCTGATCCGAACGGCTCAGCAAGGAACGCAACAGGTCGTACTCTGTAGCCATTGAGTCTCTCCGTAAATGAAAGCGGCAAACAGGCCAGCAGCTCGTACTCTGTAGCAATTGTTGTTCTCGATGAGCCCAACTTCACTCGTTATTTTTCAAGCTATCACATGAGAAACGTTACTCAAGAACCAAGTTGTGAACGAATCAAATAAAATAGATCAGTGAAGGTTGATAAACGACAGGACATTAGAGTGACATAAACACAGATAACCGGCCGTTTGTAACCTGAGGGCACTAGGCGACTAGCCAAGTTTACAGCCGGATATAAATAGCTGGTATGGAGGTCGCATAAGCGTTGTCAGCCGGCTCGCGATCGACACAGCACGTCAGCGGAGGCGCGCTTGATTAAGCTGGCGTGCGCGATTTCGCGCCCTCGCGCCACGATTAAAAAATGAACCGATGTCTAACCACGACTCGTCCTGACAGAAAGTGAACACTATTGCCGCCGGAGCTGCCGGAACGGATGCGCTCGCCGCAAGGTTCGCGTTTTTTGGCTAGAACTCATTGTTGCCTGTGATACGCTTTGTAGATAGGGCGAGATGAAATTCTTGACGGGGGCAGGTGTCGGCGCTGACGGAGGAATGATAATGCGCCCAGAAGCGAAAGTTATTACTGTGGGTGAGCTCGCAGAATATTTGCACGTCCATCGCTCGACCCTCTATCGGCTTTTGAAAAAACAGCAATTGCCCGGCTTCAAAATAGGCAGTGACTGGCGGTTTAACGTTGAGGCGATTGATCAGTGGCGTCTGCAGCGGGGTGCGACTCCCCACGAGATGTCACAAGACGAAGCCGAGAATGTACATTGAACAATGCATTGTACCTACTCCCTCTACAATGGTCCCCGCCCCTGAGGCGGAATCGGTATCTGGCGGCCGGCGCCATGCAAGGGGTTTTCCGATATGGGCACTATTTATGGAAACCGTTTTAATTGTCGAAGACGAAGTTACGACCCGTGATGCTTTGTTCGAACTCCTGGGAAAAGATGGGCGTCAGATCGTAACGGCGAGTGACGGACAAGAAGCAATGGGGCTCCTGACAGAGATTCCACGCCCAAGTGTGATTCTGCTCGACCTGATGATGCCGCGAATGGATGGCTGGGAATTTCTGCGGCGTCAGTCGGCCGATCCGTCGATTGCGAATATTCCTACGATCGTGATGTCCGGCTCCGAGCTGCCAGCTGGCGCAAAGCACCAATTGACCAAACCTGTACACGTTGACAGGTTGCTAGCTCTCGTCGATCAGTATTGCTGACCTCGCCCGCGTCGTGGACTCTTGGAAATCTGCTCCAAGATCCACATATGCTCGGGACTTCCAAATTTCTGCGCCTCTTCGTGGCAGCGGTCGCAGAGTAGGCCGTTGAAGGGATCAACCGTTCGTTTTCCGCTTTCATCCACCACTCGTAGCAGTGGCCATTTTTTCACGTCCGGCTTTGATTCTTTGCATAGTTCGCAAACCAACATGTTAACACCGAGACCAGCACTCAAAAGTACTTATAGCTTAGAATGACCGTTAATTGATGGTCAAGAGAGCACGTTGCTCAGAATAACCCTTAATCGCGGCTATGTGATTGTGGTTAACGGCGCGTTTGATAGACGCCCATGGCGCAAAGCTGCCAAGCGAACGAAAGCGGCGTGCTCCTAAAGCCTAATGGCCGCGTGCAGTTGCAACTCGAAATGCCGGTATCGAAGCGAGTGTTGATGTCGCTTGTACCAGGCCGTGCTCGCGGCCAGTGCTCAACTGCCAGTTAGTCCTGGGTGTCGGGGAGCAATGAAACAGAAAAGGCTTCCAAACGATGACCTCGTGGATTCTATCCTTGTCGGATACTAGGAGGGTCGCGACTTTATCTATGCCGGCCGCGTGCGAGCCGGGTTCGCACCAAGGCAAATCACATGCCTGGCACGACGTGACGATCGCGACGTCCAATTAATGGCGGTGCCTGGCGTGGGACCATTAATCGCCACGGCGCTGATAGCCGCGGTTGGAGACGCACAGCAGTTTAAGTCCGGGCGCCAGTTAAGCGCATGGCTCGGACTTGTTCCGCGTGAGCACTCGAGCGGCGAGCGCAAAGTTCTGCTGGGCATCAGCAAGCGCGGCGACCGATATCTACGAACATTACTGATCCACGGGGCGCGCTCGGCGTTGCATTATGCAGCGCGCAGACGGGATCGGCGCAGCGTCTGGGTCACCGCACTTCGAGAGCGATGCGGAGCGAACATTGCCGCGGTGGCCCTGGCCAACAAGAACGGGCGCGTGTTGTGGGCATTACTAAGCCGGAATGAAAAATTCCGCGTGCCGGCCGCTGCCTGAGCGCCGTCGGCGCAGAAAGAAACTGCAGAGGGGTTGCGAAGGTCATCTGCGAGATGATGGCGAACCGGTCGGACCCGCGTTTTCCATACCTGCGGGAGTCCAAGGCCATAATAGGCCGTTGGAGTGATCGGGAGAAAACGCGCGGATTATCCATCATGGCCTGGAGCAGTTGTTTGCTCCGTCGAGAAGCCGGATACATGAGCGCAACCGGAATTCGCCAATCACACGGATACCTTGCGCCGGGGGCTGGCCATACATGGACTCCGGAGAATCGATTGCGTCACGCGCGTTTCACCGGAATCCGCACTGACAAGGACGCACGCCAAGTCGTCCACGAAAGCAGGGCCTTGGCCAGACTCAACATTTCTAAATGCTGAGTATGCCGACGGCACCCTAAATCATGCTGCGACGACATTCTTGAGCGGGATCCAAATCTCAACGCCGCCAAACCCCGTTCTAGGGTCGAACGTTTCAAGATGTCGCTCAAGAGTGGGGCCATCGGCAGCGAGGCGGTTGTTGTTCGGAAGCCAGCTGTTGAGTATCGCGGAATACGTGGACGGAATCTTGGAGACGTGTTCGCGATGTTGAAAGACGGCATAAGTCTGTGCGGGGATGCTCAACTGAACTAACTCCCGCGGATTGGCAAGGAATTTTGAGACCTCGACGCCGCAGACGTAATCGAAGTTTCCATCGTCATCCATGTCCGTGGTAATGCACAGCGGGATTAGGTCCGCCTTATTCGGGATTTCACTATACGCGGCCATGAACCGCTGCCACTGGGCTGCGATATTCTGTGTGGTCTCAAATGAGTGACGCTCTGAGAGCCCAACGACGAGCATCGGCGCGCCGGACACGATCCTGGGAGGATCGAGTTGAATGCCGCCAGAGTCGGGAAGTTTCTTCGCATTGACCATTGATAATCCCTCCGTGCTTGCCTTCCGTCGAACCATTTCGGGGGTTGTGCCGAACTGCGCACGAAAAGCTCGCGAGAACGCCTCATGCGACCCGTAGCCGGTCTCCAGAGCGAGGTCGATAATATCCGGCGCGCCTGCCGCCAGTGATTGCGCAGCGGCAGTCAATCGCCGACTTCGTACATACTGCATCACAGAGAGTCCAATGCTCGCGCCGAATGCATGGGCGAGATGATACCTGGATACGCCGCAAGCATCGGCGACCTCGGTAAGCGTGAGCGCACGACAAAGATTTCGTTCGATTACCCAGAGAGCGCGGTTGGTTAGCATAGGGACAGTGCCTTGTGATCGGTTTGAGGAAGGATTCTAATCAAGCCCGATGCTGGGCGCTTGACCGTAATTGCTATGGGCACCGGCGCGGGGCCTCCCATCCAGCTCCGAGGCTCTTGCTCAGGACTGACGCAAACAAAATGAACGTTTCGTTGGTCAAGCGAAGCATTCATCTGTCGGAGGCCTGAACCAGGTCCACACCGTTGCCTGAAGGGTCAACTAAGTTGGCCAAGGATACTTTCGGCCGTGCTTCCAACTTTCCTCCTGCCGCCACTGCGCGCTTGATCGCCTGATCAATATCATCGACGTGAATGTCCAGGTGCACAGGCGTCCAGTGCCGGGAATAGTCGCGCGCAATCGCCCCAGCCTTTCCGGCGGACAGCTTCATGAGCCAGATCGTTTGCTCGCCGATCTTCAGCTGCGCCCATTCCTGTTCTACCTTCACGATCGAGAGCCCAATTCCCTCTCCGTAGAAACGCACCGCGCGAGCCAGATCGTCAACGTCGATACAGATCTCGCATTTCATGATCGACTCCGTTTAATCGCCATCGCGATTCTCTCAAGCGAAGCAGGCTTCTCGAACCCGCCGCCGGCGTTTGTTAGGACTTACTGTGGCCCCGCTTATGAATAAGTGCGTAACACAATGGTGTCCTGTCCCATTTTATGCAATCAAGGCTGCTTCAAAAGAGTTCTCGATCTTGGGAACCTCGCGGGCTTGGCCGTAACCTTTCCTTAGCTCGGCAGTTTATCTAGTTAGAGGCGACGGTGGCTGGACAATCTGCATTGAAACGCCGGAGCAAAGATCGTCCCGAGCGTCACATGATCGAGGCCGCGCAGCGTAATCCCGCCTGCTTCGCCCAGCTTTACGAGAACAATTTTGAGCGCGTGTACGCATTCATCGCTCGACGAATTCATGATCGTGAGCAGGCGCAGGATCTTACCGCCGATGTTTTTCACAACGCTCTTAAGAATCTTGGGCGCTTCGAATGGCGAGGAACACCTTTTGCCGCATGGCTTTATAGTATCGCCGCCAACGCGATCTCCGATCACGCCAAGCGTGCAGCCCAGTTTAAGGCGATGGAGTTGCGACAGATTCCCGAGCATGATCCATCGATCGATACGGACCTTGCCGAAACCGAGCATCGTGCGCGGTTGTTCAAGCTGGTGGAGAAACTACCCGGCGATCAGCGCCGGGTAATTACGATGCGCTTCGCAGATCAGAAAAGCATCGCGGAAATTGCGGGAGAGATGGGCCGTAGCGAGGGCGCCATCAAGCAACTTCAGTTTCGCGGTCTGCAGAGTCTCCGGACCATGGTGGGTGCGCGATGAAACGAGCGACCATGGAAATTGGGCGAATCGCCCGACGGGTTCCGCTCGCCGACCAGCTCGATAAGGCGATCGAGAAGATCATGAGTGATCGCGAAAGGAAACCGCCCCGCGTTAATTCCCGCATCACCGCGATCCTGCGTCTTGCCTCCGAGCTGAGCGATCTCCCGAAGGAGGACTTCAAGGTGCAACTCAGGAAGGACCTGCTATTGCGTGCTACAGCTGCGAGCGCCTCCCTGCAGCCGAACAAAGTTAACTACACTCCCACCGGCTATCATACGGCGAACGCGTGTCTGGTAATTCGTGACGCGCAGCGGGCGATCGAATTCTACAAAGAGGCTTTCGGCGCGACGGAGTTGACGCGGCTAAACGACCGTAGCGGGAACCTGATCCATGCGCAGATAAAAATTGGGGACTCGCCAATCGAAATCGCACCCGAGCAGGGAGATTACAATCGCAGCCCGCAGTCGCTGGGGGGATCGGCGGTGCCCATCGAGCTGTACGTCGAGGATGTGGATGCCTTGGCCGAGCGCGCCATTGCTGCCGGCGCGAAGGTGATCTTCCCGATTGCTGATCAGTTTTACGGTGATCGCGGTGGACGCTTGCAGGATCCTTTTGGGCACATGTGGATTGTTTCCACGCACAAGGAAGACCTGACGCCCGAGGAAGTATCGCGCCGCGCCGAGGCCTGGATGAACGAGATGCAGGCCGCCGTTCCGCTTCGGCAGCCGGCGGTTGAACCCGGCGGTGCGCCCGCAGGCTATCACAGCATCACGCCTTATCTACAAGTAAAAGGAGCCCAGCGTCTCATCGAATTCATCAAAAATGCGTTCGATGCAGAGGAGATATTCCGTATCCCGCGCGGCGAGCAAATCGCGCATGCGCAATTGAAGATCGAAAATTCGATGATCGAAGTTGCTGACGCCATCGACAAATATCAGCCTAATCCCACAGCCATTTGGCTATTCGTGACCGACTCCGATGCAGTATACGCGCGCGCGTTGAGGGCCGGAGCGACATCCCTTCGGGAGCCGACCGACCAGGACTATGGCGATCGCGAAGCGAGCGTGAGAGATCCCTTCGGCAACCATTGGTACATCGCGACTCATCGCGAGGACGCCGAGCCACTGCCGGAAGGGATGCACACCATCACCCCTTATTTGCATCCGAAGGGCACGCCGAAGGTGATCGATTTCCTCAGGAAGGCGTTCGGTGCCGAGGAGGTTTTCCGGGCTCAGGATTCGTCGGGCACTGTACAACACGCGAAGCTTCGCATCGGCGATTCGATCATTGCGATGGGCGAGGCACACGGACCATACCAACCGATGCCACCTGCGCTTCATCTTTACGTTCCCGATACTGATGCGGCATATAAACGGGCGCTCGAGGCCGGGGCTGTCTCGATCGATGAGCCGATCGATCAGGATTACGGCGATCGCTATGCGGGAGTGAAGGATCCATTCGGCAACGTTTGGTACATCGCAACTCATCTGCACGACTTCACCATTCCCGTCGAGCCGCCAGCGCAAGCATCAGAGGCGGAACCACATCGCCGCCCTGGATCCATCATGCCCTTCATGTATCACGATGATGCAGAGAAAGCCTTCAACCTCTACCGGAAGGTGTTTGGGGCAACGGAGCAGCATCGCGTTACTCAGCCTGATGGAAAGGTGAGCCACATCGTTATGGCTATCGGTGAGACGCACGTGATGCTGCGCGATGCGACGACAGCCGACCTTGCTGAGTATCGCGCCAAAGGATTCGCGGCCACCCCGCATAAGTTGGGAGGCAGTCCATTGCATCTTTACATCTACGTCGCGGATGCCGACGCTGCATTCAAACGCGCGGTCGACTTCGGCTCCAGGATCGTCGATCCGATGGAAGACAAGGAGTGGGGAGATCGATGCGGTGGGGTGCAGGACCCGTTCGGCCACATCTGGTACATCGCGACCCCGCTGAAGAGCCCATCTCACTAAAGCTGGAGACTCTTATGACGGTCAAAGCGGTTCCCGAAGGCTGGCATACGGTAACGCCCCGCCTGTTCGTCACGGATGCGGCCACGCTGATCGATTTCCTCAAACACGCCTTCGGGGCAACCGGAGATTTCCGAAACGACCGCCCGTCGGAGATTCACATCGGCGATTCGATCGCGATGGTCAGCGAGGCTGGCGTGCGTGACGCGATGCCCGCTTTCCTCTGCGTCTACCTCGACGACGTGGATGGTACATATCAGCGCGCGTTAGCGGGCGGTGCCAGCGGGATTGAGGAACCGCAAGATATGTTCTATGGCGACCGCCGCGCCCAGTGCGAGACCCATTCGGCAATATTTGGCAAATCGCTACTCACAAGGAAGACCTGACACTCGAAAAAATCGGCAAACGCGGGGGCCGACACCAAAGACAAACTTGACAAGATTCTTTATCGGAACGCCGACAAAAGTAAGTGACAACAATGGAAGCGCAAGATACAGAATCCACAATCGAGCCGCCTGGCCTGGCACTCTACAGGATCAGCATCGGACACTACTTCTCGCGCACCCTCGCGCTTGCTGCAAAGTTGGGCATCGCTGATTTGCTCAAAGACGGCCCGCGTCACTATGAGTACCTCGCCAAGGTGACTGAGACGCATGCACCATCGCTCAATCGTGTGATGCGGCTGCTGGCCAGCATCGGTGTTTTCGAGGAGCACGAAAAGGGCGATTTCGCGCTGACCTCGCTTGGGCAGTTGCTACGAGCGGGGGTCCCGGGCTCGATGCGATCGATGGTGCTGCTGTTCGCCGGCGCCGGTGTTCAGGATGCGTGGAAGGAACTTGAGTATTGCGTTCGCACCGGCGAGCCGTGGTTTCGCCGCGAGTCACCCGAGGCTGATGCGTTCAGCAGCATCGCGGCGAATCCCGAACAAGCGAAGGTGTTCGATGAGGCGATGGCAACCTTCGCGCCGATGACCGCCGCCGCGATCGCCGCATCGTATGATTTTTCGCCTTTTCGCGTGCTGGTCGACGTAGGCGGAGGCGAGGGCTCACTGCTTATCGGAATTCTTGGGGCCTACCCAAACCTCCACGGAATCGTCTTCGATCTGCCGCATGCAGCTGCAAGGGCGTGCGCCAAGATCTCCGAGGCGGGCCTACAGTCGCGATGCGAGGCCGTCGGCGGTGACTTCTTCAAGGAGGTGCCGCCGGGCGCCGACGTTTACATCCTGAAGCACGTAATTCACGACTGGAACGACGATCGGTCCACTGGAATTCTGCGCAATATCCATCGCGCGATGCCGGCGCGGGGCAAGCTATTGATCGCCGAGGGCATCTATCCTCGGCGCATTGACCAGTCCGACACGGGGCGCGGCGCCGCCGCCAACGATGTAAACATGCTGGTATGTACCGGCGGCCGGCAGCGCTGCGAGGCCGAGTTCCGCTCGCTTTACACCGCCGCAGCGTTCACGCTTACGAGGATAATTCCGACTCCGGCGCGCCTCAGCATAGTCGAAGGCGAGCGAGGCTGAGCAACGACACGTCGCATCCACGCATGTATGACGATTCGAACCTCGCGATAATACGGCTGCGCGAAGTCTGCCTAGCCCTTCCGGAAGCGCGGTAATGTGATTAGGGTTAATAGCGCGTCTAATAGATGCCCTAGACCGAGAGCTGCGAAACGGACGAAAGCGGCGTTTGCTCCTAAGGCCTAATGGCCAGCGCAGCTGCAACTCGAGTCGCCGGTATCGAAGCGAGTGTTGATGTCACTTGTACTGGGCCGTGCTCGCGGCCAGCGCCCAACTGCCAGTTAGCCCTCAACCGGTCCAGCCGTCGGATCCCGCGGTGGCCGCGCATACCATCGAGGCGGAGTCGTGCAGATTGAGTCCGTTGACGCGAGCGAAGACGCGGGTCGGACTCCCCTCGCAGATGGCCGCTTCCTGATGCTGTCTGACCGTTTATCCTGGCCGGCCGCTGAAAAACGGCAAACAGTGGCGTATTTGAACGTGCGCCCAGAGTGGGGACATCAGCCCCTGCCGCGTGCTACGTAATCAGACAAAGGAGCAACCTTATGAGTCTCAGACTGGATGGCAAAAATGCGTTGATTACCGGTGCCGCCAGCGGCATCGGCCGTGCCTCCGCCTTGCGTTTTGCCCAGGAGGGCGCGAACGTTTGCATCGCCGATCGTCAGGCTGCGGCCGCAGAGGAGAGCGCTACCGAGGTGCGCAAGCTCGGCCGCAAAGCGCTCGCAATCGCAGTCGACGTCAGCAATCCGGCGCAAGTGCAAGCGATGGTGGATCGTGCAGCCAGAGAACTGGGCGGGATCGATATCGTGCTGGCGGCTGCCGGAGTTTCGGCGGCAAATTACGGCGAGGGCAAAGTCGAGTCCAAATTTCTCAACGATCTGCCATTCGAGGAATGGCGTAAGGTCATGAGCATTAATCTGGACGGTGTTTTCCTTACCTGCACCGCCGTAGCGCGCCAGATGATCAAGCAAAACCGTGGCGGCCGCATCATCGCGATCTCCTCGGGGGCGGCCAAGATACCACTGAAGGGCTCAGGCGATTACTGCGTCAGCAAGGCCGGTGTGTGGATGCTGATGAAGTGTATGGCGCTCGAACTCGGCCGCTACAATATAACTGCCAACGCTATCGGACCTGGAGTTATCGACACTCCGATGACAAAGGGGATACAGGACGACCCGCGATTCGAGCGGATGATCGACCGAACACCCTTGAAGCGCATCGGAAAACCCGACGACGTGGCCAACACCGCGTTATTTCTCGCCAGCGAGGAAGGCAGCTTTTTCAGCGGTTCAATTCTCCATCCCGATGGCGGCGTGATAATGCAATAGCGCGTCCGAAAAGTAGCTGAAGCAAGCGGGAGGAGATGCACGATGGCAGCGTGGACGACCGACTACGTTCCCGGTCCGCCCCGAATCGCGGTTGACCATTGCGGGGCAGGGCCGTTAGCGATTCTGATGCATGGGATCGGCGGCAATCGCAGCAGTTGGCACGATCAGCTTCCCGTGTTCGCCGCTCACTTCCACGCGGTCTCGTGGGATGCCCGTGGCTACGGAGCGAGCGACGATTACGAAGGGCCACTCGATTTTGGCGATTTCGCCGGCGACCTCGCCCGCGTGCTCGACTACTTCGGGGAGTCCCGCGCACATCTCGTCGGGCTATCGATGGGTGGCATGTTAGCGATGGACTTCTATTCGCGTTATCCGCAGCGGGTCGCGACGCTTACAATTTGCGACTCGCTGCCGGGCTTCAATCACTTGACCCCGGAGCAGCGCCGCGAGTTTGTCCGCTTGCGCCAGGAGCCGTTGCTGGCAGGCAAGGAACCGAAGGACATTGCGCCGGCCATCGCCGCGACATTGATCGGCAAATCGGCACGCGCCGGTTCCTTCGAGCGGCTGGTCGCCAGCATGTCGGCGCTACATAAAGATTCGTATCTTAAGACAATCGCAGGTACGACCAGCTACCAGCGATCATTCGAGCTGGAGAAGATCGCGGTGCCAACACATATCGTGGTGGGCGACGAGGATGAGCTCACACCGCCGGCGATGTCGCGCCAGATGGCCGAACGGATTCCTGGCGCGCGCCTGAGCCTGATTGAGGGTGCGGGCCATTTGAGCAATATCGAGCAGCCGGAAAGATTCAATCGCGCGGTGCTGGCTTTCTTGCTCGAGCATCGCGACCTTGCACGCTAGCAGTGTCCCATGACCTGGCTCAGCAATGACGACAGCAAGGCGGTTCCTGCCGGCGATCGGCTCGCGGAGTTATGGCGCAAACCGGGCATCGTCCAGATTCCCGGAGCGCATAATGCGCTCGCCGCTCTGCTGGCGAAGCGGGCCGGTTTCAAAGCGCTCTATCTGTCGGGCGCGGCTCTCTCTGCCAGTCTCGGCCTCGCCGATCTTGGAATCCTCAGCCTCGACGAACTCTGTCTCTTCACCCGCGCGATCGTGCGGGCTGCTGGATTACCGCTCGTGGTCGATGCCGATACCGGATTCGGCGGAGTGCTCAACGTGATGCGAACGGTGCGCGAAATCGAAGACGCGGGAGCCGCCGCCGTGCAACTCGAAGATCAGATGCTTCCGAAGAAGTGTGGCCATCTCAATGATAAACGGCTGGTCGCACCCGACGAGATGGCCGCGAAGGTCAGTGCCGCCAGGCGTGCCCGCCGGCATCTGAGGATCATCGCGCGCACCGACGCCGCCGGCGTCGAGGGCTTCGACGCGGCACTCAAACGGGCGCAGCTTTATCTGAAGGCAGGCGCAGATGCGATCTTTCCCGAAGCACTGACCAGCGCCGGGATGTTTCGCGACTTTGCGAGCGGGATATCGGCACCCCTGCTCGCAAATATGACTGAGTTCGGCCGCACGCCTTACTTCACTGCGCAACAATTTGAACAATTCGGCTACAAGATGGTGATATGGCCGGCATCGTCGCTGCGGGTTGCCGCAAAAGCAATGGAGCATCTCTATGCGGCGCTGGCGCATGATGGCAGCGCGGTATCAATGCTCGACCGGATGCAAACGCGCGCGGAACTGTACCAGGCGATCGGCTACGAAGAGTACGAAGCGCTCGACGATACAATCGCGCGCAGCATCGTGCCGCCGGATTCACGCGACACACTAGCGGAGCCGAAGGCGGAGCGAGCTAACGAGTCTGCGAGGTCCGCATCCAAAAATGACTAAAGCCGAAGCGGCACTAGAACACCTTCGGCGCGCCCGATCAAAATGAGCGCCTACGACGTCATCGTGGTTGGAGGCGGGAATGCGGCGTTTTGCGCAGCGCTGGCCGCGCAGGAAAACGGCGCGCGGGTGCTCGTGCTGGAAGCGGCGCCACAGGAGGAACGCGGCGGCAATTCACGCTTCACGGCCGGCGGCATGCGCGTGGCCTACAACGGCGTCGAGGATTTGGCTCGGCTGATGCCCGACCTTACGGAAGAAGAGCGCGCCAACACCGATTTCGGCACCTATACCCAGGACAAATTCTACGATGACCTCTGCAACGTCACGCAATATCACACAAATCCCGGGCTGGCCGAAACTCTGGTTACTCGCAGCCTCGATACCATGCTTTGGATGCGCGGCCGGGGCGTGCGCTTTGCACCGATTTATGGACGGCAGGCGTTCAAGGTGGAAGGACGTTTCAAGTTTTGGGGCGGCTTGACCGTTGAGGCCTGGGGCGGCGGCCCCGGCTTGGTCGATTCGCTCTATGCCATCGCGTCGCGCAACGGGATTGAGGTTTCCTATCAAAGCCGCGTGCTTGAATTGGTTAATGACGACAACGGCGTCCATGGAGTTGTCGTTCGCGTCCAGGGGCGCACGCAGAAGCTCAACTCGAAGGCGGTGGTGCTCGCCTGTGGCGGCTTCGAAGCGAACGCGGAGTGGCGCACGCGCTATCTCGGTCCCGGGTGGGACCTGGCGAAGGTGCGCGGAACGCGCTTCAACACCGGCGACGGCATCCGGATGGCGCTCGCGATCGGCGCCATGCCCTACGGCAATTGGTCGGGATGCCACGCCGTCGGATGGGATCGCAATGCGCCTGAGTTCGGTGATTTAAGCGTCGGCGATGGGTTTCAGAAGCATAGCTATCCGTTCGGAATAATGGTGAATGGCCGGGGCCGGCGCTTCGTCGACGAAGGCGCCGACTTCCGCAATTACACGTACGCCAAATACGGGCGTGCGATTCTCGAACAGCCGGGGCAATTCGCCTGGCAGATTTTCGACCGCGAAGTCGCCCATTTGCTGCGCGACGAATATCGGATCAAGCGGGTGACCAAGGTCAGCGCCGAATCGCTGGAAGAATTGTCGGGCAAACTTGAAGATGTCGAGCCGCAAGGTTTCCTGGAAGAGGTGCAAGCTTATAATGCCGCAGTGCAGAGCGGTATTCCGTTCAATCCCAACGTCAAGGATGGGCGTTGTACGCGCGGCCTCGCGCTCAACAAGTCGAACTGGGCCAATCCGCTCGACTCACCACCGTTCGAGGCTTACGCGGTCACCTGCGGAATAACGTTCACCTTCGGCGGGCTCAGAATTGGCGAGAACGGCGCTGTCATCAACACCGACGGCCTGCCGATTACTGGCCTCTATGCCGCCGGCGAGCTGGTCGGCGGCCTCTTCTACTTCAACTATCCCGGCGGCACCGGCCTGATGTCCGGCTCGGTGTTCGGCAAGATAGCAGGCGCTTCAGCAGCGCTGTCCGCGCTTGGTACTTAACCGCCGGTTCTCGGAATGCGTCCGATCGAATGCGCGCGAAAGCCTCAAATGTATATCAATTTTCGCGGTTGCGGTTCTTTTAATTTACGCGCACAAGGTGCTGCGGCTCGTTCATTCGGGCAATCCGGCAAGACGAAAGCCCTCGATGAACCGTTCAATATCCTCGGTTCGACGGAAGTAGGCCTTATTTCGGTAGCTTGATTGCGTCAGGGTCGGATCCAATCGGCACATCTGACCGACAATTCTCCGCGCTTCGGTGATATCGCCGGCGAGAGCATAGGCCGCGGTTGCAGCTCGCATCGCGGGGACAAAATTCGACTGACGCGCCAGAGCCCTCGTCGCCCAACTTGAGGCTTCTACGTACCTGCCGAGACATAGGTGCGCGAATGCCATGATGACCTCTGAACGATAGACTTCCGGATCGATCGGGCTAAGGCGAAATACATGCGAGACTTGTTCGATTGCGCTCTCATGCTCGCCAAACATTGAGCTGACGAGTGCACGATTTGCCCATCCTTGAGCGAGGTTTTGATTGACCGAAAGGGCTTGGTCGATCAAAGCCGCGCCCATGTCGAACGCCCGGCATACATAGACCAGGGAAAATCCAGTCCAGGAAAGCGCGAGTGCGTCGTCATTGCCGATGACACCAATGTGTGATGCCAGGCGGCGGACCTCCGATTCTTCGGACCCACTGTCCACCACCCATCCCTGGGCCTTGCGGATTGTGTACAAAGCGGTTGCTAGTCCGTAAGGCGTGGAGAAGTCAGGATCAAGCTCGATCGCACGATAGAGCAGGCGAGCAGCCTCTTCCTGGGTTCCCCTTGTCACGACGTAGGAATGGGCCAGGCCGCGCAAGAAGCAATCATACGCATCGAGGCTTTGCACGGATTTATGTTTCACCCGTGCGATCGCGGCTTGATTGAGCTTGGGTGCAATCGCACCGACCACCTTGGTCGTAACCTGATCCTGAAGCTCGAAGATGTTCTCCAGTGGCCCGTCGAGTCGGTCGGCCCAGATATGAGCGCCATTCTCGCTATCTATGAGCTGGCTGGTAATGCGGACTTTGCTTGCGGCTTTTCGCACGCTTCCTTCCAGCACGTAACGCACACCGAGCTCGCGTCCGACTTGTCGGATGTCCGGTGAGCGACCCTTGTAAACAAAGCTCGAATTGCGGGCGATCACGAACAGCGACTTGAAATGCGATAACGCGGTAATGATGTCCTCGACGATCCCGTCAGCGAAGTACTCCTGCTCAGGGTCGACACTGAAGTTTTGAAACGGCAGAACGGCGATCGAGGGCTTGTCGGGCAGAGCGAGCGGTTCGACTGACGATGGTTCTCTTTGCTCGTGTACGGATTCCATTGGTAGGGATGACGCACGTCGCCAGTCAGACGGTTCCCACTTCACGCTGAAAGCCTGAATTGGCCGTTCGATATTCTTTAGGGCAAGACTGCCTCGATCTTCGAAAGTCGCCTTGAGCCGCCCTGCGACAGCCTCATGAACGGTGCGGGAAACTAATATGCCTCCAGCCGGCGCTGCTGTTTCCAATCGCGCCGCTATGTTCACTCCATCGCCGTAGAGATCGTCTCCCTCGACGATCATGTCGCCCAGATGCAGCCCGATACGAAACACAATCCGCTCTGTTTCGGGACGCTCCGGGGCCACTTCGTTCACAGCCTGCTGGAACTCAATTGCCGCCGACAACGCGTCGCATGCGCTAGGAAATTCTACGAGCGCCCCATCGCCCGTCAGCTTGATCAGCCGGCCCCCGTACTGCGCGAGCGCTGGTTCAAGGCGCCTGCTTCGATGCTCGCGCAGTCGCGCCAATGTTCCACTCTCGTCGCGCCCCATCAGGCGGGAGTAGCCGACAACATCGGCGGCGAGAACTGCCGCCAGTTTGCGCTGCTCACGGACCACGGGAATTTCCCCCGTTCTTTGCGCCGGATCGTAGAAGGCTCGCGCCAGCTAGGCAAGCTCTCGCTGACCCGCCGGCAACAGCGATGAGATCGAAGGTTTCATTGCCTCGCACGATGCGGCAGATAGAACGGAAAACCGCGACCACGCGGAAATGCTGGAAAGACAAGGGCAAGTGATCGAGCCAAGCCGTCAAGTTTCGAGATGCCATCCCGAACACAAGGCAACGCCTCCATCGGTTGAAGCTTGGTCGGCGCTCTCGCTAAAACTCGGCAACGAATTCTCATCAAATTCTGCGAGATTCACAAATGCAAATCCACGTGAGAATGCGAATCGCTCAAATTGACTAGCCGCGCTGTAAGCCAAAAATACGATTGAGGAAGTCGCGAATAGCAGCCGCAATTTCTTGACAGTGAGTTTCCAGAGCGAAATGGCCACTGGGACAAAACTGGACCTCGGCCCGAGGATTATCCCTCCTGAACGCTTCCGCACCGGCAGGTAGAAAAAATGGATCGTTCTTACCCCAAACCGCTAGTAGCGGCGGCTGATACTTTCGGAAGTAAGCCTGGAACTGAGGATAGAGAGCGACGTTGCTGGCGTAGTCCAGAAGCAGATCGAGCTGCGCCTCATGTGCTCCCGGCCGGGCCAGATAGTGGTCATCCAGCGAGCGGCCATCGGGAGACACAAGAGACGGATCTGCCACCCCGTGGGTGTATTGAAACAGCGTCGTCTCGGGCGACAGGAAACTCCGCACGGCGTCGCGGTTTGCCCTGGTCGGCTCACGCCAATAAGTTCGGATCGGGTTCCATGCGTCGCTGAGCCCTTCCTCATAGGCGTTGCCGTTCTGGGAGACAATCGCGGTGATGCGGTCGGGGTGCTTTAACGCGATCCTCAACCCCACCGGAGCGCCATAATCGAAGATGTAGACTGCGAAGCGTTTTAGCCCGATGAGCCCGGTGAAGCGGTCGATCGTCGCGGCGAGGTTGTCGAATGTGTACTTGAACGCATCGCGTGGAGGCAGATCGGACTGACCAAAACCTGGCAGGTCAGGGGCTACGAGGTGAAAGCTGTCCGCGAGGAGCGGAATCAAATCGCGAAACATATGCCCGGCGCTTGGAAAGCCGTGCAACAACAACAATGTTGGAGCGTCTGACTTCCCGGCTTCTCGATATGCAATCTTGAGCCCGCCAAGATCGGCGACGCGGTAGTGGATCGTTTGCATCACAAGCTCCTAGGAAAACTGATCGTGATTCGGCCGTACTTCGACGGCCCGTGTCTCAGACGCGGGTGCGTAACCGCAAAGAACGCGCCATCCAAGCACAAAGCAGTCCGAAGAACTCTGGCTAATCGTTTGAGAGTTTGAGCGTCATGACGCTGCCTTCTTCTCTGACGACAAGGGCAAAGTGACCGAGCCAGCTATCAACTTGCTAAAACTCGGCAACGAATTCTCATCAAATTCAACGAGATTTCAGAAATGCGAAATCCGCGTGAGAATGCGAATCGCCCAATAGATGAGTGTTATCGTAAGCCTTTCGGACTGGCATACGCGTTGCACTAAAAAGTGGCGAGTCGCTAGTCGGTACCAACAAACCACCGGGACCTGCTAGTCACAAACTCTCTTTGGCTTATAGCGGCCTTCAGCAGATTTAAGTTGAAGGGTCTCCGGTGATCGACAAGGATGGATAAACCATGAAGATCGTCGTCATCGGCGGCACCGGCCTGATCGGCTCGAAGACTGTCGCGATTCTGCGTCAGGGCGGCCACGAGGTCGTTGCCGCCTCGCCCAAAAGCGGCATCAACAGCATTACCGGCGAGGGGCTCAAAGAGGCCATGGCCGGCGCGCAGGTGGTGATCGACCTCGCCAATTCGCCCTCATTTGAAGACAAGGCGGTGCTGGAATTCTTCGAGACCTCCGGCCGCAACCTTCTTGCGGCGGAGGCCGCTGCGGGCGTCCGGCACCATGTCGCGCTATCCATCGTCGGAACCGACCGGAC